>Ga0307302_10001570_pt1 | contig 10050 bp, 11 predicted proteins | sample ER_DNA_183_FD_194490 | JGI IMG/M metagenome (GOLD analysis project Ga0307302, IMG submission 194490) | Bulk soil microbial communities from the East River watershed near Crested Butte, Colorado, United States - ER_DNA_183 | ecosystem: Environmental > Terrestrial > Soil > Floodplain | place... | reverse complement strand
CGTGCCGCAAAGTCGCTCCGGTCGATCGTGACTTTTCCACCCGCCCACATGCGGTCGTCGCCTTTGAAGTGCAGCCGGTCGCCGACGATGATGTAGGGCTCGTTGGACAGCGTGTCGCCGGACTGGGTCTGACGGTATTCGACTGTCGGCCGCTGCGCGGCGTACATCTCGACGGTATCGCGGACGCCTTTGGCGGCCCGCAAGTAGCGCAGATTCGGCCCGCGTAACACCGATCCCGTGCGCCGGTTGACGGCCACGACGTTGTTGTGAGCCTCGAGGCGTTCGTCCCTGAGGTAGTAGGAGGCCGTGCGCGCGTCGAGGGCAAGCCCGGTATCGCGAATGACCACCCGCCCAATCAGGTCGAGCCGGCCCACCGCGGGATAGTGGGCAAAGCTGTCGGCGGAGAGTGTAGTGCTGGTGCCGTCGCAGTGCGCGAGCACGCCGCCGCCGCCGTGCAGCGTCTTGGTCCCATCGGGGTGCGGAACTTCCGCGTAATGGCCCATGGAATCGACGGCCACGCGACACGGGCGTCCCGTCGTCGTATCCTGTGACGCGGGGACGCCTTGCAGCAGCAACACGACGGCGAGGAGGGGGGGGCTCATTGGTTTGGCAGGAGGAACTGCCCGCCAGTGCCGCGCGGCCGCTTGGCGGTGATCTTCTTGAATTCCGGGTCGGATGTGAATCCGTCCCCTTCGACGTGACGGCCAGGCTCATCCCACACGAAACTCTTGTCCGAGCTCACCTCGTTGCGGACCTGGTTGTAATTCATCACCGCGGTTTTCATCGTCGCGCCGTCTTTGTCGCGGATCACAATGACATTGCCGCGGGCCTCCATGTCACCGGTGCGCCAGTGATGCGTGCCCTCGCGCGATGTCAGCGTCGACGTCGGTTTGCCCGCCTGGTCGTAAAAGGTCACGTGCACGTTGCGCAGCTCGGCGCGCTGGGTGTTCGAGTAGAAGTACGCGGTGTCGCCACGCACGCGCGCCCGTAGTACCCCGGCGTCCGTGACGTAATGGGTCATCCCGATCAGCACCTGGTCGGCGCTGTCGAGCACCGCCTGGGTGGCTGTGACGGGAGTCCCGCTTTTGCAACTGAACACCAGGAGTAAGGAGCCGGGAGCCAGGAGCCAGGGAAAAATTGCCCTGACCCAACTCCTGAATCCCGACTCCCGACTCCTGCTCATACTGCCCCTGCCTTCATGAGATCGTGCAGATGCACGATTCCCACCACGTTCCTGTCACCATCGAGCACCGGTAGCGCCATGATGCCATGGCGTTCCATGAGACTCACGGCGGCGCTCGCCAACTCATCCCCGGTCGTCGCCTTGGGCGTCCGGGTCATGACGTCGCCGACCGGGATGTCGAGGAACTTGTCCGTCTTCTCCATGAGCCGGGTCAGATCGCCCGCGGTCACGACGCCCGCTAACGCCTTCCCATTCGCGATCACGACCGTGCCCCGCTTCCCGGCGAGCTCCCGCATCGGGCGGTCCGGGGTGAGGAGCGGCAGATCCTGCGTGACCATCACATCGGCGACGCGCAGCAGCAGCTTGCGCCCCAGCACGCCCCCGGGGTGCAGCGCGGCGAAATCCTCGCGGCGGAAGCCTTTGACCTCGAGCAGGGTCACCGCCAGGGCGTCGCCTAACGCGAGCGCGACCGTTGTACTCGCGGTCGGCGCCAGCGTTTCCGGACAGGCCTCATCGGCGACCGAGGCGTCGAGGACGACCGTCGCCTGCCGTCCCAGCGGCGAATCGGCGTCACCGGTCAGCGCGATGATCGGTACGCCGAGGCGCTTCAATTGATTGACAAGGCCGAACAGCTCATCGGAGGCGCCGCTCTTCGAAAGCACGACCGCGACGTCGTCTCGACTCACAATGCCGAGGTCGCCGTGGAGCGAATCGACCGGATGCAGGAACATGGCCGGCGTGCCGGTCGACGTGAACGTTGCGGCAATCTTGCGGGCGATCAGGCCCGACTTGCCGACGCCCGACACGATGACGCGTCCCTGGGCCGCCGCGAGAATCTCGATGGCGCGCGCAAACGCCGGGCCGAGCGTATCGGCCAGGTGCTGGACGGCCGCGGCCTCGAGCGCGAGCACACGCTTGCCCCGGTCCACGAGCTGCTTGCCGCCGGGCTGCGCTTGGGGAGTGCGCTGCGGCTTATGCACGGACGGTTTCCCGAACGCGGTGCCAGATCTCCACCGCCAGCCCCACGATGCTCGCCAGCTGGTCGAGCGGCACCATGTTTGGCCCGTCGGACGGCGCGCGGGCTGGATCGGGATGTGTCTCGAGGAAAAAGCCATCGGCGCCGGCGGCGGCAGCGGCATACAGCAGCGGCGGAATGAAGCCGCGGTCGCCCCCGCTCGAGCCGTCCCTGCCCTGTCCCGGCTGCTGCACTGCGTGCGTCGCGTCGAAGATCACGGGTGCGTTGCAGGCGGCGCGCAGCCGCGAGAAACTGCGCATGTCGACGACCAGGTCTCCATACCCGAAAAACGTCCCCCGTTCGGTGACGGCGACTTCGGGGGCGCCCCCGCCCCCGGAGCGGACTTTCTCGACGGCGCCGCGCATCTCTTCCGGCGACATCCATTGGCCCTTCTTGATGTTGACGGGACGGCCGGCCTTGCCGGCGGCGACCAGCAGATCCGTCTGACGGCAAAGAAAGGCGGGAATCTGGAGCACGTCGGCGACGTGGGCGGCGACCGAGACGTGACCTGGCTCATGGACATCGGTCAGGATGGGCAGGCCGGTGGCGCTACGGACTTTTTCAAGCGCGCGGAGTCCCGATTCGATCCCGGGACCGCGCGGGGCGTTCAGCCGTGAGCGGTTCGCCTTGTCGTATGACGCCTTGTAGATGACGGTGATGCCGAGCTTGACCGCCAGCTCGGCGAGCGCCTCACCGACGCGCACGTTGAGGTCGTCGGACTCGACGACGCATGGGCCCGCGATGAGAAACGGGCTGCTGTCAGTCGCGAACCGGAGAGCCATACGTGCTTAACGAGGGAGAGTCGACGCGCGACCGATGTTTCCCATGCTCCAGTGCGGCACCCACAAAGCCCGCGAACAGCGGGTGCGGGCGCATCGGCCGCGACTTCAGCTCGGGATGGAACTGGCAGCCGATGAACCACGGATGGTCCGGCAGCTCGATCATTTCGACCAGTGAGCCGTCCGGTGACAGCCCCGAGCAGCGCATGCCGTACTCCGCGAGTACGTCGCGATACGCGTTCGAGACTTCGTACCGATGGCGGTGCCGCTCGCTCACCTCGGTGGCATTGTACGCCTGCGCCACGTGTGAGCCGGGGCGGAGCCGGCAGGGATAGGCGCCCAGCCGCATCGTGCCGCCCATCTCCTGGATCCCTTCCTGCGAGCGCATCAGCGCGATCACGGGGTTTTCGCACTCGGGCGCGAACTCGCTCGAGTTGGTGTCGGCAATCTTGCACATGTTACGCGCGAACTCGATGATCGCGGTTTGCAGGCCGAGGCAGATGCCGAAGAACGGCAGCTTGTGTTCGCGCGCCCAGCGAATCGCCTCCAGCATGCCCTCCACGCCGCGCACGCCGAAGCCGCCCGGCACGAGCAAGCCGTCGTAGGTCGCGAGCAGCTCTCCGGCGGTTTCCTGATCGGTGAAGCGGTCGGACGCGATCCAGTGGATCGATACCCCTGCCTCATTGGCGATCCCGCCGTGGACGAGCGCTTCGTGAATGCTCTTGTAGCTATCGGCGAGCTCGGTGTACTTGCCTACGACGGCGATCCGCACCTGATGCGGCGGTTTGAGGATCTTGTCCACCATCGCGGCCCAGGCCCGCAGATCGGGCTCTTTGGTGTCCAGATGGAGCCGCTTGCAGACTTCCTTGTCGAGTCCCTGATCGTGGAGTTTGATCGGGATTTCGTAGATCGACTTCACGTCGGGACTTTCGACCACGCAGCCGAAGTCCACGTTGCAGAACTGCGCGATCTTGCGCTTCAGCTCTTCCGACAGCGGCCGCTCAGTGCGGCAGATGAGGATGTCGGGTTGGATTCCGATCTGCATGAGCTCGCGGACGGAGTGCTGCGTCGGCTTCGTCTTCAGCTCGGCAGTGGCCGCGATGTAGGGGACGAGTGTGAGATGAATGAAGAGAACGTTGTCGCGGCCGACTTCCTGGCGGAATTGGCGGATCGCCTCGAGGAACGGCAGCGACTCGATGTCGCCGACCGTGCCGCCGATCTCGGTGATCACCACGTCGTGGTCGGGTGCGAGCCGGCGAATCGCGCCCTTGATTTCGTCGGTGATGTGCGGGATCACCTGCACCGTCGACCCGAGGTACTCGCCGCGCCGCTCCTTCGTGATGACAGACAGGTAGATCCGGCCGGTCGTCACGTTGTTTACTTGCGAGAGCGACCGATCGATGAACCGCTCATAGTGGCCGAGGTCCAGATCCGTCTCGGCGCCGTCATCGGTCACGTACACTTCGCCGTGCTGAAACGGCGACATCGTCCCGGGATCGACGTTGATGTAAGGATCGAACTTCTGGATCGTGACCTTGAGTCCTCGCTCGGCGAGCAGCCGGCCCAGCGAGGCGGCTGCGATTCCCTTCCCGAGCGAGCTCACTACTCCGCCGGTGACGAAGATGTATTTCGTCGAGCTCACGGACTCACCTCCCGCAGGTGTCGGGTGATTTCCGCTTCGGCCCACTTGAGGTCCGCCGGGGTGTCGATGCCTGGCGCAGCCGGCCCGTCGAACAACGTCACGCCCATCGGTATGCCGTGTAACAGCGGGCGCAATTGCTCCAGCCTTTCCCACTGCTCTTCCGGAACGGGTGGCAGCCGCACCCATGCCTCCAGCGCTTCGCGCGTATAGGCGTACACGCCGACGTGCTGATGGTAGACCACGTCGCCCTTGCCGTCGCGGTCGAATGGAATCGGCGCGCGCGAGAAGTACACCGCACGGCCGCGTGTATCCACGACCACTTTGACGCGACTCGGATCGTTGACTAACGCCCGGTCGAGCGAGCCGGCGGCGGTGCCGAGCGGATCTCCGCCCTCGAGGCACGCCAGCGCGCCCCGCACCGCGGCTGCCGCGACGAACGGCTCGTCGCCCTGTACATTCAGAATAAAGTTGAAGTCGCTAAACGCTTGGTTGGCAATGACTTCCGCGACTCGTTCGGTCCCCGATGCGTGATCGGGCGACGTCATGACCGCTTCAAAACCCGCGTTCTCGACGACGTTCGCGATCTCGCGCGCGTCCGTAGCAACGACGAGGCGATCGCAAATGCCGAGTTCGGCGATGCGGCGCGTGACGACGACGATGAGGGGTTCGCCACCCAGTGGCAGGAGTGGCTTGCGAGGGAGCCGGCTGGAGCCCAGCCGTGCAGGAATCACGCCAAGGACGGGCACGGAAAAAGATACAAAATCTGTGCCGTGGAGTCTAGCCCGCGTCTATGCCAGCACTCCGGTTGATCTTACAACGCGCAAGAAGTTCTCGAGAATGCGCTTCCCGTGTTCAGTTCCGATGGACTCGGGGTGGAACTGCACGCCGTAAGTCGGGTGATCCCGATGCTTCATGGCCATGATCTCTGCTGCATCGCCCGGACCCTGGCGATCGGCGCTCATCGCCGTCACCACGAGAGCTGGGGGAAGCGAGGCGGGGTCGACGACGAGCGAATGGTACCGCATTGCGGTAAACGGGCTGGGAATGCCGTCGAACAGCTCATCGTCGCTATGGACGATTGGGCAGGTCTTGCCGTGCATCAGCCGAGGTGCTCGCACGATCTTGCCTCCGAACGCTTCGCCGATGGCCTGGTGGCCCAGACACACGCCGAGGATCGGAACCTGTCCCGCGAGCGCCCGGACCAGGGGCACCAGAATTCCTGCTTGTGCCGGGGTCTTGGGTCCGGGCGAGAGGACCACCGCGGTCGGCTTGAGGGCCTGCACATCGGCGACGCCGAGCGCGTCGTTCCGATAGACGACCGGCTCCTCGCCAAGCTCGCCAAGATACTGGACGAGGTTGTACGTGAAGGAGTCGTAGTTGTCGAGTACGAAGAGCATACTGAATTCTAAACCGTGGGACGCCAACCGGCATCCTAAAGGAAATCATCCAGGAGCCATGATGCTGAAGCTCGCGCCGGCACTACTAACTGGGTTCGTCGCAATGGGTGGATGGGCGGTCGTAACGGTCAAGGACCTACCGGAGTACTTCGTCGCAGGACAGCAATACACGATCGAGTTTCAAGTGCGGCAGCACGGCCGGACGCTGCTGAGCGGGCTGCGACCTGAGCTGGTCATCGAGAGCGCGGCGACTCGGGATGTCGTGATCCCAGCCGTGGCGCGATCGGCCGAGGGGACCTACGCCGTCACATTCACCGCTCCCGCCGCAGGACAGGTGCAATTCACCATCAGGAGCGGGTTTGGCAACAGCCAGCTGCGTCTCTACCCGCAGACTGTGGTCGCCGCGGGAGCCTCACGGCCCGCCATGGCGGCCCGCGATCGCGGCCAGATGCTCTTCATCGCCAAGGGGTGCAACACCTGCCATGTGAACAGCGATCTGACCGACCGTCCGGCCAATCAGGCGATCACCGTCGGACCGGAGCTGGGCGGTCGCCATTTGGCGCGCGAGTACGTCGTTCAGAAAATGAAGAATCCTGCGTCGCAGAACATGCCCGATCTCGGATTGACTGATGCGGAAGCGGCCGCGATTGCGGTGTTTTTGAGCGGAGACCGCGCCGCGGCAAGCGGTCGCTAGGCGTTCTCAGCCGCGCGGGTGATAGCTCTTGTGGACGGTGCGGAGGTAGTCCCGATCGACGTGCGTGTAGAGCTGTGTGGTCGAAAGATCGGCATGGCCCAGCATCTCCTGGACCGCGCGGAGGTCGGCGCCGCCCTCCAGGAGATGTGTGGCGAAGGTGTGGCGCAGGGTGTGCGGCGTGACTCGCTTGGACAACCCCGCCCGCCGCGCAGTCGCCTTGATCACGCCCCAGGCGCCGACGCGTGACAGTGGTGTCCCGCGCGCGTTCAGGAAGAGCACGCCTCGCGTCTCACCACGATCGAGATGCGGGCGGACTTCGTGGATGTACGATGAAATACGGCCCATCGCGGTCTTCCCGAATGGCACGATGCGTTCTTTCGCTCCCTTGCCGTACACGCGCACAATCCGCTCGCCGAACGAGATGTCTTGGAGTCTGACGGAAACCAACTCCGAGACGCGGACCCCGGTCGCGTACGCGAATTCCAGTAAGGCGACGTCGCGCAGCGCGAGCAGCTCATTGGTATTCGGGGCTTCCAGCAGCTTCTCCATTTCGGCGACCGTCAAGACCGCGGGCAACGTGCGCCACCGTTTGGGGGACTCAATACGCTCGCTGGGGTCGCGGGCGGCGATCCCCTCCCCTACCAAAAACTTGAAGTAGGTCCGGATCGACGAGATCTGGCGGCGGATCGTCGTGGGCGCGAGGCCGAGGTCCTTGAGAAAGTAGATGAACTCGCGCAGCTGGGCTGCGAACAGCTGCTCCGGGGTTTTGGCTCCGCGACTCGTGGCGTACTGGGCGAGGCGCGTGATGTCGCGCAAGTAACTGTCGACGGTGTTCCCGCTGTTGCCTGCCTCCAGCGCCAGGTAGTCGCGGAAGCGCTCGAGGTGAAACGCCCGAGCTACTGGGGCGGCGGCGGCGGTTGGCGCTCGCGGCGGCGTCGAACGATCCATAGGGTGATCACCACAATAAGCACTCCTGTGACAACCGCGAGCCACGTATTCACGCGCCGTACGACGCCGAGCACGACATCGAGGTCCGTGCCCAACCTGCTGACGACGTACGTCAGGGCTCCGTAGTAGAGGGCCGATGCGACCGCCATGGGAATCAACGCGCGCCAGGCCGACACGCGCGCGATGCCCGCGAACGGCATCACGACGCCACGCCACACCGGCAGCAACCGCGCGAAAAAGATGCCGTAGGCGCCATGCCGCCGATACTGCTCCTCGATATGGGCGACGGTGTTCGGCGTGAAGATGTGCCGGCCGAGAAAGCCGCTGGTGACCATCGCCCCGTGGCGGCGGGCCAGGGCGTAGACGGCCGCTCCCGATCCCACGTTCGCGGCCCAGCTCACGATGAAGACGAGCCAGGCGTTCATGACGCCCCGGCCCGCCAGGAATGCTCCGAGGCATACCGCGACGTCGGCCGGGACCGGTGGAAAGATGTTCTCGACGGCGGCGAGAACCGCGATCAGCGCATACAGAGGCCCGGTGGGGAGGTGCTCGAGAAAGGCGAGAAAGTCCGTCAGATGACCGAATGCCCTCCGCTCGGGCGTGGCGCGCTCGGCTCGGCGAGCGTCGCGACGGCCATTACGGCGATCCCCTCACCGCGTCCGATCCATCCCATCCCTTCGTTCGTTTTCGCCTTCACCGACACGTGGGCAGGCCCGGTCAGCAACGCTGCGGCCAGGCGCTCTTTCATCGCGTCGATATGCGGCGCCAGTTTCGGCTTTTCTATGATCACGGTGACGTCGGCGTGCACGAACTGGAACCCCGCTTCCGCGACTTTGAGAAACGCCTTATTGAGCAGATCGATCGAGTTGGCATTCTTCCACCGCGGATCGTCGCTGGGAAACATGCGGCCGATGTCACCCAGGCCCGCGGCGCCGAGGATCGCATCCGTCACGGCGTGGGCGACGGCGTCGGCGTCGGAGTGACCGGCGAGGCCTTTGGCATTGGGGATTTCTACACCGCCGAGGATCAGCTTGCGGCCTGCGGCGAAGGGGTGTGAGTCGTAGCCGATGCCAACTCGCATGAGGAGAGCATAATAACCCGAAATTGCTTTGGCGCGCTGGGATTGTGAGATTGGAGAACGAATGAATGAGCCTTTGGCCCTCATCTCGCGCGCTCGCCCTCTTTCGCTAGTTGCTTTCGCGGCGGTGCTCCTGGTTCTCGCCGGCGCCTGGGCCGTGCAGTGGCGCCATTATCGAGAGATCCAACAGCAGGCCGTGCAGGAATGTCGTGCTAAACTCAGCGGCGCCCGCACACACGGCGACAGTCTTGTTGGGCTTAACTGGATTCCACCTACGCAGATGTCGTCGAATCTGGCGAATTGTCGGTACGTGCTTCTCATTTGGGGGAAGGCTCGGTGAGCTGGCGGCGCGCGTAGATTCGATGTTACGCCACAGCATGCGCTTTTCGTTGGAGACGGTGCAGATGAGGTGGCCGGAGCGCGCGCCGCCGGTCTCGAAGCAGTGCGAGCACTCTGGTTTACCTCAAAATGGCCCAATACGACGATCCGCGCAGACGAAACCGGGCTTTGGCGCGTCGGCGCGGTCTTGGATCTCGCCTCAGCTGGATGAGACCGCCGCCTAAGACGCGCTTGAAGCTGCCGGGATAGACTTTGTATGTTCAAGTATGGCCGAGCCTGAACTCGTTCCACTCCCGGAGCCCGAGCCCAGCGGTCAACTCGTTCCGCCGCCTCGCAAGCCTCCGACCGCAATCGGCCTCCGTGAACCTGGCCGCGGACGTTCGCCTCATGGTCCGCCAATTCCTCAACGCCTCAGTCGCATCAGTCGGATCTCTCGAATCATGTTGGGATCGATGCTCTTGGCTGGTGGCGCAGGGCTCGCTCTCGTCTCGCCCTTTGGGTTTGTCGCTGGGATAGCGGCCATTGCGGCTGGGACTCGCTTGATTGGGAAGACCATTGCGCGCGCGATCCGTTAAGGCAGCACCACACCCTCAGGGTACCCTCCATGCTCAATGTGACTCTAAAGCGCTTCGACGTGCCGGATGAAGTCCGGCGCTTCCCCCGGGGTCGGTTCGAGCTCATCGCTCTCGACGGCCTGCTGATCGGTCGGGCCACGCACGAGCCGGGATATAAATGGTCTGTGGATATGGCGCCGTCCGTCGGCACTTCACGCTGCCACCTTGAGCACGTCGGGCTTGTTCTGCAGGGGCGGGCGACAACGGCCTTCGACGACGGGCGGGTGTGGGAGCTGACGCCTGGCACGCTGTTTCACATTCCCCCTGAGCCCCATGACCTCTGGGTAGTGGGAGATGAGCCCTACGTGACCCTACATTTTCTCGGTGACGGATACTACTCCAAGTGACAGTCGGGGAGGGT
>Ga0307302_10001569_pt1 | contig 10052 bp, 10 predicted proteins | sample ER_DNA_183_FD_194490 | JGI IMG/M metagenome (GOLD analysis project Ga0307302, IMG submission 194490) | Bulk soil microbial communities from the East River watershed near Crested Butte, Colorado, United States - ER_DNA_183 | ecosystem: Environmental > Terrestrial > Soil > Floodplain | place... | reverse complement strand
GGTCACGGCCAGCTTCGGAGTGGCCGAGCTCGCTCCGGGCCAGACGGGGGACGGGCTGCTGCGATCGGCGGACGCTGCTCTTTACCGCGCGAAGGAGCAGGGCAAAAACCGGGTCTCGCTGCCCGCCGCGTAGCTCTGCCGTCGGGGGCGAACCTCATACTTGGTGCGTGCTCGTCTCCGGACAGGCGCTTCGATTGGCGTCGCTTGTCGCTGCGGCGACCGCGACCGGCTACCTCTGGCGCGCAGCGCTCGAGCCTCGCGATCGGGAGCAGGCGTTCGCGATCGCCCCGCCGGCCCTTCACTTCCAGTTGCCGCAGAGTGCGTTTCATCCTCTTCTGCTGCTGAGGCCGGCCGCAGCCGGTATTCCACGTCGAATCGTGGCAAGAGCGCCCCAGCACCGGCGGCCCCGCACGCATCGAGCGGCTCGCGCGACCCTGATCGCGAGGATTACTCCGCCGACTGCACACACCCAGCAGCAGCCAAGTGCAGGCACCAGGGCCCGGCGGACGCCTCCTGCCGTTCAGCACGCCGCTCGGCCGGCGCGGAAGCCCAAGGTGAAGCCGGCTCCGCCGCCGCCACCGCCTCCTCCGCCCGGGGCCGTTCAGCCCGCTCCTCCGCCTCCGCCCGCGCAGCCGCCAGCACCGCCGCCCCCACCACCCCCACCCCCTGTCCGAACCCGTCCAGGCTGGGGTCGGGGAGACAAGAACCACGTCCACACAGGGCCGCCGGGACAGCAGAAGGAGAAGGGAAAAAAGAGCAAGAAATGAGCCTTGACGCCGGGACCGCGGCGCACGATGCGCGGACGGTCTTGGCCTCATCGAAAGGAACAGGGGCGGCAGGACTCGAACCTGCAACCCCCGGTTTTGGAGGTCTGTGCGAGTAGCTCTGCCCGCTCCGCTGCGCTTGGTTGAGCGGCGCTCGCTCCTGCTCGATCGGCCCAGGTCGGCTCAGGTGGGCAAAAGTCGGGGCAAAAGTGGGCGGGTGGGCGACACTCGAGAGAGCGGACCATTGAGTAGCGAAGGCTCTCGAGCGCCGCGCACCGCATGGCTAGCGCGAAGCCGCGCGCATGTAATAGCGAAAAGGGAGAGAAACACAACTCTATGACGCCCTCGGCCGGGCGAGTCGTCGTAAACACAACTCTATTTCGCCTCTGAGCAGGGAATAAGCGGGATTGCACTTCTCCACTTTGTGCTACTTTCGTTGCAAGATGTCGAGCGTGCTCACGAGCGCACCCGAGTACCTGACCGTCACGAAGCGGCCGAGCTCCTGCGCGTCAGCACGCACACGATCTGGCGCGCCGTCGAGCGCGGCACGCTGCCGGCCATCCGGCTCGCCGAGGGCGGCCCACTCCGCATCCCCGCGTCGGCCCTCGAGGCGAGGAAGCAGCCGGCATGACGCTCAACTTCCGCCGTGTCGATTCCCATCCGCACCATGCGCAGGCCGCCGTCCAGGTCGTGCTCCCACAGCTTCTTGTCCCACTGGGCATACCGGTCTCCCCCGAAGATGTCGTTGACGAGGACGTCGAGCCTGCCCTGCTCCCGCTCGACCCGAGCAACGAGGTTCGCGACTTCGTCGGCCTCGAGGTGATCGACTCGTAACGCTTGGCCGGCACCGCGGGGCCGCAACCCCGATCGTCCGCGCGCCGGCGAAAGAAGTCGAAGTGACGACGAGGCCCGGAGATGACCGCAACCCGGCTAGCCGCTGAGGAGCTCGATCTCAGCGGGCAGCTCTTCCGCGGCCCCGCGAGGCTCGAGCTCGCCACGAACTCTCGCGTCGAAGTAGACGAAGGCGGTCGTGAGCGCCACGAAGGGCATCGCGAGCGCGTACACGACGCCCGCGACGAGGTTGAGCAGCGAGAGCGGCGCGTCCGTCAGGAGGATCAGAAGGGCGCCGAGGAGCGGGCCTGCGGCGAGCGCCAGGACCGCACCGAGCCCGACCAGCGAGGCGACACGAAACCAGCGGCCGCGCACCAGCTCGGCGCTGCGGCGCAGGCCGCCAAGTGCAGATGGCTCCTCCAGCACGACGGTCTGGGCGAGCAGTGCCCAGCGCACAACGAGCCACACGGCGACCGGGACGAGCAGCGTGGTTACCGAGAGCGCGACCCAGACGGCGACTGCGAGCGCGAGTCCGCCGAGCAGTGGACGAATGCGCGCGAGCGCAAGCCGGTAGGCGGCGATCGGGCCGACCGACCGCCCCGCATCGATCTGGACGATTGCGCACGTCGTGGCCGCCTGGACGAGGGCGAAAGCCAGCAGCGCGAGGATCGTGCCAACGGTGACCACGAGCAGCACGACCGCGCCCGCGCCCTCGCCGGTCGTGTCGACTCCGAGCACACCGAACCCGCCCAGGAGCAGCGAATGCAGGAGGGAGATCACGATCCCGGCCGGGATGAGCAGGAGGCCGATCCCGAGGAAGAGGGGCGCCCGGCGGACGTACATCTGGCTCGCGGCCGTAAGGATCTGCCCCCAGCTGCGGCGCCGCGCGATCCGGAGCGGCTCGGCGGGCCGCCAGCTCGTGCGCGAGCCGGCGAAGACGGCGAGGGCCAGCAGCGCAGCGAGCAGGAGAAGTGTCGGCCCCGGGTCTCGGAGCAGCCGAACGAGCCACCTCGAGCCCTTCGTGACCCCCTCGCAGAAGAAGTCCGTTGCACTCGTGCCGAGCACCCCGCCGGTGGGCACGGCGTAGCTGCGCGGACGCCAGCCCTCGGACCATTCGATCGGCTCGGTCCACTGCCGCTTCACGTTCGGGCCGGTCGGGCCGTTGAAGAACGCCGGCCGCAGCTCGCCCCAGCGTCCTTCGAAGGCGGACCACAGGAATGCCTGGCGCGCCGCGGTACGGTCGCTCGGAATCGTCTTCACGCTTGGACGGAGCTCCACGTGCGGGCCTTGGGTGTCGTCACAGCCGACCCCGGCCTGCGCCGAGCTCCCGAGGTAGAGCGCATCGGTGTACTTGTTCGCGTGCGAGCCGGCGGCCGGATAGACGACCGGGTGCGTCCCGTCGACGAGCTCGAGCTTGTCCTCGCCCCAGTCGGCTTGCTCGGCGCCCTCGTGCGAGCTGTAGCCGACGGAAGTGGGCTCCTCCTCGAGCGCCTCGCCCGCGTTCCTCGCGTCGAAGAGGAGCTGGATCATCTCCCAGTCGCCCTCGTGCAGGTTGTTGAAGTCGTTGAACGGATAGAACAACCAGTACTGGAGCGCGAGCTTCCCGGGGTGGCCGGAGTCGCCCGCGACGTGGGCGTACACCGTCGATGCGCTTCCCGCAGTGATCCGGCGAGCCCAGCGCTCGTAGCCGCAGCCCGGATCGAGCGGGTTGCCCGGGAAGTCGAGGTGGTACTCGTAGCGACCGACGAGATCTGCAGCAGCCGGGCCGATCTTGACCAGATCCACCGGGTTCCACGGCCCGCGGAGCGCCACCGTCGGCTCGCCGAACAGCACGTCGACGTCGATCGGCTCGTATGGCTCCCCGTGCCCGCACTCCTCGCGCTGTTCGACGAGTCGCACGACCGGGGCATAGCGTTGCGCGAGCTGGACCTCCTCCGCGAGGTCGGCGCCGGCCGACGGCGCAGCTACGAGCACGAGCAGCGAGACGAAGGCGCAGGCGAGCAGTCGCAGTGCCGCGGTCATGATCGCGGTGTGGCGGTGCGGCATGACCGGCGATTCTTCCAGCGTTCAGAAGGAGGCGACGATGTTCGAGTCTGAGAACGAGGTTCGTGATCTGCAGGCCACGGCGGCCACTACCACCGGGTCACCGGCGAGGGGTCGAGCACAAAACCCGACGCAGGGTTACATCGACCTCGCGGGCGAGACATTTCGCGAGCAAGCCGAGCTCGCCGACGAGCGGTTGTTCGGGCAAAAGTCGGGGCAAAAGTAGTCCCGACGTCGCCAACCCTGAGAACGAAAACCCTCGTGAGAGCGGGGGTTTCCGTATCAGGGGCGGCAGGACTCGAACCTGCAACCCCCGGTTTTGGAGACCGGTGCTCTGCCAATTGAGCTACGCCCCTAGGTTCGGCTCAACGATTGTACTGGCGGGTTTCCGGGCCAGTAGAGTCGCGGCCGTGGCCGCCCCTCCGCGCCGAGCACTGGGCACGCTGTTCCTCTTGCTCGCCGTCCTCTTCGCCGGCATCGCCTACGCAGCCGTGGTGGCCGGCGTCTGGGTGATCGCCGTCGCGGCCGTTGCTCTCGCCGTCTGGATCGGCACGTTTGGCCTCCGCGCACTGTTGGTGAGACGTGTGCGCTGAGGATTCAGCGGCGAAGGGCCGTATTCTCTAACCGTGGCGCAGACGGATGAGACTCACGGCCTCTGGCAAGAGTTCCGCGAATCGCGCGACAAGGGGATTCGCGATCGTCTGATCCTCACGTACGCGCCGCTCGTCAAGTACGTGGCCGGCCGGCTCGGCAGCGGGTTGCCCGCGCACGTCGACGAAGGTGACCTCGTCTCGTACGGGCTCCTGGGCCTGATCGGCGCGATCGAGCGGTACGACCCCGACCGCGACGTGAAGTTCGAGACCTACGCGATTGCGCGGATCAAGGGTGCGATCATCGACGAGCTGCGGGCGATGGATTGGGTGCCCCGATCCGTCCGTGCGCGGGCACGCCACATCGAGCGCGCGATCGCCGAGCTCGAGGCGAAGCTGCACCGGGCGCCGACCGACGAGGAGATCGCCGGCAAGCTCGGCATCGAGACCGAAGAGCTCGAGGAGAGCCTGACGGAGATCTCTCGCTCGTCGATCGGCGCGCTCGACGAGCTCTGGACGATCTCGTCCTCCGGTGGTGATCAGGTGGCTCTCATCGACACGATCGAGGACACGCAGGGGCCGGAACCCCAATCCGCGCTCGCCCAGACCGAGCTCAAGGAGGCGCTCGGCGAGTCGATTGCCCGGCTCCCGGAGCGCGAGAAGCTCGTGGTCACGCTCTACTACTACGAGGAGTTGACTCTGCGCGAGATCGGCGAGGTGCTCGGCGTGACCGAGTCACGCGTCTCGCAGCTGCACACGAAGGCGATCCTGCGGCTGAAAGCTCGTCTCGGTGGTACCCCCGCGCGTGACTCCGGCGACTAGCGCTTGATTCAAGGCGCGCCCGGCCTCCTCCCCGCTGCGAGCATAGTGCGCCGGAGCGCGCGTGTGGGACATGGGTTCGGGCCAGGACTGTGACGATCTTTCCTCCGGGGTCGCCTCGCTAAGATCGCGTCAACCAGCCGAAGGAGCCGCCGCATGCCCGCAGTCGAGCCCGGAAAGATCCGTAACGTCGCCGTCGTCGGTCACCGCGGCACGGGCAAGACCTCGCTCGTCGAGGCGATGCTCTTCCAGGCCGGGGCGACGAACAGGCTCGGCGTTGTCGGGCAGGGCACGACGGTCTCGGACTGGGACGAGGACGAGCAGGAGCGCGAGATGTCGATCTCCGCGTCGCTCTGCCACCTCGAATGGCAGGGACGCAAGATCAACCTCATTGACACCCCGGGCGAGCCGAGCTTCCAGGGCGACGCGATTGCAGCTCTCCATGTCGTCGAGGGGGCGCTCGTCACCGTCAGCGGCGTGATGGGCGTCGAGGTGCAGACGGGCCGGAACTGGCACCGCGCCGAGGAGCTCGGCCTCTCACGCGTCATCTTCGTGAACATGCTCGACCGCGAGCGCGCCGACTTCTTCCGCACGCTCGAGCAGCTGCGCTCGCAGCTCTCACAGCGGTGCGTCGCCGTGCACATGCCGATCGGCGCCGAGCACGAGCTCACGGGCATTGTCGACCTCCTGCACATGACGGCGTACACGAGCCCCGACGGTGAGCGCGAGGGCAACCCCGGCGAGATCCCCACCGAGCTAGCCGATCAGGTCGCGGAGTACCGGGAGAAGCTGCTCGACTCGGTCGTGGAGACGGACGAGGCGCTGATGGAGCGCTACCTCGATGGTCAGGAGCTGGGCGCCGAAGAGGTCGCCGCGGCGCTGAAGACTGCCGTCACGCGCGGTGAGCTCTTTCCGGTTGCCTGCGGGATCGCGACCAAGAATCTCGGCACGACCGCGGTCCTCGACTTGCTCGTCGAGGGTGTCCCCTCGCCGGCCAAGAAGGGTGCGCCGATCTCGATCGAAGGTGCCGCCGACGCGGCGTTCGTCTTCAAGACGGTCGCCGACCCGTTCGCAGGCCGCATCAACATCTTCCGGGTTCTCAGCGGCCGGGTCGGGTCCGATTCGACCCTCGCCAACCCGCGTACGCATGGCAAAGAGCGCGTGGGCCAGCTCCTGACGCTGCAGGGGAAGGAGCACGAGGCAGCACAGGAGTTCGGAGAGGGCGATCTCGGGGCCGTTTCGAAGCTCAAGGACGTGATGACCGGCGATCTGTTGCTCGATTCCGACCGCGAGGTCGAGCTGCCGAGCCTCGACTTCCCCGAGCCGGTAATGAGCTTCGCGATCACGCCGAAGGCGAAAGGGGACGAGGAGAAGGTGGCCTCGTCGCTGCGCCGATTGAGCGAGGAGGATCCGACCCTAAACCTGCGCCGGGACCCGCAGACCGGCGAGCAGCTCCTCTCGGGAATGACCCAGATGCACGTGGAGGTCGCGGTCGATCGGCTCAGGCGCCGATTCGGTGTCGAAGTCGACCTCCGGCAGCCGCGCGTGCCTTACCTGGAGACAATCCGGAAGGAGGCGAAGGGCCACGGGCGCTACAAGAAGCAGACCGGCGGCCGCGGCCAGTTCGGCGACTGCCACATCGTGCTGGAGCCGCTCGAGGGGCACACCGGCTACGAGTTCGAGGACAAGATTGTCGGCGGCGTCATTCCGCAGAGCTTCAGGCCGGCCGTCGACAAGGGGATCCAGGAAGCCATGCAGCAAGGCGAGCTCGCGGGAGCACCCGTCCAAGGCGTGCGGGTGCGGCTCGTCGACGGCTCGTACCACACCGTCGACTCGTCAGAGATGGCGTTCAAGATCGCGGGCTCGATGGCGTTCAAGCAGGCCTACGAGCAGGCCGATCCGGTGCTGCTCGAGCCGATCATGGAAGTCGACGTGACGGTTCCCGACGAGACCGTCGGCTCGGTGAACGGTGACCTGAACTCACGAAGGGGTCGGCTTCAGGGCATGGAACCGGCCGGGGGCATGACCCGCATCAAGGCCGAGGCGCCGATGGCGGAGATGCTCACCTACGGGCAGGCGCTCACGTCTATGACCGGGGGGCGCGGCGACTACCACATGCAGTTTCTCCGCTACGACGAGGTGCCGAGCCACGTCGCACAGAAGCTGATCGAAGAGACGAAGAAGGAGCGCGAGGAGGCGAAAGTTTGATCCGAGAAAGTCCGGCGCGAGCTGCGCTCGCGCCATGACGACTTTCTCGGAAGGTTTCAGCGGCCCGCGTTAGTGAGCGGAGACAGGCAAAGCCCGCCTCCGCGACAGCCGCAACTCGACGGCGGTTTGGCATCCTGCCGCTATGGCGCAACGGGAATGAAGGAGCGCGAAGAGGCGAAAGCTCGAGCTTCCGCCCCTCGCTGCAGTGCTCCTAAACCGTGACCGCTTCCGGCTGATCCTTCTTCAGCCGTTCGATCAGGTCGGCGACGTCGGCGAGTTCCTGCTCGAGGTCGCGCTGGTACTCTTCGAGTCGCTCGAGGACGCGCTGCGGCTCGTACCAGCGGTGGCCGACGCCGCGACGATGGAAACGTCTGTGTCCGTGGTGCATGGTCACCTCCTTCCGTCTTCGTAGCGCTGTCTGAAGCCCGCGATCTGCTGCTCGATCTTGCTGAAGGCCTCGACCCACTGCGAGAGCACGCGGCGCCCCGACTGCGTGATCACATAAACCCGCTTGGCGGGCCCGGGCGCCTTGTCGTCCCACGTCGAGTCGACGAGGCCCTCGCGTTCGAGCGAGCGCAGGATCCGGTAGAGGTTGCCCATGTCGATGCGCTCGCCGGGCATGAGTGTCTGGAGCTGCTCGAGGAGCTCGTAGCCGTGACCCGGGGTGTCGCGAAGGACAAGCAGCACGGCAGGCTCGATGAAGCGCTCGAGGCGGGCGCGTACTCGCCAGCGGCCCGGGCCGACACGGCGCCGGCAGCGTGCGCTGCGCGGCAGCTCCATGCGACCTTTCACGGCGCGCCTAGCGAGTTACAGTGTAAAACACACATAGCGGCAGCTTACACTGGGCGGCGGGTTCTGCGACGTGGGCTATAGTCGCGCACCATGCGGCATTCCCGCACCATCGCCCCCCAGACCTGCGCGATCTGTGATCGGACGCTTCTCGTCGGTGAGCGCACGACCCGTTTCTCCGCCGACGGCGAGGAGTTCGTCGACGTCTGCGCGCTCTGCCAGGAGATCGCGGCCGAGCAGGGTTGGTTGAAGGAGGGGAGCCCCACAACCCCGACCTTCGAGGAAGAGCCCCGGCGAAAGCGTTTCAGCCTCGGCGGGATGCTCGATCCACGCCGAGCGGTGCCCGAGGAGACGATCGCGCCCGAGCCGATCCTGCGGCGCCTCTCCGAGCACGAGCGGGCGATGGTCGAGGCCGCCGACCTCTTCAACGCCAGCCCCTACCGGCGGACGGTCGGCGGGATCGCGAAGAGCCTCGGCCGGCCGAACGTGAGCGTCGTCCCCCTCTCGGGAGTGAACACGGAGGTCGTCGTCACAGTCGCGTGGGAAATCTCCTGGTACCAGTACCGCGTCCTCTTCGACTCGGCCCAGCCCGTTCGGCTCGCCGGGCGGGGCCACGAGCCCAAAGAGCTCGAGGCCTCCTTCAGGACCTGGAACGCACGCGTCGATCAGGACGGCCGGGTCGTCCCGGAGATCGCACGCCTCTAGGACTAGCCGGGAGCGAGACCCGGCCTACAATCCGTCTAGATGATCTATTGCGTGATCCCGCGTGAGCTCGAAGACGAGCTCTACGACAAAATGGTCGAGTACTACAAGGACAACCCGAACGTGACCGTCATCGTCGATCGCCGCGAAGGCCCAGATCGGCGCACGGGCCGCGGGGGAGGCGGGAAGCGAGAGATTCGGGACCGGCGCCGCCCGCGAATCCCGGGCACATTCCTCGAGTCCGAGGGCTCGCAAGCCGACGACTAGAATCCGCGCCGTGGCCATCCTCGGCGCGAAGACATTCCAGAACTACATCGCCGGAGAGTGGGTCGATGCCGCCTCGGGCGAGACCTTCGAGAGCACGAGCCCTGCAGACGGCGAGACGCTCGGCGTCTTCCCGAAGTCGGGCCAGGCTGACGTCGACCGCGCGGTCGCGGCCGCGAAGGATGCCTTCGAGGACTGGTGCCTCGTGCCGGCGCCGAAGCGGGGCGAGATCCTCTTTCGCTTCGCCCAGCTCCTGACGGATGAAAAGGAAGAGCTGGCGCAGCTGATGACCCACGAGATGGGCAAGGTGCTGCCGGAAGCGCGCGGCGACGTCCAGGAGGCGATCGACATGGCCTTCTACATGGGCGGCGAGGGCCGGCGCCTCTTCGGCCAGACGACCCCATCGGAGCTCCGGGACAAGTTCAACATGAGCGTGCGCATGCCGATCGGCGTCGTCGGCGTGATCACGCCCTGGAACTTCCCGATCGCGATTCCCTCGTGGAAGATCCTGCCCGCGCTCGTCTGCGGGGACACGGTGGTCTTCAAGCCGGCAACCGACACGCCAGCGCTCGGCGAGCGTTTCGTCGAGCTGCTCGCGGAAGCGGGCGTCCCCGCGGGCGTCGTCAACGTCGTGCATGGGGGCGGGGGAGAGGTCGGAAACGCCATCGTCACGCACCCGGACGTACCGGTGATCACGCTCACGGGCTCCCGCGAGACCGGCGTTGCGGTGACAAAGGCCGCGGCCGACCGGCTCAAGCACGTGCACCTCGAGCTCGGCGGCAAGAACGCGATCATCGTCCTCGACGACGCCGACCTCGACCTGGCCGTGGAGGGCATCGTCTGGTCAGCTTTCGGCACCTCGGGCCAGCGCTGCACGGCCGCGAGCCGGGTGATCGCGCACGAGGCCATCTACGACCAGCTCGTCTCCCGCCTAGTCGCCGAGGCGGAGAAGCTGCGGCTCGGGGTGGGCTGGGACGAGGAGACGGACGTCGGGCCCGTGATCAACCAGTCCGCGCTCGAGAAGATCCACTCGTATACGGAG
>Ga0307302_10001568_pt1 | contig 10052 bp, 9 predicted proteins | sample ER_DNA_183_FD_194490 | JGI IMG/M metagenome (GOLD analysis project Ga0307302, IMG submission 194490) | Bulk soil microbial communities from the East River watershed near Crested Butte, Colorado, United States - ER_DNA_183 | ecosystem: Environmental > Terrestrial > Soil > Floodplain | place: USA... | reverse complement strand
CCTGGAAGAGGTCGGCGCCGTCATGGGCTTCTCCCGCGAACGCGCCCGCCAGGTCGAACGCGACGCCCTGGCCTCCCTCCGCAGCCCCGAAATCCGGGCCCGCCTGGAGGACCTCGTCGCGGCCTGATGCGCCGCTTCGCCATCACCCACGACTACCTCTGCCCGTTCGCGAGGAACGCGGCAGAGGTGGTCGTGCGTGCCCTGGAGGCGGGCGCGCCCGTCGAGGTCGACTTCCGCGCCTTCTCCCTCTCCCAGGTCCACCTGGAGGACGGCGAGGCGCCGGTCTGGCAGCCCGGCACCGAACCGCGCTCGGGAGTCCTGGCCCTCCAGTGGGGCCTGGCCGTCCGTGACGAGCTGCCCGAGCGGTTCCCCGAGGTCCACCTGGCCCTGTTCGCCGCCCGCCACGACCACGGCCGCGACCTGAACGACCCCGCGGTGGTGGCCGCGGCGGTGGCCTCGGCCGGGGTCGACCCCGACGAGGTCGCCAAGCTGGTCGCGGCCGGGACGCCGGCGGCCAGCCTGGCCGCCGATCACACCTGGGCGGTCGAGACCTCCCGGGTGTTCGGCGTGCCCACCTTCGTCACCGACCGCCGGGCGGTGTTCGTCCGCCTGATGGAGCGGCCCGCCACCCCCGAGGCCGCCCGCGCCACCCTGGAGCGGGTGCTGGCCATGGTCGAGGACTGGCCCGACCTCAACGAGTTCAAGGCCACCGCCATCCCCCGCTGAGGCGTCCGCGCCTCAGCCGTGAGCCGATCCACCGGGGGACCACCCCGGCGGTCCCCCGGACCCCCCCGGCCGCTCGGGCGGGGCGCCCCTGGCGGCGCGGAAGGCGGCGGCGACCTGGCCGGCCTGCTCCTCGGAGCCCCAGGACATGAGGTGGAGGGCGTGGACCCGCTCGAGACCGGCAAGGCCCATGGCCGTCTCGACGGCCAGGTCGATGCCGCCGCCGGCGGCGATCTGGGCGGCCGCCTTCTCCGGGAGCTGGCTGGGCAGGGTCTGGTTGAGGATCTCGACCATGCGGGCGGTGCGGATCACCGGGACGCTGGCGTGGACCCGGCAGTCGCCCAGCTTGCCGCCCTCGGCCGCCCGCTCCAGGAAGTCGGCCAGGCCGGCCGGGTCGAACACCATCTGGGTCTGGAGGAAGTCGGCCCCGGCGGCCACCTTGCGGCCGAGCAGGGCCAGCTCGGCCTCGACGTCGGGCCGGAACGGGTCGGCGACGCAGCCAAGGGCCAGGTCCTGGGGCGCGGCCCAGCCCCGGGCCTCGGCGAGCAGCCTGGTGGTGGTGTAGTCGCGCACCCGGGGCACGTCGGGCACCGCGTCGCCGTACAGGCACAGGATCCCCTCGGAGCCGAGCGCGGCCGCCCCGATGACCTGGGAGCGCAGGGCCAGGCGGTTGCGGTCGCGGCAGGAGACGTGGACCACCGTGGCCACCCCCTGCTCGCGGGCCAGGGCGACCGCGGCCAGCGGCGACATGCGCGGCTTGCCGGCGTGGTTGTCGGTCAGCCCGACCACGTCGACGTGTCGGGAGAGGACGGCGATGCGCTCGCGGACCTGGGTGGCGTCCGGGGTCGCGGGCAGCGAGATCTCGGCGGAGGTGAGGACGTCCAGCGGCATGCCGGAAGGCTAGCAGCCGCCGGTCATCGGTGCTCGGCCGCGCTGACCACGCCCCGCGCGACCTCGGTGAGGGGCCGGCGCTGGTCCCTGGCCTGGCTGCGCAGCCGCTCGAAGGCCTGCCGGGTGGTGAGCCCGTGGCGGCCGACCAGCACCCCCTTGGCCTGCTCGATCACCACCCGCGAGTCGAGCGCGACCTGCAGCTCGCCCGCCAGCCGGCCGCGCTCGGAGGCCTCCATGGCGTTGAGGATGAGCAGGGCGACCAGGTCGGTGAAGGCCACGATCGCCTCCTGCTCGGCCTCGGTCCAGGGATGGGGGTCGGCGGCGAGCACCGCCACCACCCCGACCGCCTGGTCGCTGTAGGGGATGGGGCTGGCCAGCACGGCCAGCAGCTGGCCGGCGGCGGCGGGCGCGAACGCCGGCCAGCGGTCCTCGTGGCCCAGGTCGTCGGCCGCGACCGGCTGCTTGTCGTCGAAGGCGTCCACGCAGGGGCCCTCGCCGTGCTCGGCCTGGAGGTCCTCCAGCAGGGCCGCCCTGCGGTCGGAGGTGGCCAGGTTGCGCAGCTCCTGGTCGCGGTCGACCAGCATCAGGGCGGTCCCGTCGACCCCGAACAGCGCGTCGGCCGCCGCCACCACCTGCTCCAGCGCCTCCTCGACCGTCACCGGCGACGTCCTGAGGTCCGCCAGCTGATCGAGGGCCTGGCGCAACCCCGCCGCTGAGACCGGCATGTCAGTCGGCGGTGACGCCCTCGTCGGAGCGGCGCCGGATGACCCCCTGGTCGTCGGGGTCGCGGGCCGCCGGGTCCTCGACCCGCTCCTCCGACTCCTCCAGCAGGGCTCTGGCCTGGGCCTCGGGGTCCTGGACGTGGTTGCCCGGCTCGGCGGCCAGCGACCCGGCCCGGCCGTCGACCTGCTCGGGGCTGGGGTCGGGCATCTGCTGGCTCCTCGGTGGGTCGGCTGGCTGGTCGCCGGACAGCCTAGCCTCCTCGGCCTCGACCCGCTCGGCCGGGGCGCCGAAGTGGAGCAGCGCCCCGCCGAAGGCGACCGCGCAGACCACGAACCAGCCGAAGCCGAGCGCGGCCCCGCCGATCACGTCGGTCAACCAGTGCACCCCGAGCAGCACCCGCGAGGCGGCCACGGCCCCGGTGATCGCGGCCGCCCCGGCGGCCAGCCAGGCCTTGGACCGGAAGGGGCGGCCGCGGCCGAGGACCAGGGCGACCGCCGCCCAGGTGGCGGCCGCGGCCGCGGTGTGCCCGGAGGGGAACGAGAAGCCGCTGGAGGACGCGAGATGGGGCACGGGCGGCCGCTCCCGCTGGACCAGCGCCTTGACCGTGTTGGCGATGAGGTTCTGGCCGACCACCACCGTGACCATGAAGGCGAGCACGGCCAGCCGGCGCCGGCGCAGCCACTCCAGCCCGCCCAGGGCGACCGTGACGGCGAGCACGGTGACGGTCGCCCCCAGCCACGTGACCAGGCCCAGGAACCAGGTCGAGGCCGGGGTGGCGTTGTCGGCCCCCCAGGCGGCCGCGCTGGCGTCCAGGCGGGAGAGGCCCGTCTCGGAGGTGACCATGTCGGCGACCAGCCCGAAGCCGAGGGCGGCGGCGAAGACCAGGCCCAGGGCGATGGTCAGGGCCAGCCCGGTGGCCGCCTCCGGGTCGAGGCGGCGGCGCAGGAACCGGGCCGCCCTGGCCCGGAACAGCTCCTCGCCGGCATGCTCGGCGGCGCCGTGGCCGCCCGCCCGCCCGCGCCCGGCCACCAGGCCGATGAGGGCGGCCAGGACGGCGGCGAGGACGCCGGCCACCAGGACCAGGGTGGTGACGGGGCCGGGCACCGCTACAGCTCCCGGCGGACGGCGGCGCTGGCCAGCTCCCGCGCCCGCCGGGTGACCGGCCGGGACCGCCAGGCGGCCAGCTCCAGCTCGCGGGACTCGTCCAGGTCGGCCAGGAAGTGCTTCTCCAGCCCGGCCACCACCCCACGGTCGCGCAGCGACAGGTTGAGCTCGTCGTTGAGGGCGAAGGAGCGGTTGTCGAAGTTGATCGACCCGACCGTCGCCCAGTTGGCGTCCACGATCATCACCTTGGCGTGGAGCATGGTCCGCTGGTACTCGAGGATGCGCACCCCGCACTCGAGCATCCGCTGGTAGGTTCGGTGCCCGGCCTGGCGGACGACCTGCTTGTCGATGTGGGGGCCGTTGGTCAGCACCCGCACGTCGACCCCGCGGCCGACCGCCTCGCAGAGGGCCTCCACGAACGCCCGCCGGGGGGCGAAGTAGGCGGTGGTGAGCCAGATCCGCTCCTGGGCGCAGGCGATGGCGGCGTAGAACAGGTGCTCGGCGTCGGTCGCGCCCTTCTCGGCCGTGCTCCGGGTGACCTGCACCTGGACGCCGTCGTCGAAGCCGTCGATGTCGGGCAGGTGGTCGGGGCCGGACAGGATGCACTGGGTCGCCTCGGCCCAGTTGTCGAGGAACCCGCCGAACAGGTCGCGGGCGGCCGGGCCCTCGACCCGGACGTGGGTGTCGCGCCAATGCCCGGGGTCCTCGCCGTTGCCGGTCCACTCCTCGGCGATGCCGACCCCGCCGGTGAAGCCGACCCGGCCGTCGACCACCAGGATCTTGCGGTGGGTCCGGTTGTTCAGCTTGTGCAGCGTGTACCAGCGGGTCGGCCGGAACCAGGCCACCTTGGCCCCGGCCGCCTCCAGCCGGTCGATCAGCGAGCGGTCCATCTTGGCCGCGCCCACGGCGTCCAGCAGCACGTTGACCTCGACCCCGGCCTCGGAGCGCTCGGCCAGGGCCTCGGCGAACTCGGGGGCGATGCTGCCCGTCCAGTACACGTAGGTGGCGAAGTTGATGGTCCGCTCGGCCGAGCGGATCGCCTCCAGCATGGCCGGGAAGATCTCGGCGCCGTTGCGGAGCACGGTGACGCGGTTGCCCTGGCGCAGCGGGGCGACGGTGAGGGCCTCGACCATGCGGGCGAAGTCGGGCGTGCCCGGCCCCGGCGGGTCCTCCAGCTCGAAGCCCTTGCCGGCGGTCCGGTGGTACTGGGCCGCCTCGAAGGCGTAGACGCCGGCAAGCCCGAGGCCGCCGACCACGGCGGCCCGGCGCCAGGTACGGGCGCTCGGCACAGTCGCTCCCTTCCGTCGCTCCATCGCAATCCCCCATCGGGCGGCCTGCGACTTCCCAGCGAACCCGGAGAGCAAGCATGGCCGCCGCCAACGCGGGGTATTCGGCAAGGATAGTTTGCTCGCCTTCTTGACTGAGAAGACGCCGGGTAGGCAGTTCCGAGGAACACCGGAAGGAGACCGATGCCCACCCAGTCGACCCGCGGACCGCTCGACCCGAGCCCCGACGACCGCGAGACCGCCCTGGCGGTGCGCTGGCGGCGGCTGCGCGAGGGCGTGCCCCCGGCCCTGTACCTGCTCGCCTGCGCCGTCGTGCTGACGGTGGCCCTGGTGGGGGTCGGCTGGGTGCTGGCCAAGGTCGTCCACGACGACGGCATCGGCCGGGCCGACGCGGGCGTGAGCCGCTGGCTGGCCGGCGAACGCATCCCCGACCTCAACGACGCCACCCGGTACACCTCCGAGGTCGGCGGCACCCTGACCGTCACCGCGCTCGCCGTGGTGGCGGTGGCGTTCGCCGCCCTCGCCTGGCGGCGCTGGCGGGAGCCGATGCTGGTGGCGGTGGCGGTGGCCGGCGAGGTGGCCATCTTCCTGGTGGTGACCATGCTGGTGGACCGCGAGCGGCCCCCGGTCCGGCACCTGGACGAGGCGCCGCCCACCTCCAGCTTCCCATCGGGGCACACCGCGGCCACCATCGCCCTGTGGGGGTCGCTGGCCGTGCTGGCCAACGAGCGGGCCCGGTCGGCGGTGGTCAGGAACCTGTTCCTGGTCCTGGCGTTCGTGGTGCCGGTGGTGGTGGCGTCCTCGCGGATGTACCGGGGCATGCACTACCTGTCCGACGTGCTCGGCGGCATGCTGCTGGGCGGGCTCTGGCTGCTGGCCACCGTGCGCGGCATCCGCCTCGGGGTGGCGCACTGGGCCATCCGCCACGGCGAGGCCGGGACGGACGGGCGGCAGTGGCGAGGATCGGCGGTGCGCCATGGGTAGGCCGACGCGAGTCGCCGTCGTCTTCAACCCGGCCGCCGGCGGTGGCGACGCGGCCGGCCGCGGGCGCGACACCATGGAGGCCCTGGAGGCGGCCGGCCTGGAGGTGCTCTGGCTGGAGACGACCAGGGAGGACCCCGGCAAGGGCCTGACCGCCAAGGCCGTCGCCGAAGGCGTCGAGCTGGTCATGGCCCAGGGGGGCGACGGCACGGTGATGGCCTGTGTGACAAGCCTGGCCGGGACCGAGGTGCCCCTGGCCGTGCTCCCCGGCGGCACCGGCAACCTGCTCGCCACCAACTTCGACATCCCCAGCGACCTCGACGGCGCGATCGAGGTCGCCCTGGACGGCGACCGGGTCCGCCTGGACGTTGCCGCCATGGACGACGACCGCTTCGTGGTCATGGCCGGCATCGGCTTCGACGCGGCCATGCTGCGCGACGCCGACCCCAAGCTGAAGGAGCATCTGGGCGCCGTCGCCTACGTGCTCAGCGGCTTCAAGCAGCTACGGCGGCGCGCCGCCCGGTTCCGGCTGCGCCTGGACGACCGGCCGCCGTTCGACCGGACCGGCCAGGGGATCCTGATCGGCAACCTGGGCCGGCTCCAGGGCGGGCTGCCGATCATGCCCGACGCCCGGCCCGACGACGGCCTGCTGGACGTGGCCGTGCTCCAGACCCGGACCATGCTGGACTGGCTGGCCCTGGCCGTCCGGGTGGTGGCCCGCCGGCGCCGCAAGGACCCGCAGCTCGAGCCGTTCCAGGCCCGCCGGATCGAGATCGACTGCGACCGGCCACAGCCCGTCGAGCGCGACGGCGACCCGGCCGGCGCCCGCGACCACCTGGTGGTCGAGGTCGTCCCCAGGGCGCTCACCCTCTGCGTTCCCCCGGAGAAAGGAAGCACCCGATGAGCACCGCCACCTCCGTGCCCGAGACCTACGAGCTCGAGGGCGACGACGCCCTGCGGACCCTGCGCAGCACCGGCTGGGCCCAGCTCGCCAAGGACTCGTTCGTACGCTTCCGGTCCGCCGACGGCACCAGCCACTCGCGCAGCCTCGCCTTCCAGGTGATGCTGACCCTGCTGCCGTTCGTGATCGCCGTGGTCGGGCTGGCCACCGCCATGAACGTCGACCAGCTCCGCCAGCTGCTCACCCAGACCGTCGACCGGCTCGCCCCCGGGCCGGCCGGCCAGATCTTCACCCAGGCCATCAGCCAGGGAGCCAAGAGCGCCGCCCGGGGCGGCCTGTTCGCCCTGCTGCTGGGCGCGGTGGCCGCCCTGGCCTCGGCGACGGTGGCCATGGGCCAGATCGAGCGGGGCGCCAACCGCCTCTACGGGGTCGAGCAGGACCGCCCCACCGCCGACAAGTACTGGAACGGGTTCAAGCTCGCCTGCACGGCCGGGTTCCTGACCGTGCTCGCCTTCGTGCTGATCGTGGCCGGTACCGACGTGGCCAAGGCCACCGGGCTGTCGGGCCCGGTGAAGGGGATCTGGACGCTGCTGCGCTGGCCGCTCAGCATCGGCCTCGTGATCGTGGCCTTCGCGCTGCTGTTCCGGGCCGCGCCCCGGCGCCACCAGCCGTCCTGGTCGTGGCTGGCCGTCGGCTCCGGCGTCTCGGTGCTGCTGTGGTTCGTCTTCACCGGCCTGCTGGCCCTCTACCTGAACCTGTCGTCGGGCACCTTCGGGCAGACCTACGGTCCCCTCACGGGCATCATCGCCATCCTCATCTGGAGCTTCCTGACCTCGCTGGCCATCTACCTGGGGCTGGCCTTCGCGGCCCAGCTGGAGGCGGTCAGGGCCGGGGTGCCGGGCCCCAAGACCGGCGAGCAGGTGAACCCGGCGGGCCGGCGCGCGACCCGGCGGCCGGCGTGGCGATGAACAGAAATTCCCTCAACCGTCACCCTCCCGACGTCGAAGCTGTTGAAGCACGCCAGCGGCGCGATGCACCAGTCGTGATTTTGGGTACCTTTCCCATTACGTTCCGTGGTGACGGAGCCGGCTCGGGAGCGGAAAAGGATGCTGGACGACCCACTCTGGTACAAGACGGCGGTCTTCTATGAGCTGTACACGCGCGGGTTCCAGGACGGCAACGGGGACGGCCAGGGTGACTTCCGCGGCCTGACCGAGCGGCTCGACTACCTGCAGTGGCTGGGGGTGGACTGCGTCTGGCTGCTGCCGATCAACCCCTCGCCCCTGCGCGACGGCGGCTACGACGTCAGCGACTACTTCTCGATCCTGCCCGACTACGGCACCCTCGGGGACTTCTACGACTTCCTGGAGGCGGCCCACGCCCGCGGCCTCCGGGTGATCGCCGACATGGTGATGAACCACACCAGCGACCAGCATCCCTGGTTCCAGGAGGCCCGCCAGCCCGGGTCGCCCAAGCGCGACTGGTACGTGTGGTCCGACACCGACCAGAAGTACCTGGACGCCCGCATCATCTTCGTCGACACCGAGACCTCCAACTGGACCTGGGACCCCGAGGCGCAGGCCTTCTACTGGCACCGCTTCTTCTCCCACCAGCCGGACCTCAACTACGACAACCCCGAGGTCCAGGAGGTCATGCTCGAGGTCATCCGGTTCTGGCTCGACATGGGCCTGGACGGGTTCCGGCTGGACGCCGTGCCGTACCTGTTCGAGCGCGAGGGCACCAACTGCGAGAACCTGCCCGAGACCCATGAGTTCCTGAAGCGGGTGCGCAAGGAGGTCGACGAGAAGTACCCGGGCCGGGTGCTGCTGGCCGAGGCCAACCAGTGGCCGCCCGACGTCGTCCCCTACTTCGGCGACGGCGACGAGTGCCACATGGCCTTCAACTTCCCGGTGATGCCGCGGATGTTCATGGCCCTGCGCCGCGAGGACCGCACCCCGATCGTCGAGATCATGAACCGCACCCCCAAGATCCCCGACGCCACCCAGTGGGGGCTGTTCCTGCGCAACCACGACGAGCTGACCCTCGAGATGGTGACCGACGAGGAACGGGACTACATGTACGCCGAGTACGCCAAGGACCCCCGGATGCGGCGCAACATCGGCATCTCGCGCCGCCTGGCCCCGCTGCTGGACAACGGCCGCCGGCAGATCGAGCTGCTCTACAGCCTGCTCTACAGCCTGCCGGGCAGCCCGGTGATGTACTACGGCGACGAGATCGGCATGGGCGACAACATCTACCTGGGCGACCGCGACGGGGTCCGCACCCCGATGCAGTGGACCGGGGACCGCAACGCCGGCTTCTCCAAGGCCGACCCGGCCGCCCTGTACCTCCCGTTCCTGATGGACCCGGTCTACGGCTACCAGGCGTGCAGCGTCGAGGCCCAGGAGCGGGTCTCGACCTCGCTGCTGCAGTGGGTGCGGCGCATGCTCCAGGTGCGCAAGCAGCACCCGGTGTTCGGGATCGGCGACTACGAGCCGCTGTACCCCGACAACCGGCGGGTGCTGGCCTTCTACCGCCAGCTCGGGGACGACGTGGTCCTGGTCGTGGCCAACCTGTCGCGCTTCGCCCAGCCGGTCGAGCTCGACCTGTCCCGCTTCCACGGCCTGGTCCCCGAGGAGATGTTCGGCCGGACCCCGTTCCCGGTGATCGACGACGAGCCCTACCGCCTCGGCCTCGGCCCCCACGGCTTCTACTGGTTCCACCTGGTCGAGCCCCCGTCCGAGACCGAGGACACGGCCATGTTCCGGGCCATCCGCATCCGGCCGTGAGCTGGCCGCTGTACCAGGTCGACGCCTTCACCGCCGAACCCTTCGCCGGCAACCCGGCCGCGGTCTGCCTGCTGGAATCCGACGCCGAGCCGGCCTGGATGCAGCGGGTGGCGGCCGAGATGAACCTGTCGGAGACGGCCTTTCTGCGGCCCCGGGCAGAGGCCGGCCGCTACGGGCTGCGCTGGTTCACCCCCACCGTCGAGGTCGAGCTGTGCGGGCACGCCACCCTGGCCTCGGCCCACGTGCTGTGGAGCGAAGGCCGGGTCGAGGCGGGGGCGACGATCCGCTTCGACACCGCCAGCGGCCCGCTCGCCGCCCGGTCAGGCGCCGACGGCCGGATCTGGCTCGACTTCCCGGCCACGCCGGCAGAGCCGGTCGACCCGCCCCCGGGGGTGCTGGAGGCGCTGGGGGCCGGCGGCGGCATCCGCTGGGTGGGCCTGGGCCGCCTCGACTACCTGGTCGAGCTGGAGGACGAGGCGGCCGTGCGCGACCTGGCGCCGTCCTTAGGGCCGCTGGGGCCGCTGGGGCGGCTGGGCAGCCGCGGGGTGATCGTGACCGCCGCCGCCGCGGCCGGCCGCGGCTACGACTTCGTGTCCCGCTACTTCGCCCCGGCGGCCGGGATCGACGAGGACCCGATGACCGGGTCGGCCCACT
>Ga0307302_10001567_pt1 | contig 10055 bp, 13 predicted proteins | sample ER_DNA_183_FD_194490 | JGI IMG/M metagenome (GOLD analysis project Ga0307302, IMG submission 194490) | Bulk soil microbial communities from the East River watershed near Crested Butte, Colorado, United States - ER_DNA_183 | ecosystem: Environmental > Terrestrial > Soil > Floodplain | place... | reverse complement strand
TGGCCTTCGCGCTGCATCCGCTGGTCGACTCGGTCTCGGTGGCCCGGGACCTGCTGACCGGCTACATCGACGGTATTCCCGAGGTCGCCGAAGTGCTCCCCCGCTGACCTCGACCCGCCACCGCGGGCAGCCGGGCCGGCGCAAGCGACATGTGTGAACGTCCGGAATGGATGCGTAGGTCAAATCTGCTTTGTGGGGCTATGTCAGCGAGGTAGCGAAATACCCTCTGACAAGGGGGAATGCTTCGGGGCCGCCTAAGAGAATCGAACTCTTGACCTACGCATTACGAGCGGGTCCCTTGGACGACGGTGGCCGCTGGTTGGTGTCGTCTAACGCTGGGCTAGTCCCTCCAGTCCCTGGCTGGACGTGGGCCGATGATGGACGGTCGGGGGCACAGTGGCACGGGTCAGATGGAGGCATCAGACGTCAAGGACGCTGACGTGGTCGGCATCCGAGCGATCGAAAAGCAGAAAGCCAGCCCCTTGGACCGTGCCCTAGTCGGTCAGTAGTCAAGGCGGGTCAGCGGCGGGCCACGAGGGGTACTGTTAGTGGCGGGCCTTGCCGTGCAGTGAAAGGTGGTCTGGTGTCCACTGGGTCAGGCGACGAGGAGCGCGCGTGGGCCGCTGACAAGCGCGATTTCGTTGCTGACCGGCGGGATGAGGTCGCTGATGAGCGGGAGGAAGTGGCCGACACCAGAGATCAGGCCGCCGACGACCGGGATGCAGAGCTCGACAAGCGGGAAGGGCAGTTGGACGCCCGTGCCGCGGAGCTTGGCGTTCCCGCTGAAGAGTCTGGAGCGGCTGCGCAGCGGGAGGCCCGTGCCGGCCGGTCGCAGGCGCGACAGAACCGAGACGAGGCGCGGGCGAAACGGACGTTAGCAGCTGCCGATCGGAATGAATCGACAAAGCGGCGGCAAGCCGATGCTCCACCCACGCGTCTCGCGATGGTGTTCGCCGACATTGCCGAGCAGCTTTACGATGCCGACAGCTTCGCTGACGTCCTCTCGCGGATCGCCGAGGCCGCAGTATCGACCATCGCCGGTTGCCGGATGGCGAGCGTCACCCTCCTGGAGCGGAGCGGGTACCGAACCGCCGCGTCCACCGATCCGGCCGCGACGGCCGTGGATCAAGCGCAGTACCAGTCAGACGAGGGTCCCTGCCTGGATGCCGTCGATGCCCCAATGGTGTACGCGCAGTCGTTTCCCGATGAGCGCTGGCCGACGTTGGCATCACGTCCGACCGAGTCCGGCGTACAGTCGGCCCTTTCCTACCGCCTGGCCGCGGCGAGCAGCGGTACCGCGGACTCAAGCGGCGGATCCCTGAACTCCTACGGCGTCATTCCGGCTGCGTTCAACGACACTGCGCAGGAGATTGGACTCATCTTGGCCGCGCACGCCTCGGTGGCGGCTCGGACTGTTGATGAACGCAGCACGCTTGAGAGCCTTGGCCGTGATCTGCAGCAGGCCTTGCTGTCTCGAGAGGTCATCGGCCAGGCGAAAGGAATCTTGATGGAGCGGCTTGAGGTCACCCCGGAGGACGCTTTCGACCTTTTGCGACGCTCCTCGCAACAGCTGAACATGAAGCTGCGGGACGTGGCGCGTGCCCTCGCCGAAACCGGCGACTTCCGGATGAAACGAACCCCGCCCCGTCGACCAGCAGTGAGGCCGTAGCCAGTCCCTAAGTTCAACGCTGAACGCGATCGCCGCAATCTGCCTCGCTGTTCCTGATGGCTCTAACTACCTGATAGTCGGGGCTGCAGTCGTGCAGCGAGAATCAGTTCTTCGACGCTGGCCCGAACGAGCCGAGTCCCGCATGAGCGTGAGGAGGAGCGCCGCCAGCCAGCCCCACCGGTCGCCTGGGACTGGGGTGGTCTGGCGGCTCTGGTCTGAACCGCCAGACCTAGTCCAGACGGGCTCCGGAACCCAGATGGACCTACCGGCACTATGCCCGGAGCAGTCTGGAGCCAAACCCGCCGCCCCTTCTTCCATGGGGGCGCAGTCGTACCGGTCCTCGCTCGATGTGTGTGAGGACCCGGTACGACGGTTGGGTCAGTCGCGCGTCCCGGCTTGTCGGTCGAGCGCCGCAGCGGCCTCCTCGGCCAACCGACGCCTCGGCGAGCAGGACGTTGCCCTGAACGCTGTCGAGCGTGCGGCTGAAGACGACCTTCGGGATCGCGCACCAGACGTCGGCGAACGGGCCTCACGCTCGGTCGGCTAGATCATGATGTTGCTGCTGGGGATTTCGAGGCCGCGTACATCGAAAGTTTCCGTTGCCGGCTCCGTCGAGGGTGGAGGCTGATCGCCAGCCAGCTCCCGCATCAGGGGAAAGACGATGTCAGTATTGGCGCGGTCGTAGTGCTCTTTTGACTCCCAGACTTCCAGCACCTGGAAGCCGTCGGTCGTGGCACGCCCGATATGCACCAGCAAGCCGTCGATGAAACCGACCCGCCGGAGAATCTCGCCATGCACTGTGTCGTACATCTCGACGGGTGCTGGGACGGTGGTGATGACCCCGTACATCCTGCAACCTCCTTATTGGTCTTGAGGGCTGGTGCTCTCGTTGACTGTCGTGGACCATCGTCTCGTAAAGCTGCGGCCGCACTGATAGCCGCCGAGCTCGCGTACCTGCCCGATGTGGAAACGAAACTGCTCCTCGCTGGGGGCGTCTACCCGAACGCGCCCTCGCGTCGGCGATAAAGCCGTCCATCGAGACGCTCATCGAGTAGATCAGCATGGCTTCCAGCTCGCCGCACCGGAGCGACGGAGGATGATCGTGATGAGGTTCACCCTTGAGCTTGACACCGGGCGCCCCTACCCTATGCAGTCAGCTCTGCGACCAGCTAGTGGGCGATGGCGAGACAACACTCATCGTCGTGGGCGACTCCAAGCGATCGTACGGCCACCGCCGACGCCACACTGAGATCCTGGAAGCGGAGCGGCGAGTGGTCCTATGTCGCCGGCTCCTAGGAATCGGGCCGAACCCGTCCACGAAGGATGCAGAACTCATTGCCTTCAGGGTCGGCGAGTACAACCCACGACGCGTCACGCTGCCCGACATCGGCCCGCCGAGCACCGAGGGAAAGGAGACGTTCGACTTCTGCGGTTTGATCGATCGGACGGAAGTCAAGATGGAGTCTGTTCTTGCCTGCCTTCTCCTCCAGAACCGGCACGAACAACAGGCCCGGCACCCGATCCGGAGTCGGCCTGATCTCGAACTCGTCCGCGGCGTCGCCCACGACAACCCAGCCCAAGGCGTCGGCCCACCATCGACCAAGCGCGACCGGATCGTGAGCGTCGACGACGACCTGCTCCCAAATGAGATCCACGGCGCGCACTCTGCCACGTCGGTCTCGCAAGCGGACCGACCTACGGGAACAATCCGCCGGCATGGCGTCGGCCCATAGACATGCGCCAGGGACAGTTCGAAACCGAAATGTCTTGACGTCTGCCGCCCGCTAGGTAATCGCGGGAGGATGAACGAACTATTGGTGGGATACGCACGCGTATCAACAGAGCAACAAGATCTCACCGCCCAGCGCATCGGCCTAGACGCGCTCGGCGTCGGTGATGACCGCATCTACGTCGATCACGGTCTAACCGGCGCCAACCGCGACCGACCCGGTCTGCGGCTGGCCCTGGCCGCCTGTCGAGCTGGTGACACGCTGGTGGTTACATAAATCCATCGAACCCGAGCGGCCATTTGCACATCGTGGCATCGTCGCCGAACACGCCAATCAGCGCTCCGCGGAAATTTCAGCCGACCGAGTAATGCGGCCGTGAGTCGATACCGGCGCCTGCTGACTTCAAGCAAGAGGCCCCGACCTCGGTCGGGGCCTCTTCGTCAGGTACCGCCTGCTCTAGAGGCGGCAACTCATGCTAGCCACATTCATGGGCTGACCAGGGTGCCAAGCCGTGCCGCCAGCGGAACCTCATCGAGGAGCTGGACGCTGGCGGGCGGCCGGAGTGCCGTGCTTAGGTTGGCAGCATGAACTTTCGCTACCTCGGCAAGTCCGGCTTCAAGATCTCCGAGATCACCTACGGCAATTGGCTGACGCACGGCTCGCAACTCGAGAACGACCAGGCCACCGCATGCGTCCGGGCAGCCCTCGAGTGCGGCATCAGCACCTTCGACACCGCCGACGTCTACGCCAACACCAAGGCCGAGACCGTGCTGGGCGAGGCGCTCAAGGGCGAGCGGCGGGAGTCGCTGGAGATCTTGACCAAGGTCTTCGGGCCGATCGGGCCACGCGGGCACAATGACGTCGGGCTGTCGCGCAAGCACATCATGGAAGCGGCCCACGGCTCGCTGACCCGGCTGCAGACCGACTACATCGACCTCTACCAGGCGCACCGCTACGACGTGGAAACGCCCCTGGAAGAGACGATGCAAGCCTTCGCCGACCTGGTCCGGATGGGCAAGGTGCTCTATATCGGGGTCAGCGAGTGGACCGCGGACCAGCTGCGGGAGGGGCATAAGCTCGCGACCGAACTCGGTTTCCAGCTGATATCCAATCAGCCTCAGTACTCCATGTTGTGGCGGGTGATCGAGGCCGAGGTCGTGCCCGTCTCCAAGGAGCTGGGCATCTCGCAGGTCGTTTGGTCGCCGATCGCCCAAGGGGTGCTGACCGGTAAGTACCGACCCGGCGAGCAGCCGCCCGCCGGGTCGCGTGCCACCGATGAGAAGGGCGGTGCGGACATGATAAGGCGGTGGATGAGCGACGACGTGCTGGCGCTGGTGCAGCAGCTCAAGCCGCTGGCGGAGGAGGCGGGGCTATCCATGGCGGCGCTTGCCGTTGCGTGGACGCTGCAGAACGACAACGTCGCCACTGCGATCATCGGAGCCTCAAAGCCAGAGCAGGTGGGAGACAACGCCGCCGCCGCCAACGTCAAGCTCGACGCGGACCTCCTGGCGAAGATCGACGAGATCCTGGGCCCGGTCGTCGAGCGCAACCCGGCCAAGACGCAAGAAAGCTCGCCGAAAACCCGCGAGGCGTGACCCCGGTCGGTATGCCGCCCTACCCCACCTTGCTGCAAAACGTCGCATCTGGGTCTGCAATCTGCCCTGCAGCGTCGTCCTGCTCAACGACTCACGTGCCTCGCTCCTCCTGCCGCCGGACACGCGGGCAGGGTGCTCTTCCGGTCCGACTCGTCCCGCAAACCCACCCTCCTAGGGGCGCAGGACTGTGTCAGAGCGGGAACGCGGGTTACGGGCCTGGCATCGTGTTGAACGCGCTTCGCGTATAGCTCATATCGCACTCGCTCTGGCAAACCGCCAGCGTTACCCCTTGCTCCGCCAACCATCGGACCACGTCGCTCCTTCGGTAGTGGCTCTCCTTATGCATTTGATACCCCGGAGGCCCTGTGCCTTCCTTGTGCCACTCGTAGATGGTGTCAAGCGGAACGTTGAGCAGCGCCGCAACCTCATCTGTCGTGAAGGGACGTTCCGACTCAGCGCCGGCCGCTTCGCCGGATTCCGGCACGTCTACCGGAGCGATCTCGGTCGGTGGGCAGTCCGACTTAGGGCAGGACCACAGTGTTGCCATGTGCTTCATCCTCCACTCACCCATTGTCGCGGCCTATGCCCAGCAGGTGACAGCGTGACTATCCCCGCACCCAGCGCCGTCCACCGCATTTGCGGCAGCCGGTCGTGAAATAGACCGGGTCGACACCGCTTCCCCACAGGCCGTTCACGTTATATCGAGCCGGGCGGCCGTCAGGGGTAGGAGGCAATCAGGCATCCCTGGGCCATACCGAGCGGGCTCGACGCCGACGATCCGGTCGGCTTTCACGAGGACGGTGGCACCTTGGTGGGGAACCTCGACTAGGAAGCCACTTGCCCCCGGCACGCGGACTGGCAGCCGCTGGGATGGCAGACTCCAAATGAGGTCTATGCAGGAGAAGTGCTCGACGATGGCGGCTGAGCTCGCAGCGCTCCGGGAGGGCGTCTTCGCCGGGGGCCTGCCCTACCTTGCTCTGGGAGACGGGGAGCCGTTGATCTACCTGCCGGGCGGCACAGCGAACCACCACAACCCGCCACCCGGGTTTCAGCGACAGCTGACGTTGCACACCGTGAGGCCATTCGCCCGCGCTGGCTTCGAAGTGTTCTTCACCAACCGCTGGCCGGAAATGAGCATTGATATCACCTGGCCAGAAGTCGCCGCCGTCCATGCAACCGCGCTGGCAGAGCACTTCGGCCGGCCCGTGCACGTGCTCGGACACTCGACCGGCGGGTCGATTGTGATGCAGCTGATCGCCGACCACCCAGAGGTCGTTCGGCGAGCGGTAGTGGCCAGCACGGCCTACACACTCGGTCCCGTCGCTCGCCGCGCACAGCTCAACATGTTGCGGAGCTTGGAGACGACGGGCCGGTTCGCCGCCGAGGAACTCGTTGACGGGATGGTGCATCGCCGCTGGCTGAGAGCGGCCCTGAGGCCTCCGTTAAGGCTGGCGTCCCGCTGGATCAACGTCGAGAATCCCACGGACACCATGGCCATGATCAAAGCTGAGGATGGCTTCGATGTCCGCAGCCGCCTGCCAGGAATCCAAACCGAGACACTGGTGATCTGCGGCGCGAAGGATGGCTTCTGGCTCTTGGAGATGTTCGCTGAGACGGCCTACCGGATGCCCAACGGGCGGCTGATCATGTACCCCGAGCTGGGCCACAGCCTTGTCACCTCACCCAAGTTCGTGGCCGATGTCGTCGCGTTCCTCAAAAATCCGGAAGGTTCCAGCCGAGCGGGCTGAGCCATCCGCTCCAGGCCCACAATGTTCCACAACAGGCGCGATGCTGGTGGCTGAGTGACAGCCCCTGCGCCTGCGCTGCCGCGACATCGCGGCGGGAGGTTGCAACCTTGCCAGCAGTAAGCCGTCGACATGGGCTGCGCCCCAGTCTTCCGATAGGCGAACGGCCTCTGCAGCGCGTGCGGAGTGATAGTTAGCTCAGTTTTCTGACGACGGGAATGAGATTCAGCTCGGCCCTCGGCCTGTCAGGACCTGGGCAACAAGATCACGCCGGCTTCGTACCCCAGCCTTGTCGAAGATCGACTTCAGATGATCTTTCACCGTGTACCCGGACAGATACAGTTCTGCGCCAATCGCCTTGGTGGATGCCCCGCGCAGCACCAGCAGCGCTACCTCGGACTCCCGCGGTGTCAGTCCCAGCGTGCTGAGGATCAGCGGTGCATTGCGGCTTGGGTGGGCCGGCTCAATGATTACGGCGATGTCGTCATGGACCGTGCCACGGAGATGTGTCGCCTGAACGAGTAGCCAGCCGCTGTTCATGGTCCGGACCCGCACCGCAGGAGAGGCATTAGGCAAGGCTGTGCCCCGATCGATGCTCTGCAGGCACGCCGCTGCCACGTAAACGGCCGCCGGAAGACGCCCTGATGTGGACGAATAGTCGGCGATGTCGGCGAGCAGGCGTTCGGCCTCACTAGTTATGGCGGCGAGCGTGTGGTCGGAATGCAGTACGACGACCCCGGGAGTGATGGCAGCAATCCCCTCGGTTCCTGGGGCAGCGAGGCTGAGCCGGAAACCGTTGCCGAGGCTGGCCGCCAGGCGGCCGATGAGGCGCACCTCGGCCGGCGAGAACCCATACGGCGACTCGGCGCGATGCAGGCACAGGTAACCCCAACACCCGGACGGGGTAACAAGTGCGGCACGGAGCTCGTCACCAAGGCCGAGCGGCGCCATGATGTCGCGATACCGGACGCTGCCAGCACGCTTACCCCGAGTGGCCGAGTCCAGCGTCGCCACTCGGCGGGTCCCGGTGGCCAACGACTGGAACTTGTTGACGTCGTCCTGGCCGAACTCATTGTCGAGGAATTGATCAGCCACACCCAGCAGCGGCTCCTCGGCAAAGATGCTCGTGAACAAAAGCGTCCCTGGGTCTGCCGCGGCAAGAAAAACGGCGTCGACGGGAAGCAAAGCATGGATGGCCCGCACCACTTCAGCCTGAAACGCCGTGCCGCCTAGGTCCGAGTAGCAGCGGCGCACCAGATCGTCTGCGCGCCGCGCGACCGCGCGGCTTTCTTCCATACCGCCCATCCTCCTCCGCAGTGGCGTCAAGAAACATCCCACCTTGGAGGGATGGTGGAGTGGTCGGGACCAGCCGACGATGGCGTTATGACCAGCACACGCAACAAGCAAATTGTCGAGGAGTTCATCACAGCCCTGTTCACCGACGGGGATCTGACGGCCGTCGACCGCTATCTCGACCCAGACTTCATCAACCATGACCCGCCGCTGCCCGGCGCCCCGGACGGACCAGACGGTATGCGGCAAGCAGCCGAGCTCTTCCGCCAAGCCTTTCCTGACTGGCGAAGCGACGTACAGCACATGATCGCCGAAGATGATCTTGTCGCCGAGCACTTCATAGCCCACGGCACCCACCGCGGCTCCGTGATGGGTGAAACCCCAACCGGACACGACGTCGTGCTACGCGGGGTCAATATCTTCCGCATCGCTGACGGCAAGATCGTGGAACGGTGGGGGCGGCTCAACGACCTTGGGCTACTCCAGCAGCTCGGGCTCGCGCAGAGGCCCGGCGCCACCACGGTGGCGACCTGACTCGACGGACGCCTCCCCGCATAGCAGTAGCCCGACCTTGCGCCCTCGCCCGACTTTCAGCGCATGGTGATAACGACTATTGCCGCTGACAAATGGCGAATGAGGGAGGGAGGCGCCGAGGTTCGCCGGGTTGATCGTGCCGCAGCCCGCAGAAGCAAGGAGCTGCCGTTGCTCGCACGGCCGGATCTTTTGCTCGCTGACGCCGTTTTGGGGGCGTCTCGCGCACCATGCCATCACGCGTGTTCCGTAACCGACCCGCATGCGGGCACTGATTGGGGAGCGTCGGCTGTGTTGTGAACGGCGCTCGAGGATCCTTCTGCGGTCGCCCGGCGTAGAAGGTGTGGGGATCCAACGACGGCTGCATCTCGCTTCGCCTCCCCATCGCACACCGGGCTGGATGTGTCGCAGGGTGAACCTCCAACGCTCCTTCATTCGCCGATGGTTGCCGAGCGTTGGGTTTTGTTCCACAATCGCGCACCCCTTGCGCTTAGCGCGGGCGGTCGCGAGTGTGGGAGTGGATCGACTTGATCCGCCTACAGGCGGGATTTCTTCAAGGGAGGTTCTCGTGTCCGAGTCGCCGCTCAGTACCCATGCCGGGCAGATCGCTGTGATTGCCGGTGGCTTGTTCGCTGTTGCCCAAGTCGGCCAGTTCGTGGTCATGGATCGCAGCAACCTTGTGACGATGATGCTGAACCCGGCGTTTCGGCTGTTCAGCGCCGCGGTCGCCATCACCTTCCCGCTGATCCTCATTGCCTTGGTGGCGTTGTACTGGCGGGAGGCCCAGGAGGCGGGACTGTTCGGAGCGGTCGCCTTCTGCATCGCGGTCACCGGCACCGTCGCCTTGGCTGGCGACATGTGGTTTGAGGGTTTCGCCTCTCCATGGATCGCGCAGGTCACTCCGGAGACGTTCAGCGCGGATCGGACAGGAAGCTCCCTGGTCAAGGCGTGGCTGGTCACCGTCGTGCTGTTCGCGCTGGGGTGGGCCCTGTTCGGCATAGCGTCATGGCGAGCCCGGGTCTTCCCCGTCGCGTTATCGATTACTCTCGGGGTCGCCGGCATAATCGGGTTCATGGCCGCCATGCCTCCGTGGGGTCTTCCCCTCGGGCTGGCTGTAGCCGCGCTCGGTGTCTGGCTAATCCGGCACGACCGGACGGTTGCTACAGGCTCATCGCTAGCAGCGACAGCGCCACACTGAACCATAGAAACCATCGTTGCGGTGTCACAAGCTGGCTCGTCGACGGCGCTGCCATCGCTAACGCAGTGGGTCGCGTACTCATCGAACCGTTGTTCCGAACGGCGACAAGAGCTATCGCAGCCGAGATATCAGATGCCCGATCCGGACCAGGCCACCAGCACTCTCAACCAACCACGCGGCTAACCAACGCTCCGCACGCAGCGACCCGGCCAGGGATCGCCTTACGGTCCTCGTGATCTCACCGCGGCCTCTCAGACTGTTGTGCTTGAGGAACGGTATGTGACAGATGCTGTG
>Ga0307302_10001561_pt1 | contig 10082 bp, 13 predicted proteins | sample ER_DNA_183_FD_194490 | JGI IMG/M metagenome (GOLD analysis project Ga0307302, IMG submission 194490) | Bulk soil microbial communities from the East River watershed near Crested Butte, Colorado, United States - ER_DNA_183 | ecosystem: Environmental > Terrestrial > Soil > Floodplain | place... | reverse complement strand
TGCCGATTGACCCCGGTTCCCTTGCCTGAAACACTGGGTCCCATTAAATGAAACCTATTAGCTTAATTAAACTCACTGGACGTCTGCGGGTAAGAAAACAATCCGCCAACACGCCGTCCCAAGCCCCGACCAGGAGAGAACAGCCTTTCCCGAGGTCCTTTTTGGTGGTGGCTTCCAAAGCTTGGAGCGATGCCTCATGCATACGCGATCCAAAAGGTATCTCAGGCGTCACCGCGCCCGGTTGAGGGCGCAACGTCGCGCGTCATTGAAGCCATTCCAGTGCGAGGACCGCCTCGCCCAACAGATTGCCGTCGGCATGAAGAAACGTTGGCCTGAGACCACCGGCTATTCGCGCGCGCACGATCTGGACTCGAGCCGCACCCGGCTCTGACGCGGTCGCCTGCAGCAAGCGTGTCCTTAGGGGCCGCCGGATTTCGCAAGCCGGCCTTCCCGAGCGCATGCACAATCTCGATATGAAAACATATAGTCCCCGTAGTTATTTCCGGATCGGGAATCGGCCGCAGAGAGCTTCCGTGTTCACCGGAGGGACCGAAAGATGTTCGCCAGCATTGCCGGCGTAGCGCTCGCGCTGCAATTGGGAGGACCTGCCCACCCGCTGAACGAAAGCATTCCCTCGGTCCAGGAAATCTTGGCCCAGCAAATCTTGGCCCAGGAAATCCGGTACCGCCGTCACGGCCATCCGCCGCCGTGCGGTCACGGCTACGATCTCGATCAGCGCGACGGCAAGTGCTACCCGAACGGGATGGTGTCGCCACGGTTTCAATCGGGCCGGTATTATCCCCTGGAGTACGGCGGCGGCCAGCGGCCGGTGCCATGCGGTCACGGCGCCGACCGCGATATTCGCGACGGGCTCTGCTACCCGACGGGCACGGTGCCACGGCAGTATCAGGAAGGCCGCCCGGGCTATCACTATCGACGAAACGGCTACTACGAAATGCGATAGCGCGGCGAATCTCTGTCCGCCGAGTGGCTGATATCCCGTGGCAGCCGTTGCGGGGTTCCGATAGTTGAAATGCGTTCATCGGGCATTCAGGGCGGGTTTTTATATTTGTATGGACGCAACAGCAGCCCCTCGATCGTGATCGGACGACCGGTCAGCGCGTCGTGGAAACGCCGGCAGCTTCTGGTTTGATCGGAGAAGGACCATGATCGTCAGCATTGCTGCCGCAGCACTGGCCGTTCAGTTGAGCATGACGCCTGGAAGCGCTGTTGCACCTGTCTTGCCTCAAGCTGCCTTGCCTCAAGCCGTGCAATACCGTGTCCCCGTTCATCCGCCGCCATGCGGCCATGGTTGGGATCTGAGCGCGCGCGATGGCCTCTGCTATCCGAACGGCGCTTTGCCCCCGCAGGATCAGGCCGCAAGGCAATATCCTCATCACTATCGCGGCGGCCGCTACCCTGTTCCATGTGGGCATGGCGCGGACCTCGATAGCCGGGACGGACAGTGCTACCCGACCGGAACGGTCCCGCCGCAGTTTCAGCAGGGGCGTCAGCAATATTACGGTGACCGGTACTACCGACGCCCGCCGCAGGGCCGGTACTACTATCAGGACTGAGGCTGCCGGCCGACTGGACCGGCACCCACCCCATGTGCGCTGGCCGGAACGCTACCGCCCGCGCAGCTCCGCGACAGCTTCGGCAACCACGGCAACGAGCGAAGCCATGGTATACGGCTTCGGCAGCCATCCGAGCGGGGCATAAGGCTCGGCGCGTCCGCGGGTGTGCGCATCGTCATGCGCGGTCGCAAAGATGCAGCGAATGGCGAAGTCCTGGTACAATTGCCGTGCGGCGTCGATGCCATCGCGGGTGCTGGCGAGACGAATGTCCATCACGGCGAGCGTCGGTTGCGTCTCACCGGCCAGCTCCACGGCTTCCTCGGCGGTCGTAGCCGGGCCGAGAACCTCAAAGCCAGCCGCGGTCAGCGCGATTTCGGTTTGCATGGCGATCAGAAAATCATCCTCGACGACGAGAACGCGCGGCGGGCCCTGCTTGCCTTCCATCCCTCGAGGGTCGTCAGCAGCCGGCGGCGAGTTCCGGCCCGGCTCGGACGGCAACGCGTACTGCTCAGGCGTCATCGTTCACTGCTCTAGATTTTCGCAGCGGGGAAATCGAGGCATGCCCGCGACGGATTTTTCGTGACGTAAAGCGTTCCGCGCAGCTGGCGCGCGAGGCCGAGCACGAGCTGGAGTCCGGACGAGGTCTTGCGTACCTCTTCCAGGTCGAACCCCTCCCCGTCATCCTCGACGCAGAGCGCCAGCGATCCGTCGTGATCGGTCAAGCTGACCCGGACGCCCTGCCCCGCATGATCCTTGATGCCGTGCTTCACGGCGTTTGTCAGAAGCTCGTTCAAGATCAGAGCGAGCGGCATCGCGATGTCGTTCGAAAGCACGCCGTGCGCAGCGCCGCATTCAATTCGCGCATCCGGCGGCAGCAATTGCCGGATGGTTTGGCAGACCGCCGGCAGAAATTCTTCCGCCTCGAAGCGGCTTGCATCGCTGCGGCCGTACAGCACGCGCTGCGCCGCCGCCATCGCCGCAATCCGCGCGCTGGCTTCGTTCAGGACTTTCCGCGCCTCCTCGCTGTGCGCCGTTCTTGCGGCTGAGAACAGTAGCGACTGCAGCATCTGCATGTTGTTCTTGGTGCGATGATTGAGTTCATCGAGCAGAAGCCGCTGCTGGGTTTCGGCCTGCCGCCGCTCGCTGATATCCACCAGCATGTTGATGGCGCCGGTGACCCTGCCGGAAGAGTCCAGCAGCGGCGTCGGGAATGGAATGAAGGGCACCCGCGTCCCGTCCGGCCGCTCCGCGACCGCTTCGGCGCCGCGCACGGCGCGCCCTTCCTTGAGCGCAACCGCCATCGGGCACTGGTCGTGCGGAAGCGGCGTGCCGTCAGGAAGGAACAGTTTCCACGTGACACACCATTCGTCACTGCCGAGTGTGGGCGTCCGGCCGGAGAATTCGACGGCCGCCTGGTTGAAATAGGTAATTTTCCCCTGCGCGTCGGTCGTGTAAATCGCCGCCGGAATCGCCGCGAGTAATTCCGTCAGACGCTGCTCGCTGTCCCGGAGCCTGCGTTCGGCTTCCTTGCGATCGGTAATGTCGCGGGCGATCTTCGATGCGCCGACGATGTGTCCCGCGCCGTCGCGCACGGGCGAGACGGTCAGCGAAATGTCCAAAACACTGCCGTCCTTCCGCCGGCGAACGGTTTCATAATGGTGGATGCGCTCGCCGCGCCGTATGCGCGCGAGAATTCCGGGCTCCTCGTCTTCGCGTCCTGGCGGAAAAAGAATGGTCACGGGCTTGCCGAGGGCCTCACCGGCGCTATAGCCGAACAGCCGCTCGGCGCCCGAATTCCAGGTCCGAATGATTCCGTCGAGATCCTTGCTGATGATCGCATCGTCGGAGGATTCCACGATCGAGACGAGTTGCTGCGCACGCTCTTCGGCGGCGCTGCGCGCCTGTTCCGCCCGCAGTCTCGCGATGCCGAAGCCGAGTTGCCGCGCCAGCGTCAGCGCGACGTCGATCTCCGGTTCGCTGAAGTGATGCGGCCTTTCGTAATAGGCCATGAATTTTCCGGCGAGCCGGCCGTCGATCAGGATCGGAATGAAGGCGACGGCTGCAATATGCTCCCGTGCAATCGTTTCCTTGAGCGCGACGGAAAGGTCGGACAGGCCAATGTCCTCGAAGTACACCGGATGCGGATCTTCTTCGTCCCTGTCCCATGGCGAATGGCCTTCAACGGCGTGCCGGTATCCGTCCGACAGGCCCCGCCATCCGACGAAACGCATCACGTCGCTGTCGTCAAACAGCAGAATGGAGGCGCGCTTGCAGGCGAGTGCGGCGAGGATGGCGTCCAATGCGGTGTCGTAAACGGCTGGCAGCGACGTGGCGTATTGGAGCCTTTCGGAGAACCGGAACAGTGCCGCCTGCTCTTCGCTGCGGCGCGCCAGCGCCTGCTCGGTTTCCCTGCGCTTGCTGATGTCGTGCTGAACGCGGACCGCGTAAACGAAGTTTCCCGATGCATCGCGAACACTGGAGGACGTAACCTCCGCCCAGACGTAGGAGCCGTCCTTGCGGGCCAGACGCCTTTCAATGGTGTAGCCATCGATCTCGCCCGCTACCTGTCGCCTGAACTGCGCAAGATCCTGCGCGACGTCCTGTGGCGAGGTTTCGTCAAAGATGGAACGGCCAAGCAGGTCGGCGGCTTCGTAGCCCGTCAGTTCGCAGACCTTCTGGTTGACGCGGAGCATCCGTCCGGCCTGATCGATCTCGACGATGCCCACACCGACATGTTCGTAGGTGACGGCCAGCCTGTCTTCATAGCCACGCCGCCGTTCTTCGCGAGGAACTCGAGCAATGTCCGGAGCGGCGGATGAACCTGGCGGGGAGAGCGTCTTGGCCGTTCGTTGCTGGATGTTCATTCCCCGCTATCCCTGCCCGAAGGGCAATTTTTCGTCACACGATACTCGGTATCGGCATGCATGACCGCTGAACTCAACTTTGAATAAGTTTGGCATGAGAAAATTGTTCCTCGGGGTACCCGGGCCCCGAAATGCCCGCCCGCTCCCCGCAGGACCGCAATTTGATCGCTAACAACCCCGGCAGATCCCCGTGAAACTGCTCACCTCCGGTCGCGCCCGCCGCCGAACCGGCGGTTTTCGCGGGTAAGCTTGGCGCGCGCTGGTGATCCGCTGCGAGGGGCCGGTATAGGGCGGCGGCGCGAGGCGTCCGCGCGGTGCCGACGGACCGTCCGAGCCGTAGGAGACGACCGGCGGCGGAGGGTTGGGGCGGAGCGGCGGGATACTCGCGGCGTTGCCGATGCCGCTGGGATCGGAGAGCGCCCTGGGATTGGCTGGGCCGAACGGCACGCCTGATATCGCCGAATTGCCGGCGCCGGCCGAGCCGGCTGGCGGCGTCAATTGCGCGAATGCTTTGGCGGGGGCGATCAGGGCGAGCGCCGTGAAGAGAACAAGCGCCGGATTGCGGGACATCGAGGTCTCTCCAGAAGGCACTCATGCAACGATCATGTGGTGCGCGCGTTCCCTCGGCTCCAGGTCGTTTGCTTTCAAGTCGTCTGCCTTCAAGTCATCGGCTTTTCCTGCCGTCCGTCTTGTTACGGAGTAGGCGTCGGCGAGAGAATCAGACCTAATCATGGCGCGATCACGTTTTGAGATTCCGGCGGAATGAACCAGCCTGAGATCCTCGATTCCGATATCCGCGCCCTGCAGCAGTGGCTGCGCGCTGCCTGGCAGCAGCTCGGCGATCCCTCCCTCACCACCTTCAGCCGGCGCGAATTGCGCAACCAGATGAAGCAATGCAGTGCCGACCTGCGGGCTCGACTGCAGATGGCGGCCGAACAACAGTCCGAGCCGCTCCAGCAACCGGTCCCGCCCTACTCCCGGCCGGAGCTGCGCATCCTGTCATGGTGACGGAACAAGGTCGGGCGCCTGCCGTTCCGCCGCCAGCCACGAACACACCGCTGACGGCACCGCGCCGATGAGGCCAAACAGCAGGACCTCCGGCCCGTGGGCGAAGCCTATCCGGAACGCTACTGCCAGTGGCAGGTAGGTGATTGCGTAGCCGAACAGCGCCGTAAGGGCGATGCGGTACGAGACGTTGCGCTTTGCCAGCGCATGGTCGAACCACGCGGCCAACAGCGCGGGGATCAACCCGCCCAGATATATCGTCGGCAGCATCATGATTTGGGCGACATCGAACGTGGTCGGGCTGCCCGCAAGCCAATTGGCAATCTGCAGCATCACCCAGAACGCGACGACGAAGCCAAGCGGCGGCGCTATGGCGGCAAAGATGACAAGGCGTTTCATGCGGGTCGTCCGTGGTTGCCAGTCTTGGCCCGAACCGTAGCGCCGCGTCGTTCGTTGCCGCTGTGACGCCGCTCACGGGCCGGCGCCAAGGATCTCGATTCTCGATTCGACGCGTTTCTTGACGCGAACCGGCTTCTACCTCGCGCGAAAACGCCTACCCGCGCCGGTCCGTCCTGTTGATAACCCCAACACCCCGGGGCCAGCGTCGAAACAGGCCGCCATGGTGTGCTATCGGCATACCGGCCTGATTAACGACGGACAGAACACATGCGGATCACCCTGGTCGGTTCCCGCCATTTCGGCGTGACGACATTCAATACGTTGCGCCAACACGGGGTCGATATCGTCCGCGTCGTCGTTCACGATGGCGAGGACCGGCTTGCTGCCACCGCGCGGGCCGCCGATATCGAGGTCGTCGTGCAGGCCGATCCGAAATTCGTGATCGCAGCGGAAATAGCGCCCAATACCGACCTGATCGTGACCGCGCACAGCCATGCCCGCGTCACCCGGGAAGCGCTAGCCGGCGCCAAGCTCGGCGGCGTCGGCTATCACCCTTCGCTCCTGCCCCGGCACCGCGGCATCGCCGCCGTCGAATGGACCATCAAGGAGGGCGATCCGATCGCCGGCGGCACGGTCTACCACCTCGCCGACCGGATGGATGCGGGCGCCATCGCCGCGCAGGAATGGGTGTTCGTCAAGAAAGGCGAAACCGCGCGCGAACTCTGGGAGCGCGCGCTGGCCCCGCTCGGCCAGAAGCTGCTCGCTGACGTCATCTTTCACGCCAGGACCCACAACAGCCTCCCTGCCACGCCGCAGGAGGAGGAATTCGCCACACAAGCGCCCAGTCTGCCGGACGCGAAACATTGAGGCTTACCTAAATACCTCTGGAGTGGTTGTGGGTTACGGAAAAGTGCGCCGAAATTGCAACTTTTCCGTTCCCGCCCGGAACCGGATTCACCTTGATGTGTTTGAAATTTGGGGAACTTTCCACAGTGTTGCGATGCACCCAAGTTTGGACACATTGTGACCAGATAAGGCGCATCATCACACACATCTCAAGGATTTGAATCCATGCGCGCCAATCGCATCAGCGACATTTTGCTTGCTTCGTTTCTTGCCTCCGCCGCGACTCTGGCCGCAGCTCCGGCCTCCGCCCAGACGCCCTATGACGGCCTTTGGCAGGTTACCGTTGTCACAAAATCGGGCAGTTGCGATGCGCAGACTACCTCGACCGTGAACGTCGCCGACGGCAAGATTTCGGGCGGTCCGGTTTCCGGCAGCGTCGGCAGCGGGGGACTTGTGCGAGTCTCGATCAATGGTGCATATGCGAACGGTCAACTCAGTGGCAACTCCGGATCGGGGAAGTGGAATGGGGCTTCAGCTGGTGTCGCGTGCAGCGGTCGATGGGAAGCGTCCCGTCAGTAAGGCAAGCCAGACTTCAGACTTTTTCGCCAAAGCGCGGCGGCTGACATTCGCAGCCGTCGCGTTTTCTTTGGCGGCCTTCGCCGCCTCCACCAGCTACGCCCAGTCCAGTGCATTCGCCGGCATGGCCGGCACCTGGTCCGGACCGGGCACCGTGACGCTGGACGACGGTTCGAGCGAGCGCATCCGCTGCCGGGCGACCTACAAGGTGAACGGCGCCAGCATGGACATGAGCCTCACCTGCGCCAGCGACGCCTACAGGTTCACCTTGCTGGCCGCGGTGGTCGCACAAGGCGGTGAGGTTACCGGCAACTGGAGCGAAATCAGCCGTAATGTCGGCGGCAGCATCCAGGGACGTGGCGCCAACGGCAGCTTCCAGGTGATCGCCCAGGCGGCCGGTTTCAGTTCCAGCATCGCGCTGAAGACCACCGGCAACAAGCAGCATATCGCCATGAGGGCCGACAGCCAGTTTCGCGCTGCCAATATTACGCTGTCGAAGTAGGCCCCCTCAACTGTCATCGCCCGCGGCGAACGCGGGCAATCCAGTGAGGCGCGCGATTTGATCGCGCTTAACTCGTCTTTGGCTTCTCGAGTTTCGCCGCGGTTTCCTTGATCGTCTTGGCGATCAACAAAGCCTGCTCCTTGTTGAACGCAAAATCCTGCACGCCCCGGTGCGTGGTCAGCGACAGCACCATGATGTCGGGCTGGTGCTCGGGCCAGCCGGTTGCGAAGGCGGTCACGAAGTCTGCAGAGGTCGATCGACTGGTCATTGGTTCTCGATATCCTTTTGTCTTTGCCGGCGCTTGTTGAAGCAGGCTGCACCTGCACTTGCGATGTCGGCTTACGCCTTGTCAGGCCTTGGGCACGAAGGCGGTCACTTCGATTTCGACTTTCGCCCGGTAGTCGACCAGGCCCTCGATGTAAAGCAGCGTCGATGGCGGGAAATTGCGCCCGAGTGTTTCCTTCCAGGCTGCACCGATGCCGGGACCAGCGGCTTCATATTCGCTGCGGCTGGTCAGGTACCAGGTCAGGCGCACAATGTGCTCTGGTCCCGCGCCGGCCTCACCAAGCAGCTTGACGATGCGCTTCAGCGCCGTGCCGACCTGGGCGGCCATGTCAGGGGCATAATCGCCCTTCTCGTCGCCGCCGGTCTGGCCGGCCAGCACGATCCATTTGCCGGGGCCATCGACCTCGACACCGTGCGAGAAGCCGCGGGGTTTCGACCATTCGGCCGGTTGCAAGATACGCATGCGTAGGTCCTCCTTGAGACCGCCGCTCCTTAGCACTGAACCGGCAGCCGCTCCCACAGCGAAATTGCGACGCCGCGCATCGCATATGCGCATTGCAAATTGTGGCGCGCTCGCCGATACCGGCTTGCCTCAACTCCTTAGCTGGCCGAATGGACCGCGCACAATCCAAAACCCTGGCCGCGCTGTGGATGGCCGGCTGGCTCTCCCTGATGCTGATCATCGCGGTCGCCGGCCGCGAGGTGGCGCGCGAGATCTCCGTGTTCCAGCTCTCGGAGATGCGCTCAATTCTCGGCTTCCTGATGCTGTACCCGCTGATCCGCGCCGCGGGCGGATTTACCGCGATGAAGACGACGCGACTGCCGCAGCACGTCGCGCGCAACCTCATTCATTACGGCGCGGGGCTCGGCTGGTTCTTTGCGCTGACGCTGATCCCGATCGGCCAGGTGGTGGCGATCGAATTCACCATGCCGATCTGGACCGCGATCCTGGCCGCAACGTTTCTCGGCGAGCGCATGACCATCTGGAAGATCGCGGCGATCGTGCTCGGGATAGTCGGCGTCGTCGTGATCGTTCGCCCCGCCACCAGCGAGGTCAATCCTGGCCAGTTGATCGCGCTGGCGGCGGCCGTCGGGTTCGGCGTGTCGGTCGCGATGGTAAAGTCGCTCACCCGGACCGAGCAGACGCTCTCGATCATGTTCTGGATGCTGGTGGTGCAATCGGCGGCTGGGTTGTTCCCCGCGCTCTATGTCTGGACGTGGCCGCCGACGTATCTCTGGGGCTGGGTGGTGGTGATCGCGTTTTGCGGCACGTTCTCCCACTACTGCATGGCGCGCGCGATGCTGCATGCCGATGCCACCGTGGTGATCCCGATGGATTTTCTGCGGGTTCCCCTGACCGCTGCCGCCGGGTGGCTGATCTATTCGGAACGGCTGGACCTGTTCACCGTGCTCGGCGCCATGTTGATCCTCACCGGCAATCTGTTGAACCTGAAACCGAATCCTTCGATTAAGGCGTCCTCCCGAAGCTGAGTTTTATTTGCCTGGCTGTGATCTAGATCACGCGACGGCGCGTGGCGTAACGGTAACGGATGGCTCCGGATTTGGTTGTTCGGCTGCTTTTTTGTGGCGCGAAGCAGGCGGTTTTCTGTAAGGTCCAGCCAGCGTTACAGCCAAAGCCTTTTATCGATTCTGCAGGGGGATTTCCTATGCGCTACCCAACCCTCATTTTGTCCGTCATCTGCATGGCCTTTACGGCGGGCGCCGCCAGCGCCGAGAAGCGTGTGGCCTTCGTCGTCGGCAACGGCGCCTACAAGAACGTAGCCCCGCTGCCGAACCCGTCGGTCGATGCGAAGGCGATAGCCGTGACCCTGCGCAATGTCGGATTCGAAGTGGTCGAGGGCTCCAATCTCACGCGCGACAAGATGACCGAGCGGCTGCTCGACTTTGGCAAGAAGGCGCAAGGCGCTGACGTCGCGCTGTTCTTCTACGCCGGTCACGGCATTGCCATCTCCGGCACCAACTATCTGTTGCCGATCGACGCCGACATCAAATCCGAAATGGACGTCA
>Ga0307302_10001558_pt1 | contig 10104 bp, 8 predicted proteins | sample ER_DNA_183_FD_194490 | JGI IMG/M metagenome (GOLD analysis project Ga0307302, IMG submission 194490) | Bulk soil microbial communities from the East River watershed near Crested Butte, Colorado, United States - ER_DNA_183 | ecosystem: Environmental > Terrestrial > Soil > Floodplain | place: USA... | reverse complement strand
GGCGAGAGTGCCGACCTCACCGATCGAGCGTACGAAGGCAGAGATCCGCCCGTCGTCACCGCGCAGCTCCAGGATCTCCTCGACGACGGCGCGGTACTCGCGCTCGAGCTCGCGGGTCTTCACGCCCGCAGGCTCGACATCCGGCTGCTCCTGGACCTCGACCCGGAGGCGACCCTGGACGTCGGTGTGGGCGGCACCGGCGATTCCACGGTGCAAACCGACGAGCTGGACGGCTCCGACGCCGCCCGGCAGGCGAACACGTTCGGCGACCTCGGCGACCGTGCCGACCTTTGCGTACTCGCCGTCGTGCCGTGGCACGAGCAACACGCGCTCTTCGTCGGCCACGTCGGCGGAGATCGTGACGTTCATGTTCGGGAAGACGACGATGTCGTCAAGTGGGACAAGCAGCAAAGTGCTCACGTTCCTGATCACCCTTCTATCGTTGCTATCGAAAGAAGAGTAGCTACGAAGAATGAAGTGACGTCGGGCGAGAGAGCTACGCGGCCCGGATCAAGCGTGGACGCCGATCGCGGTGTGCACCGACCGAACTGCGCTCGCCCCTTCGCCAACCGCCGCGGCCACGCGCTTCATCGAGCCATGGCGTACGTCGCCGACGGCAAAGACCCCGGGCACGCTCGTCTCGAACGGGAGCGGCCCGCGTCCCAGTGCTGACCAGATCTCGCCAAGCTCGTCGGTTGCGAGCTGGACATCGGTGCGGACGAAGCCATCCTCGTCGAGGGCGACGCCGCTGAGCCAGCCGGTCGCCGGCTCGGCGCCGATGAAGCAGAAGAGGCCGCGGCACGCCTGCTCGGTTTCTCCGGCCGGGCCGGCAAGTGAGATCGACTCGAGCACGTCCTCACCCTCGATGCGCGTGACCTCGGTGCCGCCGAGCACGGTGATCTTCGGGCTGGCAAGCAACCGATCGACGAGGTACTGCGACATGCCGCTCTCGATCTCCGGACGTCTGATCGCCACCGTCACATCGCAGCCGCACGATGCGAGGAAGAGCGCCGCCTGCCCGGCACCGTTCCCGCCGCCGACCACGGCGACCGGGTCCCGGGCGCACGTTCGAGCCTCGAGCTCCGTGGCGGCGTAGAAGATTCCCGCGCCGACGAGCTCGTCCCAGCGCTCCAACGGAAGCGATCGGTAGCGGGCCCCGGTGGCGATCATCAATGCCCGCGTCGGGATCTCGGTGCCGTCGTCAAGCACCGCGTTCAGATGCTCGTCGCAGTTGATCGCGACGACTTCGCAGGGGGTCGAAAGACGCGCGCCGAACTTGAGCGCTTGCGTCTCCGCGCGCTCCGCGAGCTCGCCCCCGCTGATCCCCGAGGGGAAGCCGAGGTAGTTCTCGATCCGGCTACTAGCTGCGGCCTGTCCGCCTGGCCCGACCCCGTCGAGCAAGACGGTGTTGAGGCCTTCCGAGGCGGCGTAGACCGCGGCCGCCAGTCCCGCAGGGCCCGCTCCGACCACGGCCAGGTCGACCGAGCCGCCTGAGTCGCCCCGGTACGTGAGCCCGAGCGTCTCCGCGAGCTCGCCCGGCGTTGCCCGCTTCAGGGCTTGATCGGGCAGCAGCGCCGCGGGCAAGTCGTCGCTCGTCAGCGACGCCGCCTTGAGCAACGAGTGCCCGGCAACCGAGTCGGCATCGAACCAGAGGTGGGGGAGTCGCCGCCTGGCCGCGTACGTGCGAAGCGCGAGCGAGGCCGGATCCATTGCGCTGCCGATGATCTCCAGCCCCCGCGAGGCGCCGTTGTGCGTCAGGATTTCGCGCCGAGCCTGGAAGGCCTCGAGGAGGATGTCGGACAGCTCGGGGTCCTCGGCCATCAGCCGGCGGAAACGCTCAGGGGCGATCCGGTGCACGCGGCCGTCCTCGACGACGCGGGCGATCAGATAGACCGCCTGGCCGGTCAGCAGGTTGAGCTCGCCGAGGAACGCGCCCGGGCCGAAGCGAACGAGGGACTCCTCGGCCGCGTCCCGTGTTGCCGGCTGGACGATCTCGACCGTCGCGTCCTCTATGACGATGAGGTCGTAAGTCGGGTCGCCGGGGCCATAGAGAACCTCACCGGCCTCGACGGTTTCCGGGGTTCCAAACGAGCTGAGGCGCGCGAACTGCGCCTTGGTCAGCTGCGGAAAGGCAGCTTCCTCGCGCTCGGGCTCGATGCCTGTCACTGCTCTTCTCGAGGGGGCGGCGAGAGCACGAACGCCACCTCGTCGACGTAGCACCAGCTCCAGTCCTCGCCGGGCTCTGCCGAACGGATGATCGGGTGCCCCGAGCTACCCGCGTGGGCGGTGGCATGACGGTTCGGCGAGCTGTCGCAGCATGCGATGTGGCCACAGGACTGGCACATGCGCAGGTGCACCCAGGTTCCTCCGATCGCGAGGCAATCGGTGCAGCCGGCAATCTCGTCCGGCAATTCCGTGACCTTGACGCTGTCGATGTGCGAACACACCGCGCTCACCCTGCCAATCCTCCCATCAACATGTTGCGTTGTAGCAACTGAGGTGCGCGCCGCCGCGACCTGACAGCGCCGCACTACTATCGACGGCATGAGCCCGGTACGCCCAACGGTGCAGGTCGTCGGTCGGCGGATGGATGCCGAGCACTACCGTCTCCGCGACTTCCTCACGCGCACGGCGCAGCCATATCAGTGGCACGAGGCCGGCTCGGCCGAGGCCGATCGTCTGGTCGCGAGCCTCGGGCTGGTCGACGCGACCCTGCCGGTCCTCGTCGACGGCGAGCAAACCTTCACGGCGGCGACCGTCGAGACGATCGTGGCGGCCTGGGGTGGCCTGGAGCCGCCGAAGCAGACGCACTACGACTTCGCCGTCATCGGCGCCGGGCCGGCGGGCCTCGCCGCCGCCGTCTATGCGGCCTCAGACGGTCTGTCCACGATCGTCTTCGACCGTGACGTGCCGGGCGGCCAGGCGTCGTATGCGTCGATGATCGAGAACTTCTTTGGGTTTCCGGACGGGATCGGCGGCGCCGAGCTGGCGCGGCAGGCCGGCCGGCAGGCGGAGCGTTTCGGTGCCGAGCTGATGCTCATGCGCGGCATCCGGGGCAGCCGGCTCACGGGCCACGACGAACCGGTCGAGCTGATCGACTCTGACGGCTCGGAGGTGACGGCCTCGGTCGTGCTGGCGGCCACGGGAATGGATTGGCGGCGGATCGACCTGGAGGGCGTCGACGAGCTCGTCGGCCACGGCGTCTACTACGGCGCCGGCCGGAGCGAGGCGGCTCAATCGTCCGGCCAGCGCGTGGTCGTGGTCGGTGCCGGCAACTCGGCCGGCCAGGCCGTGCTCAATTTCGCGAACGCTTCGGCGCAGGTGACGATGCTCGTGCGGGGTGACCGGCTCAACAAGACGATGTCGGCGTACCTGATCGACCGGATCGAGGGCCATCCGCTGATCGAGGTCCGGCTCGAGTCGAAGCTGACCGAGCTGCATTCAGACGGCGGCAAGCTCACCGGCGTGACCTTCGCCGACGCCGTGGGCAACACTCGCACCGACGCGGCCGACGCCCTGTTCCTGTGCATCGGGGGCCGACCGCACACCGACTGGTGCTCGGCCAAAAACGTCCTCACTGACGCCGCCGGCTACATCCTCACCGGTCAGGACCTGCTCGTCGAAGGCAGGCGCCCGGAGGGCTGGCCGCTTGACCGCGATCCGCTCCCGCTCGAGACCAGCCGCGTCGGGCTCTTCGCTGCGGGCGACGTGCGGCACGGCTCGACGAAGCGCGTCGCCGCAGCGGTGGGGGAGGGCTCGATGGTCTCCGCGCTCGTGTTCAACCGCCTGGCTGAGCTCGGTGTCACGGTCTGAGCTCGCCGTCGCCCTCGAGCACGCGCGCCGCCGGACGGAAGCCCTGCTGGAACCGCTCTCGGACGAGCAGGTGACGGAAGAGGTGTCGCCGCTGCAGTCGCCGCTCGTCTGGGATCTCGCCCATATCGCGCACTTCGAGGAGCTCTGGCTCTTGCGACGTACCGATGGGCGGGACGCGACGTCATCCGACTACGACGACCTCTACGACGCATTCGCCCACGCACGCAGCGAGCGCAGCCGGCTGCCGGTCCTCTCGCCGAAGGACGCACGCGCCTACGCGGGGGAGGTCCGCGAAGCCGTGCTGGAGCTGCTCCCCGAGCTCCCGCTCGACAACGTGAGGATGGTCGTCCAGCACGAGCTTCAGCACGTCGAGACGATGTCGCAAACGCTTGCGCTTGCGGGGTTGCCCGGCCCGGCGCCCCAAGGACCGCCGGAGGTCGAGGCGAGCGGCGAGATCGTTGTCCCGGGCGGGTCGTTCATCATGGGCGCCACCGACCCCTGGGCCTACGACAACGAACGGCCCGCGCACGCGGTCGAGGTCGCGCCTTTCCGGATCGACCGAGCCCTTGTGACGAACGCCGAGTACGCGGCATTCGTGGAGGCGGAACGAGCGGACCGGCCGCTCTTGTGGGATCCCGCCGCGTCTCCCCGCGCGCCGGTCCAGCACGTCTCCTTTCACGAGGCCGAGGCCTACGCGCGCTGGGCGGGCAAACGCCTGCCGACCGAGCCCGAGTGGGAGAAGGCGGCGAAGACGGTCGACGGGGAGCTCGAGCACATGAGCGGTGCGGTCTGGCAGTGGACGTCGTCCTTCTTTGACGGCTATCCCGGCTTCCGGGCCTTTCCCTACGCGGAATACTCGGAGCCCTTCTTCGGGGAGGAGTACAGGGTGCTGCGCGGAGGCTCATGGTCCACCGATCCGCTGGTCGTACGGCCGACCTTCCGCAACTGGGACCTGCCGCAGCGGCGGCAGATCTTCTCCGGCCTTCGGTGCGCCCGCGATGCTTAGCGTGGTGAGGGAGCCGAGGGTTCGCGTCGACGTGCTCCGCGACGAGGCCGACGATCGCGCGTCCCTGTACGACGCGACACTGCGTGGCTTGCGCGCGGAGGTGAAGGAGCTGCCTGCGGTCTGGCTCTACGACGAGCATGGCTCACGCCTGTACGAGGAGATCACACGCCTTCCGGAGTACTACCTTCCGAGGCGTGAGGCCGAGATACTGCGCGACCGGGCGGCCGTAATCGCGAAGCGCACGCAGGCTCGGGTGCTCGTCGAGCTCGGCGCCGGAACCGCCAAGAACAGCCGTCTCCTGCTCGACGCGTTCGCGGCCGAAGGCACCCTCGAGCGCTTCGTTCCACTCGACGTGAGCGAGCAGACCCTGCGAGCGAGCGCGCAGGCGATCGCGGCTGCCTACCCGCGGGTCTTCGTCCACGCAATCGTCGGTGACTTCGAGCGGCATCTCGGCGCGCTCCCACGAGACGGGCGCCGGCTGATCGCCTTCCTCGGGAGCACAATCGGGAATCTCTACCCAGAGCAGCGGGCACGGTTCCTCGGGACGCTTGCTTCCATGCTCGCGGGCGACGAGGCGTTCCTTGTCGGCCTCGACCTCGTCAAGGACGCAACCCGCCTGGAGGCGGCGTACAGCGACAGCCGAGGTGTGACCGAGACGTTCGTCCGCAACGCACTCGCCGGCCTCAACCGCGAGCTCGGGGCGAGGTTCGACCAGCGGCGCTTCGCCTACGAGGCGCGCTGGGATCCGGAGCACGAGTGGATGGACATCGGTCTGCGCGCGCTGCAGGCGCACACGGTCTCGATCCCGCGTCTCGAACTCGACGTGGCGTTCGAGGAGGGGGAACCGCTGCGGGTCGAGATCAGCTCGAAGTTCCGCCGCGAGCAGTTCGAGCGCGAGGCCGCGCGAGCGCGACTCCGGGTCGACTCTTGGTGGACCGACCCTGCAGGCGATTTCGCCGTGGCCCTCGTTTTTCGCGACGCATCGACGGTGATTCCGTTCGCCGAAATCCCGGAGGGGGGAAAGGAGGCGAGCGGAGAGGTGCAGCGGGCGTTGAAGCGTTTCTCGAGACGGACGCAGTTCTCGAACCCGAGGACTCGGGATAAGGAGGCCGGGCGTACCTCGGCGTGATCCAGCTAATCCCGCGGGATTACGACCACCAGGTCTTTGTCCTTGGCGCCCAGGTCGCAGACGATTCCGAGATTACCTTCGCCGTCTTTGGCCGCGAGAAGGGCGTCCAGGGCTCGAGCCCGGCGTACGCCTCGGTCGTCTCCCCGGGGCCGGCGACGAGGACGAACCCGACCGGCTGAGCATCGCTGGCAGCCAATGTGCGGCGCAGCGCCTTCAAGGTTCGCCGCCGTGCAAACGACCACCTGACGACCACGAGCAGAGAGTCGACGTACGGAGCGAGAGCCTGAGCGTCGACAACCGGCACGATCGGCGCCGCGTCGATGAGCACGATGTCCGCCTGGGACGTCAGTTGTGCCATCAGCTCCGCACTCGTGTGCACGAGCACCAGCTCGCGAAGCTCGGGAGATACCGGCCCGGAGGGGAGGACGTGAAGGTTGCCCCAGCGCGCCGCGTCGCCGCTCAGCGAGCCGGAGGAGGGCACGATCGGAACCTCGACCAGCGCCGCGTCGAGCGGCACATCGCCGAGAGCGACGTCCTTCACTCCAGCACGACCCTCCAGCCCGAATAGGCGATCGAGCGACGGAGCGCGCAGATCGAGGTCGACCAGGATCACGCGCAGGCCGGAACGCGCGTACGCGACGGCGAGGTTGGCGGCGGTCATCGATTTCCCTTCACCGTCGATCCCGCTCGTGACCATCAGCGTGCGCGCGCCGCCGTCGCGGTTGATGGTGTCCAAAGCCACACGCATGATCCGGAAGCTCTCGGCATGCGGGCCGTTCGGCGACTCCAGCATCGCGACCTGCCCCGACCGGGAACCAGAGCTTTCGCGGATCCGGCCGAGGAGCGGCAAGCCGAGGAGTCCAACGGCCTCGTCTTCAGATCGGATGCGACCTTCGAAGGCCTCCGAGAGAAACGCTGCGGCGAGCCCAAGCAGGAGGCCGATGCCGATGCCGACCACGGCGTAGCGCAGTGGTCGCGGCTGAACCTTCGTCGCACCGCGGGCGACGGGAATGACCGACGCGGGTTGAGGGCTGAGCGATCCAGCGACCTCCAGTTGCTGCTCAGTCACCCGCAGCGAGCGGTAGAGCGCGTCTCGGCGACCCTGCCTTCTCAGCTCGGTAAGGCGCTCCTTCACCCTCGCGAGCGCCTGCGAACGCGCCATCGTCTGGGCCTTCTGCAGGTAGAGCGCAAACTGGCGCGCGTACGCATCAGCGACACCTGCCGCCGACACGCGCTCGGGGTGCCGGACGGCGATCGTAAGGAGGTCGATCCCCTCGTTCGTCGACACCGTTGAGTGGTCGAGAAGCTGGACGGGGCTCGTGAAAGCCGGCCACGTCGCACGTACCACGAGCTCGGCGACCGGCAGCGAGGCCGCGCGACGCGCCTGGTTCCGGACGACGCGGGCGGGATCCTCGGATGGTGCGCCGGAAGTCCGCGGGGCGAGGCTCTCGCCAGGGTCCAGATGGAGGAGGACGCCAGCGGTAGCCTTGTATTCGGGTGCTTGGCGGACTGAGAGGACGAGCGCCACAAGTGGCGCAAGGAGCAGCATCTGGACGATCACCCATTTCCTCGTCCGAAGCACGCGGAGGTAGTCCATCACCGACGCTTCAAACCGAGCCATCGCTCACCTCGTGCCGGCCCCACCAGTCCGGCTCGTGGTTCGCACCGCCGTCACGGCGAGCCGCTCGTCTCGTGCAGTCCGTCGTCAGCGGCCCGCCTTGCAGGTTCGGGTGCGCGTGCTGCCGTGGTGTGCGACGAACACGACACGCCCCGTGTCGCTGGACGTGAATTTAACGACCAGCGCCTTCGTACCTGTCAGGATCGTTCCGTACGTTCCGCGAAGAGCGCCGATGCGGCGGCAGTCGACCGCTCGCGAACCGGCCTCGACCCTCGCAACACAGCCGACCCGCGCGCCGGAGACCTTGACGATGTCGCCGAGCCTGATGGTCACGACCTCCGAGCCGCCGCGCTGCTGTACGGCGAGCGCGGCGGCCGGGGGAGTCAGAAGCGCTACGGCCCCAACGCACGACAAGAGCAACCGCCTCTTCACGAGTATCGCCTCGTGCGCGGCCGGTTGCGCTCGTGGCGCACCGCCCCGGCGGCGGCCAATGCGGCGCTGAGCGTTGCGAGGACGCAGATGATCAGGCGGACGACGAGTGAGCTGCCGTGAGCAGCCCATGGACGAAGCCGCTCGACGGCCTGTCCCGGGAGTCCTGCCGCTCTCGCGGCCTGATCTTGACCTGCACGCGCCACCCGCTCGCCGAGCACCCCAAACGTCCGCGACCGTCTCGCGGTACCCGTAGTCCCGCCGGCACTTCCGACGGATCCGAGGCCGCTCGCGGTAGCCCCAGCGGTGCACGGGACGAGACGAACGGACTGGAAGGTCATCCTGATACTCGCGCTGCACGCCTCCATCAGCGGCTGGACCGTGCCGATGACACTGACGCCGTAGGCGCGGCTTACGCCGATGAGCCCGATCGCGGTGAGCAGACCCAACCGCGCTTCCGGAGTTGCGAGTGCGTTCGTGAGAGCGACGAGATCGAGTCTCGGTACGTCCGCCGCGGTGGCGAGGAAGTCTCCGGCGATGCCGCTAACGGGCTCGGAGGCGTCGGGTCCACCACCACCACCAACCCCGTTCGCGGAAGGCACGGGACCGCCCATCGCGGCAAGTTGCGGTGGCGCGTCAGTGACGCCGGCCAAGACGGTGACAGGATTCATCCCGTCCACGGCCGCCGCCGCCGCGGCCGTCGTAGAGTCGCCGGCTGGCATAACGAGATCGGGGGGCGCGGTTGCATCGAAGGCGCTCGCGCCGATTCCGGTCACGGCATCGGCTAGCGGCGCCGTGTCAGTTGCGTCCGCGAGACTCGCCGTGCTGGCACCGCTTACGGCCGAGTCGACCGCCCCGGGCAGGACCTCGGCAGGGCTCGACGCCACATCACCGGGAACGCCGGCGGCGCTGTCCGCCAGCGTCGTGGTAGCCGAGATCGCCCCGCCGGTCGAGCTCGCGGCAGCGTCAGCCAGGTTTGTGACGGGGTCGGTCACTGCCGCAACCGCGTCGCCCGGCGCCGAGGCGCCGCCGAGGCTTGTCAGGACATCGGGAGCAGCCGTCGCGACCACCTCGGGCGCGCTGATGACGCTGTTTGCCTCGCTTGCAGCGTTTGCAAGGCTCTCGATTCCACCTGCGCCCGCGTCGCTCACCGCGACCGTTGCGTTGGTTGCGACAGCCGCCGCGGCGTCGGTCGAGCTCATGCCCGCGTCCGCCAGCCCGCTGACAGCCCCTGTCGCTGCCGTCGTGGCGGCATCGGTGGACGCGCCGGCGTCGTAGACACTCGGCAGCGCATCAGTCGCACGTGTCGCGGTGCCCTCCAGGGACGTTGCTACAGCGTCGGTCGTGGCGCTTGCCGCGTCGGTGACGCCCGTCGCCGCATCCCCGGTAGCAGCGAGGCCATCAGTACTGCCGATAACCCCATCGGTCGCCCCGGTTACGGCATCGGTTGTGACGCCCGCGGTTGCGTCGGTGGCGGCGGTCACATCGGTCACAGTCGACGCGGAATCGGTCGTGGCCGTTGCCGCCTCGGCGGAGCTAGTGGCAGTCTCCGTGGCGGCAGTACTGGTGTTGCTAGCGATGTCGGTTGTGCTCGCGACGGTGTCGCTGGCAGCGGTAGTCGCGCTCTCGGTCGTGCCTGCGGCCGTGTCGGCGGCAGCGGTGGTTGCACTCTCGGTCGAGCTGGCGGCGGTGTCCGTCGCAGCCGTGGTTGCGCTCTCGGTCGTGCTCGCGGCGGTGTCGCTGGCAGCGGTAGTAGTGCTCGCGGCGCTGTCCGTGGCAGCCGCGGTGGCGCTCTCGGTCGTGCTCGCGGCGGTATCCGTCGCACCGGTGGTTGCGCTCTCCGTCGAGCTCGCTGCAGTCTCCGTAGCAGCCGTGGTTGCGCTCTCGGTCGAGCTGGCGGCGGTGTCCGTGGCAGTCGTCGCGCTTTCGGTCGAGCTCGCGGCAGCGTCGGTGGCAGACGTGGCGCTCGCGGCGGTGGTCGTGATCGGGTCGGCCATCCGTATCCCCCTTGTGTATCCCTCTTTTGCAGTAGTCCAGCTAGCAACACCTAGCCGAGCGCTTTGGGTTGCAAACTCGGTAAACAAGCGTGTTGTTTCGCGGTTTGTCGCC
>Ga0307302_10001557_pt1 | contig 10106 bp, 7 predicted proteins | sample ER_DNA_183_FD_194490 | JGI IMG/M metagenome (GOLD analysis project Ga0307302, IMG submission 194490) | Bulk soil microbial communities from the East River watershed near Crested Butte, Colorado, United States - ER_DNA_183 | ecosystem: Environmental > Terrestrial > Soil > Floodplain | place: USA... | reverse complement strand
CCTGCCGGCCTCGGCGGGCGAGCTCGAGCAGCGCGTCGAGCGTCACCGTCCCGGCCTCTGCGATCTCGGGTTCGGGCGGACCCCCGCGGCCCATCGCGACGACGACCGGATCGAAGCCGTGCGCCGCGGCCACCCGTGCGGTCTCGCCCGCGACGGCGGTCTTGCCGGTCCGCTTGCCGATCCCCAGCACCGCGACCGTCGCGACCGGGAGCGCATCCTGGTCGATCGGCGGGTCGAGCCGGAAGTCGGGACCGAGGTAGGCGGTGCCTCTGGCCAGCGCCACGGCCGCGACCTCCATCCGCTCGCGGTAGCCGAGGACGGGCTCGTCCGACAGGTCGTAGATCGCGTCGGGAGCGAGCTCGTCGATCGCGGCGCCGAGCGCCGAGGCCACCGAACGCTCCGGCACCGAACCTCGCAGGGGGATCCCGGGGTCGAGCACCGCGGACGGGTCGAGCTTCTCGCCGCCGCCCACGAACAGCGCGGCGATCGGCTCCAACCCTCGCCCGCGCAGCTCGTCGATCGCCCAGCGCGTCACGGACGGGTAGTGCTCACCGTCGACGAGGACGACGACCTTCATCCGATGGGCTCCTTCGAGATGGTGCGGTTCGGAGCTAGGACTCCCCCTGGTGAGCCGCGGGGAGGCGGCGCTGCTGCACCGGCGGCTCGAGCTCGCGATGGTACTGCTCCCCGGTGGAGAGCCGGAAGTGCGCGATCACGCTGCCCCCGCCGAACGGGTACTTGCGCGTGATCTTCACCTCGCCGTCCTCGAACTCCAGGACGTTGTAGCAGGGCTTGGTGTACCCGCGGAGCCGGAGCGAGGCGACCGTGCCGGCGTTGGCGACGTACAGGTCCTCGAGGCGCCACACGTAGGGAACGTGCTTGTGGCCCGAGAGCACGATGTTCACCCCGGACTGGATCAGCTCCTCCAGCAGGTCGCCCGCATCCATCACGGTGCTCCGCTCGCGCCCGGTGCCCGGGATCGGCAGGAGGTGGTGGTGCAGGACGAAGACCTTCAGGTCGGCCGGGACGTCGAACCGCTCGTGGATCCACGTGTAGCGCTCGCGCCCGACCTGGCCCTCGTTGATGTCGGGCTCGCTGGAGTCCACGCCGACGAGGCGGACGCCCTTGACGTCGGCGCTCCAGTGGCGCGGCCCCACGAGCTCCTCGAAGTGGAGATACCCGACGTTGCGGGCGTCGTGGTTGCCGGGGACGGTGTACATCGGCGCGCGGATCCGGTCGGCGTAGGCGGCCCAGTTCTTGTACTCCTGCCGGTACCCCTCGTTGGTGAGGTCGCCGCTGCAGATCACGACGTCGGGCTCGAGCTCGTTCAGCTCGACGATCACCCGGTTCATCAGGTTCGGTACGAAGTAGGGCGAGCCGACGTGTGGATCGGAGATGTGCGCGATCGTGACCACGTTCGTCGCAGTGTAGCGGCGCCGCCCCGGCCGGGGACGCCCCACGCACCGTGGGACGATACGGCTGCGTGAATGCCCTCGACCTGCTCCTGCTCGTGCTCGTCGCGCTCTCCGGCGTCGCCGGTTACCGACGCGGCTTCACGCTGCAGGCCTTCGGGTTCGGCGGGCTGCTCATCGGTCTGGTCGCGGGCGCCCTGCTCGCACCGCTCATCGGCGGCATGGCCGACGGCCCGAACGCCCGAGCGGGGATCGCGGTCCTGGTCCTGCTCATGGCCGGCGCGCTCGGCAACGCGGCCGGGTGGTTCGTGGGCGTCCGCGCACGCGACCGGGCATCGTCGAAGTTCGGGAGGGCCGACTCGGTCGCTGGGTCGGCGGTCGCCGTCGTCGCGTCGCTGCTGGCGATCTGGTTCCTGGCGCTGAACCTCGTGAACGGCCCGTTCCCGGCGGTCGCCAGCGAGATCCGGGGCTCGGCGGTCGTGCGGACGCTCGACGCCGCGCTGCCGCAGCCGCCGTCGCTGCTCGCGCAGGTCCGTCGCCTGTTCAACCGGTTCGGGTTCCCCGACGTGTTCTCCGGCATCCCGCCCCTGCCGGCCGAACCCGTGTCGCCGCCTACCCAGGAGGAAGCCCGGGCCGCGGGAGAGGCGGCCGCCTCGAGCACCGTCCAGGTGATCGGCCCCGCGTGCGACGTGATCCAGGAGGGCTCGGGCTTCGTGGCCGCCGAGGGCTACGTCGTGACGAACGCGCACGTCGTCGCCGGGATGGACGACCCAGAAGTGCGTTCGGCGGTCGGGGGCTCGACGGATGCGACGACGGTGCTGTTCGACCCCGACCTGGACCTGGCGATCCTCTCGGTCCCCGACGCGCCCGGACCCCCGCTCCCGCTCGTCACCGAGACGCCCGACCGCGGCGCCCCGGGCGCGGTGCTGGGGTACCCGCAGGGCGGCCCGCTCGACGTCCGTCGCGCCGCCGTCCGGCGGACGATCGACGCGATCGGGCGAGACATCTACGGGCACGGCCAGGTCGAGCGTCTCGTGCTCGAGCTGCAGACGCTGGTCCGGCCTGGCAACTCGGGCGGGCCGTTCGTGCTTCCGGACGGTCGGGTCGCCGGGGTCGTGTTCGCCGCGTCGTCCAGCGACGAGGACGTCGGCTACGCGATCGCCGCCACCGAGGTGGACGACCCCCTGCGGTCGGCGATCGGACTCACGACACCGGTCGACACCGGGCCCTGCATCGGCTGACGGCGACCGGCGGCGCGGGGGACGACGCCCTCGCCTACTCCTCCATCACGACGCGCAGGTCGCCCTCGCGCGACAGGAGCGAGAACGACGTGATCTCGCCCTCGCGGCGGAACACCATGCTCACCGTGCTCTCGCCGACCCGCAGGTTGCGCACCTCCACGGTGTTCAGCCACGTCGGCAGCTGCGGGAGGTTGATCGTGAGCAGGTTCTCGTGGGCCCGGGCCGAGAGCCCGAGCATCGCCTGCAGCATCAGGTACGGCGAGCCGGCCGCCCACGCCTGCGGCGAGCACGCGATCGGGTAGCTCACGGGGCGGTTCGGGGACCGGCGGGTGAAGCCGCAGAACAGCTCGGGCAGCCGGAGGTAGTCGGCCGAGACCGCCGCGTCGAACAGCGCGGTCGCGACGCGGTTGGTCGCCCGGGCGAACCGGTACCGCTTCAGCCCGGCCGCGATCAACGCGTTGTCGTGCGGCCAGACCGAACCGTTGTGGTAGCTCATCGGGTTGTAGGAGGCCGCGGACCGGCTCATCGTCCGGACGCCCCAGCCCGAGAACATGTCCGGCGCCAGCAGCCGCTTCGCGAGCGGCAGCGCCTTGTCCTCGTCCACGATCCCGGTGTAGAGGCAGTGGCCGGGGTTGGACATCAGCGTTCGGAGCTGCTGCTTGTCGGCGTCGAGCGCGGCCGCGAAGTACCGCTCGTCCTCCATCCAGAACGCCTCGTTGAAGCGGACCTTCAGGCGCTCCGCCTCGTCCTCCAGGCGCGTCGCGTCCTCGGGCCGACCGAGCGCGCGGTACACGTCGGCCATCCGCGTCTTCGCGAGGTAGACGTACCCCTGCACCTCGGAGAGCGCGATCGGGGGTTCGGCGAGCCGCCCGTCAGCGTGGACCATCGAGTCGTGCGAGTCCTTCCACCCCTGGTTGCGGATCCCGCGGGGCGAGCGGCACAGGTACTCGACGAACCCGTCGCCGTCCAGGTCGCCGTACCGGTCGATCCATGCGAGCGCGGCCTCCGCGTTGGGCAGGAGCTTGCGGGCGAACCCGACGTCGCCGGTCCACCGCAGGTGCTGGGCGTACACGATCAGGAACCACGGCGTCGAGTCCACCGACCCGTAGTAGGGCGAGTGCGGCATGATCCCCGCCCGCGCGAGCTCGCCGTCGCGCACCTCGTGCAGGATCTTGCCCGGCTGCTCGTCCCGCCAGTCGTTCTCCTCCGTGCCCTGGCGGGCCGCCAGGAGCTCGAGGGCATCGCGCGCCGGCCGGGTGTTCACCGTCAGCAGCTGATGCGACGCGATCAGCGAGTCGCGGCCGAAGATCGTCACGTACCACGGGATCCCGGCGGCCAGGATCGCGCCGTCGCCCACCCTCGTGTACAGGGCGCGCAGGTCGCGAAGGCTCCGGTCCAGGAGCTGGTTGAACACCTCGTTGTCGGTGACGATCTGCGTCGACTCCCGCTCCCACTCCTCGTACGAGCGACGGAGCTCGTGGACCGCGTGCTCGAAGTCCGGGGCCGCGTTCGTCGGTTCGGTCCCCAGGATCGGTTCGATCGCGACCGCGACGAGCCGCGTCTGGTAGGGGTCGAGGTGGAGCCGGAAGACCGCCGTGGCGAGCGCCCCGTCGACGTCGATGCGCTCCGGCTCGACGCCGAAGCGGATCCTCGTGATCCGCCGGATGTGATCGCGCCCCTCGTGCACGAACTCGATCGTCGAGTCCTGCACCGTGGGCGGGTGGGACCCGCCCGAGTGACGATGCGTCATCCCGCGCACGTCGAAGATGTCGGCGAAGTCCGCGCCGAACGTCAGCCGGACCTCCAGGGTGACGTCGAACGGGTTGTAGTTCTTGATCCGGATGCGCTCGAACAGGTCGCCGTAGATCGCTCGGACGCGGCGGACGTTGATCGTCTGCTGGGGTGCGCACAGCACGTCGCCCTCGAACAGGTCGGGGTTCGTCAGGTCGACGTGGGACAGGTAGCCGCGTTCGGCCGAGGACGAGAGCAACACGAGATCGCGCTCGTTCACGCTCAGACGGAAGTGCGAAAGGAACCGCGTGTCGTGCGAGTAAAGCCCGAGACCGTCCTGCCCGCCGTGATCGAGGTTCCCCTCGAGGTCCGAATACAGGAAGGTCTCCCCCTCCTTGACGGCCAGGGTCTTGCTCGCGAGATCGGTGACCAGGACCGGGGTCGCTCCCTGTTCGGACGGGGAGGGCGGTGCGACGACGCTGAGCGAGGGGTTCGTCGCCGGGTCGGGCCGGGCTTCGGGTTCGGTCATCGCTCCACCATCGTCGCAGGTGATACGCGCCTTCAGCCTTCGCGGATGTCGACCCCGGCCGCGTGCACCGGCACGCGCACGATCCGCCACCCGTCGCCCGGCTCCGGCGTGACGACGTCGTGCCGCTCGAACGCGAGCAGCGTCGGGCCCGAACCCGAGACGCACACCGCCAGCCCGGCGCCGCGCAGGCGGTCGAAGACCTCCCGCACCTCCGGGACGAGTCCGAGCCGGACGTCCTCGTGCAGGCGGTCGCGCATCGCCGCCGGGAGCAGGTCGGGTTCGTGAAGCAGGGCGACCGCCACGAGCGCCGCGTGTCCCGCGTTCGCGACCGCGTCCGCGCGAGGGACGGCTTCCGGGAGCGCGCGACGCGCCGCGTCGGTCGAGATCGCGAGGTCCGCGGGCACGAACAGCGCCGGCCGGAGCTCCGGGTCGGGGTCGAACCGGGCCACGACGCCCTCGTCCACCACGATCGTGAACCCGCCGAACACCGCGGCGGCCGCGTTGTCCGGATGACCCTCCAGGCCGGCCGCGATCTCCAGGATCGCGGTCCGGTCCAGGCCGAGACCGAGCACGCTGTCGGCGAGGGCGACCCCCGCCACGGCCGCGGCGGCCGAGGACCCCAGGCCGCGTTCGAGCGGGATGCGGGTGCGGCCGTGGATCGCGGCCGCCGGCGGGGTGCGGTCGAAGCGCCCGGCGGTCTCGGCGATCGCGCGCGACACCAGGTCGGTCCCGTCCGTCGGCAGCTCCGCCGCGCCCTCGCCCTCCCACGTGACGCCGGGCTCCGCGTCGGTGTCCAGCGTCACCTCGTTGCACAGATCGAGCGCGAGCCCGAAGCAGTCGAACCCCGGCCCCAGGTTCGCCGACGACGCCGGGACGGTCGCGGTGAGGCGCACGGCTACAGCCCGAGCTCGGCCGCGACGGCGTCGGCCTCGGCCGGGACCGCGGTCGGGGCGGCTCCCCCGCTGGTCGCCCACTCAGGGTCCTTGAGCCCGTGACCGGTGAGCACGCAGACCACCGTTGCACCGCGCGGGAGCTTGCCGTCCTTCGCGAGCTGGAGCAGCCCGGCGACGCTCGCGGCCGACGCGGGCTCCGCGAACAGGCCCTCGCGGGCGACCCGCCGGTAGGCGTCGAGGATGTCGTCGTCGGTCACCGCCAAGATCGCGCCCTCGGACTCCGACGCGGCCGCGATCGCGAGATCCCACGACGCCGGGTTCCCGATCCGGATCGCGCTCGCGATCGTGTGCGGGTCCTGCACCGGATGACCCAGGACGAGCGGCGCGGCCCCGCTCGCCTGGAACCCGAACAGCCGTGGAGGCTCGTGGATCGTGCCGTCCGCCAGGTACTCGGAGTAGCCCATCCAGTGGCTCGAGATGTTCCCGGCGTTGCCGACCGGCACGCAATGGACGTCGGGCGCGCGACCGAGCGCGTCGGCGATCTCGAACGCGCACGTCTTCTGTCCCTGCAGGCGGTAGGGGTTGACCGAGTTCACCAGCGTGACCGGGTAGCGATCGGCGAGCTCCCGCGCGAGCTCGAACGACGCGTCGAAGTTGCCCTCCACCTCCAGCACGCGCGCACCGTGCACCAGCGTCGCGGCCATCTTCCCGGGCGCGATCTTCCCTTTCGGGACGAGCACGGCGCACGTGAGGCCGGCCTTGCCCGCGTAGGCGGCGGCGCTCGCGCTCGTGTTGCCGGTGGAGGCACACACGACGGCCTTCGCGCCCTCCTCGATCGCCTTGCTGATCGCGACGGTCATCCCGCGATCCTTGAACGAGCCGGTTGGGTTCGAGCCCTCGTACTTGAGGAAGACCTCGCACCCGGTCTCGGCGGAGAGTGGCTCCGAACGCACGAGCGGCGTCCCGCCCTCGTCGAGCGTCACGACGGGCGTCGCCGAGCCGACCGGCAACCGGTCGCGGTACTCCTCGATCACGCCGCGCCATGGACGGGCCATCGTCACTCCTCGGCCTCGACGCGCAGGACGCTGCGGACCTCCTCGACCCCAGGGAGGTTGCGGAGCACGCCGATCGCTTCCTGGAACGCGCCCTCCCGTGCGCGGTGCGTGATGAACACCAGCTGCGCGTCGTCGCCGAACCCCTCCTGCCACACGCTCTTGATCGAGACCTCGCTCCGACCGAACACGCTCGCGATCTCGGCGAGGACGCCGGGGCGATCCTCCACGCGCAGCAGGATGTAGTACTGGCCGGTCATCTCGTCCATCGGGCGGATCGTCCGCTCGTAGAAGCACGTGCAGCCCAGGCCTCGGGCACCCGCGAGCAGGTTGCGCGCCACGCTGACGAGGTCGCCCACGACGGCGGTCGCCGTGGCCTCCCCGCCGGCGCCGCGGCCGTAGAACATCAGCTCGCCGACGTTGGGGCCCTCGACGAAGACCGCGTTGTAGGCGTCGCGCACCGAGGCGAGCGGGTGCGACGCGGGGATCATCGCGGCGTGCACCCGAACGGCGATCCGTTCGTCCTCACCGATCTCGGCGATCGCGAGCAGCTTCACCACGTAGCCGAGGCGCCGAGCGAACTCGATGTCCTCGAGGGTCACGTTCGCGATGCCCTCGCGGTAGACGTCGCTCGCGACCACCCGCGCGTTGAACGCGATCGACGCGAGGATCGCGCACTTGGCCGCCGCGTCGTGCCCGTCGACGTCCGCGCTCGGGTCGGCCTCCGCGTAGCCGAGCCGCTTCGCGTCCGCGAGCACGTCGGCGAACCCCCGACCCTCCTCGGACATCTTCGTCAGGATGAAGTTGGTCGTCCCATTGACGATCCCCATCACCCGGCGGAGCCGCTCGCCGGTCAGCGACTCCTTCAGCGGCCGGATCAACGGGATCCCCCCGCCCACCGCCGCCTCGAAGTACAGGTCGAGGCCCTTGGCGTCCGAGGCGTCGAAGAGCTCGCGTCCGCGCGTCGCGAGCAGCTCCTTGTTGGCCGTGACGACGGGCTTGTCGCGGTCGAACGCGGCCAGGACCAGCGACCCGGCGGGTTCGAGCCCGCCGATCAGCTCGCAGACGATGTCGATGTCGGGATCGTCGACCACGGCCATCGGGTCGTCGACGAACACCGACGGCGGGAGCCCGACGTCCCGGGGCTTCGAGGCGTCGCGGACGGCCACCCTGCGCACCTCGAGCCGGCATCCCGCGCGGCGCTCGATGTCGTCGCGATGGTGTTCGAGCAGCCGGATGACCCCGGCGCCGACGGTGCCGCAGCCCAGCATCCCGACCCGCAGGACCCGCTCGCTCATGCCCCCCTGCTCCTCGCTCGCCTCAGTATGTCGCCCCGCGCGCGCCGAACGTCACGTGACATCGCTGCGCTCCATCGACTCGGGCGCGGACACGCCGAGCAGGTCGAGCAGGTTCGCGATCGTCCGCTTGGTCCCTCGGCAGAGCCACAGGCGCGCCTGCGTCAGCTCGGCGTCATCGGACAGGACCGGACACTCCGTGTAGAAGCGATGGAAGCGCGCCGCGAGGTCCTGCGCGGCGTGGGTGAGCCGGTGGGGCGCCCGCAGTTCGGCGGCGGTCGCGATCTGGGACGGGGCGTCGGCGACGGCGCGCAGCACGTCGAGCTCCGCCTCGTGTTCGAGCCGGTCCAGGTCGGTCCCTTCGATCGGCCCGGTCTCGATCCCGCGTTCGATCGCCTTGCGCAGGATCGACGCGATGCGGGCGTGTCCGTACTGGACGTAGTAGACGGGGTTCTCGAGCGTCTGCCGCTTCACCGCCTCGATGTCGAACTTCATCGTGACGTCGTTGCTGAACATCAGCAGGTGGAACCGCGCCGCGTCCGTGCCGACCTCGTCGATCAGCTCGTCGAGGCTGACGAACGTGCCGGCGCGCTTGCTCATGGGGACCGGCACCCCGTCGCGCAGGAACGAGACCCATTGGTAGATCACGATCTCGGAACGCTCGGCGTCGTAACCGAGCGCCTGCGCGGCGCCGCGTACCCGGGCGACGTCGCCGTGGTGATCGGCGCCCCAGACGTACACGAGGTGGTCGAACCCGCGCTCGAACTTGTCGATCAGGTACGCGCAGTCGGCGCCGAAGTACGTGTGCGTCCCGTTCGATCGCACGAGCGGCCGATCCTTGTCGTCGCCGAACGCGGTCGAGCGGAACCAGACCGCCCCCTCCGCGTCGTACGCGTACCCGGCGTCCCGCAGACGCTGGACGGCCGCGTCGATCAGACCCTTCTCCTCCAGTACGCGTTCGTGCATGAAGCTGTCGAAGCGCACCCCGAACCGCTCGAGCGTCCCGTTGATCTGATCGAGCACCAGACGGGCGGCCTCGCGCTGGAGCCGCGCGACCCGCTCCTCGGGTGGCAGGTCCGCCGGGCCCGAACCTTCCGTCTCGAGGATCCGACGGGCGAGGTCGATCACGTAGTCGCCGTGGTACCCGTCCTCGGGCACCTCGGCCTCGCGGCCCAAGAGCCGGAGGTACCTCGCCTCGACCGACGCGCCGAACCGATCCATCTGGCCGCCGGTGTCGTTGAAGTAGTACTCGCGTTCGACCGACCACCCGGCCGCCTCGAGCACGCGAGCGAGCGCGTCGCCGAGCGCGGCGTTGCGTGCGTGGCCGATGTGGAGCGGCCCGGTCGGGTTGGCGCTCACGAACTCGACCTGTGCGCGCCGGCCGTTCGGGTCGGCGCGGCCGTACGCCTCCCCCCGCGCCGCAACGTCCCGGAGCGCGCCGGTGAGCCAGTCCGTCGTGAGCCGGAAGTTGATGAACCCCGGGCCGGCCACCTCGGCCGACCGGACGAACGGCGCCGGGGGCAGGTGCCGCACGAGGAGCTCCGCGACGTCGCGCGGCGATCGCCCGACCCGCGTCGCGAGGACGAGGGCCACGTTGGTCGCGAAGTCGCCGTGCTCTTTCTGGCGGGGCTTGGTGAGCTCCACCTGGGGCAGATCGCCCTCCAGCCCGAGCTCGCGCCCGACCTCGGCCAGCGCCTCGGCGACCAACGCGATCAGACGTTCCTCGATCATCGGGCTCGAAGCGTAGCCGACCGACCCGCGGGTACGGCCCAGCGCGGCTTGGGCGAACGATCGCGTTGCTAGACTCGGGCTGCCGAGCCCTCGTAGCTCAGTGGATAGAGCACCGGCCTCCGGAGCCGGGGGCGCAGGTTCGAGTCCTGCCGAGGGCACCGTGAGCCGCCTCCTGCTGCTCCGGCACGCGAAGTCGAGCTGGGACGACCCGTCGCTCGCGGA
>Ga0307302_10001556_pt1 | contig 10109 bp, 6 predicted proteins | sample ER_DNA_183_FD_194490 | JGI IMG/M metagenome (GOLD analysis project Ga0307302, IMG submission 194490) | Bulk soil microbial communities from the East River watershed near Crested Butte, Colorado, United States - ER_DNA_183 | ecosystem: Environmental > Terrestrial > Soil > Floodplain | place: USA... | reverse complement strand
GACGAGATCGCGGTACCAGGCCTCGAGCTCCACGAGGCAGAGCAGGATCTCCTCGCGCTCGGCTCCCCGCATCGCGCGCCGCGTGCGCTGCTCCTTCTCGCGCTGGGTCAGGTCGAGCTCCTCGTTATCGCCCTGCGCGCCCTCCTTGGCCTCGGCGGCGCGCTCGGCCGCGATGCCCATGAGCACGTCCGCCGCATCCCGCGGCTCGAAGCCCGGATCGCGGTAGACGGCTCGCGCGACCTCGAGCACGGCCTGACGGCGCCTCGCCGACTGCGGGTCGAGCAGCCGGTCGACGCGGTCGAGGCGCCCCCCGGCGACCCTCGCCAGCGCGCGGGCCTCCTCCTCCGAGAGCCCCGGCGCGCGCGAGGCGATCTCCTCCCGCACCGTGCTCTCGGCGAGCCGGCGGAAGGGAACGAGCTGGCAGCGCGAGAGGATCGTCTCCGGTAGCGGGCCGAGGTCGTCGGCGACGAGCACGGCGACAGCGTACGGGGGCGGCTCCTCGAGATCCTTGAGCAGCGCGTCGGCCGCCTCGTCGTTCAGCGAGTGCGCGCCGAAAATGAGATAGACGCGTCGGTCGGCCTCGAAGGGCCGCATGTGGAGGTCGTGCCGGAGCTCGCGGATCGCATCGATCCGGATCTGGTCGCCGAGTGGCTCCAGCACGTAGAGGTCGGGGTGCGCGCGGCGCTCGACCCGCCCCGGGTCACCCAGCAGCGCGCCGGCGAACCCGAGCGCGGCGCGGCGCTTTCCGACACCGGCCGGCCCGTGGAAGAGGTAGGCGTGTGCCGGCCCTTCCGCGAGAGCCGCGTCGAGCAGGCGGCGCGCTTCAGTCTGCTCGGGAAAGCCGCGGAAGCTTGTCACGCACCTCCTTCGCGATCTCCTCGGCGGGCCTGGAGCCTTCGAGCGTGACGATGCGATCGGCGTACATCGAGCCGAGCTCGCGATAGGCCTGGTCGACCGCGCGCAGGAACTCGTCGCCCTCGCGCTCGATCCGGTCGGAAGCCGAGCCCGAGCGGCGGGCCGCCTCCGCGGGGTCGACGAGCAGCAGGAACGTCACGTCCGGAAGAATGCCTTGGATCGCGTCGATGTTCAGCGCCAGCACGCGCTCGACCCCGAGCCCACGGGCGATGCCCTGGTAGGCGAGGGAGGAATCGAGGTAGCGATCACAGACGACGTCGGCCCCGCGCTCGAGCGCCGGTTGGATCACCTCGGCGACGAGCTGGGCGCGCGCGGCCGCGAAGAGCTCCACTTCTGCCCACGGAGAGATCTCTGTTGCGCTGAGCAGCAGCTCGCGGACCTGCTCGCCGAGTTCCGTTCCCCCCGGCTCGCGCGTCCCGACGACGTCGCGGCCCTCTTCCTCGAGGTGCGCCCGCAGGAGCTCTGCCTGAGTCGTCTTGCCCGAGCCGTCGAGACCCTCGAAGGTGACGAACACCCGCCTAGGATACGAGCGTGGCCGTCATCGTTACGGGGGGAGCGGGATTCATCGGCTCGCACGTCGCGGAGGCGCTCGTCGCGCTCGGCGAAGAGGTCGTCGTGCTCGACGATCTCTCCACGGGCAAGCGCGAGAACCTACCCGAGGGCGCGGAGCTCGTCGAGGGCGACATCCGCGAGCCGCAGGAGGAGCTCTTCGCGGGCGTCAAGCCCGACGTCTGCTTTCACCTCGCCGCACAGGCCGACGTTCGTGTCTCTGTCTCCCGCCCCGAGCACGACGCGCGGATTAACGTCCTCGGAACCGTCAACCTCCTGCAGGCCGCCCTCGAGACCGGGACGCGGCTCGTCTTCAGCTCGACCGGCGGCGCCATCTACGGCGAGTGCGAGGGGCCTGCGACGGAGGACGCGCCGAGGCGGCCGCTCGCTCCCTACGGAACGTCGAAACTGGCCGGCGAGGAGTACCTCGCGACCTACAACCGCCTGCACGGCACGAGGCACGTCTCGTTGCGCTTCGGCAACGTCTACGGGCCGCGGCAGGATCCGCACGGCGAGGCGGGCGTCGTCGCGATCTTCTTCAAGCGCTTCCTGAGCGCGGAGCAGCCGAGGATCTTCGGCGACGGCAAGCAGACGCGCGACTACGTCTACTCCGGTGACGTCGTCCGGGCGACGCTCGCCGCGGCCGAGCACGATGGCGGCGTCTTCAACGTCGGCACGGGCCGCGAGACGTCGGTGGTCGAGCTCTTCGAGCTATGCCGCCGGGTGGCGGGCAAGGAGGACGTCCAGCCGGTGTTCGCGCCCCCGCGCCCCGGCGAGCTGCAGCGGAGCGTCCTCGACATCAGCCGCGCCGTGGACGAGCTCGGCTGGCGGCCCGAGCGCAACCTCGAGGAGGGCCTGCGCGAGACCTGGGAATGGATGGCGGCGTGAAGGAACCCGCCGGGCTGAGGCGAATCACGTTCGGCCCGTGGAGATCTCGGCCCCGACCATCGACCCTCTTGCCCGCTGGCGCACTGCGACGATCGTCGCGAGCGGCTTCGCCGCGCTCGAGCTCGTCCTGCTCCTGATCATCGGCATCGCCCTGCTCTCCAAGCCACTCTCCGCCCATGCCAGGGAAGCGGCGATCACGCATGCGACTGGGATCGCGCAAGCACCCTCGCGCCCGGAGCCGAAGAGCGCCACTCTCTCGCGGGGAGAGACCTCGGTCCTCGTCCTGAACGGGAACGGGATCGCCGGCGCAGCGGCAGCGGCCTCCTCGCGCGTGCGCGCGCGCGGGTACTCGGTCACGGCGACCGGGAATGCGGCGCAGAGCTACGGGCAGAGCGTCGTCATGTACCGCCCGGGCCGCCGGCCCGAAGCACAGCGCCTCGCACGCGACCTCGGCGTCGCACTCGTCGGCCCGCTGGACGGCATCAGCCTGCGCCAACTCCTCGGCGCCCAAGTCGTCGTCGTCCTCGGCACCTAGCCATCGCCGCCATGTCCGGTGCCTGGCACCGGACACGTCCCAAACGCCAATGTCCAGGGCCAGGCCCTGGACGTGTCCCGGACGAACTATCTCTGGCAGGCCTGTCCGAGGGCCTGGCGCGCCGGGCAGCCGTGTGGATCGAGCTCGACGGCTCGCCCGAGCTCGCGCCGCGCCGCGACCGTGTCGGCCAGCACCTCCTGGTCGAAGCGGCCGAGCTGATACCACGCGTACCAGTTCAGCGGTTGGAGCTCGACGGCTCGCACGTAGAGCTCTCTCGCCGCGCCCAGCTGGCCCTCCGCCTCCTCCGCTGAAGCCCAAGCGAGGAGCGGATCGATCGAAAGCGGATTGAGCGAGTGGGCGCTCTTCGCCGAGTCGACCGCCTTCTCGACCGAGCCGCGGTCGATCTCCGCGTAGGCGTTGTCGACACGGGCCGCGGCGAACCGAGGCGCGGCCACCGAGTAGAGAGCGGCCCACGCAACAAGAACGCTCGCCAGAGCCCAGACCGGCCGGCGGCGGATGCGGAGAGGCGAGCGGCCGGCCGCCAGCAGGACGCCGGTGACGAAGAACAGCGGCCCGCAGAGGGCGACGAACTCCCAGTCGTAGTCGAGCACGCCGTGTACGAGGAAGGTCGGCAAGACGACCGCGAGGCCCGCTGCAGCTGCGCTCTCATCACCGTCGAGCCGCCACAGCGCGCGCCCGGCGCCGATCAGCGCGGCCCCGGCGGCGCCGGCCGCGAGCAGGAGCCCGACGAGCCCGGTCTCCGAGGCGAACTGAAGCGGCAGATTGTGCACCTCGCGCACGTCGACGTTGCCCTTCCGCAGCTTGCGGTGCAAGAGCGCGAAGGAGCCGGCGCCCGTGCCTCCGAGCGGCTGCCCCTCGAATCCGTGCCACGCCTCCTTCCACCAGTCCCAGCGGTTGTTCGAGCCCTGGCTGAGGAGCCGCTCCGGGTTCTGGCTGACGACGTCGCTTCCACCGACCGGGTTGCCGCGCGAGACGATGACTCCCGCTCCGACCAGGAGCGCCACCCCAGCGACGCCGGCGGCAACTTGTAGAAGGAGCCGCTGCCGTTCGGGACCGGGGCGAGAGCGGACGAGGTACGCGGCCGCGAAGGCAGCGCCGGCGCCGAGCAGGAACGCGAGCGCGAACCAGGCGCCGTCGTGGACGCGCACGCTGTGCGGCTGGCCGTCGTCCGCGATCCCGGGCAGCGAGAACGCGACGCCGAGGACGATCGCAGCCGGCGCCGCCGCGCTGACGAGCGCCGTCACGCTCTCGAAACGCTGCCGGGAGAGCGCAAGCCAGACGCCGAGCGCGACGAGCGCCGCGAGGACGCCACCGCGCGAGTACGTGAGAACGAGCGCGACGAGCAGCACGTAGAGCGCGACCACAGCGCCGGCGCGGATCAAGCGTGAGTGTCGTGGCGACGTCGAGGCCCAGAGCGCGATTGCCACGCCGAAAACCGCGACGAGCGCGAGCGCGTTCCAGTAGCCAACCGGAGAGCGCAGACGGGCGAGGCGCCCGTAGTCGCCGTAGAGCGCGGGCACGCCCTTTCCAGCCAGGGCCCAGAGGCATGTGCCGACGATGAGCCCGCCGAGCAGCCAGGCGACGATGCGGGCGGAGACGGCCGACCCGACGAAGGCTCCGACAACGCCGAAGGCGAGGTAGACAAGACCGCGGTTGAAGTAGTCCCACGAGCGGTCGGGCTCGACCGACCAAAGGATCGTGACCCCGTTCCAGGCGACGAACCCGGCCGCGAGCCCCGCACACGCGAGGCCGACCCGATCGAGAGCGGGCGCTGGCAGCAACCCCCAGAGCGCGGCACCCACGACGGCAACAGCCGCCAGGATCGCACCGGCGCCGATCCAGGCCACGGGACCGTCGCTCGAGCCTCCCCCGAGGAAGAGCGAGGCGGCAAGGAGCACGCCGGCCGTCGCGAGCAGGGCCAGCGCTCCTGTCCGCATGCGGGCGAAGCTAACACCAAGAACTCGCTTACAAAGGCTTAACAACTGGCTAACCGGGTAATCACGCCCGTCCGAAAGACTGGTGAGACTACAAACGTCACCGAGCAGATAGGCTCAAGCCATCCGTCCCGTTCGTACCGTCGCCGCCAGCTTCCTCCTCGCCGCGCTCGCCGCTCTTGCGCTGAGCGTCAGCGCGCCGCCCGCGGCTGCCCAGACTCCGTGCTGGCGGCAGATCATCAACGACTGGCTGGACAACGAGACGATCGACGACACCTATCCGCTGCATTGCTACGGCGACGCCATCAAGCACATTCCCGACGACCTGAGGGCTTACAGCAGCATCGTCGACGACATCAGCAACGCACGCCAACAGCTCGTCCGCAGCAAGCAGAACATCCGCACCCCGTCGTCGGTTAACCCTTCTCGAGGCGGCGGAACCAAGCCGGGCCAGAGCCCGAACCAGGCAGCAGCGCAGGGGGATCCGCCCCGGAAGCTCTTCACCGAGGGGTTCAACAAGATCGGCCCGCGGAACGCAGACTCGATTCCCCTGCCGCTCATCATCCTCGCCGGGCTCGCGTTCCTCCTGATCGCAGCCGGCGGTGCGGGGCTTGTTTCGCGGCGCCTGCGGGCACGCAAAGTCGCTGGTTAGAGCCCTTTTTGCGTTCCGTCCGACGCCGCTCCTAGTCTGGCAGGTCCGCTCGCCGACGGCCGTCCGCCGACTGGGCGCTCTGTAACTAGGCTTAGACCAGGAGGTAGGAAGATGGCGTCCGCCAAGCAAGCCCAGTCCGAAGCAGCAACCGTCGAGGTCACCAACAAGGTCGTCGACGAGTCGGCGAACGCGGCCGTGCGCCGCTATTTCACGATTCCCGGGCGCGATCCATTCGAGGAGGTCGAGTGGGAGATTCGCGACGCGCTGATCCCCGGCAAGGACAAGCCGGTCTTCGAGCAGAAGCGCGTCGAGTTCCCGAAGTTCTGGTCGCAGACGGCCACGAACATCGTCGCCCAGAAGTACTTCCGCGGCCGCATGGGCTCGCCCGACCGTGAGTCGAGCGTCAAGCAGATGATCGGCCGCGTCGTCTCCACGATCGGCGGCTGGGGTCGCGACGGCGGCTACTTCGTCGACGAGGAAGAGGCAGAGACCTTCGAGGCCGAGCTGAAGACGATCCTCGTCAACCAGTACGCGGCCTTTAACAGCCCTGTTTGGTTCAACGTCGGTTTCGAGGAGAAGCCGCAGTGCAGCGCGTGTTTCATCCTCTCGATCGAGGACTCGATGGAGTCGATCCTCGACTGGATCCGCCGTGAGGGCGTCATCTTCCGCGGCGGCTCGGGCTCCGGCGTCAACCTCTCCAAGCTGCGTTCCTCGAAGGAGCAGCTCTCCAAGGGCGGCTACGCCTCCGGCCCGGTGAGCTTCATGCGCGGCGCCGACGCCTCCGCGGGCACGATCAAGTCCGGCGGCAAGACGCGGCGCGCGGCCAAGATGGTCGTCCTCGACATCGACCATCCGGACATCGACGAGTTCATCTGGTGCAAGGCGCACGAGGAAGAGAAGGCGCGTGTCCTCGAGGCGGCCGGCTACGACATGTCGCTCGACTCGGCCGACTGGGCCTCGATCCAGTACCAGAACGCGAACAACTCGGTGCGCGTCACCGACGCTTTCATGGCGGCGGCGGAGACAAGCGCGGACTGGAACCTGACCGCCCGCACCGACGGCACCGTCGTCGACACCATTCCCGCGAAGAAGCTCCTGCGGGACATGGCCGAGGCAGCCTGGAAGTGCGCTGACCCGGGAGTCCAGTACGACACGACGATCAACCAGTGGCACACGCTCCCGAACACGGGCCGGATCAACGCTTCGAACCCGTGCTCGGAGTACATGTCGATCGACGACAGCGCCTGCAACCTCGCCTCGATCAACCTGCTCAAGTTCCGCCGTGAGGACGGCGAGCTCGACGTCGAGGCGTTCGAGCACGCAGTCGACGTCATGTTCCTCGCGCAGGAGATCGCCGTCGGCTACTCCTCGTACCCGACGCCCCAGATCGAGGGCAACGCCAAGGCCTTCCGCCAGCTGGGGCTCGGCTATGCGAACCTCGGCGCGCTGCTCATGGCGCGCGGCCTCCCGTACGACTCGGACGAGGGCCGGGCCTACGCAGCTGCGATCACCGCGCTCATGACAGGCCGCGCGTACCGCAAGTCGGCCGAGATCGCGTCGCGGATGGGCCCGTTCGCGGGTTACCAGCCCAACGCGGCGGCGATGATCGGCGTCATGGCGCAGCACCGCGCCGCGGTCGGCAACATCGAGAACACCGACTCCGTGCCGGACGATCTCCTCTCCGCGTGCCGGCGCTCGTGGGACGAAGCGCTGAACCTCGGCGAGGTGCACGGCTACCGAAACGCGCAGGCGACCGTGCTCGCGCCGACCGGGACGATCAGCTTCATGATGGATTGCGACACGACCGGGGTCGAGCCCGACTTCTCGCTCGTCAAGTCGAAGAAGCTCGTCGGCGGCGGCGAGATCACGATCGTCAACCAGACGGTGAAGGCCGCTCTCGAGCGACTTGGCTACGCCCCGAACGAGGTCTCCGACATCGAAGCCTTCGTCGACGAGAAGAACACCGTGATCGGCGCTCCGCACGTGAAGAAGGAGCACTACCCGGTCTTCGACTGCGCCGTCGGCGAGCGGGCGATTCACTACATGGGCCACGTGAAGATGATGGGCGCCGTCCAGCCGTTCATCTCGGGCGCGATCTCGAAGACAGTGAACATGCCCGAAGAGGCCACAGTCGACGAGGTCGCAGAGCTCTTCACCGATGCGTGGAAGCTCGGCGTGAAGGCGATCGCGATCTACCGCGACAACTGCAAGGTCGCCCAGCCGCTGTCGAAGAAGAGCGGCGAGGTGATCGAGACGCTGACAGGCGTGGCCGCACCGCCGGTTCCACTCACCCAGCGCCGCCGGCTTCCCGAGGACCGGGTCGAGGTCGGCCGCAAGTTCCGCGTCGGCGACTACGAGGGCTACATCCACGTCGGCCTCTACGAGGACGGCACTCCGGGCGACATCTTCGTGGACATCGCCAAGGAAGGCACGACGCTGGCCGGCCTCATGAACGCGTTCATGATCTCGGTCTCGCTCGGCCTCCAATACGGCGTGCCGCTCGAGGTCTACGTCTCGAAGTTCGCGCACATGCGCTTCGAGCCGAGCGGCCCGACGAACGACGCGGACATCCGAGTCGCCAAGTCGATCGTCGACTACATCTTCCGCTGGATGGGCAAGCGCTTCCTGGACGCAGACCAGCAGGAGGAGATCGGGATCCTCTCGGCGGAGGTCAAGGCCCGGCTAGCGCAGCGCTACAACGACACGGGCACGGAGGTCAAAGCGGAGCCGCTGGAAGCCCCACCCCCGGGTCAAACAGCGCTGTTCAACGCGTGGGAAGACGCAGTCGAGTGCGCCAAGTGCGGCGGCCGCATGATCCGCACGGGCAGCTGCTACACATGCCGAGACTGCGGCACGAACACCGGCTGCTCCTAGCTGTAGGGCGACACCTGGCCTGTAGGCCGGAAACGACAGCAAGATGTCAGTGGATCGGGCGCCGAGAGGCGTCCGATCTGTGTGGTGATCAGGATCATCGGAGGCGAAGAAAGCATTTGCGCGCACGGTCGTGTCTGAGAGCCTCAACTTCGCTTGAATGGCTCAGCACGATGTACGAGGATCCGCAGACAGCGTGGATCCCACGGTTACCGAAGAGACCTCCGTAGATCGGGACACAGCGGACTCCCTCGAGATTCCGCAGTACTCGATCCTGAAGATTCTCGCCATCTGGGCTGCCGCGGCGCTCCCCATGGCGGCGCTGGCCTGGCTCGTCGCTCCCGCCCTCGAGGACAGCTTCGGCGGTGAGGAAAACGTCCCCCTGGTGAAGGCGCTGCTCATCTGCCTCACCGCCGGCCTGATCTGGCAGTTCGTGCTCGTGGTCGTGCTCGTGAGGCGCGAGCAGGGGACCCTCCGGTGGTCGACGGTGCGGGAGGCGCTCTGGCTCCGTTCCCCCCGGGACCCGAAGAGCGGCCGTCGCGGCGGCCGGCTGTGGCTGATCCTGATTCCGTTGATCTTGCTCTTCGCCGCCGAATCGATGATCCCAGGCGTGGGCCTGCCGGAGGACCGCGACCTCGCGGCCTTTATCGACTCGGACGTCGGCAAGAACTTCCTCAGCGGCGCCTGGGGCTGGTTCGGCCTCATCGTCCTTCTCCAGATCTTCAACACCGTGCTCGGGGAGGAGCTCCTGTTCCGCGGGCTGCTCCTGCCGCGTATGAACGGCGCATTCGGACGTCGGGACTGGCTTGCGAACGGGATCCTGTTCGCCGCCTACCACCTGCACGTGCCGTGGGTGATCCCAGCCACGTTGCTCGACACGTTCATCATCGCGTATCCGTCGAAGCGCTACCGGAGCGCGTTGATCGGAATCGCCGTCCACAGCGCCCAGAGCGTGTTCTTCATCATTCTGATCCTCACGCTCGTCGCCTGAAAGCGCGCAGTTAAGCCGTCTTCTCCCAGACGGAGACGTGCTTCGTGCTCTCGCTCGTGAACGGCTCGCGCTTCCAGCCGCTCCAGCGCTCGCGCAGCGTCATCCCCGCTAGCCGCGCCATCAGGTCGAGCTCCGCCGGCCACGCATAGCGGAAGGGGATCGACAGCCGCGCCCAGTTCCCGTCGTCCGCAAGCCGGAAGTGGTGCGAGATGAGGCCCTGGTTGACCACATCGTACTCGTCGATGCCAAGGTGACTCTCGCTGAAGTCGAACACATGGAACGTCTCGCCCCGCGGGAGGAAGCGAAGGCCCGGAACGCCGACCTCGATCACGAAGCATCCGCCGGGCTCCAGATGTGCGGCCACGTTCTGAAAGCACGCGACCTGCTCGTCCTGCGTCGTCAGATTGTTGATCGTGTTGAAGACGAGGTAGGCGACCGAGAAGGTCCCGTCAACGGTCGTCGTCGTGAAGTCACCGATCGAGACGCCGATCTCCTCCGCACCCTGCTTCGCGCGCAGCCTCGCGACCATCGCCTCCGAGAGATCGATCCCGTGCACGCGTACGCCGCGTTGTGAGAGCGGGAGCGCGATCCGGCCGGTGCCGATGCCGAGCTCGAGCGCCGCCCCGTCCCCCGCCAGCTCGACGAGGAAGTCGACCGTCGGGTCGACGACGGCAGGGTCGAACATGTCGGCGCTCGACTCGTCGTACCGCTCTGCCACGCGTTCGCCGAAGTAGTCCCCGGGCATGCGTGCAC
>Ga0307302_10001553_pt1 | contig 10122 bp, 11 predicted proteins | sample ER_DNA_183_FD_194490 | JGI IMG/M metagenome (GOLD analysis project Ga0307302, IMG submission 194490) | Bulk soil microbial communities from the East River watershed near Crested Butte, Colorado, United States - ER_DNA_183 | ecosystem: Environmental > Terrestrial > Soil > Floodplain | place... | reverse complement strand
CCGCCGGGTTGCGCAGCACGACGACCTCGTGCGGTGCGAGCTCCTCCCACGGCCGGCCGGCTTCGAGCACGGTCGCCTCGCTGCCGAAGAGCCGGAGCGACCGGACGAGGTCGGGGTCGTCGACCCAGACGCAGGCCACCCGGCCGAGCTCCGGCTCCGGCAGGAGGAAGCGCCAGTCCAGGCGCCGGGCGGCCTGGAGCAGCGCGTCGTTGTCCCGGAGCAATTCCTGTTCCTCACTTAGCAATGGCGGCTCATCGCCTTGAAGAGGCCGGCTAACGAAAACGGGTATGGGTGGTGGACGACGTACGCGGGTTTGCCTGCGAACGCCTGCGCGAGCGCTTTCCCCTGAAGCTCCTCCGCCGCCTCGACCACCGGGCTGACCGCGTCCGGAAAGGCGTACCTCGACTTGAGGTAGTAGGACATGAAGTCGAGCCGCTCGTGCTGGAGCGAAAAGACCATCCGCCGGGCCACCTCGAGCGGATCGATCGGCTCGACAATCAACTCGGATGCCTCATGGCTCACGAGAAAGAAGAGCCGGTCGAATCGAGCGGTCAGCTCACCGAGACTGCCGAACAGTCGCTGGGGGTCGACGTCCACATAGAGCTGGCGCCTCAGTAGCGCCGCGAGCCTGCCGCCCCCGGCGCGCCGCAGGGCCCCGTCCCGCCTCAGGAGGAGCTCGATCGCCCGGAGCCGGGCGTGCTCCCTCTTACCGATGAGCGCCGCGTACTCCGGGAGTTGGCCGAGCTGCCAGTTCCAGATCCTGATCGGTTCGGGTATCCCGCAGATGCTCGCGCCGTCTCTCGATACGTACACCCACTCGTCACCGACGTATTCAGCGCCGCGTGCAGCGAACGCGAGGAGGGCCTCCGTCTTCCCGCCTTTCGACCAACCCGTGGCGACGACGCCCGTGCCCTCGTGCACGAAGGCGGAGGCGTGCAAGGGAAGGACACCCCGGGCGAGGAGCGTCAGATTGAGAATCGGGATGAGCAGCGGAACTGCGCGAAGCCCCCGCTCGCACACAATCCGGGTCTGCGCGCCGATCTCCGTGAAGTCGACCGCGACCTTCGCGGACGACTTGTGCTTGCTCCGGAGGATGAGAAATGCGTCGTCGGTGAAACCCGCCTCGTGCAGGCCGAGGAAGCGGACGCGCGAGGTCGTCTTCAACCGGTCGACGAAACGGATCACGATGTCAGGCTCGCGATCGAGCACGCCTTCCAGGGGCCCGAGCTGTCGCCTCACTGCCGCCGCGTCGGGCGGGGACGCGCCGACGAGCCGGATGCCCGCGAGACCGTGGAGGTCGAAGTCGACCTCGTCGAGACCGGGGCTCACAGCGGGCGATCTCAGGGACAGGTTGGCCATCAGCTAGCGGCGCCCTGAGGGGAGAACGTTGGCTGCCCGCCGCAAGGCTCGGTTCACCAGGACGCGGAGCCGCATCTCGAGGCGACGCCCTTTGGCCCAATTGGCACGACCGTCCTTTGCGATCGTCGTCAAGGCCGTCCAGTCCCCTGCCCGGACGAGGTCGAGGACGGTCGCCGCCCCCCCATCCCCGGCAAACGCCGCTTCGGCGATGTCTGCGAGTTCAATGTCGCAATCCGCCTCGCCGGCGAGCTCGAGCAAACGCCGCCGGTGAGCCGCAGAGAATGCCTCACGGTCGAGCATGCAGTGAAGGAGCAGGGCCCAGAAGGCGTCGCCGGGCGAGAGGAGCGCCAGCCCTCCGACGTAGCGGCGGCGCGCCAGGCAGCCGGCGGCAGCGGCGGTCTGAACCTCCTGGTGGCGACCATAGGCGAGCTGCGTCACAACGTCGAGCTTGACCCAGCGGGCGCTCGCCTCATCGTGGGCGACGAAGAAGCGGTGCGGTCCGCGGCCCCAGGCGCGGAGCGGCACGTAGCCGAGCGGTGCCAGCGCATCGCGCAGACGCGGCATGTGGCCGCGTGCGACGAGCAGGTCGACGTCGCCTTCGGGCGAAGCGAGATCGGACTCGCCACGGAGAAGGCACCACTGGACGTTCGAGCGCTCGAGCGCCTCGAGCGCGCGGCTCACGGCCGGATGGATCGCCTGCTCGCCGGGCACCGGGGTCGGCGCGTCGTCTCTCGCATCGGCCAGCCGATCCTGAAGACCGTCCTCGACGATCTGTCGGCGATCGTCCTGAGTCCCTGCGCGATGAGCCATGGCTACTCCCCCGTCCGTCGCAGCACCGAGGGCACCGTCTGCAGGAGGATCTTGAGGTCGAAGCCGAATGAGCGATGCTCGATGTATTCGATGTCCAGCCGCAGCCGCTCGTCGAAGGTCGTCATGTTGCGCCCTTTCACCTGCCAGAGTCCGGTGATGCCCGGCGTCACCTCGAGCCGGTGGGTATGCCAGAGCTGGTAGGTGCTCGGGGCGAAGGATGTCGGCCGGGGTCCGACAAGGGACATATCGCCCCAGAGAACATTTAGAAGCTGAGGCAGCTCGTCGAGGCTCGTCTGACGGAGGAACTTGCCCACCCGGGTGATGCGCGGGTCCTGCGGGATCTTGAAGTCGGGAGGAGGAAGCACGTTGAGGTGGGCAAGTTGCGCCTTGAGCTCCTCTGCGTTCCGCACCATGGTGCGGAACTTGAGCATCCGGAAAGGAGTCCCGTCTCTGCCCGTGCGTTCCTGCGCGATGAAAATGGGGCCCGGCGAGTCGAGCCGGATGGCGAGAGCGCAAAGAAGAAGCAGCGGCAGCACGACCGGCAGCAGCAGGATGCAAACGGCCAGGTCGAAGAGACGCTTGGCGATCAGGTAGCGGATGCTCACCTCGGCAATTGACATGTCCCGGGCTCCGGTCGCTCCGTGATCAGGCGAGGGGCGCCTCCGAAGTCGCTGACGCCACCACCACCGGAGCCGGTCTCGTCCCGAGACTGATCGAGCGCGCGTCGAGCGCATCGAAGAGCGCCCCGCTCGTAAAGCCGTCGTCTGGGAACATGACAGACGAGATCGCGAGCAGGTCCTCCTCGGACAAGAGTTTGGCCAGGGGTTCGCGGATCCGAGCGAGCATCGCCTCGCCCATCGCGCGATCGCACTCGGGAAGCAGCAGGTAGAGGCTCGTTCCGCCCGGCCAGACCCTGTCCACGCGCCGGAGCAGCGAGCTGACCGTGCGCGCCACCTCCTCCCTTCCGTTCGAACCTCCATCCTCGCCGTGCCCGCAGGGGACGCGGACGAGGACGAAGGGGTGCCCGAACCGCCGGCTCCGGCTCAACTCGACCTGAAGCTCTTCGGGCGGGCTCCAGGTCACGGTCCGGCGCCGCGCGTCGACCCTGTGCGGTGGTGCCCAGCTCGGCCGTCTAAGCGGCCTGAAGAGACCACGAAGATGGGCGCGAACGACCTGGCGAGACGAAGGGAGCAGCACGAGCGCTGGGCCCTCTGCGCCGTTTTCTTTGCTCGGGGCAGAACTCGCAGGTGCCGCCCCATTTCCATTTTGTTCCGTACCGTTGAAGCTCAACAAGGTGGACCTCCCTCTCTGAACGCTTTCCCTCTGCCCGGAGCTCGGCTCCTGGGCAGCGTCCGACGGCGGGAGGCCGCTATCCGGGACGCTTGAGGTGAAACGCCAGATCGGGCGGCCGCAGCGCGGCCACGCTCACCGGGAGCACTTCGCCGAGCAGGCCCGCGAAGGCAAGCGCGAACAGCGCAGCCAAAACGCCGAGTGCCGACGAGCCCGTCCCTCCGACGCCGCCGGGGGCCGGATTGGCCGGGGCGGAGGGATGGTGCGGCGCCGGTAGCCGAGGTAGATCGGGGGCTGCCGGAGCGCGGTCTCCGGTGCCCGGGTTCTCGGGCACCGGAGCCAGATCGGAGCCACGGTCGGTGGCAGCCGAACTACTGTCGATGAACTGCTCGATCGTCGTGCCCTGCGACGGGGAGTACAGAGCGCTCGCCGGCGGTTCGTCGAGTACGACGATCGAGCTCGCGTCCCCGGAGCCGGCCGGCCCCGGCGAGACCGGCGGAGGCGGAGTGTCGAGCGGAGTTTCCGTCGTCGGCTCGATGATCGGCGTGATCACGTCGGGCGCGGGCGTGGGCTCCATGGGCGGCTCCGTAGCCGCTGGGTCCGTCGTCGGGGTCGGGTCAGTGACGGGCGGGATCGGCTCGGGCTCCGGCGTGGGCTCCGTAGCCGCCGGGTCCGTCGTCGGGGTGGGGTCGATGGGCTCCGTTCCGGGGGATGTGTCCACCGGAACGGTGGTGGTCGACGTGCCCTCGTCGGCAATAGTCCCGACGGAATCGCCACTGCCAGCGTCCGTGGAAGCGACGTCTTCGGTCGTGGTGTCCGTATCGGCTACCGCCTCGATCGTCGCTACGGCATCCGCTAGTTCCTCTGCTCGGGCTTCTGCTGCGAAACCGAAGATCCAGAGAAGCGCGACGCTGAACGCAACCGTCGTCCAGCGACCCAAGCTGGGCACGCTCACGCCACTAGCAGCCTCTCGCGAAACGGATGCCAAACTTGGCAACAGGTCCTTCCCCCGCCCCTAAAGCATTGATGGTGGGCTCTCGCCCGGAGTGCAGGACCGTGTTACCAGGTCCTTCACGGACTTGTCAATGTTCGCCTCATTTCCCTAACGTAGGCGCGGCCGGCCTGGGTCGCCCCGATGCATCCTGGGTGCCGTCGAGGCGAATCTCATGGTCAACCTGAGCTTTAGAGTTGGCCGGAGAAGCCCCCTTCTGAAAGGCTCTTTGCCGAACATTTCGACGTGCATGAAAGTCAAGTAGAACTTGAGGGTCATCCGCAGGCCGGCGGGAGCGACTTCCAAGGCACGCCGCCCGTATACTGCCCCACCGAGGAATCTCCCCAAGTGAGTGGAGAGACGCGGGAGGGAGCGAAGTTGTTGCGGCGAGGGGTCGAGTTGTTGCGGCGAGGGGTGAAACGAACGGATCCACAGTTCCGAACTGGGGCGCAGTCACCGCGCGGGGCTGCAGCGTGGAGCACGGCGAGGACGCGCCTCGGCGTGCGCTCGGGGCGGGTCCTCTCGATCGCCGGACGACGGCGTCCGTCCGGGCGGGGTGAGCTCCGCCTGACGAAGGCCGAGCTCTACAAGGAAGCGAGGCGGCTCGGCGTACCCGGGCGTTCGAAGATGGACAGCGGCCAGCTCACCGAGGCGATCCGTCGAGCGCACGAGGGAAGCCGGCCTTCGAAATTCGCCGATCGTCGGCTGGCCGGTGTCGCCCTCCTGTCTCGCCCAGTCTGGGCCCTCCGAGCTATCAGCCCCGCGGTCGCCGGCCGCATGGTCTCCGCTCTGCGAGGGTTGCCGACCCGATCGTTCATCTTGACGCTCATCATGCTCGCCGCAGGAGGGCTCGGGCTGACGTTGGCCTATGCTGTCGCGCCCGGAGAAGACCTCGACGCCCCGGTGCTTCGCGCGAGCCGAACGCTTCGGACCGAGACGGTCACCGGGCCTGGTGGGACAACTACCTTCGTGGTGACGAAGACGAAGCAAGGAAAGATAAAGCGCGTACCAGTCCGGGTCCTTCGCACCGTAACGGGGCCTGGCGGGACGCGAACCATGGCCGTGGCGGTGGCCGGCCCGGCGATCACCCAGACGCAAGTTCGCAAGACGACGGAGACCCAGGTCGTCACGCAGATTCAGCCGGTGACCGAAGTGGTGACGAACGTCGTCACCCAGCCGGAGACAGTCGTTGTGACGACCACCGTCGTCCTCGAGGTGACGACGACGCTGCCGCCTCCTCCGCCCTAAGAGGGTTTGAAGACGTCAATTGCCCGGCGGGTCAGCCGCGGACGTTCTCCCGGTTTCCCCCGATCGTTCGCCACCTATTTACACAAACGGCGACTACAATTTCTTTTACAGGCTGGCCGTCGGGGTAACCCCCTGAAATAGTTGAGCACCGGCGTCCTGGTCGAAGTTCACAATTGACATGTGGAGCCGTTCTTGATCTTCCGACAAGCTTTTGTCGAAGCAGAATCCGCTCTCGGCAATGCTCTTCCCGGAGCGCGTGAAGAGGAGACCGCGCCCGAGGTCCAGACCGCGACGAGTAGCAAGCTGGGAGCTCTCCTTGTCATCCTCGCTCCGTTCGCAGTGGCCGCCTGGGTGGCGATCGGGTTCTCGGTCTATCGACTCGTCACCTGACGGGGCGGCCGGTCCCTTAGCGCTTTCGATAGCGCAATCTCTGCGGTCTGCTGCACGCGCTCTTCGTGCTCGGATGAGGGAATGAGCACCGGCCGGTAAGCGTTTAAATTCATGCGGGGGTGCTGCCGGCGGACTTGTGTCTGCTGGTTTTGGGCCACCGCAAACATGAAGGAGGAATCTCTTTGAAGCATGTCCATCCCGGGCTCACGCCTACGACCGTCCGCTGCACGTCGTGCGGGAACGCTTTCACGACCCGTTCGACGCGGAGCGAGATCGTTGTCGACGTCTGCTCCAACTGCCACCCCGCCTACACCGGGGTCGAGCGTGCAACGCAGAGCGGCAGCCGTATCGAGCGCTTCGAGCGGCGCCGCCAGCTCGCAGCTTGACCCTAGACACGAAGAAAGAAGTGATGAACCTGACTAACGTTCTTGTAGTACCACGCCGCACCTTCCTCGACGAAGCCGAGGAGCGCGGAACAATTGAAGAAGGATCGCTCGAGGCGTTCGCGCTCGAGCACGATCTCGAGGACGAGGAGCTTGCCGCTCTTCGCGAAGAGCTTGACGAGCGCGGTGTCGAAATCGTCGAGCCGTTCCAGCCCACCCCGACTCGGGCCAGCGAGTTTGTGACGACCGACGGCTTGGCCCTGTTCATGAACAGGGCGGGCCGCTACCCCCTGCTCACTGCGGCGGAAGAGGTTGCGCTCGCCAAGCGTGTCGAGCTGGGAGACGCTGCCGCAAAGGAGCGAATGATCAACTCGAATCTGCGCCTGGTCATCTCGATCGCCAAGCGCTATCAAGGGCATGATCTGCCGCTGCTCGACCTGATCCAGGAGGGTGTGATCGGGCTGAACCGCGCCGTCGAGAAGTTCGACTGGCGCCGCGGCTTCAAGTTCTCGACTTACGCCACCTGGTGGATCCGACAGGCGTGCCAGCGCGCGCTTTCGGGTCAGTCGGCGACGATCCGGGTGCCCACTCACGTCAACGAGCGGCGGGCGAAGATCTCGCGCGCGGCCCGCCGGCTCCGGACCGAGCTCGGGCGCGAGCCAACGCGGGAGGAGCTCGCGGAAGCGGCCGCCCTCTCGCTGCAGCACGTCGAGGAGGCCCTCGACGCCGCCGAGGCGCCGGTCTCGCTGAACCAGCGGGTCGGCTCGGAGGACGACGGCGAACTCGGCGAGCTCTTCAGCGACCCGAGCGCCGGCGATCCGGCCGAGGAGGCGACAGCGTCTCTGCAGCGTCAAGAGGTTCGCCGCGCTCTAGCCGCGCTTCCCGAGCCCGAGAGGCGGGTGCTCGAGCTTCGCTTCGGCTTCGACGGCGAGACCGCCTCTCTCGAGGCGATCGGCAAGGAGCTCGGCCTCAGCCGAGAGCGGATCCGCCAGCTCGAAGATGCCGCGCTCGTGCGACTTGCCGAGGAGCTGGACCTGGCAGAGGCGGCCTAGGGGATAGGATCGGGCTCATGGAACCCGACCGCGCCCGGGAGCTGCTGGCCGCCGAGCGTGAGCGCATCGAGCGCGTGCTCCCCGGCCTCCGCCGAGAGGACGTGGGAGAGCTCGCCGACCAGGACGAGCCCGCCGACCAGGCCTCGGATCTTTATGAGAACGAGCTGGACGAGGGTCTTGCGGAGCAGCTCCGCGAGGCCCTCGCGGCCGTCGAGCGCGCCGAGGCTCGTCTCGCCGCCGGCACCTACGGCCTTTCAGTCGAGAGCGGCCAACCGATTCCGGACGAGCGACTCGAGGCCATTCCAACGGCCGAACGGACGGCAGAAGAGCAGGAACGTTACGACCGCCACCGGGGCTGATCCCCGCCAGGGAGGGACGAGATGGAACGACGAAAGCTTGGAAGCCAGGGCTTCGACGTCTCGCAGATCGGCCTCGGCTGCATGGGCATGTCCGAGTTTTACGGCCGCACCGATGAACGCGAGGCAATCGCCACGATCCAGCGCGCCCTCGACCTCGGTGTGACCTTCCTCGACACGGCCGACATATACGGGCCGTTCACGAACGAGAGGCTCGTCGGCCGGGCGATCGCCGGCCGGCGCAGCGACGTTGAGCTCGCCACGAAGTTCGGAAATGTCCGGGCCGAGAACGGTGAGCGGCTCGGCATCCGCGGCGATGGCGAGTACGTGCGGCAGGCCTGCGACGCTTCCCTCGACCGCCTCGGAGTCGACCACATCGACCTCTACTACCAGCACCGGGTGGACCCCAACACCCCGATCGAGGAGACCGTCGGCGCGATGGCAGAGCTCGTCGAGGCGGGCAAGGTTCGCCAGCTCGGCCTGTCGGAAGCCGCTCCGGAGACGATCCGCCGCGCCCACGCCGTGCACCCGATCACCACGCTCCAAACCGAGTACTCGCTTTGGAGCCGCGATCCCGAGGACGAGGTCCTGCCCACGGTGCGTGAGCTCGGAATCGGCTTCGTAGCCTATAGCCCGCTCGGCCGCGGCTTCCTCTCGGGCCGTATCCGCTCGGCGGACGACCTCGATCCCGACGACTTCCGCCACGATCATCCCCGTTTTCGAGGAGAGAATTTCGAGCGCAATCTCGAGCTCGTCGCGCGCGTAGACGAAATCGCGGAGGAGAAGGGCGTCACCTCGGCCCAGCTGGCCCTCGCCTGGGTGCTCCACCAGGGCGACGACATCGTCCCGATCCCAGGCACCAAGCACGTCCCTTACCTCGAGGAGAACGTCGCCGCCGTGGACGTCGAGCTCACCGCCGACGACCTGGCCCGCATCGAGGAGGCGTTCCCCAAGGGCGCGACTGCCGGAGAGCGCTACGCGGACATGTCGAGCGTCAACGTCTGACCGGCCCGCCCGGGCCGATTCGGTTCTATCCGTCGGTCCGCGATCGAGCTGCCGCCACGTGTGAGTCGGCGGGAGGCTTGGCGGTTCGGGGAACCCCCGCGGCGGCGTACGCATCTTCCTCGTCGAGGGTCTCGTGCTCGAGCAGCGCGTTCGCAAGTGAATCGAGCTGGCTGCGATTCTGCTGCAGCAACGAGACGACCTCTTGGTGGAGTTCGTCGATGATGCGGCGCACTTCGTCGTCGACAAGTTGCTGTGTGTGCGGCGAGACCTCGGCGACACCCGGCAGGAGCGGGCCTGCGCCGTCACGGGGGATCACCGCGACAGGGCCGATCGCCGAGCTCATACCCCAGCGGCCGACCATCTGGCGGGCGATCTCCGTCAGCTGCTGAATGTCCGACTCCGCGCCGGTACTCGTCTCGCCGAAAACGACCTCTTCCGCGGCGCGCCCACCGAGCGCGACCTTGATCCGCGCGTGCACTTCCGGCTCGCGGTAGTTGAAGCGGTCGCTTTCGGGGGCCGCGAACGTGACGCCGAGGGCCATCCCGCGGGGAATGATCGAGACCTTGCGCACCGGATCGGCGCCCTCCGTGAGCATGCCGACGATCGCGTGGCCGCCCTCGTGGTAAGCGGTCCGACGCCGGTCTTCGAGGCTCATCATCACTTGCCGTTCCGCGCCGAGCACGATCCGCTCGAGCGCGTCCGTGAAATCGGATTCCCCGACGACCTGGTGAGTCCGCCGCGCGGCCAGCAGCGCAGCTTCGTTGACAAGGTTCGCGAGATCCGCCCCGACCATGCCGGGTGTTGTGGCCGCGATCCGGCCGAGATCGACGTCGGGCGCAAGGGGCACGCCCCGCGCGTGCACCTTGAGGATCGCTTCGCGGCCCGCACGATCGGGCGGCTGCACCGCGATCCTGCGGTCGAAGCGGCCGGGTCGGAGCAGGGCCGGATCGAGTACATCGGGCCGATTGGTCGCTCCGATGACGATCACGTTGGTGGAGGAGTCGAAGCCGTCCATCTCTGTGAGGATCTGGTTCAGCGTCTGCTCGCGTTCGTCGTTGCCACCGCTGAAGCCGGCGTAACCGGACGTGCGTGACCGGCCGATGGCGTCGAGCTCGTCGATGAAGACGATCGCCGGGCCGGCCGCCTTCGCCTGCGTGAAAAGGTCGCGCACGCGTGATGCGCCGACGCCGACGATCGCTTCGACGAACTCGGACGCCGCCATCTAGAAGAACGGGACG
>Ga0307302_10001550_pt1 | contig 10135 bp, 6 predicted proteins | sample ER_DNA_183_FD_194490 | JGI IMG/M metagenome (GOLD analysis project Ga0307302, IMG submission 194490) | Bulk soil microbial communities from the East River watershed near Crested Butte, Colorado, United States - ER_DNA_183 | ecosystem: Environmental > Terrestrial > Soil > Floodplain | place: USA... | reverse complement strand
GCCCAGTGCAGGTCGTCCAGCACCAGCATGGTCGGCTGGGCCTGGGCGGCGTGCCGCAGCAGCTCCACAACGGCCTCGAACAGCCGGAAGCGGGCGATCTCGGGGTCGATCGTGGCCGGCCGCTCGGGCAGCCGCTGGCGCAGCTCCGGGACGAACTGCGCGATCTCGCCCGCCTGGGCCCCGATCTCGGCCAGGAGGGCATCGGGGTCGTGGTCGCCGACATAGGCGCGCAGCACCTCGGCCCAGGGCCAGTAGGGCGGCGCGCCGCCGCCCTCGTGGCATCGGCCCCAGAGCACGGTGAGCCCCTGCGCCCGGGCCATGTCGGCCAGCTCCTCGGCGGTCCGGGTCTTGCCGATGCCCGCCTGGCCTCCCACCAGCACCAAGCCGCCCTGCCCGTGGACGGCCTGCCCGAGCAGCTCGCCCAGCCTGCGCATCTCCTGCTCGCGCCCCACGAAGACCAGCTCGGCCGCCGGCTGGGCGGCGGCGGCCGGAGGATCCGCCGGCGAGGCGAGCGGGTCGGGCGCCGCAGAGGGGGAGCCCGCGGCGGCGACCTGGCGGGTGCTGCCGGCCGGAGACCAGTCGAGCCGCGGGTCCTGCTGCAGGACGGCCCGTTGGAGGTCCCGGAGCGCCGGGCCCGGGTCGATCCCCATCTCCTCGGCCAGCATGGCCCGGGTCTGCTGGTAGACGCCCAGGGCCTCGGCCTGGCGTCCGGCCCGGTACAGGGCCAGCATCAGCTGTCCCCACAGGCGCTCGCGGAGCGGGTAGGCGCCGGCGAGGCTCTCCAGCTCCGCCACCAGCTCCGAGTGGAGCCCGAGGGCCAGCCGGGCCTCGATCCGCTCCTCGATGGCGGTCAGCCGGCACCCTTCGAGGCGGGCGGCTTCGGCGCGGGCGAAGGACTCGGAGGCGAAGTCGGCCAGCGCCGGGCCCCGCCAGAGCTGCAGCGCCGCGCTGAGCCTGCTCAGGGCGAGGTCGGGGGTGCCGTCGAGCTGAGCCCGGCGGCCCTGTTCCAGCAGCTGCTCGAACCGGTGGCTGTCGAGCTGGCCGGGGGCCACCCGCAGCATGTAGCCGGGTGGCCGGGTCAGCAGTACCTGCCCGGCGGCCTCGGACGCCGACGGGTCCACCAGCTTGCGGAGGTGGGAGACGTAGGTGCGGATTGTGCCCGTGGCGCTCTGGGGCGGCCGGCCCTCCCAGACGCCCTCGGCCAGTGCGTCGATGGGCACGACCTGGTTCGCATGGACGAGCAGGCAGGCCAGCACGGCCCGCTGCCGCGGGCCGCCGAGGGCCAGCGGACCGGCGTCGCCGGCGACCTCGAGCGGTCCGAGGATCCTGAACTGAAGGTCAAGTCGTTCTGCTGCGTTCACTGGCGCCGCCCCACGGTCTTCGGTCGCCGGTGTAGAGAGTGCCGCTCAGCTCGCGGCTGCTGTCACTGCTGCCGGACCAGCGCAGGTGATAGTCGGCGGTGACCCCCTCGCTCCCCCGATCACCTTGGTTCATCCCGAATCCCCTGTCAACGACAAATGGGTTTGTGGCACGACTCCAATCGGGCTTCAACCATTCCTCAAGGCCCGCGGCCGACCATGCAGGCGCCGCCGCTGCAGCACGTCGGCGGCACGCCGCACGAGGAGGCCGGATCCAATGCAAGTCCGCGAGCCGACGCCAAGAGCATCCGACGACGCACGCCTGACCCCCGAGGAAACCGGCGCCCTGGTCCGCCGGGCGGCCGGAGGCGACCAGGAGGCATGGGACAAGCTTGTCCGGGGCCACGCCGGGCTGGTCTGGACGGTTGCCCGGTTGCACGGCCTGTCGTCCAGCGACGCCGCCGACGTGAGCCAGTTCACCTGGCTGCGTCTGGTGGAGCACATCCGCGGCCTTCGGGAGCCCGAGCGGCTCGCCGCCTGGCTGGCGACCACCGCCCGCCGGGAGAGCCGCCGGGTGGCCCGGAGGGCCGCCCTCCAGGTGCCCACGGAGGACCTGGACCGGTCCGGGGCCGGCGGGGACGACCCGCCCGCCGACAGCCGGGTCCTGCTGGCCGAGCGCGACGCCAGGCTGTGGGAGGCCTTCGGCCGGCTGACCCCCAGGTGCCGGGAGCTGCTCGGGCTCCTGCTGATGACGGACGACGACCTCAGCTATGCCGAAGTGGGCGGCATCCTCGGCATGCCCGTCGGCAGCATCGGGCCGACCCGGGCCCGCTGCCTGGCCTGCCTGCAGCGCGCCGTCGGCGCCGACGCCGCCGCCTGATCCAGGCGCGGGAGCGGCCGGCGTCACGAGCGGCTCCAGGTGATGGTCACCGACCCTGCCTGGCCGTCCTAGATGTAGTTCCCGTGAGGGTTGTTGACAGTTGAGGGTCCCCTCGATCGGCTTGGGTTGTCGAAGCCTCGAGCCGGGAGGGGACCCTCATGACCCATCGTACTGCTCGGCTGACCGAGTTCGGTCGGCTGTTGCTGGTCCAGCGCATCACCGAGCTCGGCTGGCCGCCCGCCCAGGCGGCCGAGAGCCTGGGGGTGTCGCGGGCCACGGCCTACAAGTGGCTTGGCCGCTACCGCCGCGAAGGCCCGGCCGGCCTGGCCGACCGGAGCTCGCGACCCCGTCGCTGTCCGCATGCCTTGTCGGCCAGCCAGGTCCGCCGTGTGCTGGCCGCCCGGCGGCGCCGCCGCCAAGGTCCCCATCGGCTCGGCTACCACCTGGCCATGCCACGCTCGACCGTCTATGGGGTGCTGCGCCGCCATGGGATGAGCCGCCTCGCCCACACCGACCGGACCAGCGGCGTGGTCGTGCGCTATGAGCGGGAGCGGCCCGGGGAGCTGGTCCACCTGGACGTCAAGAAGCTGGGACGGATCCCTGACGGCGGCGGCCACAAGGTCCATGGCCGCGCCGTCGCCAGCGTGGTCGGGGTATCGGCTACGACTATGTCCACTCGGCCGTTGATGACCGCTCCCGGGTCGCCTTCAGCCAGCTCCTGGACGACGAGACCGCCACCACCTGCGCTCGCTTCCTGGTCGAGGCGGCCGGCTTCTTCGCCGACCAAGGGGTGCGGATCGAGCGGGTGCTGACCGACAACGCCAAGGCCTATGCCGAGTCGCTGGTCTTTGCCGAGACGGCCGCTGGGCTCGGCATCCGCCTCAAGCGGACCCGCCGCTACCGGCCCCAGACCAACGGCAAGGTCGAACGGTTCAACAAGACCCTGCTCGATGAATGGGCCTACGCACGGCTATACCGCTCCAACAACGAGCGTCGTCGGGCCCTCGCTCGTTGGCTGCGGTTCTACAATCACCGCCGACCGCACACCTCGCTCGACGGCCTGACCCCGATGGCGATCCTCGTCAACAACGTTGGTGGGAAGCACACCTAGACCGGCGGCCGCGCCCGGGCGGCCGGCCGCCTGGCCGCGTTGGCGGCGCGGGCGCCGAGGTACCGGCCGAGCTCCTGGTAGGCGTCGAACTGGCCGTGGTCGAACCACTGGTCGCCGGTGGTGTCACGCGGGAAGACCGGCTTCCTGGAGGCGTAGGAGAGCAGCTCGTACGGCAGATCGCCGGTCAGGGCGGCCTTCATCACCACCAGCCTGCCGGTGCGGCCGGTCCCACCCGGGAAGTGGACGTCGCCGGGGTAGGTGATGGTCCCGGTGCAGATCACCGACCTGGAGAGGCGGCCGCTCAGCGCGGCCAGCGGCTGCTGCGGCTGGAGGGGATCGGCCCCGCCGGGCACCAGCTCCAGCGGCTGGTCGAGCTCGATCCGGACCCCGAGCTCCTCGTAGGCCAGCGTGATCGCCTCGGCCAGGGTCCCAGAGAGCGGGGGCGTGTCGCCGCTGGCGTCGATGCAGTACACCAGCCGGCACCGCTGCCGGAGCAGCTCCACCAGACCCAGGTTCTCGTAGTGGCCACCGTCGGTGCAGAAGAGCAGCCGGTTGTCGCACGGGTAGCGCCCGACGATCTCGCGCAGCAGGTAGGACAGGCGACGCAGCTTGGGCAGGCGCGGGCGCGTCCAGTGGATCCGGACCGCAGCCCCGGCCCGGCCCCGGCCGTCGCTGTCCTCGGCGCCCGGATCGACGCCTTCGTCGTGCAGGAAGGCCGGGTTGGGCAGCCACGCCCCCAGCCGGGCGTTGGACAGGGCGAAGAAGGTCTGGAACGCGCGGGCCTGCCGCCCCATCGCCGACGCGAAGGCCGCGCCCGAGATGGCCATGGCCGCCTGCACGGTGAGGTCGCGGGCCAGGTGCTGGCTGACGCGCCGCTGGAGCTTGTCGGTGGCGACCCAGCCGACGTCGGGCCCGCCGACGTAGTCGTGGGCGAAGGTGTAGGAGACGGCATGGCGGCCGGGCGGGGTCCGGTCCTGGCCGGACAGGTTAGCCGCGGCCGCGAAGATGACCGTGGGAAACGGTCCTCCCGCCGGCGGTCGGCCGTAGAGGCTCAGCGGCGTGCCTTCGGAGCTGAACGCGTACGGCTCGGCGAACACCTCGCCCGCGGGATCCTCGAGCCGCCGCACGGCGAACGCCGAGGCCAGCCGCCGGCGGTAGAACGGGTGCAGCCCCAGCCAGGTCTGGTCCAGCAGCATCGCGCAGAAGACGAGCGTGGCCGGCAGGCCCAGCCGCCAGGCGAGCGGCCACTGCGGCGCAGTCGCGACCACCCAGCCGAGCACCATGAGAAAGCCAAGGCCGAGCAGGAGCAGGATGGCCAGGACGATGAGGCGTTGCAGCAGGCTGGTCGGCACGCCTGCGGGGTGCCGGTCCCGGCGCCGGCGCCGGTGAGCCAGCCCCGGACGACGCCGACCTGGCGGCCGATCGTCTCCCGCTTGCGCCACAGGACGCCGGCCAAGGTGCCCAGGTAGGCCAGCAGGACCGCGCTCAGCGCCCCACCGGTGGCGGTCGAGACCGCCCCCTCGACGTTGAGGCCCCAGGTCACCCGCGCGCTGGCCCAGACGAGGGCCGGGACGCCCAGGCCGACCACGGTCAGGAGCCCGGTCACGGCGGCCAGGACGCGGGCGATCCTGCCCGGTCGCCGCACCGGCTTCTCGCGGAGCGAGAGGATCAGGATGCCGAGCACGAAGGACAGGAAGGCGGCCGCGGCCGCGGCCCCGATGGCCAGCAGGACCCCGCTCGGCGGGGTCGGGTACGCGGGGGCGCTGGCCGCCGGGCCGGTCACGAACCGGGGACGGAGCGTCTTCAGGTCGACGACGGGCACGGCGGTGTAGAAGCGGGCCAGCAGCAGCCCGGCCACGGCCACGGTCAGGGTGATAAGGGCCAGGGAGACGACGATGCCGCGCAGCAGCGTCCACAGGGCCACGATCCACTGGCGGGCGCCGTCGGCGACGTAGCTGCTGTGGCGGCGGAGATGGTCCTCCTCGGCCGACCCCGGAGCGAACACATCCCAGGGCTCGGCGATGTTCATCCCCTTGGCCGGCGGGTCCCCCGGCTGCGTCCGGACCGGCTGCAGGGCGAGCTGGAAGGCTCCGGCCGTGTACCCGCCACCGGACACTGAAACCAGGTAACCGGCTCGTTCCAGCTCCCCGCAGTCGCGCAGCGACTGCAGCGCCCCCAGGATCACGCACGCCGACCGGATGCCACCACCGGACGCCGTGATCCCGACGTCGGCCGGCCAGCGGCCGGGCGGCAGCCGGGAGGCGGCGTCCCAGTGGGTCCTCGGCCCGCCCGCGTCCGCCGGCTGCACCGGCGGCAGCACATCGGTCTCCCGCTCCAGCCGCGGCCGAGCCCGGTGCCACAGCCGCTCCCAGACCAGCAGCGTGAGGCGGCTGACGGTTACCCCGACCACGACCACGGCCAGGCCTGCGGCGGCGGCGACCACGGTGAACTTGGCGAACGCGGCCGCCTGGACCAGCCGCATGGTCAGGTCGCCGTCGAGGGCCGTGGGGGGGTCCAGGTAGTCCAGCAGCAGCCAGTTCTCGACCAGGTCGAGGACGCCGGCCCCGATCGCCCCGGCCATGCCCAGCGCCACCAGCTGCCGGGCCCCGGCCGTCCAGAACACCCCCAGACCGAGCAGCCCCAGCAGCAGCAGCCCGGCGACATACCAGCCGATCAGCGGGAAGTCGGCCCGGACGGCGTCGGCGAACCTGTCCGCGTCGGCGCCGACGACCTGTTGCGCCGTGGCCACGCTCCCGGCCAGCTCCAGCCGGACCACGTCGACGTCTGGCGCGGTCCGCGTGTAGCCCCAGGCCGCCACGCCGAGCACGGCCACGGCGCCGAGCAGCAACGCGACCGCCTGGAGCGGGCCGGCTCGGCGGCCGGGTTCGGTGTCGGATCCGCCCATCGGTCTCCTGTCCGCGACGGTGCGCGCAGTCGCTCACCAATTCGATCCGGCAATGCTGGCATGACCCGGTGGCGTCCGTGCGTGCCGCGCGGCACGGACTTCGGGTGATCTTCAGCACAACTCCCTTTCGTCGTGCCCGCGCGGCCCGTTACGATCCATCGGCCCACGGGGCACTCCGTGCAGGGGGGACACATGAAGGCCGCATGGACCGAGAAGTGGGTCGGGGGCAGCCCGGAGTTCGAGCGTGCGGCGTTCGAAGCGCTGGCCCGCGACATCATGCTCGTCCAGCTGAAACAGCGGCGCGCCGCCACCCGGCACGGCGTCACCCCCGCGATCGACCGCGCCTTCCACGCCAAATCGACCCTGACCGTCGAGGACGCCGAGCTCCGTTTCCTCGATCTCGCACCCGAGCTCCGGGTGGAGTTCGCCCAGCCCCAGGCCGTCTACCGGACGGTCGTCCGCTTCTCGAACGCCGCGGGGACCAGGCGACCCGACTACGAGCCGGACCTCCGGGGCGTGGCCCTGCGCATCTTCGCCACCCCGCGCCAGCAGCACGACCTGCTGATGACCAACTGGCCCACGTCACACGCCCGCGACGCGCGCCAGTTCGTCGAGTTCGCCGTGGCCATGGCCGGCGGCGGGCTGTCGCGGGCCTTCGGGGTGGTCCGGCTCATCCTCCGGTTCGGCCCCTTGGAGACACAGCGCATGGTGCGCAACGTGCGCCGCGGACGCCGTCAGAAAGTACGGAGCGTCGCCAGCCAGACCTACTGGAGCCGGGGCGCGATCCGCTGGGGGGACACGCTGGCCGTCCGCTATCTGCTCCGTCCCCTGCCCGGGACGCCGTCTGGTCCCAAGCCGTCGGGCGACGACCCCGACTATCTCTCCCACGAGATCACCCGCCGGCTCGCCGGCGGCGACGTCCACTTCCAGCTCTGCATTCAGCGATTCAAGAATGCGAGGGCGACGCCGATCGAGGACACCGCCGTCGCCTGGTCGAAGCGCGCCGCACCCCCCGAACCGGTGGCCGTGCTCACCATCGGCCGGCGGGCCGTCGACGGCGCCGCCGCCGAGGCCACGGCCCGGACCGTCGACGCCATGGCGTTCAACCCATGGAACACCACCGAGCGGTTCCGCCCCCTCGGCAACCTAAACCGGGCCCGCAGGGCCGCCTACGACGCGAGCGCGGCCCAACGGCTCGCCCTCCGCTGGCGGACCGATCCGCCGTTGCGCAACGTCATCCTCGGCGCCGTCAACCAATGGGTGTTCTCCGTCTTCAACCGCCTGGTGGCCTGGTACCGGCTGCCCACGCGGCTGAGCCTGCTGAACCTCGGCACCTTCCGGCAGGTGCTGCGGCGCGAGAACCTCATCGACACCCAGGTGCACGAGGCGCCGGCGAGGGCACGCCGGGTCCCCCCGCCGCCGCGGGAGACGGACCGTGTCTGGCGCCGCCTCAACGGCAGGTCCAACGATCTCTCCGTCCCGTGGATGGGGGCGGTCGGAGCGACCTTCGGCCGCAACCTGCGGCCCAGGCTCACCCCCGAGCTGTTCGACCGGCCCAACCCGATCGTGGTCAGCCGGGAGCTGCTCCTGCGCACCGGCTTCCAGCCGGCACGCTCGCTCAATCTCCTGGCCGCCGCCTGGATCCAGTTCCAGGTGCACGACTGGGTGTCTCACGAGCGGTTCCCCCTGGGCGTGCACGACGTCGAGGTGACGCTCCCGCAAGGGATGCCCGGCTGGTCCAACACGCCCGGGGGCCCCCCGGAACCCGTGATGCGCATCGCCGGGAACGTCCCGGCGAGGATGGACCCGCCAGATGGGCTGGGACCCCGGTTCGAGAACCAGGTGTCGCACTGGTGGGACGGCTCCGAGGTCTACGGCTCCGACGGCGGGAGCGCGCGCCGGCTCCGCGACGGCGCCAAGCTGCGGCTGACCCCGAAAGGCTACCTGCCCCAGGACACCAGGGGATCCGAGATCACCGGGTTCGGTCAGAGCTGGTGGCTCGGCCTCAGCGGCATGCACACGCTGTTCGCCCGCGAGCACAACCTGCTCTGCGACGAGCTCTGCCGGAACTATCCGAGGTGGGGCAGCGAGCGCGTCTACCAAACGGCGCGGCTGATCGTGTCCGCCCTGATCGCCAAGATCCACACAGTGGAGTGGACCCCGGCCATACTCGCCACCAAGGCCCTCGAGATTGGGATGACCAGCAACTGGAGCGGGCCACCGGCCAAGGACTGGCTGACCCGGCTCGGCATCTGGCTGCTGGACACCCACGCCAGCGTGGGCATCCCGGCGACGCGGCCGGACCATCACGGGGTCCCCTTCTCGCTCACCGAGGACTTCGTCAGCGTGTACCGCATGCATCCGCTCCTGCCCGACGACTACCTGCTGTACGACCACCGCACCGGCAAGCCGACAGGCCGGCGCAGCTTCCGCGAGATCCAGGGCGACCAGGCCGACGACGTCCTGCGCCAGATCGGCCTGGAGAACCTGCTGTACTCCTTCGGTCTCGCACACCCGGGCGCCGTCACGCTGCACAACTACCCGCGCTCGCTCACCGACTTCGAGCGCGACGGCGAGCACATTGACCTGTCGGTGGTGGACCTGGTGCGCGACCGCCATCGCGGCGTGCCCCGCTACAACGACTTCCGCGCCGGGCTGCACAAGCCCCGGATCAGACACTGGGAGCAGCTCTGCTCCGATCCCGAATCGGTGCGGACGATGCGCGACCTCTATGGCAGCATCGACAAGGTGGACACGATGGTCGGCCTGTTCGCCGAGACGCCGCCCGACGGGTTCGGCTTCTCCGACACCGCCTTCCGGATCTTCATCCTGATGGCGTCACGGCGGCTGCAGAGCGACCGCTTCCTGACGGTGGATTTCCGGCCCGAAATCTACTCGCCGTTCGGCATAGACTGGGTCGCCAGCAACGGCATGAAGAGCGTCATCCTGCGGCACTGCCCGGAACTGGCCGGAGTGCTCCCCCCCGAGGCCAGCGCCTTCGCCCCGTGGCGCCCTGTCCCCGACCGCAGCGAACGCGCTTGAGCGAGGAACCAGCTTGGCGGTGGGACAAGATAGGGAACCGGGCCGGGCCGCACTGAGCGATTCCCCACCATCGCCAGCAGGGTGACAGAGCTTGGTCTCGACAGGGGCTTGCCATGCGCTGCCAGCGAAACCTCGTCAACCTCGCTCAAGCAGATGCCGGACCGGCTCCCCCTGGGCGACCATCATGAGTCCATCGAGGAGGTACAAGGCACGGGTTCTCTCAACTCACCCGTCCCCACCCCCGTGTACTGATCCAGAGCCTTCCCGATGGGATGCCATGGTTCGTACGCGTGTCCGTCCGCCTCCGCGAACCGGGACGCGTAGGCGCCTCTGCCGGCGTGAAGCGACGGCCACGAGTTGCTAGGCCCAGTCGGGTTGCTTCTGGTCGTACGTCGGGTCGTAGGCGAACCGTCCCGCCGTCGCGTCCCAGTCGACGATCTTGTGCAACGGGAGCTCGCGGGGCAGCGGACACGACCTCCCGAGGTGGCCGCGGAACTCCTCGCCGAACACCTGGACCAGGCTCTGCATGAGCAGGCTCTCCCCGGTTGGCAGGGCGCATTTCTGGCCGCCGGTCGAGTTCCTCGCCCGCACCAGGATGAGCTCCAGGTCCCGGTCGGATCCGCCGCCGGCCTGGATCGCCCGCAGCGTCTCGGTGACCTCGCCGGTGCCGAACTTGCAGGCAGGACACTGCCCGCACGACTCCACGAACAGGAACCGCGAGTAGCGGTAGGCCGCCTGCACCATGCACGCCGAGTCGTCGAACACGACGAACCCGGCCGCTCCCAGGCCGGATCCCACCTGCCGCATCGAGTCGAAGTCCATCGGCACATCCAGCTGCT
>Ga0307302_10001549_pt1 | contig 10137 bp, 7 predicted proteins | sample ER_DNA_183_FD_194490 | JGI IMG/M metagenome (GOLD analysis project Ga0307302, IMG submission 194490) | Bulk soil microbial communities from the East River watershed near Crested Butte, Colorado, United States - ER_DNA_183 | ecosystem: Environmental > Terrestrial > Soil > Floodplain | place: USA... | reverse complement strand
CACCGCCGGGTCGGGCAGGGAGTCGGCCGCGAGCACCTCGGCCTGGACGGCGGTGAGGCCGGGATGGCCGGCGGGGGCGGGGTCGCCGTCCAGGTGGAGCTTGGCCGCGGTGGCCTGGTTGAGCGCGTCGACGAAGCCGTCGAAGCTGGTGCGGGTCGGGCCGGCGAGCGTCCAGACGTGGTGAACCGCCTCGGCGCTGTCGTCGGCGGCGGCGATCACCGCGGCGACGTCCCCGACCCAGACCGGGGCGACCTGCTGCCTGCCGCTGCCGGGCACCAGCACCGGACCTGGCCCCCGCAGCCGCTCCGCCAGGCGGCTGCCAGGGCCGACCACGTGGGTGCAGCGGAGCACCGCGTGTTCCAGCCCGGAGCTGGTGACCAGCGCCTCGGCTTCGGCCTTCGCGTCCAGCCAGGGGTTGCCGTCGTGCCCGCCCCCGGCGGGCGACAGCATCACCAGCCGCCGCACCCCGGTCCGCCTGGCCACGTCCACGAAGACGCGGGCCGGTTCCAGCACCGTGACGGCCGGGTCGTCGCCGTCCCAGAGGCTGCCGGTCAGCGACACCGCGGTGAACACCCCGGTCATCGCCGCCTCGAGGGCGTCAGGGTCGGTGGCGTCCATCACCGCCACCTTGGCGCCGAGCTGGCGCAGGTCGCCGTCGCCAGGACGGCGGACGATCGCCCGCACATGTTCGATGCCCTGCCTGGCCAGCGCGGCGACCGCGGCCCTGCCTACCAGGCCGCCGGCGCCGGTCACCAGGATCGCCACACGGAACCCCTCAGTGTGTCCCAAATCGGTTCGTCGGGCCGGCGGTGAGGTCAAGGAGCAGGACCGACCAGTCGACCTGGCATATGGTGCCGCACCCGCGGCGCCGCTGCCGTGCGGCTCTCGGCGGTTCTGCGCTACCGTCTGCCTTCCGGGATTGTCCGGGCAGTCGGGATCGCGGCCGTCCACGGCAGCCCGGTGTTTCGTGCGCGCGGCGCGAGGAGGAGCGTGGAGTGATCAAGCAAGCCCCCGTGAAGGGCTCGAACAAGGTCAAGGTGAGCTTCGTCATCCCGGACGACCGGGTCGCCGGGAAGGTGTCGGTGGTCGGCGACTTCAACGAGTGGAACCCGACCACCCACCCGTTGCGCAAGCGGGCCAATGGGACGCGGAGCGTGTCGGTGTCGCTGGCGCGCGGCCGGCGCTATGCCTTCCGCTACGTGACCGAGGACGGCAGGTGGCACGATGACGAGGCCGCCGCCGACTTCCAGCCCAACGAGTTCGGTGGCGTCAACGGCGTGGTCGCGACCTGACCTCGTCGCCAGATCGCGGGGCGCCCGGGGACCCGGGCGCCCCGTTTGCTTTGGCGCCTGGCGGCCGGCTCAGCGCGGCAGGTTGGGCACGTCGCGGCCGGCGGCCAGGTCGGCGACCCAGTCCCGCACGGTCACCTGGCCGCTGCGCAGGGTGTAGAAGCCGCCGCGGGGCAGGGCGCAGTGGAGCGAGCCGTCCAGCAGGAAGGAGCGGAAGTTGGGGGCGCCGGCCCGGATCGCGGTGAGGTTGCCGAGCAGCGCACCGGTGAAGTCCTGGGGCCGCCCGCCCGCCGCCTCGTGGAACTCGCGCTGGACCGCGTCGGCGGCGAAGTTGATCTGCGAGAACCGCACCCGGGGGTAGTGGCCGGCGACCGCGTCGTAGAAGCGGGCCATGGTGAACCCGCCCGGCGGGATCGCCCGCACCTCCGGGATCCAGCCGGGCAGGGTCCGCTGGCTGCCCCAGAGGCGGCGCAGGTCGGTGGGGCGGCTGAACAGGTAGCCGAGGGAGTCGCCGAGCTGGGCGACGCGCGCGCCGGAGTAGTGGTCGATGATCCGCGGCGCGTGCAGGATCGAGCCGATACTGCCGGCGCTGCAGCCGGCCACGAACACCTGCGCCGGGTGGGCCACCTGCCCGAAGAGCCAGTCGAGGGCGGCGTCGGCGTTGACGTGGCCGCGGTGCTGCACGGTCACCGACCGCCCGCCCGCCGCGCGGTAGGTCACGGCGGCGTCGCCGGCGTAGACGTCGCCGGTGCACGAGGGGACGTACAGCACCGACCAGTCCTTGAACGGGTTGCGGGGGTCGTCGAGGTCGAGGATGCCCGAGCCTCGCCGGTCCGGGTTGTCGCTGTCGGAGACCCGGTCCTTGAACAGCGGGCTGCCAGGGGCGCAGGAGCGGTAGTCCCAGCAGCCGCCGCCCCCTTCGAAGTAGACGAGCAGCCGGTCGGTCGCGGCCAGCCGTGCCCAGAAGGCGAACAGGCCGCCACGGGCGCAGCGGGTCCGGCCGCCTGGGCTCACCTTCCGCCAGGGCCGGACCTCGACCCTGGTGACCGGTGGCGGCGCCGGCGGGACGGTGATCTGGCTGGGTGGCGGCGCTCCCCCGCCCGGGCCGCGGTCGCAGCCGGCCAGCCCGGCCACCGCGGCCAGCAGGGCGACGCCGAGGGCCACGCGGGCCCGCCGGGGGCGGCTGGGGCTGGTCATCACGCTCCGTCCGTGAGCGGACGGCCGTCGACCAGGCGGACGACGTGGTCGCAGACCTCGACCACGTCCGGGTCGTGGGTCGCCACCACCACCCCGCCGCCCCGGTCGGCGGCGTCGCGCAGCAGCCGCACGACCTGGACCCGGTTGTCCTCGTCCAGCTCGGCGGTCGGCTCGTCGACCAGCAGGAGGTCGGCGCCGGAGCCGAGCGCCCGCGCCAGGGCGACCCGCTGCTGCTCGCCGCCGGAGAGCTCGTCGGTGCGATGGTCGGCCCGTTCGGCCAGGCCGAGCAGGCCGAGCCAGCGCCCGGCGGCCTCGGCGGCCGCCGCCGGATCGCGCCTGGCGACCCGGTGGGGCAGCTCGACGTTCTCGCGCGCGGTGAGCAGCGCGAGCAGCCCGTAGGCCTGGAAGACGATCGCCAGCCGGTCCCGGCGCAGCGCCAGCCGGCCCGACTCCCCCAGCTCGGCGATGTCGCGGCCCTCGAATCTGACCGTCCCGCTGTCGGGCCGCTCGAGGCCGGCGAGCAGCGCCAGCAGGGTCGACTTGCCCGACCCGGACGGGCCGACCACCCCGACCACCTCGCCGGCGCCCACCTCGAGGGAGACCCCGTCGACCACGTTGCGGCCACCCCTGCTGGCGGTCACCGCGTCGGCGGCGAGCAGCGGCGTCCCGGCCTCAGGATCGACCATCGCCATCCTCCTGTCCGTCGCTCGGAGGGCGGCCGCGTTCGTCTCCTGGTGGCGTCACCGGGCGGAGCATGACCCAGTCACGCTCGACCTCGACGATCGCACGGGAGCCCGGTGGGAGCACGTCGAGGGCGCGGGCGGGCAGGTGGACCGAGCCGGTCGGGCCGATCACGGCGTGCTCGACGCCGGCACGGCCCTCGGCGCCGACCCGGCCGTCGCGGATGGTCACGGTCCGATCCATCCTGGCGGCGACCTCGGGGTCGTGGGTGACCACCACGACGGTGGTGCCGAGGTCGTCCCTGGCCGCGTTGAGGATGTCCACCACCCTGGCGACGTTGGGGCGGTCGAGCTGGCTGGTCGGCTCGTCGGCGAGCAGCAGCGGCGGGTTGTTCGCCAGCGCGACGGCGACCGCCAGGCGCTGCTGCTCCCCGCCGGACAGGGCGCGCACCGGCTGGCGGCCGACGCCGGCGAGATCCACCGCGTCGAGCAGGACCTTGGCCCGGCGCCGACGCCTGGCCGCCGGCAACCTGGCGAGGACCATCGGCAGCTCGAGGTTGTCGGCGGCCGAGGCGTGGGGCAGCAGGTTCCGCGCGGGCACCTGCCAGACGAAGCCGACCCGCCGGCGGCGGAACGCGGTGAGGGTGGTCTCGGGCAGCTGGGCGAGGTCGTGGCCGTCGACCATGACGCGGCCAGCCGACGGCCGCTCGAGCCCGCCGAGGATCGACAGCAGGGTGGACTTGCCCGAGCCGGACGGCCCCAGCAGCGCCACCGTCTCGCCGCGGTCGACGGCCAGGTCGACGCCTTGCAGCGAGACCACCTCGCGCCGGGCCAGCCGGTGGATGTGGAAGAGCTGGTCGCAGCTGACCAGGCGCTCCCCGGCGCGGGCGCGGCGCTCGGCCAGCCTGCCGGGGGCCTGGTCGGCCGCGCGGGTCACAGGGCCTCCTCCCGGAGCAGCTCGGGCCTGGCCTTGCGGATCAGCCCGGCGACGACCAGGGCGAGGCCGACACCGACCACCAGCAGGGTGAGGCTGAGCGCGGCGCCGAGCACCACCCAGTCGGGCGTGTAGATCGGCGGCGGGACCTCGGGGTGGTCGACGAACTGGGGGATGGCCGGCAGCGAGACCAGCGCGGCGACCAGGCCGATGGCGCCGCCCACCAGCACCCCGTAGCCGACCAGCGCCCCCTGCTCGACGGCGACCGGGGCCCAGAGGTCCCGACGGCGGGCGCCGAGCGCTTCCAGCACGGCCAGCTCGAAGCCGCGCCGCCGCCCGCTCAGGTACAGGTGGAGCATCACCCCGCCGGTCGCCAGCGCGGCCCCCGCCGCCGCCCCGACCAGCAGGAGCAGCAGGGCGAGGGAGGGTGCCTGGCGGGCGAGCAGCGCCTCCCGCTCGGCGGCCACCGTGACCGCGGCCACCGCGGCACCGTCGTCCCTGAGCCTGTCCAGCGCCTCGTCGCCGGCCTGGTCGTCGTTCGTCCAGACCTGGTCGGCGGCGAGCAGCGCGGACGGGGAGCGCAGCGCGTTGGAGAGCAGGCCGTCGAGGTCGACCATGGCGGCCACCTGGTCGCCATCGGTCCCCGGCAGCACCTTGGCAACCCCGGTGACGACCAGGCTGAGGTCTCCTTCGGTCGGTGAGGCCACCCGGATGGTCTGGCCAAGGCGGGCCGAATCGGCGGCCAGGAGGCCCGGCGTCACCACGGCGGGCAGCGGCCACGGGACGGAGGCGTGGACCAGCCCGACGGCGGTGGCGCCCGACGGCGCCTGCACGTCCAGCACGGCCGCCCGGCCCTCGGCGCCGGTGCCGGCTTCGAGCTGGTCGGCGGGCTCGTAGTCGCCGTCGTTCAGAGGACGCCAGCGGCCGGGATCGTCGAACGACTCGACCACCCGCCACCTCCCGGCTTCCTGGACCCGGATCGAGTCGAACCCGAAGCTGCCGTTGACCGGGAAGAACTGGGCCAGACCGCGGTCGACGAAGAGGCGTTGCAGCCGGTAGGGCCCGACGCTGCCGAGGCGGGCGGGGTCAAGGACCGCCTGGTAGGCCCTGGTCGGGCCGGGCTGGAGCACACCCACGCCGACCCTCGCCCGCCGGTCGTCGGCGCCGCGCACCTCGGCGACCAGGGTGAGCGGTTTGGCCGCGCGGAGGTCGGTCACCGCGAGGCTGACCTCGATGGCGGTCGCGTCGCCCAGGTCCAGCGGTGCGACCGGAGCGCGGCGCAACGGGTCGAGCAGCCGCCCGATCGGCTCGCTGGCGAAGTCGCCCCGCCAGAAGCCGATCCTCTGGTAGCGGTCGGCCTGCACGCCGAGCACGGTCGCATCCCGTCCCGACACGGCCAGGGAGCCGGTGTACCTGAGCGCCGCCATGGCGGACCCGCCGCCCGGGTCGGCGGCCCGGACCAGCTCGGGCCCGAGGCTGCCGCCCGGGAAGTCGACCACGGCGTGCCTGGCCGCGCCCGTCTCGGTCATGGCCCGGTCGTGCCGGTTGCGGGAGAGGTCCTGCCGCACGGTGACCGCGAACGACACCAGGCCGAACGCTGCCGCGAGCGCGACCACCACGCGGAGGGCGGCGCCGCCCCGCCGCGCCACCTGCCTGACGCCGATGAACGGCGCCAGCCGCCGTGAGCCGGTGGTGGCCCGCACCAGCACCCTGGCCGCCACCGGCAGCAACCTTCCCACCACCAGCGCGCCGGCCAGGACCACCAGCGCCGGGGCGAGCACGGCCAGCGGGTCGTACGACCCCGTCCGCCTGGCACCGCCGAGCCTGAGGTTGAGCAGGGCCGCCGCGGCGACGCAGAGCAGCACGATCTCGGCGAGGAGGGAGCGCCGTCTGGTCTGGTCCGAGCGGGCCTGGCGCCACTGGTCGAGCACGCGGCGGCGGACCGCGCCGAGCCCGGCGGCGGCCGCCGCGGCCAGGGCGACCAGCGCGGCGGCGAGGCAAGCGGCGGCCGCGAGCGGGGTCACCACCACCGGGATGCCCCGGACCAGCTGGGCCCTGGCGACCAGGCTGGTGCCGAGCCAGCCGAGCGCGAGGCCGGCGGGCAGGGCGACCAGGGCGACCAGGGCGAGCTCGATGGTGGCGAGCGCGAACGCCTGGGTGGTGCTGGCGCCACGGACCTTGGCGAGCGCCACCTCGCCGGCGCGGGCCTCGGCGGCCATGGCGGCAACCACCACCAGGATGACCAGCCCGAGGGCGAGGAGCTGGACGGTGACGAGCAGCACCGGCACGGTCAGCGCCAGCCGTCCAGCCTCGGCATCGGCGAGCAGGCTGGGCAGGTTGGTGCGGAGGGTCGCCTGCGGGGCGGCCTGGGCGAACCTGCCCTGGAAGCCACTGACCGCCTGGGCCAGCCCGGTCACCTCGCGCAGCCGGACCCGGTCGGGGGCGAGCGGGAGGTCCCACCGCGCCACCACGCCGGCCGGGCCGCCGATCAGCGCCTCGATCGTTCCGGCGTCGAGGAGGACGGCGTCCTGTGGCGCGTCGGCCGTGTCGGTGTCCTCGCGCGGGTCGTAGAACAGGTCGTGCCCCCACCACCACGGGTCGTCGGGGGTGGCCCGGTAGACGGCGACCACCACCGCCTTGCGGGCGCTGACGGCCGCGTCGAGGGCGGCTGGGATCAGCTGGTCGCCTGGCTCGAGGTGCAGCCTGGCGGCCACCTGCGCGGAGACCGCCGCCTCCGCCGGGAGGTCGGCCGCGGTCGGCCTGGGGCACCGCCCTTTGACCACCACCAGGTGGTCGCAGAGGCCGCTGCGGCTGGCCAGCTTGGCGGTGAGCGGAGCGCCGGAGGTGGTGGAGCCGGGATGGCCGAGCTGGGTCGGCTCGGCCGTCTCCAGGCCGGTCACCGGTGGGTCGAACGCCGGCAGGGCGGTCATCGCGGCACGCAGGGTGGTGTCGAGCTTGCGCAGGTCCTGGCGGCTGGCCACGCGCTGGTCGACGCCGACGCCCGATGCCAGGGGCGGTGCCCGGCGCAGCGTGTCCTGTAGGACCGACTCGCCGGCCGCTCGCAGGTAGATGGCGCCGGCCCCGGCCATGGCAACCGCGAACGAGGTGACCACCAGCAGGGACAGGCTCAGCCCGAGCCGGGCGGCGAGCCCGCGGATGGCGAGCCGGAGGCTGGTCACCTGGTTCCCTGCCCTGGCAGCCAGCCGGCGAACTCACCGGGAGCGACGTAGGTCACGCGCAGCGACGGGTCCTCGACCCGGATGAACACCCACTGGCCGCCGCCGTGCAGCAGCAGCCAGGCGCCGTCGGGGCTGAACACCATCCGGCTGTCGGTCCGGTGGCTCACCTCGAGGAGCGTCGGCGTGCCGACCGGCGGGGCGTAGGTGACCAGCAGGTTGGCTCCTGACGGGTCCCAGGAGTCAGGCGGGAGCGCGTGGGCGAAGGCACCGTTCGGCGCCCAGAGGACCGGGCCGGTGCTGGTGGGCGCCTCCGACGGGACCAGCTCCCAGTGCCTGCTCGCCAGGTCGACCAGCACCAGGGCCGGCCCCGATCGCCAGCCGCCGACGGGCGGGGGCGGGTCGGCGACCGCGACCCGCACCAGGGCGCGCCTGGCGTCGGGAGCCAGCCAGGCACCGTCGACCACGACGTTGCCGGACTTGGCGGTGGGATCGACCAGGCTGGCCGCCTCCACCGCGGCGGCGGGCGACAGCACCGGACGGTAGGAGCCGGAGCGCCGCCACAGCCGGACGCCCCTGACCGGCCCCTGGTGGGTCCCGGACGCGCCGGCGGGGTCCTCGGGCACGAGCGCCGCGCGGCCGTCACGGGCCAGGTCGAGCAGGCAGCCCGGGAAGCTGGCGAGCTGGCGGCCGTCCCGCTCGGCGATCGAGGTCACCGGGCTGTCGACCTCGGTCTCGCCGCGTCGTTTCCCGGTGCAGACGGCAACCACCGCGCCGTCGGCCGACTGCCGGATGGCGGTGGCCGCCACCGTGCCCGGCGGGGACAGCCGCAGCATGCGCGCATCGGCCAGGCGCACCGACGCCGGGCTGCCGTCGTCCAGGTAGCCGTAGGCGACGGCACCGTCGGCGCTGACCATGGGCAGGGTGCCGCCGGGCTCGAAGGCGGCGCCGGCCGGCTTGCCGCGCAGCTTGGTGGCGCGGCCGAGCGCGCGGCGTGCCCGGCCGTCCGGGGTGAGCGCGGCGATCACGCCGTCCGCGCCCGCATAGGCGATCTCGCCCTGGCCGCGGAGCTCCTCGATCGGCCCCTCGACCGATCTGACCAGCAACGGCGGGCCGACAGGAGCGCCGGGGGCGGCGGCGGCGCGCCCGGTCACCGAGCGCCAGCCGGCGGTGCCGCCAAGCGCCAGCCCGGCGACCAGCAGCAGGACGGGGACTCCGACGGCGGCGACGCCGGCGCGGTCGCCGTCCTCCGGCGCGGCCCACGCCGGCCACCGCAGCCGCGGCCTCATGGGCCCGTGCCCGGCCAGGCGAGCAGGGTGCCCCCGATCGGCAGGGTGGCTCGCTCGCTCGGCTGTTCGGTCCGCAGCAGCGTCCAGCCACGGCGCGCCGAGACCGCGAACACCTGCCCGTCGGCCGAGAAGGCGAAGCCGTCGGCGCGCTCCAGCGGCGGTCCGGCGAGGATCACGGCGGCGACCTGGTTGGCCGGGTCGTAGCCGAGCACATAGCCGTTCCCGGCCCGGTTGGCCAGGACCTGCTCGCCGAGCCCGCCGCGGCGGTCGACGGCGACCATGGCCAGCCGGAGCGCCGCGCCCTCGCCGGTGAACCCGAGCCAGGCCGCCTCGTACCCGGGCGCCACCGCGATCCTGCGGCTCCCGGCGGGGAGCCGGGCGGGAGCGGGGCCCTGGCCGCCGGCCGGGTGCACCGGGAGGAGGAGCATCGCCCACCGACCGCCGGCGGCGCCGGCGGCGACCGCCACCAGCTCGCCGTCGGGGCTCACCGCGATCGCGCCGACGGAGGCGCCAGGCCCGGTGGCCGCTTCGAGCTGGGCGCGGCTCAGCAGGGTCCGGAGCGGCCCGCCCGGACGGCCGGCGAGCACGGTGGTGCCCCGCGTGGTGCTCCGGTAGGTCACCTGGGCGCCGCCGGCTCCGGCGATCACGTCCCCGCCGGCCGACGACCCCACCGGGCAGGCCAGCTTCACCTCGCTGGGCTTGCCGCCCTTCACGCCGAGGAGCAGCGCGGGAGCGTTCCTGGTCCGGTCCTCCCCGGCCGCGTCGGCGATCTGGCCCTGATCGGGCGGGAGCGGGCGCCGCCCGCACGCGAGCACCTTGGAGCCGGCCCACGCCATGCCGCGGGCCCGGAAGCCGGACGGGTTGAGCTGGGAGACCGTGCCGGCCCGGTCGATCAGCACCACCGCGTCGCCGCCGAGGGCGACCAGCGGCGCTCCCTTGCGGGCCGGCAGGATGGCCACCGGCGCGGAGCCCGCGCTGATGACCCGCGCGGAGATCCCGTTCGGCTGGACCTCCTGGAGCTTGCCGAGCCCGGTCGCGAGCATCGGCCCGGCCAGGATCGCCTGGTCGACCACTGCGCCGCCCTGCTCGGGCTGGGGCGGAGGCCGAGCGGCCGGGAGGGGGACCACCGGAGCGGACGGGACGGGACGGGGCGCCACCGCCCAGCCGACCGCGAGGCCGACGATCAGGCCGGCGCAGAGCCCGGCAAGCCCGCGACGGAGCGGCCGCGGCCGCGCCGGGGTGTCGTCCCAGACGTCCGCGTCCCCGAGCAGGCTCCCCACCCGATCACCTCGTCCCGCCGTGCCTCGCCAGCACCATAGGCACCGCGCCTTAGAGAACCCTGAGCAACCGCCCCGCAGGCAGGGCGACGGCGGCTGGCAGGATGACTCGCTCCTTGCGGTGCCGGCCCCACCGGGATCCCGGCGAAGGACCCGATGGGGGGGATTCGGGGGGGAGCTGTCCCGGGCTTCCCCCCGAATCAAAACCTGGGCGGCTCGGTGTACTCGCCCCAGACGTGCTTGAGCGCGGCCGCCATCTCGCCGACGGTGACCTCGGCCCGCGCCGCGTCCACCA
>Ga0307302_10001547_pt1 | contig 10141 bp, 11 predicted proteins | sample ER_DNA_183_FD_194490 | JGI IMG/M metagenome (GOLD analysis project Ga0307302, IMG submission 194490) | Bulk soil microbial communities from the East River watershed near Crested Butte, Colorado, United States - ER_DNA_183 | ecosystem: Environmental > Terrestrial > Soil > Floodplain | place... | reverse complement strand
GCAGGCGGACGTGGTTCGGCGTCACCTCGACGCACTCGTCCTCGCGGATGAACTCGAGCGCCTGCTCGAGCACGAGCGTCCGCTTGGGGATCAGGCGCGTGAACTGCTCCGACGTGGACTCGCGCATGTTCGTGAGCTTCTTCTCCTTCGTCGGGTTCACGTCGATGTCTTCGGTGCGGGCGTTCTCCCCGACCACCATGCCCTCGTACGTGTCCTCGCCCGGCCCGATGAACATCGACCCGCGCTCCTGGAGCGTGAGCAGCGTGAATGTCGTGCTCACGCCCTCGCGATCGGCGACCAGCGAGCCCGTCGGGCGCGTCCGGAGCTCGCCGTGCCAGGGCTCGTAGCCCTCGAACACGTGGTGGAGCTGGCCGGTGCCGCGTGTCTCGGTCAGGAACTCCGTGCGGAACCCGATCAGACCGCGGGCGGGCACCAAGTGTTCCATCCGGATCCACCCGGTGCCGTGGTTCACCATGTTCTCCAATCGCCCCTTGCGGAGCGCGAGCAGCTGCGTGATCACCCCCAGGTACTCCTCGGGGGCATCGATCGCCACGCGCTCCACTGGCTCGTGCAGCGTGCCCCCGATCTCGCGGGTGACGACCTGTGGCTTGCCGACGGTGAGCTCGAACCCCTCGCGCCGCATCACCTCGACCAGGACCGCGAGCTGCAGTTCGCCGCGTCCCTGGACCTCCCACCGATCGGGCCGGTCGCCGTCGAGGACGCGGATCGACACGTTGCCGATGACCTCCTGATCCAGGCGCGCCTTCACCTGGGGCGCGGTGAGCCTCGTTCCGTCCCTGCCCGCGAGCGGCGACGTGTTGATGCCGATCGTCATCGAGAGCGACGGCTCGTCGACGCGGGTGACCGGGAGCGGCCGTGGGTCGTCGGGATCTGCCAGCGTCTCGCCGATCGTGATCTGTTCGATGCCGGCCACCGCGACGATCTCGCCGGGTCCGGCCTCGTCCGCCTCGACGCGGTCGAGCGCCTCGGTGACGTAGAGCTCGGAGACCTTGGCGGGCTCGATCGTGCCGTCGGCGCGGCACCACGCGACCTCCTGCCCGCGGCGGATCGTGCCGTTGCGGACGCGGCACAGCGCGAGGCGCCCGACGTACGGCGACGCGTCCAGGTTGGTCACGAGCGCCTGCAACGGATGACCGTCCTCGAACGACGGCGCCGGGATGTGCTCGCGCAGCGCGTCGAACAGCGGTTCGAGGTCCTCGGGCAGCGCGGACGGGTTGGGGCCGCAGCGACCCTCGCGCGCGTCCGCATACAGGATCGGGAATTCGATCTGGTGCTCGTCCGCGTCCAGGTCCAGGAACAGCTGATACACCTCGTCGACCACCTCCATCGTTCGGGCGTCCGGCCGGTCGATCTTGTTCACGACCAGGACCACCGGCAGCCGCGCCTCCAGCGACTTGCGGAGCACGAACCGCGTCTGGGGCAGCGGCCCCTCGGACGCGTCGACCAGCAGCAGGACGCCGTCCACCATCGTGAGCCCGCGCTCGACCTCGCCGCCGAAGTCCGCGTGCCCCGGCGTGTCGACGATGTTGATCTTCAGCTCGCCGTGCCGGACGGCGGTGTTCTTCGCCAGGATCGTGATGCCCTTCTCGCGCTCCAGCTCGGTCGAGTCCAACACGCGCTCGGCCACGTCCTGGTTCGCGCGGAACGCGCCGGATTGCCAGAGCATCGCGTCGACCAGGGTGGTCTTGCCGTGGTCTACGTGGGCCACGATGGCGACGTTGCGGATGTCGGAGCGGACGGGCATGGACACCATGGTAGGGGGCGGAGGTGCGTGCCAGCCCGCCGGGCGCCGGCCCGGCGTGTCCTCGCGAATGCCGGTAGGGTCGATGCGTGCTCGCGCCGACCGCGTACGAGGCCCGTCTGGCCGATCTGCTCGCGCGCGTGTCCTCCGGGGAGGTGTCGCCCGGCGACGCGGCGCGCGAGTTGCGAGACCTGCCGTTCAGCGACCTGGGGTTCGCCAAGGTCGACCACCACCGAGAGCTCCGCCAGGGCGCCTGCGAGATCGTCTACGCCGAGGGCAAGACGCCCGAGGAGGTCCGCGCGATCGTCGAGCGGCTCCTCGTGGGCAACGAAGGCCCGATCCTCGTGTCTCGAACCTCCCGCGAGCACGTGGAGGCGGTGCGCGCGGCCGCTGCCGGCGCGGCGGTCGAGATCGTCGAACGCCCCAGGGCTCGGTGCGTCGCGCTCCGCCGGGCGACGCCGCCCGCCATGGGCGTCGTGCTCATCGTGACCGCCGGGACCTCCGATCTCGGGGTCGCCGAGGAGGCCGAGCTCACCGCCTCGATGCTCGGTGCCGAGACCGAGATCGTCGCGGACGTCGGCGTCGCGGGTCTGCATCGCCTCGTCGCCGTGCAACCGATGCTCGCCACCGCCGACGCGGTCGTCGTGGTCGCGGGGATGGAGGGCGCGCTCGCGAGCGTCGTCGGCGGCATCGCGGCGTGCCCGGTGATCGCCTGCCCGACCAGCGTCGGCTACGGCGCCTCGCTGGGCGGGCTTGCCGCGCTCCTGTCGATGCTGTCGTCGTGCGCGCCCGGCGTCGCCTGTGTGAACGTGGACGACGGCGTCGGCGCCGGCACGGTCGCCGCGATGATCGCCCGACAGTCGACGCCACGATGAAGGTCCTCTACGTCGACGTCGTCGGCGGCGCCGCGGGCGACATGCTCCTGGCCGCCCTGCTCGACGCCGGCGCGTCGCGCGACGAGGTCTCCGACGCGGTGTCCGCCGTTCTCGGCCGCCGGGTCGAGTGCGTGACCGCGGAGGTCCGCCGGCGGGGTCTGCGGGCGCTCGCGCTCTCGGCTCCGGGCAACCTGTCGGCCGAGCGGCGCCGTCCGCGGGAGCTGCTCGACGTGGTCGAGCGCGCGGCGCTCGGGGACGGGGTCCGGGCTCGGGCCACCTCGGTCCTGCGGCGGTTGTTCGACGCCGAGGCGAAGGTCCACGGGCGCGAGCTCGACGAGCTCGAGCTCGAGGAGCTCGGCGAGGACGACACGTTGCTGGACGTCGTCGGCGTGGCCGCGGCGCTCGCATCGCTCGGCGTCGAACGCGTCGACGTCTCGGCGATCCCGATGCCCCCACCCTCGAACGGCGGGACGCACGGCTCGCCCGCGCCGGTGACGCTCGAGCTGTTGTCGGGGTTCGCCCTGCGGCCCTCGGTCGCCGGGACGGGCCTGCCCGAGACCGTCACGCCGACCGCGGCCGCGATCCTGTCCGGGCTGGGCCGGCACGTCCCCGAGCTGCCCGAGCTCGTGCTCGAGCGTGTCGGCGTCGGCGCGGGCACGCGCGACCCCACGTCGGTCGCGAACGTCGTCCGGGTGCTGCTCGGCAGGACGTCGCCGCCGGCGGACGGCGCCCGCCGGCTGCTCCAGCTCGAGGCCAACGTCGACGACCTGGAGCCCGAGCTCGTGCCGGACGCGATCGACGCGCTCCTGGCGGCCGGCGCGCTCGACGCGTGGACCGCGCCGATCGTGATGAAGCGGGGGCGGCCGGCCGTCGCGATCTCGGCCCTGTGCGAACACGACGTGTTGGACGAGGTCCGGCGGGCGCTCTTCGAGGCGACGACGACGCTCGGGGTCCGCGTACACGAGGTCTCGCGGCCCGAGCTCGATCGCAGGATCGTCGAGATCGATCTGGCCGAGGGCGGTCCACGGATCCGGGTGAAGCTCGGGGTCCTCGACGGACGGCCCTTGAACGCGAAGCCCGAGCACGCCGACGTCGTCGAGGCCGCTCGCAAGCTCGGCCGGCCTGTGCGCTCGGTGCACGCGCAGGCCTCGGCGCTCGCGCATCGGCTGCTCGAGGAGGATCGATGAGCGCGGTCGCCGAACGCGCCCAGGTCGCCGTGATCCGCGATCTCGAAGATCGGATCCGCGGGTACGGCGATCGGGCCCTCGTGGCGTTTTCCGGCGGGGTCGACTCGTCGGTGGTGCTGGCGCTCGCGGCGCGTGCGCTCGGGCTCGACCGGATCGAGGCCGTGACCGCGATCTCGCCGAGCTATCCGGCAGGCGAGTTGGAGGTGGCGGCCCGGACCGCGTCCGATCTCGGTATTTCGCACCGGTCGGTGCGGACCCACGAGGTCGAGCGCGACGCGTATGCGCGCAACGACGAGCTCCGCTGCTACCACTGCAAGGCGGAGCTATACGGCGTCCTCGGAAGGCTCGTAAGGAGCGCGATCCCCGATACCGCGGTGCTGGCCGGCGCGAACGCCGGCGATCTCGACGAGTTCCGGCCGGGGATCTGGGCTGGGGAGCGGGCCGGGATCCGCAACCCGCTGCTCGAGGCATCGGTGGGCAAGGCGACGGTGCGCTCGATCGCCCGGACGCTCGGCCTCCGCGTGTCGGACAAGCCGGCGCTCGCATGCCTGTCCTCGCGGGTGGAGCTCGGGATCCGCATCTCGCCCGGATTGCTTGCTCGGATCGACGAGGCCGAGGCGATCGTCCGCGCGCTCGGGTTCGAGGTGGTCCGCGTGCGGCACCGCGGCGCGTCCGCGACGGTGGAGGTGCCGGCCGGCGAGATCGATCGGCTCCTCGCCCATCCCGAGCGGGACGCCGCGCTCCGCGCGCTCGCGGCCCTCGGCTGGGCCGAGGTCGCGGTCGACCCGAACGGCTACCGGGCCGGCGGCGCTACGCCGCGGCCCGCCGATGCGTGAGCGAGCCCGCGCCGCCGCCGAACGTCGTCGCATCGCGGGCCCGATGAGTTCCGGACACCGGATCGGTCTCACGGGAGATGACTGCGAACCAACGGCCGTCCGCGCGCGAGGCCGGGCTGTCGTCGGCGCTCCAACCGGTCGCGCGGCGGTGGCGCCCCGGGCCTGGAGGAACCGTCCTGATCCTGAGCGGCCCGATCATGCGCGACGCCATCCCCGCGATGTGCGAACGCGCGCGGAGGCTGCTCGAGGGCTGTGAGGCCGGGCCGGTCGCGTGCGACGTCGGCGGGCTCGCCGAGCCGGACGCGATCACGATCGACGCGCTGGCTCGGCTTCAGCTGACCGCGGGGCGGCTCGGATGCCGGGTCGAGCTCCGGGGGGCCTGCGGGGAACTCGAGGACCTGCTGACGCTGACGGGTCTCCTCGGGGTTCTGACCGGCGGCGTGCTGGTCTCGTCAGCCGTCGAGGCGTGGCGGGAGCCCGAACTGCGGGAACAGGCGCTCCGTGTCGAGGAAGAAGCTGATCCCGGTGATCCGACCGTCGGAGATCTCGAGGACCTGCAGTGACCACGGCTCGAGCCCTCCGGCCGGGCTCGGCTTGTACTGCCCGAACGCCGGCATGCCGTTCGCCTCGACCGCGATGAGCCTCGAACCCCGACAGCCGATCCCCGGGCCCAGGCACCACGCCCGGATGTCGTCGTGGGTCTGCAACCACATCTCGTACGGCGGCATCGACCAGGTGGCGTCCTCGCGCAGGAGCGAGGTGAGCGACTCCATGTCGTACCGCTCGAACGCATCGACGTAGCGCTCGAGCAGCGCGCGCTGCTCGTCGTCGGTGGGTTGCAGGGTCTCGGCGTCCTCGATCTGGAGGGACTCGAGGGTCGCCCGCGCGCGTTGCAGGGCGCTGTTCACCGACGCGACCGAGGTTTCGAGGAGCTCGGCCACCTCGGATGCCTTCCAGCGCAGGACCTCTCGGAGGATCAGCACCGCCCGCTGCCGCGGCGGCAGGTGCTGCAGCGCGGCCACGAACGCGAGGCGGATCGACTCGCGAGTCTCGAGCACCTCGGAGGGATCGCCGCTCTCGGGCACCACCCGATCGTCGGGGACGGGCAGGATCCACACGGCCTCGGGGAGCGGGTCCGGCAGCGGCATGTCCGCGGATCTCGCGGGCGTGAGTTCCATCGGGCGAGCCCGACGCTCCCTGCCGCCCAGCATGTCCAGGCAGACGTTCGTCACGATGCTGTACAGCCACGAGCGCAACGAGGATCGCCCCTCGAATCGCTCGATGCTCTTCCACGCGCGCAGGAACGCTTCCTGCACGGCGTCCTCCGCCTCGAACCCGGAGCCCAGCATGCGGTAGGCGTACGCGGTGAGCTCGGCCCGGTGCTGCTCCAGCCGCAGCTCGAGCTCGTCCGATCCCGGATGCGCTGCCCGGTCCCTCGCCGTCAGCTCAGCCAACCGGCTCGTTCCTCCTCCCTCGAAACCGCACCCACTACCCTACGACCCCCGCCACGTTCCGAACTCATCGATCGAGTCTCCGCACGTCACGCACCTGCGGTTCCGCCTGGTGAAGTAGGCCGCGCACCTATCGATCAGTGGACCACCAACGTTCCCGTCATGCCCATCGACTCGTGGAAACGGCAAACGAACGGATAGGTCCCGGGAGTGAGATCGATCGTCACCTTGGCGGTCTTGCCCGGCATGGTCTCGACGTCGATGCCCTGTCCGGTCACCGTGAACGTGTGCGGGGTGTCGCTGACGTTCACCAGGGCGATCGTCTGGCCCTGGTTCACCGTCACGGTCGACGGCGAGAAGGTGAAGCCGTTGTTCGGCCCTCCAGGACCGTGGTCGCCATCATGCCGCCGCCACCGCCTCCGTAGCCGCCGGCTCCGGCGTACCCGCTGCTGCCGCCGCCGCTCCCGCTGCCGCCGCTCGCGCCTGTGCTGGTTCCGCTCCCGCCGGAGCCGCTTCCGCCGCTCTCGCTCGCCGTCGCGGACTTGCCGTACGCGGCGCCGACCAATGCGAGCAAGACGAACCCAACCAGCAGTCCTCGGCGTGTCCGAAGCAGATGCATCTCGTGACCTCCTCGTGATCCGCGAGCCATCGTGTACGTAGACATCCCTGCGCCGCCCATCCCGTCAGAGGAATGGGCGCGAGGAGAGGGTCACCGGTTAGCTGCTCCAGGAGTCATTCGAGCGAGCGCGGTTCGAAGTTCGGCTAGGCTCCGAGCCGGATCTGGCGATCGTGTGTCGACCGGCAGGGAAGGTTTCGCCCGCGCCCCGGGCTGTCGCCTGAGGGATCGGGGGGACCTACCAGGCGCGAGGCGAGGGAGGCAGGATGAAGGCGTTCGGATTGGCGGACGAGGGAGCTTCGCCGGCGGTCATCGAGGTCCCGACCCCCGAGCCGGGCCCCGGCGAGGTTCGGGTCAACGTGCGCGCGTCCTCGGTGAACGGGTTCGACGTGTTCGTGGCCAAGGGGATGGCCAGAGGCATGATGGAGCACCGGTACCCCGTCGTGATCGGCAAGGACTACGCGGGCGAGATCGCCGCGATCGGGGAGGGCGCGACCGGGTTCGCCGTCGGCGACGAGGTCACCGGCATCGTCCCGACCGAGCCCCATCTGTGGCGCGGCGCGTACGCCGAGTCCGTGGCCGTGCCCCTGGACGGCTTCGTCGTGCACAAGCCGGGGAACCTCGACTTCAAGCGGGCGGCGTGCGTCGGCCTCGCGGCCATCACGGCGCGCCACTGCGTGGAGACGATCGAGGCGACCGAGGGCCAGGTCGTGCTGATCGTGGGCGCGACGGGCGGCGTCGGAGCGTACGCGGTGGAGCTCGCCGCCGCCCGCGGCGCCAGAGTCGTCGCGTCGGCGCTGCATCAGGACGAGGCCTGGATCCGTGGGCTCGGCGCGAGCGAGATCGTGGACTACTCGGGCGACGTCGTGGCGGCGATGCGCGAACGGTATCCCGGGGGCGTCGATGGACTGATCGTCGCGGTGCACGTCGGTGACGGGTTCGGTGCGCTGGCCGATCTCGTGAAGAGCGGCGGGAGGATCGCCTCCACGGTGGGCGGCGCCGACGTGGAGGCGCTCGCCCAGCGCGGGGTGGTCGCGGCGAACGTGATCGGCCACGCCGACCCCGATGCGTTCGGCCGCCTCGTGCAGCTGGCGGGGGACGGGACGCTCAGCGTCCCGATCACGCGGACGTTCACGTTCGACGAGCTGCCGCAGGCGCTCCGGCTCGTCGGCGAGGAGCGCTCGCGCGGAAAGTTCGCGATCACGATCGCGAGCTGACGCGGCGCCGCGATCGCTCCCCGCCTACGACGACCCGTCGCACGCGTCCGTCCGGTACAGCACCGCCATGTCGCCTCGGAGCATCGAGACCTGGTCACCCGATGGGCTCCGCCATTGCAGCCGGATGAGGTTGGCGTGCGGGGCGGCGACGTCGTCGCGCTCGACCCACTGATACGAGAACGAGTTCGGGCCGGTCGCCCCGGGTTCGAAGCGCGTCGGGCCGGGGTTGCTGACGAACGTCTGCTCCCCCACGTTCGTGCTGAGGATGCGGAACCGCGCAGGCGCGCCGGAGACCAGCGCGCTGACGTTGACGGTGATCGGGAAGATGGCGGTCGGGTCGGCCTCGAACCCCGGCACCGCCTCCCACGTCGTCGACGATGTGGAGACGGTCGAGGACCGCCAGGTCGTATCGATGCAGTCGACCGGCGTCCGTCCCGTCGCCGTCCCCGCGATCACGCCACGTGCCCCGACGACCACCAGCCCGAGCGCCACTATCGACACGAGCAGGTTCCTGCGCATGGAGGCCTCCTTCCACGCGGGGACCGCCCCACGCGCCTCGGACGGTCGAGGCTACGGGAACTCCCCGGAAAAGGTGGGCCTCCGGTCGCGCTACGTGGCTTCGGCGGCTCGCTCCAAACCGGCGATGTCGAGCTTGCGCATCTCGAGCATCGCGCGCATCACGCGCTGGGTGCGTTCGGGATCGGGGTCGGCAAGCAGGTCTCCCAGGGCCGTCGGGACGATCTGCCACGACACGCCGAACCTGTCCTCCAGCCAGCCGCACTCGCCCTGGGTGCCACCCTGCGACAGGGTCTCCCACAGGCCGTCGACCTCGTCCTGCGTCTCGCAGTTCACGATGAACGAGAGCGCGGGCGTGAAGCTGAATTCGGGACCGCCGTTCAGTGCGACGAACTCTTGCCCCTCGAGCAGGAAGTCCACGGTCATCACGGTACCGGCCGCCCCGGGTCCGGCCTCGCCATAGCGGGAGATGCCCAGGATCTTGGACTCGCCGCCGTCGCCGGTCGTGGCCCGCCGGGCGGAGAACACCGTGACGTAGAAGTCCGCGGCCTCCTCGGCCTGGTCGTCGAACCACAGGCACTGCGCGATCTTGGAAACGTGCTCGACCCTCATGGTTGCCTCCTCCTTCTCCCAGCCCACCGGGCCGAGGGGTCGTCCGGACGCGGGCCGAGTTCCTCGGCCTCGAACAGGCATGCCTTTCCCCGATCCATCCCGGCTCGAACCCGAAGCGGCGGGAACGGTTCGTCAAGATCGCCGCTACCTAGCGCGGATGCCGCTGTTGTCGTAGGCCACATGGCCGGGCCCTTCATCGCCTGGATCACGACACCGTACTCGACGAGCGTGTCAGTTCCCCGTCCGCCTCTGGCTCCAACCGAGGAAGTCGAGGGCGGCCGCCGAGCTCCGCCCGACGTCGTCGACGGCGTCTGCTAGACCTGTCCTCGTGCTCGGGAGCGCGACGTGAGCGAAGACGAGCGCCGCGAGGCGCCGGTCTCGATCGCCGCCGCGGCGAAGGGGCGGGTTCGTCCCTTCGAGCCGATCGATCTCGTCATCGTGAACGACGCCGTGGTCCGCATCGCAGCGATCGAGGGCGAGTTCCCGTGGCACCACCACGACGAGGACGAGCTCTTCCTCTGCTGGGAGGGTGGATTCCGCATCGAGGTCCAGGATGGTGAACCCGTCGAGCTCGTCACCGGGGACCTCTACGTCGTCCCTCGAGGCATCGAGCACCGACCGGTCGCGGAGCGGCGGGCCGTCGTCCTGCTGCTCGAACGACCCGAGACCCTCCAGTACGGGAACTGAAGGAGGACCGCCGTGCCAGGTGGTGGCCTACATCTTGGCGGCGCGGAGTGCGGCGTGCACGCGGCCCAGCTCCTCGTCGATGGCCTCGAGCCGCGCGGGCCCGTCCTCGAGGACGCCCGCCTTCGCGGCGGCCTCGAGCCGCTTGCTGCGGTCGGCGAGCTCGTTCGCGCCGAACGTCGCGGCGTTCGACTTGAGGGTGTGGGCCGCGCGGCGAACCTCGTCCGCGTCCCCGGCCTCGAGCCCGCGCCGGGCCGCGGCGACGAGCGCCGGAGAATCCGTGACGAACTGCTCGATCAGCTCGGTCACGAAAGCGTCGTCGCCGCCCATGCTCTCGGCGAGCCGGTCGAGGACCGAGGCGTCGACGGGTGGCCGCTCGACCCCG
>Ga0307302_10001545_pt1 | contig 10144 bp, 8 predicted proteins | sample ER_DNA_183_FD_194490 | JGI IMG/M metagenome (GOLD analysis project Ga0307302, IMG submission 194490) | Bulk soil microbial communities from the East River watershed near Crested Butte, Colorado, United States - ER_DNA_183 | ecosystem: Environmental > Terrestrial > Soil > Floodplain | place: USA... | reverse complement strand
CCGTTCGGTCCGGAGCTCCGCCGCGCGGGTGCTGAGGGTTCGCGCGCGTTCGGCGCTCGCCCGAAGCTCGTCGAGCTCGGGGACGGCCCCATCGAACGGCTCCGCAAGCGTGGCCACCTCGGCCGAGAGCGACCCGATCCGTTCGGCGAGCTGCGACCGCCGCGCGTCCTGTTCACGCGCGCGCTCCCCCGCCTCCGCCGCGGCGACCTGGTCCTTCTCCGCACGAGCCCGCTCGGCGAGCGCCTTCTTGACCGCCGCCGCAGCGGTCGCCGCGGTCTTCTTCGCCCCCGCGACCTCCGCCTTGCAGTGCTTCACGTACGACGCGAAGTCGTCGCCCAGCGGGCGGCCGCAGGTGGGGCAGGGCTGGGACGGATCGGCCTCCGCCGCGCGCTCGAGCCGCTCGAGGGCCTGCTCCAGGAGCATCGACCGGTGCGCCTGTTCGGCCTCGGCACCGGCGACGGCGGACCGAACGCGTTCGACCGCGCCCGCCGCGGCCTCGAGCGCCGAGAGCACGGCCGCGCGGTCGGTCTCGGGCATGGCGTCCAACCGCGCCTGTGTTTGCGCGAGGTCGTCCCGCCGTTCGACCAGGGCGGTGCCGAGCCGCAGCCGATCGTCGATCCCGGCAAGCCCCGCGAGCTCGTCGTCGATCGCGGGCAGCTCCGCGACCGCGGTCTTCATCCGCTCGACACGCTCGAGCAGCGCCTCGTGCTGCTCCACGGCGTGTTCGCTCTGTTCGGTCTTCGCGCGGAGCTCGACCGTCAGCTTCTCGATGCGTTGGCGGACGGCGTCCGATCCGGCGAACGCCTTCGTCGCGGTCTTCTCGACGGCGACCGCCTCCTTCAGCTCGGCGGCCGCGGCCTTCGCGAGACGCTTGGCGTCCGTGACCACGTCCTTCGCGGCCTTAAGGTCCGCCTCGAGCGCGGCGACGTCGGGCACGGCGCCCGTGAGCTGGTCCGCGCTCTCCTTGGTCGCCCTCGCCTCGCGCCGCGACGCGTTGCGGGCGTCCTCCACCGGCCGGATCCCCAGCAGACGCAGCGCCATCTCCTTGCGCCTGCCCGGCGTCACGTCGGAGAACGCGTCGAGCTGCTTCTGCTCGGCGTAGACCGAGGCGCGGAACACCTGCAGGTCCATGTGGAGCAGGCGGCGGATCTAGGCGTCGACCTCGGTGGTGCCCGAAGCGAGGGTCATGCCGCCGCCGAACAGCTCCGCCTCGGGGGTGTGGCCCTTGCCCCGGATCGTCCGCCGGACCTCGTAGGGCTGCCCCGCGTGCTCGAACACGAGCCGGACCTCGCAATCGGTGAGGACGCCGTGAGTGCGGATCTCCTGCTTCTTGGTCCGGGCGGCATCGACGCCGTAGCAGGCGAACGCGATGCTCTCCATCAGCGTGGACTTGCCCGCCCCGTTCACGCCGAATATCCCGATCACACGCGCGGGCAGCTCGAGGTCGACCTCCTCGAAGATCCGATAGTTGCGCAGGGAGAGCTCGAGCACCCTCATGCGCTCTCGCCCCGCGCGTCCTCGAGGAACCGCGCGCCGAGGGAGACGACGCGCTCGCGTTCGAGCCCGGCGAGATCCTGGAGCTCGACGTAGGAGACCCACTCCTGCTCGATCGAACCGATCGTCGGGCCTCCCTGCACGGCCATCGCGTCCGCCCCGAGCTCGGGCTCGACCTGGACCCAGAGCGCGCCCGGCACCGCCTCCTGGAACTGCTCGAGCCCGACCTGCCGGTACGACGCAGGGTCGACCTCGTTCAGGTACACGCGCACGACGGCGCCGTCGGGCGTGCCCTTCGCGGCGCGTTCCACGGCATCGACCAGTTCCCCCGCCGACAGGCTCGCGGCCGCGACCGAGACCGTCGCGAGCGGTCGCTCGTGTGGGTTCTCGACGTGGTCGACCGCTCCCGAGTCCGTGTCGATCACCACGAGGCCCTTCGCGGTCTCGGGCGAGTCGGCGAACGAGAAGGTGTCGGTCGAGCCGGCATACCAGGTGCGCTTGGAGATCTTCTGCACCGCGTGGTAGTGGCCGAGGACCACGAGGTCGAACGCGCGGTCGAACGCCGACTCCTCGACCTCGAGCTCGTTGATGTCGCGGTACGCGCGCGAGGGAAGCGACGTGAGGGCCACGTGGGCGATCAGCAGGTTCGTCGCGTCCGCCCGGACCGCCCCCGAGGCGACCTTCAGCTGCTCGCGGAGGTCGTCCTCGGCGAGCGTCTGTGGGACCGCGTGGACGGCGACCCCCGCGACGTCGGCGCGGACCGCCTCCATGCGCCACGCGAACGCGACGCCCGGGAAGACTCGTTCCAGCGCGTCGTAGGGCGAGCCCGTCCCTCGGATCCGCGGGGTGTCGTGGTTGCCGCTGATCGCGACCCCGCCCAGGCCGGCGTCGTCGAGCCGCTGCAGGCCGGCCAGGACCTGCGCGAACGTCCGATAGGACGGACGAGCGTGGTCGAAGATGTCGCCGAGCCACAGGAACCCGTCGGGCTCCTGACGGATCGTCTCGTCGACCCCCCACGTGAACGAGCGGAGGAAATCCTCCTCACGGACGTTGCGGCCCTGCTCGTCCCGCAGATGCGCGAGATGCGAACGCCCGAGGTGCGAGTCCCCGAGCGCGACGAGCCTCGCCATCTACTCGGCGAACCCCTTCGACGCGTCCGAGGGCCGGGGCGGCAACGGCGACGGCCCGGCCACCGACTTCAGGTAGTCCTCGTACAGGTAGATCTGCGCGGGCAGCGCGAAGGGCGCCTCGAGGTTGGTCACGATCGCCTCGCCCGGCATCAGCGTCTGGATCTCGGGCCCGAGGTCGGAGATGTCCTGCTTGGAGCTGCCGCGCAGGATGTTCCGGTCCTTCTCGTCGGCGAGGCCGAGGATGAAGAACGTGTTGAACTGCGAGAGCATCTCGTCGTCGATCAGCTTGGGCTGCTGCGACACGGCGCACAGCCCGACCTTGAACTTCCGTCCCTCCCGGGCGAGCCGCGGAAACACGTTCTCGTCGGAGCGAGCTACACGCGACAGCACGCGCTGGGCCTCCTCGAGCGCGACCAGCGTGGGCGGAAGCGCCGCGAACCGGTCTCTGTCCTCCAGGTACAGGTTCGCGTAGGCATCGAGCACGGTCCGCGTGATGACCGACGCGACGAGGATCTCCTCCATCGACGAGAGCCCGCTGGTGTCCACGAGCACGCTGAACCCGTCCATCAGCTCGTCGACGATGCGCGCCGACAGCGAGGGCTGCGACGGGTCGCGCGAGATGCACGGCATGTCGAGGATCCGTTGCGCGCGCCGTTGGATCACCTGCATCGTGCTGGTCGCGACGCCGAGATCCTCCGCGAGCGACGCGACGTCCTGCTCCTCGCCCACCCGGACGATCCACTCCTCGTGGAAGTACCGGATCAGCCGGTAGATCGCGTCCTCCTGGGCGTGGCTCCACTCGTACGCGGTCTGCAGGTCGCCCTGGGTGAGCTCGGCGAGCGAGAGACGCAGCGATGTCGCGCCCGCCCCCGCCGCCCGCGTCGCGTAGACCTTCAGCCGGTCGGACGCCCAGGGGTGTGAGCGCAGCCCCTTGCGCGTCCCGCCCCCGCCCTCGAGGTACTCGCCGTGCGGGTCGAACAGTAGGCAGGCGTACCGGCCCCGCGAAGCAAGGATCTGCCCCGCGAGCACCTTCATCAGGTTCGACTTGCCCATGCCCGTGGTCGCGAAGACGCCGACGTGCGACGTGAGCGTGTCGCCCTGGACACCGATCTCGAGATCGATCGTGTCCTCGCCGGAGCGGAGCAGGCCGACCCGCACGTCGCCCATGCGCTCGCGCAGGAAGTCGAAGTCCTCGGCGGTCGGCGCCGTCACCTTCGCGAACTGCGCCGGGAGCGACTTCGGCTTGCGGAACGCGCCCGCCGCGTCGATGTATCCGAGCGGCTGGCACGTCGCGACCTTGTACAGCCGCTGTTCGGGGTCTCGAAGTGTGTACTCGGTCCCGGCGACGTCGCCCGACATGTACGAGCCCGCGGTGCGCTCGGACCACGAGGGATCCGAGGAATCCGAGCCGTACGTGACCTGGATCACGCGGAACAGGAACCGGCGGCCGCGCTCGGGGTCCTCGGCCGCGAGCAGCTCGCCGAGGAACAGGTCCGTCCCGTAGAAGGAGCGGAACGTCGACTCGAGGACGTTCCTCCCGAAGATCCGGCCCTTGTAGCCTCCAGAACGGGGGCCACCGCTCGCGCGTTCGCGCTCGCTCCTTGCGCTCCCCGCGCCCTTCGCGCCCCCCGTCACCGGCTGGCTACCGCTCGCGCGTTCGCGCTCGCTCCTTGAGCTCCCCGCGCCCTCAGCGCCCACCGTCACCGGCTGGCTACCGCTCGCGCGTTCGCGCTCGCTCCTTGCGCTCCCCGCGCCCTCCGCGCCCCCCGTCACCGGCTGGCTACCGCTCGCGCGTTCGCGCTCGCTCCTTGCGCTCCCCGCGCCCTCCGCGCCCCCCGTCACCGGCTGGCTACCGCTCGCGCGTTCGCGCTCGCTCCTTGCGCCCCCCGTCACCGGTTCAACACCTCGTGGAAATCCTGGAACAGCAGCTCGACGTCGTCCTCGGCCATCCCGCGGCGCGAGAGCGCCTCGCGGAACGCTCGCCGGACGTCCACCACGTCGTAGCCCGTGACGCGGGCCGCCTGGTGTGCCCGAGCGAGCGGGTAGGGGTACCCGACGAACGCGGGGTCGTCCGCGAGCCCGGCAAGCCGGCCGATCACCTCGAGCGGCGGGGCCGGCCCGCGAGCGACGTCCACCCGGAACGCGTGCGCCGCGCTCGGGGCGAGGTGGGCGACGAAGATGTCGCCCACGTACAGGCGGCCGAACACCGGATCCGTCGAGATCCGCGCCGCCCACCGCGACGGCCCCACCTCCCGGTCGCCGCGGCGCTTCAGCAGCGTGACGAGTGGCGCGTTCCGGCCCCAGTACAACGTCGACGCCTTGACCACGCCGGCGAGCGACACGTCGCGCGCGACGGCCTCCTCGTGGACGCGGTGCACGATCTGCTGCGGCACGAGCGGTCCGCCGTGGAGCGAGCCGTCCACCAACACCAGGTCCCCCGGAGCCGCCTCGCGAACGGTTCGCCCCACCGCTCCCCACTCGGCCCACTCGCGCAAGGCGTCGACCGGTCGCGGGAGCTCAGGCAGGCGCTCGGGTTCGGAGCCGCAGAGCTCGGTGAGCGTGGCCCGGGCGATCCTCGCCATCTCCTCGGGGGCGACGGCCCGAACGTCGAGCTGCGGTCGTTCGACGTCGACGGTCTGCCCGTCCTCGAACCGGACCCGGGCGGCCCGGAACGCGGCGACCTGGAACGACCGCCCGTCGGCGACCGTGCACGACCCCCCGTCCACCGCCCAGACCGTGCCCGTTTCTACCGGCGTGACGGGTGAGAGCTCGAACGCGTCGGGGTGCCCGGGCACGACGAGCGCCTGGTCGAGGCCGAGCTGGCCCTCGAGCACCCGGATCTCCGAGGCCGGCTGCTCGAGGAGGTCGACCACGAACGAGGCGGCCGCGTCCAGGCGGTCACGCTCGACGAGGTCGAGACTGAGCACGCGAGCCGGTCCCTCCCGTGCCTGCGCCTCCGCCACGCCACGCAGGGTACCGCGGTCCTCGGACGCCCCGAGGGAGCCGGCTTCCTGCAGACGGACCGAGGTAGTCGCCGACTGATCCCCCTCCAGGGGACTCCAACGGGCTCGCCGACATGCCGATACGACCGTAGACGTGCAGGAGGCCGTCGAACCGATCGGTTCGTTGGACGCGAACGCGGAGCTCGTCGGCGTGCCGCGGCGAAGGCTCGCGAGGGCGGAGAGCCGATCCGACCGGATCGAGGCCCTGCGGGCCAAGCTCGACGCGGCGGAGAGTCGCGTGAAGGAGACGACGAACGATATGGCGAGCTGGGAAGCCGACCTCGACGACGACGGCCTCGGCTCGGTCGAGCGCACGGCCGACGAGGCTGGACTCGTGAGCCGGGTCTCGGCCGCGAGCTTGCAGGTCTCGAAGGCGACGGAGGGTCTGGAGCAGGTGGCCGGGCTGCTGCGCACGGCCGAGGAGTTCGCGAAGGACGCGGACACGGAGCGACGCGAGGCCGAGGAGGCGCTCGAGCTCGTCGAGACCCAGCGCGCGGAGCTCAGCGAGATGCTGGCGCTCGCGCGTTCGGAGGCCGCCGCGGCCGAGCGGCGGGCGGTCGCGGCCGAGGAGCGCCTGAAAGCGCTCGAGCGTACCTTCGCGCTCGAGGCGCGGCTCGACGACGGCCCTCGAGCCGGACCGGTCGCCGGGGGACCGCGTCAGCTCACCGAGCTCCGTCGCCGCCTGACGACCTCGATCATGGGTCTCACGCTCGCGATGAAGCACGCCGACCCGTCGTCGACGAATGGCGCGACGATGATCGAGGAGGTCGGCGCGAGCGCCCGACGCCTGGAGCGGCTCGTCGTGCAGCTGATCGAGCTCGACGGGATCGCGGACGGATCGTTCGTCCCCAACGAGCGGCGGATCGTCGCCGACGCCACGGCGGTCGGCTCGGCGGCCGACAGGACCGTGACCGAAGAGCTCCGCGAGCTGTCGAGCTTCGACGATCTCTCGGACGAGGTCGCGACCTAGGGACCGCGTTCGGTCAGCCGAGCGCCTTCAGCAGCTCGCGAGCGATCACGACACGTTGGATCTGGTTGGTGCCCTCGTAGATCTGCGTGATCTTCGCGTCGCGCATGAACCGCTCGACGGGGTACTCGCGCATGTAGCCGTAGCCGCCGAGGACCTGCACCGCGTCGGTCGTGATCGACATCGCGGCGTCCGAGGCGAAGCACTTCGCGACGCTGGAGAAGTACGTCATCCGAGGATCGCCCGCGTCGCAGAGGGCGAGCGCCTTGTAGACGAGCATCCGCGCGGCCTCGAGCTGCATCGCCATGTCGGCGAGCATGAACGAGACGCCCTGGAACTCGGCGACGGGCTTGCCGAATTGCTGCCGCTCGGTCGCGTACCGGCTCGCGACGTCGAGCGCCCCCTGCGCGATGCCGAGCGCCTGCGCCGCGATCGCGGGTCTCGAGTAGTCGAGGGTCGTCATCGCGTAGCCGAACCCGCTCCCCTCCTCGCCGATCAGCCGGTCGGCCGGGATCCTCGCGTCGGTCAAGATCACCTCGCGCGTCGGCGACCCGCGGATCCCCATCTTGTCCTCCTTGCGACCGAACTCCACGCCGGGGTCGTCCCTCATCACGAGGAACGCCGAGACGCCCTTCGATCGCAGCGACGGATCCTTGGTCGCGAAGACCACGTAGGCGTGCGAGACGCCCGCGCCGGTGATGAACCGCTTCGTGCCGTTCAGCGCCCAACGTTCGCCGTCGCGCTCGTAGCGCGTCGTCATCGCGGCGGGGTCCGAACCGGCGCCGGCCTCGGTGAGCGCGTAGGACATCAGGAGGTCGCCGCGGGCGATCCCCTCGGTCATCCGCTTGACCTTCTCGTCGTCACCGGCGACCACGAGCGGGATCACGCCGAGTTTGGAGACGAGCGGCGTGAGCGAGACGCCCGCCGAGACACGCGACAGCTCCTCGATGAAGACGCCGAACGCGAGCGAGCCACCGCCGGAGCCGCCGTGCTCCTCCGGATAGCCCACGCCCATCAGGTCGTGTTCGACGAGGAGCTTGTAGACGTCCTCGGGCCACTCGTCGGTCTCGTCGATCTCGGCCGCGCGCGGCGCGATGCGTTCGTCGGCGATCGTGCGGACGAGCGCGCGGAACTCCTCGAGCTCCTCGGGCAGCTCGAAGCGCTCGACGTCGCTCATCTCAGCGGCGCCGGATCACGAGCGCGTCGCCCTGGCCGCCGCCGCCGCAGATCGCCACGCCGCCGAGGTCGACGCCGCGGCGCCGGAGCTCGTGGGCGAGCGTGAGGACCAGGCGAGCGCCGCTCGCGCCGATCGGGTGCCCGAGCGCGACCGCGCCGCCGTTGACGTTCACGAGCTCCTCGTCGAACCCGAGGATCCGCGTCACGTGCAGCGCGACGGCCGCGAACGCCTCGTTGACCTCGAGCAGGCCCAGGTCGTGGACGTCGAGATCGGCCTTCTTGAGGGCGTTCTGCAAGGCGATCGCGGGCACCGTGTGCAGGTACGGGAAGCGCTCGGCGGACATCCCGTGCGCCACGATCTCGGCGATCGGCTCCAGACCGAGCTGCTCGGCCTTCTCGGGGCTCGTCACGACGAGTGCGGCCGCGCCGTCGCTGATCTGCGACGCGTTGCCCGCGGTGATCGTCCCGCCCTCCGCGAAGGCGGGCCTCAGGGCGCCGAGCGACTCGGGGGTCGAGTCGGCGCGGATCCCCTCGTCGCGTTCGACAAGTACGGGACCACCCGTTGGCCGCGGGACCTCGACCGGCACGACCTCCTCGGCGAGCGCGCCCGACGCCCAGCCGGCGTTCGCCCGCCGGTGCGAGCGCGCGGCCCAGGCGTCCTGCTCCTCGCGGCCGATGCCGAGCTCGGCGTTCACCGCGTCGGACGACTCCCCCATGGCCTGCCCCGTGAAGGTCGACCAGAGCCCGTCGTGGATCATCGTGTCGATCATCTCGGTGTGGCCGAGGCGCGAACCCTCTCGTGCACTCGGTAGCACGTAGGGCGCCCGGGTCATCGACTCCATGCCGCCGGCGACGACGAGGTCCACCTCGCCCGCGCGGATCATCTGGTCGGCGAGCGCGATGGCCGTGGTCCCGGACAGACAGACCTTGTCGACGTTGAGCGCCGGGACCTCCTTGGGGATCCCGGCGGCGATCGCGGCCTGCCGCGCCGTGATCTGCCCGGTGCCCGCGCGGATCACCTGCCCCATCACGACGTAGTCCACCTGATCGGCCGCGACGCCGGAACGCGTGAGCGCCTCCCCGATCGCGATCGCGCCGAGGTCCACCGCCGACATCCCGGCGAAGGCGCCTCGGAACTTCCCGATCGGCGTTCGAGCACCCGAAACGATGACGGACGGAGCCAAACCCATGCCTTCCGTTGGTTACGGTGGGTTCAGTCTACGCGGGCCCCGGATCCGGGGCCGGCGAGCCGGGAGCTCCAGGAGGTTCCGATTGCCGCGGTTCGGCGTCTCGATCATCCCTTCGGCGTCGGGCCGCTCCGATCCCGTCGCTCAGGCACGACGGGCCGAGGAGCTCGGGTTCGACCTCGTCTCGATCTGGGACCACCCCCACGGGGAGAACCCCTCGTTCGAGACGTGGACGCTGATGACGTGGATCGCGGCCCGAACGACCAGGATCCGCGTCGCCTCGAACGTCCTCGGCCTTCCGTTCCGCCTGCCCGCGCTCACGGCGAAGATGGCCGAGACGCTCGACCGGCTCTCGGACGGCCGACTGATCCTCGGTCTCGGAGGGGGAGGCAACGACGAGGAGTTCGCCGGGTTCGGCGCTCCCGTGCGAACCCCTTCCGAGAAGGTCGAGGCGCTCGAGGAGGGGGTCGCGATGATCCGCGGCGTCTGGGCCGAGTCGCCCTTCACGTACCACGGCCGGCACTACCGCAGCGAGGCGGCGATGCTCGAGCCCAAACCCTCCCACCGCATCCCGATCTGGCTCGGGACCTACGGGAGGAAGGCGCTCGAGCTCACCGGGCGTGTGGCCGACGGGTGGATCCCCTCGATGGGCCCGGCGCCCCCGGCGCAGGTCAAGCCCAAGATGGAGCTCGTGCGACGAGCGGCCGAACACGCCGGTCGCGACCCGGACTCGCTCGAGTACGCGTACAACGTGAGCGTTCGGATCGGCGGACCGCCGGCGGACGATCCCGAACGACGGGTCACGGGAGAACCCGACGAGATCGTCGAGCGCGTGCTCGAGCTCCTCGACCTCGGGTTCACGGTCCTCAACTTCTGGGTCGGCGGGCGGCGCGACGAGCAACAGGAACGTCTCGCCTCGGAGGTGGTGACGCCCCTGCGTCAGCTCGGCTGAGTCTCCCGGCGCCACCGTTCGAAGACCTCGAGGCCGTCGGGGCAGAACCGTTCGCGCGCGACCATCGCGTCCACCTCGTCGAACGTGACGAACGCTCCCCACGCGACCTCGCTCGGCTGCCAGACGATCGGCCCGTCCCACACGACGTCGAACGCGCCGCCCCAGACCCGGCCGCTGGGGCCCTCGTACCGGTGAAGGAACCGGAAGGTCGGTTCGGCCGTGACGCCCCGCTCCTC
>Ga0307302_10001543_pt1 | contig 10161 bp, 10 predicted proteins | sample ER_DNA_183_FD_194490 | JGI IMG/M metagenome (GOLD analysis project Ga0307302, IMG submission 194490) | Bulk soil microbial communities from the East River watershed near Crested Butte, Colorado, United States - ER_DNA_183 | ecosystem: Environmental > Terrestrial > Soil > Floodplain | place... | reverse complement strand
GGACTGGGGGCGTAGGCGGCGGTGGGGGGCCGTCGAGCGGGTTCCAGACCCCGAGGTGCCGCCCGGGGCTCCGTGGCCGCGGGGCCACCCCGAGCCGCCGGCCCGCCGGGGCCGAAGGCCCGGGGAGGAGCTCGTCGACCCCGGCGCCGCCCCGCGGGCCGGGCAGCAGCTCGTCGAGGGCGTTGGCGCCGGCCCGGCGGTCGCGCGCCCGGCGCCGGCCCGGCCCGGGCGGGTCGGGGACGGGCTCCAGCCTCGGTCGCCGCGCCGGGGGCGCCGGCTCGCCGGCCGTGCCGGCCGTGCTCAGGTCCCAGCCCGGCCTCCGCTCGCCGGGGCCGTCCCAGACCGGCCTCTCGTCCCCGGGGACGCTCCACCCCGGCCCCTGGTCGCCAGGGGCGCCCCACCCCGGCTCCTCGTCGTCGGGAGCGCCCCAGGCCGGACCGGGCAGCAGGTCATCGAGCGCGTTGTAGGCGCCCATCCGCTTGGGTCTGGCCATCCGCGGCACTCCTCGTGTCGAACTCTGCCGCGGCGGCCCGGTAGTCGTCCGCCACGGAGCTGTCAGGGGCGTAGATGGTGACCGGGAGGCGGTGCCCTGGCGCCTCGGCGACCCGGACGCTCTCGCGGATCATGGTCTGCAAGACCACGTCCCCGAACCGCTCGCGCAGGCTCTCCACGATCTCCCTGGACAGGGCCGTGCGCCTGTCGACCTGCGTGGCCAGCACGGCCGACAGCCGCAGGCGGCGGTTGAGCCGGAGCTTGACGGTGTCGATCGTCTGGTTGAGGGCGACCAGGCCGGCCAGTGGCATGACCCGGGTCTGGACCGGGATGAGGACCTCGTCGCAGGCGGCCAGGGCGGAGTAGCAGAGCAGGCCGAGGGCGGGCGGGCAGTCCATCAGGATGTAGTCCCACCCGTCGGGCGGGAGCTCCTCCACCGCCTGGCGCAGGATCATCTCCGCCCCCGCCTGGGTGGTGGCGTTCCGCTCGGCCCTCGTCATCCAGGAGGACGACGGCACCAGGTCGAGGTTGTCGACGTTGGTGGCGCGGACCGCCTTCTCCAGCGGGGCCCCGTTCTCGAACACCTCGTAGAGGGCGCGGGCATCGACCGTGCCCAGCCAGGTGCTGGCGTTGGCCTGCGGGTCAAGGTCGACGACGAGCACGCGCCGGCCCTGCTCGGCAAGGGCGGCGCCGAGGTTGACCACGGTCGTCGTCTTCCCAACGCCGCCTTTCTGGTTGGCGACGGCGATTCGCCGCATGTGCACCACCTGTGGATAGGCGTTGTGGGCTGGCGGAAGGGTACAACAACGTCCCTGCCGCATCGGGGAGGTTGGCGAGGGTTTACGATCGGGCCATGTCGACCCACCGCTTCGAGACCGTGCTGGACGCCGATGGAAGCGGCGTGTTCTTCGAGGTCCCGCTGGATGTCCCGGCCACCTTCGGCAAGGCCCGGGCCCCGGTCAGGGGCACGATCAACGGCCAGCCGTTCCGCAGCACCGTGGCCACCTACGGCGGCCGGTACTACCTGCCGGTCAACCGCGCCCTGCGCGAGGCCGCCGGGGTCGCGGCCGGCGACGCCGTGGTGATCGAGCTGGAGGCGGACGACCAGCCCCGCACCGTCGACCCGCCGCCCGACCTGGCCGGCGCCCTGGCCGCCGACGTCGAGGCAAGGGTGGCCTTCGACGGCCTGTCCTACACCCACCAGCGCGAGTACGCCGAGTGGGTGGCCGAGGCCAAGCGCGAGGCGACCCGCCGTCGCCGGGTCGAGCAGGCCGTGCAGATGCTGCGGGACGGCCGCCGCGCTCCCTAGGCCGGGTCTTCGGCTAGCTGGATCGTTCCACGAAACGGCCGTTGCGCGCCCTGGCCTCGACCACCGGGTCGCCGTTGGCCTTGGCCCAGTCGGTGAGGGCGGCCACCGGCTCGCGCAGGCTGAAGCCGAGCGGGGACAGCGAGTACTCCACCCGGGGTGGCACCTCGGGGAAGATGCGCCGCTCGACCAGGCCGGCCCGCTCCAGCTCGCGCAGGGTGCGGGTGAGCATCTTGCCCGAGATGCCGCCGATCCGGTGGCGCAGCCAGGAGTGCCGCTTGGGTCCATCGACAAGGCAGCCGGCGATCAGCACGGCCCACTTGTCGGCGATCAGGACCAGGGCGGCCCTGGAGGGACAGCGGGCGCTGTAGACGTCCGCCGCGGATCGCTGCTCGGCCTGTCCCGGAATGTGAGACATGCGCGAAGCATACCGCGTACCACATGGGTTGCTGAACTTCCCTTGAGCACTTATGGTGCCCTTGGGAACGCAATAGCCCCTAAGTCGCCGCGAAGCCCAGAAGGTACGCGGCGGCGAACCGGAGGGAGGGGCTAGTGGTGGTCATCAAGGTCCAGCAGGCTCCAGCCGAGCATACCGAGTACAGAACTACCGGATGCGCAGGAGCTTCGCCGCTGCCGGCTCGACACACCATGAGCGACAGCTGGTCCGGTCCGGACCATGACCGTATGAAGGAGTCCAATGCGCCAACCCAAACCCAGTGAGCCCAAGCACCTGACCGCGTCCCAGGCCGCGGCCCTGCTGCAGGTGTCTCCGAAGACCGTCTCCCGCTGGGCCAAGGAGGGCAAGCTGCCCTTCGTCCGCACCCTTGGCGGCCACCGCCGGTACCCGGACCGCGAGATCCGGGCGCTGGTCGACAGCCTGTCCGAGCGGCCGACGGCCGAGGGGGACCAGGGCTCGGGCACCCGCTCCGCCTAGCGGGCGCCACCGCCCCACGGGCCGGCGGGCAGTCCGGGCTGCCCGCATCCTCGGTTTGCTGCCTGGATTGTCGTGGAACACCTGGTCATGCGGATCGCGCTCATCGCTCCTCCCTGGTACACGATCCCGCCCAGCGGCTACGGCGGCATCGAGTGGGTGGTCGCGCTGCTCGCCGACGGGCTGACCGACCGCGGCCACGACGTCACCCTGTTCGCCGCCCCCGGGTCCGACACCAGGGCCCGGCTGGTCTCGCCGCTCCACGAGGAGCCGCCCAGCGACGCCATCGGCGACCCCTGGTACGAGGCCAGCCACATCGTCTCGGTGTACGAGCACGGCGACGAGTTCGACATCCTGCACGACCACACCGGGCCGGTCGGGGTGAGCGTGGGCGCGCTCAGCGACTGCCCGACCATCCACACCCTGCATGGGCCGTTCACCGAGCAGACGCTGATGCTGTACCGGCGGGTCGCCCGCCAGCACTGGTTCGTGGCCATCTCCGAGAGCCAGCGCTCCATGGCCCCGCCGGATCTGCGCTGGGCCGGCGTGGTCTACAACGGCATCCTGATGGACCGCTACCCGCTCCGGGAGGACAAGGACGACTTCCTGTTCTTCCTCGGGCGGGCCGACGAGGAGAAGGCGCCGCACCTGGCCATCGAGGCGGCCCGGCGGGCCGGCCGCCGGCTGGTGATGTGCGTCACCACCAAGAACGAGCGCGAGCGGAGCTACTGGGCGGCCAATGTCGAGCCGATCCTCGGCGACGACGTCGAGGTCCATGGCGAGTGCCCCAACGACCAGAAGACCGACCTGCTGGCCAGGGCGGCCGCCCTGCTGTTCCCGATCCAGTGGGATGAGCCGTTCGGCCTGGTGATGACCGAGTCCATGGCGTGTGGGACCCCGGTGGTGGCCTGGCGCAACGGCTCGGTGCCCGAGGTCGTGGCCGACGGCGAGACCGGCTTCATCGTCGAATCGGTCGACGAGATGGCGGCCGCCGTCGAGCGGGTAGGCGACCTCGACCCCCACGTCATGCGGTCCCGGGTCGAGCAGCACTTCTCCGCCGCCGCGATGATCACCGGCTACGAACGCGCCTACGAACGCGCCCTAGCGGGTGAACGGTCCACCAAGGGCTGACCAGCGGTAGATGACACCGGGAGCCGGCGTTGCCGGCTCCCGGTGGGTCGTCGGTGATCCGTCAGCTGCTCTTGGGCTTGCGCTCGCTGGCGGAGGAGCGCTTGCCGGTGCCGGTGGTGGTGGCGCCGGCCGAGGTGCTGGGGGCGCTCGGCGTGGTTGTGGTGGCCGAGCTCGGGGTGGTTGTGGTGGTCGTGGTGGCGCCGGTCGTGGCCCCGGTGGTGCCCGACCCGGTGGCGGCGACCTTGTCCCCGGCCTCGTGGACCTTGTCGGCCGCCTTGTTGGCGACCTGCTCCAGGCGGGCCCCGAGGTCACCCGGGGCGCTGTCGACGACCCGCTTCACCTGCGGCTTGTCGAGCAGCTGGCGGGCGCTGGCGGTGATCTGGTCGTAGCGTTCCCGTCCGGCCTTGGCGCCGAGGACGTAGCCGACCGCGGCACCGACGACCATTCCGAGCTTGCCCATCCCCTTCATCTTCGACCTCCGTCGCCGTTTGGGGGTGACCTTCTGTGTCCGTTTGCCGGCGTCGACCTGCTGCACCCGGCGTCCGGCCGCCGCCGGGGCCGCCGCCACCGACCGGCCCGCAGCGGCGGTCGCCGCAGCGGTGGCCGCGGCGGCCTTCTTGCGCGCCCGCGCCCGCTTGCGCGCCCGGCGCCTGGACTCCACCGTCGCCTCGACCGAGGCGGCCGCGGCCACCGCCTCCTTGCGCGCCCGCTTCGCCGCCCCGCGGCTGCTCCCGGCCGCGCCCTGCCCGGCCTTGGCCGCCTTGCGCGCCGCCTTGCGGCCGCCCTCCGAGACCTCCTGTCCGGCCTTGGCTGCCTTGCGGGCGGCCTTGCGCGCCGTCCGGCGGCTGCCCTCGGAGGCCTCCTGTCCGGCCTTGGCTGCCTTGCGGGCGGCTCGGCGGCTGCCTTCCGCGGCGGCCAGCCCGCTGGCCAGCGCCACCTGGGCGGCCCGGAGGCCGGCGTCGGCCAACTCCTGCCCGGTCTTGGCGGCCTGGCGGGAGGCCTTGCGGGTGGCTCTGCGGCTGGACTTGGCGGCCCGCCGGGCGCCCCCGCCGCTCGTCACCGCGACCGCCTGGCGGCGGACCTCCTCGGCGGCCTGGGCCAGCGCGTCGGCGGCCTCGCGGCCGGCCTGGCCGACCCGTTCGCCGAGGCTCGGCGGCTGCCGGCGCCGGCGGCGCAGCACGGCCAGGCCGGCGGCGATGGCGGCCAGGGCGGCCACGCTCATCCCGGCCGCGGCCGCCTGCTTGCGCCGGCCGCCTGCGGCGTCGTCCTCGCCCAGGGCCGTGACGGTGGTCGAGGCCGACACCGTCTGGCTGGTCCCCGAGGCGACACCGGCCGCCGCCGGCGCGTCGGCCTGGAGCCGGGACGAGGCCGGGGGCAGTTCGGTGGTGGCGTCGGTCGCCGCCGGCGGCGTGCCCCCGTCGGGCGAGGCGGGCACGCCGACGGGGAGGCCGCTCGAGGACTCGTCGGTGGTGTACTGGATGCCGTAGTGGGCGTAGAGCCGGGCCTCGTCCTCCTCGGACAACTCGGCGTCCTGCTCCAGCCGGGGGGCGTCGCGGACCACCGAGGTGTGGTGGGGGACCCGGACGATGTCGCCGCGCTGGACGGCGTCGGCCAGCGGCACGAACGTGCGGGCGCTGCCGAACAGGCCCGTGAGGACCAGGGCCCACTCCGGCTGTCTGGTCGTCCTGTCCACGTAGATGGCCTCGATCCGGCCTACCGGCTCGTTGTCGGTGGCCACGAGGGTCAGGCCCCGCCAGGAGCGGGCCTGGTCGATCGTTGGTAGCGTCATCGCGTCCTCCAGCGCCGCGTGCGTTGGTCGATCCTAGGGGCCGGTGGCCGGGCAGGCGAGACCAAACGTCCGAGAGCCCCGTCTAACCCCGGGAAACAGCACCTAACCCTACCGATTCCAGCACTTCCCCTCGTCGGTCTGACACCTAGGTGGTCGGCCAGTTGCTCAGGCGAGCCGGGTCCGGCGCCGGGGCGCCATGGCGGCCTCGATGTCGCCGGCGAGCCGGTCGGCCTCGGCGACGTCGAGCGTTGACACGGTAACGCGGATCGCGGGTGGGCTGCGGAGCCGGAACCGCTCGCCGGCCAGCACCGCCCACCCGGCCTCGAGCAGGCGCCGGGTGACGGTGCCCTCCTCGGCCACGGGCACCCACACGTTCATCCCCGAGCGGGCGTGCGCCGGGATGCCCCTGGCGGCGAGCGCCCCGGCCAGCGCCTCGCGCCGCCGGCGGTAGGTCTCGCGGCCCTGTTCCAGCAGGGCCGTCCCGCCGGGCGCCGACCACATGGCCACGGCCAGGCCCTGGAGCAGGTGGCTGACCCAGCCCGTGCCGACGAGCTGGCGGCCCTGCACGCGGGCTACGGTCCCGGGGTCGCCGGTCAGAACGGCCAGGCGCAGGTCGGGCCCGAGCCACTTGGACACCGAGCGCACGTACGCCCAGCGGGGGCGGTCGCCGGTAGCCAGGGTGACCCCGGGGGCGCCGGCGACCGGGCCGGCATGGTCGTCCTCGACGACCACGACCTCGGGGTGGGCGCCGAGGACCCTGCGCAGCTCCTCCAGCCGGGCCGGGGAGGCGACGGCCCCGGTCGGGTTCTGGGCCCGCAGCGTGGTCACGAAGGCCCCGGAGCCGGCGGCCAGCGCCCCGGCCAGGCCGTCGGGCAGGGGACCGTCGTCGTCGAGCGGCACCGGCTCGGGCCGCAGGCCCATGGCCCGGAGCAGGTCGAGGGCCGGCGGGAACCCCGGGTCGTCGACGGCCACCTTGTCCCCGGGCCGCAGGTGGGCCTGGAGGATGCGCTCGACCCCGTCGAGCGCCCCGCCGACCACGGCCAGCCCGGCCACCGGGATGCCGTCGGCCTGGAGCTGGGCGCCGGCCAGGGCGGCCAGCTCGGGCAGGACCTGGTCCTCGCCGTACAGGTGGTGGCGGCGGTCCACCTGGGCGAGGGCCGGGTCCAGGGGTGGCAGCAGCGCCGGGTCGGCCCGGCCGTGGGTGAGGTCCCGGACGCCCGGCGGGACGAAGGCCGGCAGCCCCTCGACCGGCAGCGGCGGCCGGTCGGCGACGGCGGTCCCCCCGCGGCCCCTGGCCGTGACCACGCCTCTGGCCCGCAGCCGCCCGTAGGCGGCGGCCACGGTGGTGGGGCTGACCCCGAGGCGCAGGCCGAGGTGGCGGATGGTCGGGAGGCGGTCGCCCGGGCCGAGCCGGGCCTGGCGGACCGCGCGCTCGACACTGTCGGCGATCTCGGTCGCGGTCGCCCCGGCGATGAAGTCCAGCTCCGGCTCGCTCATCACCGTAAGGATAGGAAACAGGGGCCAGACGCACCGAGGCGATGAGCCGCGGAGTCCGCTACGCGGACCGAACCGCTGCCCATCGCCCCGGCGAGGTCGGGCCCCCCCTTGGTGCCCCCCCTTGCGGGGCGCAGTCTCCCCGGAACCGGCGGTTCACGTCGAGGCCTAAACGCAAGTTGGACCATTCGGCCTAGCCTTCCTGGGCCTTCGGGACCCGATGGTCTAGTCAACCAGGATGGTTGCACTGTCCACCATCTCCGTATGGCGCCGCGTCCCACCGACCCGTCATCGTGGACCGATGACCGACATGACGGCTGCCGAGCGCTGGATGCGGGTCGCCCTCGACGAGGCCAGGGCCGCCCCCGGCCACGGCGACGTCCCGGTGGGCGCCGTGGTGGTCGCCCCCGACGGCGCCGAGCTGGCCCGCGGCCGCAACCGCCGCGAACAGCGGCGCGACCCCACCGCCCACGCCGAGCTGGAGGCGCTGCGCGCCGCCGCCGCCACCCTCGGGACCTGGCGCCTGGACGGCTGCACCCTGGTGGTCACCCTCGAACCCTGCACCATGTGCGCCGGCGCCCTGGTCCAGGCCCGGGTCGCCACCCTCGTCTTCGGCGCCGACGACCCCAAGGCCGGCGCCGTCACCTCCCTGTTCGACCTCGTCCGCGACCCCCGCCTCCCCCACCGGGTCGAAGTCCACCGGGGCATCCTGGCCGACGAATGCGCCGCCCTCCTGCGCTCCTTCTTCACCCCCCGCCGCTATACTCCGGGACGGCAAGGTGCCAGAGTGGACGAATGGGGCGGTCTCGAAAACCGTTGATGTCGCAAGGCATCCATGGGTTCGAATCCCATCCTTGCCGCGGCGTCCGGTGGCCGGTGGGTGCCGAGGCTGGCTAGACTGCGCGGCGGAGGCTTGGCCGAGCGGTCGAAGGCACACGCCTGGAAAGCGTGTAGGGGGGCAACTCCCTCGAGGGTTCGAACCCCTCAGCCTCCGCCGCGAAACCCGGTCATCCACCTGCGGTTCCCCCCAGACGGTTGTCGGTGGGTCCGCGCTGGGTCCGTGCCCGCTTCGCCAGGGCGGCATCTCGGACCATCTCCAGGCGGTCGGCGAGCGCCTCCATCTCGGACGGGAACAGGTGCCCGTAGGTGTCGAGCGTGATACCTGCAGTCGCATGCCCCAGCTGGGCCTGAACGGCCTTGATGCTCGCGCCCTGGGCGATGAGCAGGCTGGCGCAGGTATGACGGAGGTCGTAGAACCGCAGGCCTCCCGGCAGCGGGGCCGGACGCCGGTCCTTGGGCAGCTTGGCGATTGCCTCGTTCGCGGCAAGGACGGCTGGCTTGAAGCAGTTCCTGACGAAATCGGCCCGACTGAGTGGCCCGCCCATGGGGGCGGTGAACACGAGCGCCTCCGGATTGTGAGGCCGGGTGGCGAGCGAGGCGGCGAGCTCCTCGGCGACCGAGCGTGGCATTCGTACGATGCGCGCCTCGTGGGTCTTTACCGGACCCCACTCCAGCCGACTGACCTCAACCGCCGCCTCGACCACCCGAGCCGTGCAGCGAAGCAGATCCAGCCGACCAACCCTGAGCGCGACCAACTCACAGGGTCGCAGCCCCGTATAGGCAGCAAACAGGATGAGCGGCCGGTATCGGATCTCAGTGACCGCCGCGAGCCACTCGACCTGTTCTGCGTCGAGGAAATGCATCTCCTTGCGCTGCACCTTGGGAGGCTTGACACCCGTGGCGACGTTGCGAGCCAGCCTTCCACCCTCAACGGCCGAGGCGAGGATCTGAGAGAGCACCTGGAGCGCCTTGCCGGCGCGCTTTGGCGACAGCCCATCGGCGAGGAGGCCGGCCCGCCACTCCTTCACGGCCAGGGTGTCGATCGAGGCCAGAGTCCAGTCCCCGAAATCCGGCAACACCTGATGGTCAAGGAGCATCCGGTAGTCATGCCTGGTCGAAGGCTTCAGATGCGCCGTCGTCAGATACCAGCGCTCCGCCCACTCCCCGAAGCCCATCTTGCCGGCTGCCGGGTCCACGTAGGCGCCGCGCAGCTTGGCGTCCTCGATGCCGACCAGGAACCGCTCGGCGTCCAACCTGCGGGTGAAGCTCTTGGACCGCTCGCGGCCCGACGGATCCCGGTAGCGTGCCCGCCACCGGGGCCGACCCTGGCTCTGCTTCTTGCCCCGCAGATCCTCGACGTAGCCCACGGTCTACCTCCTACCGCCAACCGCTCGGAGCCGGCCATTCGCCGCCCGGGGAACTTCGACTCGGTGGGCGGCCACGTACTCGGCCAGGTCGTCAGGATGGAAGCGGACGAAGCGACCGACCTTGCGGTAGGCGATGCGACGCTCGAACACCAGCCGACGGACATGCCGGGGCGTGGTGCGCAGCCGCTCGGCCGCCTCCTCTGTGGTCAACAGCTTGTCCGTCATCGGTCCTTGCTCCTGGTCATGCAGCAGTCGTGCGTAGTTCCTCCCAGGCCACCCGTCGCTGTTCACGAGCCCGAGCGGCTGCTGACAGGGCCAGCCAGCGCTCACCCTCGGTGGCATAGCCCGAGCCCACATAGACCCAGGACGCAACGACGATCACGGCCTGGTCGTCCTCGGGCCGCTCCCAGGCATCCAAGGGCACACCGTCGCCGGCCCGGCGCCGCTTGGCGAACTGCACTCGAGCGCGGCGCAGGACGGTGAAGGTGGTCGAGTAGCGGCGGCTCTTGGTCGACCAATGCCCGCCAAACCCGAGCATGTGCGCCCACGCCCGCAGCCGCAGGCTGTCCAACCCCGGGCGGCCACCCAACTCCCAACAGGCGCGGACGAGCTCGGCCACATGAGCGGGCAACCTGTCCAGCCGCTCCAGGTCATCGTCGGCGGTGAGACGGTGGTCGAGGCCGCTGCCGAAGCTCTCGGTGGCCTTGGTGGCGTACTTGGCGATGTAGCCAGCGACCTGCTCAGCCGAAAGCTCCCCCGCCTGCTCACTGTCCTTGGTGATGTTGCGCACGTCGAGTTGCTCCCCCCAGCG
>Ga0307302_10001542_pt1 | contig 10175 bp, 10 predicted proteins | sample ER_DNA_183_FD_194490 | JGI IMG/M metagenome (GOLD analysis project Ga0307302, IMG submission 194490) | Bulk soil microbial communities from the East River watershed near Crested Butte, Colorado, United States - ER_DNA_183 | ecosystem: Environmental > Terrestrial > Soil > Floodplain | place... | reverse complement strand
TTCGGGAGTCGACGTGGGCGATGGAGGCCCTCACGTCAACGGTGATGTGTGCATCGGCATCGAGACTCCCGTTGATTGCGAGGACGTCTCCTAGCCCGATGCGCGGCTGGCCCTGCTCATCTCCCCCTTGGGAAGTAACCTCAAGAGGCCCGACCGATCGCCGCTCGCAGCATCGATCCGTCGGTCAGCGCTGGATCCGATAGGTGATGTGCGTCGCCAACGGCGACTGGAGCAGTCGCACGTGCTCGAGGTTGAGCGACTCGTCGAATCCTTCGAACAGCCGCTTGCCGCCGCCGAGGATCACGGGCGCGATCGTGATCGTCAGCTCCTCGACGTAGCCGCCCCGCAATGCCTGGCGGATCATGTCGGCTCCGCCCATGACGAACACATCCTTGTCGCCCGCGACGTCGCGCCCCTGCGCGATGGCTTCGTCGAGCCCGTTCACGAACCGGAACCCACCGTCCGTCGGCTGCTCTTCCGGGCGGTGGGTCACAACGAAGAGCGGCATCTCCCAGGGATTCCTCCCACCCCACGCCTCCGCGGCCTCGTAGGTGTTGCGCCCGGCGATGACGGCCCCCAAGCTGGCCAAGCCTTCGTCGAGGACCTGCTTGTCCGCGCCCGTGGCTTCGCCCTTCGGCTCCTCGGCATAGGACCACGGGCCGCCGAACACCCAGTAGTGCAGTCGCTCCCCACCCTCGCCCAAGCCGCGTCCGGGGCCGTCGTTCGGACCGACGACGTACCCATCCAGCGAGATCGTGATCCCCGCGTTCACCTTCGTCATCGATGTCCCCCTTGGCTCGTCACATCGCTCATGACCTGAGCGCCAGCACCTCCGGTCGGGCGAAGAGGAAGTCGCGATGCTTCTCGTCCAACCCTTCCGCGAACGCCTCGACGGCTCCGCGAGCGGCGTCCGCGGCCTTCTGTGCGGCCAGATCGTCACCGAGAACGGCCTGTGCTTCCGCCAGCGAGGCGAGCGAGGACCACGACGACGGGAGATGCCCGAGAGCCTCGGCCTCCGAGGCGGCCGTCTCCAGAGAGGTGGCCGCCTCCTCGTATCGGCCGAGCGCCGACTGCGCCATGCCCAACGCGGTTCTCGCCCGACAGACGTACTTCCGCCGACCGATGCGCTCCGACTCGTCCAACGCGTCTCGGGCGAACTCCGCCGCCTCTTCCGCGTGCCCGGCGAGGAGCGCCGCCTCGGCGCGCGCCGTCGCGAGCCGGATCGACCACAGCCATTGGTGGAAGCCTTTCGTGCCTTCGAGCGCCTCGACCAGATCGGGGATCGCGAGCTCGGCGGCGCCGACGTCACCCTCCTGCAGGTCGAGGTACAGCAGGTCCAGCCTGGCGCTCACAGCCGCGGGCGGAAACCCGGAGTCCTTCGCAAGCTCCAGCGCCTCATGGCTCTGCGCCCTCGCGCCGACGACGTCGCCAAGCTCTCGAAGGGTCCCTGCCCGCATGTTCAGCGCCCGCGAGGTGAATCGGAAGGAGTGTTCCTCCCACTCGCGACCGAGTGTGACCGCACGATCGAGCCACTCGATCCCTTCCTCGTGTCGAGACAGTCCGACGAGGGCGAGGCCCGCGTTGCAAGCGCTCGTGACCCCGGCTTCGAGGTTCGACGCCGTCACTCCGAGTTCGTAGGCTTCGGTCGCCATCGTCAGTGCAGTGTCGTAGTCCCCCGCCCAATACGACATGATCGCCCTCGTCGAATACATGCGGGCGAACGACGCGTCGCGACGCTCCTTCGGCCAGCGCGCATCCGCGCGTTCCCACGTCGCGAACGCCGCAGGAAGGGCGCCGCCCATCGCCTCGGCCTCGGACCTGGCGGCGAGCGCACGCCCCTCCAACTCGTCGTCGTCCAGCGTCGCCGCGATCTCGGCCGCGGCGGAGCTATTCTCGGCGACGTGCTTCGCGTCCGCCGCCCAGTACGCAGCCTTCGCCCGAGCGAGATGCGTGAGTCCCAGGTTCCGTCCCTCCGCTTCGACGAGGAGCCACTCGAGGTCGCCATCGATCGCGTCGGCGAACCGCGCCGCATCGATCATGGTCGACGCTCTGGCGAGTCGGGCCGCCACGAGTTCGTCGTGGTTGCCGGCCCGTTCGAGCAGCTCGATCGCATCTGAATACAAGGCGATCGCCTGGTCCTTGGCCCAGGCTCGGGACGCGACATCGGCCGCCATCATCAGGTACGTCGCGGTCTTGACGTCGTCGCCCGCCTCCCGGAAGTGGTGCGCGAGGATCGAAGCGGATTGCCGCACCCGGTCGCCGGCCGCTCCCTCGATGAACTCCGCGATCGTGCGATGGCGTTCGCGTCGTGCGGCGCGGGAGAGGGTCGCGTAGGCGACCTCACGCGTCAGCACGTGCTTGAAGATGAACTCGCGGTCGTCCGGTACGCTCGACGCGGGCTGGCGGCGGATCAGGTCCCGCGCCTCGAGGAAGTCCAGGGCCGTATCGAGCTCGCTCTCGCCCCCCGTGATCGCCGCGAGCGGTCCCAGCCAGAAGATGCGGCCGATCGCCGCCGCGTCCTGCAGCACCCGTCGCTCCCTCGCAGGCAATGCATCGAGTCGGGCGGCGATGATCGCTTGCACGGTCGAGGGGAGATCCGACGCAAGACCCGGAGCTCGCTCTGCGACCGAGGCCGCGAGCTCCTCGAGGAACAACGGGTTCCCTCCTCCGGTCTGGACGAGCCGGTCCGCGATCTCGGCGCCCGCGCTCGACGTCTCGAGGAGCGATCCGGCGAGCTCTCGAGCATCCGCGTCTGCCAGTGGATCGAGCGGGATCGCCGTGTACCGGGTGAGCCCGCCTCCCCAGTTCGGACGCGTGTCGAGGAGCTCCGGCCTCGCCAGGGTGATCAGGAACACGGGAACGTCCCGGAGCCGCGTCGCGAGCGACTCAAGGAGCTCGAGCAAGGCGGGCTCCGCCCAATGGATGTCTTCGAAGAAGAGGACGGTCGGCTCGCGGGTCCCGAGCGCCTCCACGAAACGCCGAACGGAGTGAAAGAGCAGCTGCTTGTCGGGCGCCCCTTCGTCCGAGAGCCCCAACAACACCGCGAGGTGAGCGGAGACCTCGGCGGCCTCTTCCGCCGAGAAGAGCGTCGCGATCGTGTCGTCCAGCTTCTTGCGTGCGGTGGCCGACGGATCGGACTCGTATACGCCGGCGAGTTGCAGCACCTGCTGACCGAACGCCCCGAACCCGGTCGTCTCCCCGTACGGACGGCAGCGTCCCTTCAAGAACACGCCGTGGGCTTCCAACGTGGGCTGAAGCTCTCGCAACAATCGGCTCTTCCCGATCCCCGGTGCACCGACGACGGTGACGATCTGTGGTCGACGATCGGCGCGGACCTTGTCCCAGAGGGTCGCGAGGAGCTGAAGCTCCCGCGCTCTGCCGATCATCGGCGCGAGCGCGGGCCGCTCCTGCTCCGAACGGCTTCCGTGAACCCGCCAGATCGAGATGGGCTCGGCCTTGCCCTTCACAGTGACGGCGTCGAGGGCCTCGTAGTCGAAGGCCTCCTGCGTGGCGAGGAACGTCCGCCGCCCGACGACGACCCCGCCGATCGGCGCGATCTGTTGCAGACGAGAGGCGGTGTTCATCACGTCACCGGTCGCGATCGCTTCCCCTCGTTCCGCCGAGCTCCCTAACGACACGACCGCATCCCCGGTGTCCACGGCGACGCGGACCGCGAGGGCGAGCCCGGGATCGTGTTCGTTCAGCTGCTCGATCGCTGCAAGGACGTGGATCGCGGCCTGGACCGCTCGCGACGGGTCGTCCTCGTGTGATGTCGGCGCACCGAAGACGCCTACGACGGCGTCGCCGATGAACTTCTCGACGGTGCCGCCGAACGCCTCGATCTCATCTCTCACCCGGGCGTGATACGGGCGGAGCCGCGCCTGGATGTCCTCGGGGTCGGCGGCGTCGCCGCTCGCCGTGGAGCCGACGAGATCGGCGAAGAGCACGGAGACGACCTTCCGCTCCTCGCCACTGAGTTCGCTCGCGAGTGATGCTGTGGCCTCCTCGATGAGCGAGGAGCCGCAGGTGCCACAGAACCGAGCGCCGGGCGAGTTCGTCGCTCCGCACGACGGGCATCGCGCCCCGAGCGCGGATCCGCACGACGTGCAGAACAGCTGGTCGACGGCGTTCATGGCGGAGCACGATGGGCAAACCGTTCCTGCCACGGTGCGGCGAGTCTAGCCTTCGACCTCGGCGGAGGCCCCGCCCCGCGTATCCTGGCCGCGTGGCATATCTCATCGCGATCGTTGCGGGCCTGGTCTTCGGGGCGGTGGACCAGTTCCTGGGGACCATCCACTTCGGCCCGTGGGGTTGGACGGTGAGCGGGATGTCGGCGCCCTGGCTCATCCTCCCCTTCCTGGCCGGCATGACTCAGGAACGCCGACGGCGCGCGATGGTGCTAGGACTCGTCGTGACGTTGGCAGCGCTGGCGGGCTATTTCGCGATGAGCAACAGCCCGATGGAGGGTGCGCCGCTGGGACGCTTCTTCGATCGCGTCGTCACCATGATCGTCAGCGGCTACAACCCACTTTGGATCGTGGGCGGCATCGTCACCGGACCTCTGTATGGGTTCCTCGGGCACCGCTGGAGGGTCGCCAGGTCGTGGATCAGCGCCACGCTCGTCACCGTCGCGCTCTGTCTCGAGCCCCTCGCGCGGAAGTTCGCCGGGATGCTGTCGGGATCTCCCGTGGTGTGGGGGACCGAGATCGCGATCGGCACCGTCGTCGCCGTGTGGTTCGCCTTCGTGATCGCCACGTCCCGACGAGCGCGAGAGACCGTTCCTCCGGCCGCCTGAAACGGGTTCATGGCCAAGCTGATCTATACGGCGATCATGTCGCTCGACGGCTACGTCGCGGATGAGGACGGCAACTTCGATTGGGCCGAACCCGACGAGGAGGTGCACGCCTTCGTCAACGACCTCGAGCGGCCGATCGGCACCTATCTCTACGGACGCCGGCTGTACGAGGTGATGGTCGCGTGGGAGACCATCACCGATGAGCAGCCCTTCATCCGGGACTACGCCGAGATCTGGCGGGCCGCCGACAAGATCGTCTACTCCCGGAGCCTGGAGACGGTACCGAGTGAACGGACGCGGATCGAACGGAGCTTCGACGCCGACGCGGTCCGGCAGATGAAGGCGTCAGCGGATCGTGGCATCAGCATCGGCGGTCCCACCCTCGCCGCCCAAGCGATCCGCGCCGGGCTGGTCGACGAGATCCGCCTGTTCCTCGCACCCGCGGTCGTGGGCGGCGGGACGAGGGGGCTTCCGGACGACGTTCGTTCGAAGCTCGAGCTGCTCGACGAACGCCGATTCGACAACGGCACGGTCTACCTCTCCTACCGCACGGCGAGCAGCTAGGTAGCAACCCGTCAGACCGTGATGACGATCTTCCCCTGCGCCTGTCCCGTCTCCAGGTAGCGGATCGCCTCGGGCACCTCGCTCAGCGGGAACGTCCTGTCGATGACCGGCGTGATCTTCCCGGCTTCGATGAGGTCCTTCATGACGGCTAGTCGGTCGCCGGGGTCCTTCGTGCCACGGAAGGGATGAAGAGCGCTCACGAACGGTGAGATCACGATCAGCTTCGCGAACCGACCCAAGCTCCCGAACCAGCGATGGCCTGAAGCTCCGTACTGGTCGAACCCGCTCAGCACGTACGTCCCGTCGGGGGTGAGCGCGCGTCGGGCCTCCGGCCACGGATGGTTCCCCGCGATGTCAAGGACGAAGTCGTATCGCTCGTCGCGTTGGGTGAAGTCGTCCTTCGTGTAGTCGAGGACCTCGTCCGCACCGATCGACCGGAGCATCTCGAGCTTCGCGGGGGCATCGACGCCGGTCACGTGCGCTCCGTATGCCTTGGCGAGCTGCACGGCGAAGGTCCCGACGGCCCCACCGGCGCCGTTGATCAAGACCGACTGTCCGGGTTGGGCCCGTCCCTCGTCGCGCACATGTTGCACGGCGAGTGACCCGGAGGTGGGGACGGCCGCGGCCTGCTCGAACGTGAGCCTTGCCGGCTTCGGCTCGAGCAAGGATCCCGGAACGGCGGCGTACTCGGCGAACGCGCCGCCGTTGCGCCACAGGTTCGCGCGCAGGCTCTGGCCGAAGACCTCGTCGCCCGGCCGGAACCGCGTGATATCCGTGCCGACCGACTCGACGACGCCGGAGAGATCCGTGCCCGGGACGTGGTGCTTCGGTCTGCGGACCCCGGAGCCCATGAAGCGGAGCACATACGGGATGCCTCGCATCGCGTGCCAAACATCCGCGTGAACCGACGCGCTGCGAACCCGGACGAGCACCTCGTCATCCTTCGCGGTCGGCTCGTCGATCTCCCCGAGCTGGAGAACGTCGGCTGAGCCGTACTCGTCCTGGACGATCGCCTTCATCGAAGTGTCCCTGCGCGTTCGAACGTGTCGCTCTGCTCGATCAGAGATCCCCAGGTTCCGGAGGCCATGAAGCCTTCTTCATCTCACTCTAGCTACAGTGGTGTGATGACAACGTTGCTCCTGTTCCATCACGCGCAAGGGCAGACGAAGGGGTTCCTCGCCTTCGCCGATGAACTTCGGGACGCCGGCCACACGGTCCACACCCCGGACCTCTACGACGGCAAGACGTTCGGGACCATCGACGAGGGCGTCGCCAATGCCAAGGAGGTCGGCTTCGATGAGATCTTGAGGCGGGGTACGGCGACGGCGACGGACCTGCCGGCCGACATCGTCTATGCGGGCTTCTCTCTCGGTGTCATGCCCGCGCAGTCGCTGGCGCAGACGCGACCGGGTGCGCGAGGCGCGATCCTCTATTCCGCAGCCATGCCGCCATCCGAGTTCGAGAGCTCCTGGCCGGTCGGCGTGCCTCTCCAGATCCACATGATGGACGCCGACCCTTGGGCGGAGGAGGACCGGGCGGCGGCCGAGGCGTTGGTCGAGGAGGTCGAGGACGGGGAACTGTTCCTCTATCCCGGGTCGGGCCATCTTTTCGCCGACTCGAGTCTCGGCGACTACGACCAGCAGGCGGCCGGGCTGCTCATGGACAGGACGCTCCACTTCCTACGTCGAGTCGGCTAACCCCGCGGGCCACCCATCGCCAGCCATCCTCCTCGCTTCTCCGTGACCCTTCGAGCCGACCGCCTGCTACAGGTCGGTCGATGTGCGACGATTCGGACCCACGAAGGGGGATCGATGGCGGCGATGATCGACAGCACCACCTACGCGGGCTTCTGGCGGCGCTTCGCGGCCTGGATCCTCGACGGCTTGCTGTTGAGCCTGGTCGCGTTGCCGTTCAGCCTTCAGTTCGGAGGCGACGCCGCCGCACAGGGTGGACGAGCCTCTGCGACCGGCACCATCTCGACCGTGGTCGGGTGGCTCTATTACGCCTTGATGGAGAGCTCATCGAAGCAGGCCACGGTCGGGAAGATGGCGCTCGGGATCGTCGTGACCGATCTGGAAGGCCGCAGGATCGGATTCGGGCGCGCGACCGGCCGATACTTCGCCAAGATCCTCTCGGCCCTGATCCTCGGGATCGGGTTCCTGATGGCGGGCTTCACCGAACGGAAGCAGGCGCTCCATGACATGGTCGCCAGCACGCTGGTGCTCAAGGGAGAGGCTCTCTCTCAGTCTCGATCCGTCTCCGGACCTGTTCCACCACTTCCGCCACCTCCGCCGTACAGCGGCTAGATCCTCGTCGAGAGGACCGGTTGTGAAGCTGACCGGACAACCGCTGCCAGTTAGGACGAGCGAGGAGTGGCGCGCCTGGCTGGAGCAGAACCATGCCACCGCGGCGGATGTCTGGCTGATGATCTACAAGAAGCACGCGGAGACACCGTCCGTCAGCTCGCAGGAGGCGATGCAAGAGGCGATCTGCTTCGGCTGGATCGACAGCCGGATGCAGCCGATCGACGAGGGCCGGTACGCGCTTCGCTTCACCCCGCGGAGGAAGACGAGCAACTGGTCCGACCGCAACAAGGGATGGGCCGCGAAGCTCATCGAAGAAGGACGGATGACCGAGGCCGGGCTCACCAAGATCGAGGAGGCCAAGCGGAACGGACGCTGGGATTGAGCCCTCACCCAGGATTCGGGTGAGACCAGGACGAGCGCCCGGGACATCGATCGACTCATCTGCCGCCGTCCAAAGACCTCACGTGCGCCGAGGGACGCTGAGCCGGGATTACGCGGCCGGATCTGCGGGTATCACTAGGCGCCTGGATCTCCTCAGTCCCATTGGCTCGAGGACCCGCCGGCCGCCGACGGCAGGAAGGTCGTGATCACCGACACGGACCACTACGCACCGGGGAGGGGCGACGCACTTTGGGCGTGGAAGTCCTTCCTTCGCGGCCACCATCCGATCCTCATGGACTTCGGGCTCATCGGCGGAGTGGATCCTCCGGACCCTTCGGCGGGAGCACCCATGTCCTTCGAGGCATTCGAGCCCGCTCGCTGGGCGATGGGCGACACGGTGCGATATGCCGAACGGATGAACCTCATCGCGATGGAGCCGCGTGGCGATCTCACCTCGACCGGGTACGCGCTGGCGAACTCGGGCGAGGAGTACCTCATCCTCCAGCCGAGTAGCGAAGCCGACCCGTTCACGGTGACACTCGAGCACGGCACGTACACGGTCGAGTGGTTCAGCGTCGATGGCCGCAAGACGGTTGGCGCGGACAGCGTGATGGCCGACGACTCGTCGCCGATCGCCTTCACCGCTCCGCCCGGATCGCCCGGCCCTGCTCTCGTGTATCTGGTTCGGGACGTCGGAAGCTGATGGCGCCCGGCGATCGAAGCCGTTCACCTGGGAACCTCCTGGCTAGGATGCCGAGGTGGCGAAGACCTATTCGGCGCAGGAGATCGCAGCCGAGGCCGGGGTCCCCGAGGAACGGATCACCTGGCTCGTCTCGCTCGGCCTGCTGAAGCCTGACCAAGACGGCACCTTCACGTTCGGTGCCATCCTCGGAACGGAGCTCGTGTCCGCGCTTCTCGACTCCGGTCTTCCGATAGCGACTGTGGAGCGGGTCGCCGCCGAAGGCTGGCTCGACTTCAGCCGCACCGACGACTACCTGCCTTACGAGCCCGGACCCCGCTCCGATCGGAGTTTCGCGGAGTTCCAGTCGGCGGCCGGACCCCGAGCCTCGTTCCTGCCGGCCGTCTACGAAGTGCTCGGACTGCCGAAGCCGGATCCATCGGCGCCGATCCACCTCGACGAGGAAGCGATGCTCGAGCGGTTCCTGGAGGCATGGCGGCTGTCCGGTGACGACGACTCCCTCCTGCGCGCCGCAAGGCTCATGGCGGCGGGAACCCGGGCCGCGATGCTCGGATGGGTCGAGCTCATGGACGAGGAGGTCGCGGCGCCGGCACGGGAGCGGATGGTTCGCGGCGAGACGGACCTCTTCCCCGACGAAGTCAGGGTCGCGTTCACGACACTCATCGCCCTCGCGCCCCAGATGTTCACGTGGCTCAGCTATCGATACCTCGAGCAGCGGAGCACCCAGACGATCGTCGACGGGTTCGAGCAGTTCCTCGCCTCTCGAGATCTCGTGCCGATCCCCCCACCGCAGGCGCCGCCGGCGATCGTGTTCGTCGATCTCTCCGGGTTCACGAAGCTGACCGAGGAACGCGGCGACGAGACCGCCGTTCGGATCGCAACCTCGCTCCAGCGCCAGGCCGATGCGAACGCCGCCCGGCACGGCGGACGGTTGGTGAAGCTGCTCGGGGATGGAGCGCTGCTCTGGTTCCCCGTTCCGAGCCTCGGCGTGGAGGCTGCCCTGGACCTCGTGCGAACGATGAGCGACGAGGGGGCGATCGCCGCGCACGCCGGGATCCACGCAGGACCGGTGATCGAGCGAGACCTGGACGTGTTCGGCCGGACCGTGAACCTGGCATCGCGCGTCGCCGACGTGGCGCAACCCGGCGAGGTGCTCGCGACCGGAGCGGTCGTGGACGCGGCGGACGGCAGCTCGTACCGATTCGAACCGTTCGAAGACGCCACCCTGAAGGGGATCCCGGAGCCGGTACCACTCTTCCGGGTGATCCGCGAGGAGTGACGTTCGGCTACGGATGCGACGCGGGCGACTCCGCTTGATGGGTACCGTGCGCCTCCGGCCCGGCGTCCTCGTGGCGGATCTGCTCACGGACCTCGGAGTACCGGACCGCTTCGGTCGCGATCATCGCGACCATCACTGCGGTGAGCAGTC
>Ga0307302_10001540_pt1 | contig 10192 bp, 8 predicted proteins | sample ER_DNA_183_FD_194490 | JGI IMG/M metagenome (GOLD analysis project Ga0307302, IMG submission 194490) | Bulk soil microbial communities from the East River watershed near Crested Butte, Colorado, United States - ER_DNA_183 | ecosystem: Environmental > Terrestrial > Soil > Floodplain | place: USA... | reverse complement strand
CCGAGTCGATCACGATGACGTCGATGGCGCCGGAGCGGACCAGCATGTCCGCGATCTCCAGGGCCTGCTCGCCGGTGTCGGGCTGCGAGACCAGCATGGCGTCGGTGTCGACGCCGAGGTTGCGGGCGTAGGTCACGTCCAGGGCGTGCTCGGCGTCGATGAAGGCGGCGATCCCGCCCGCGCGCTGCGCCTCGGCGATGATGTGCAGGCCGACGGTCGTCTTTCCGGACGCCTCCGGGCCGTAGATCTCGATGACGCGGCCACGCGGCACGCCGCCGATGCCGAGGGCGAGATCGAGCGCCAGGCTGCCGGTCGAGATGAACTCGATCGGCATGGCGGGGCCGTCACCGCTCATGCGCATGACCGAGCCCTTGCCGAACTGCTTTTCGATCTGCAGCAGGGCGACTTCCAGTGCCTTTTCGCGCTCCACGGTCCCTCCCCGAACGCTGCCGTTGCGGGCAGTATAGGTCGTGGTCATGACAGGTCCTCTCCTTGCTCGGCGGCGGCAGCGGGCAGCGGCAGTGAACCCAGGGAAGGAGGGCGGCGCTGCGGTGGGAGCACCCTACTACGAACGTGTGTTCGGCACAACGCTCCGGGAACGGCTGGGGAAAACCGAGGACGGGGGTGGCCGCCGGACCGGGTCGGCAGGACTACGGAGCGCTTCACGCCCGCGGTGCGGGTAGGCTCCCTCCTCGTCATCTCGTAGGCTCCCCGACCGCCACCACGCCACCGCATCCTGCCGATCCCCTCCGGTCCGAGGCTTGTCATGCGCTTCCCGCCCAGCCGGGTGCTCCTCCCGTTCGTCGCCGTCGTGGCGTTGCTCGCCGTCGTCGGCACGGTCGCCGTGGCGCGGGATCGCGGCCAGCGGGACGCGGCCGGACCGGGCGCGGGCGCCGCCAGCGCGGCGAACCAGGCCGGCGGGCCGGGCGCGCGGCAGCCGGCGGCCGCCTTCGGCGACCCGGCCGTCAGCTTGTCGACCGCGGGCCTGCCCCGGGTCACGCAGGCCGCGGCGACCACCGACGCGGTCGTGATCTGGAACGGGCGCGGCGCCGTGCCGGCAGCGTCGGCGCGGGCCGAGCGGCCCAAGCCGGGGACCCGCGCCCAGGTCCGGCTGGACCTGGCGATCACCGCCGCGACCGGCCGGGCGCGGGCGGTCGTCCGGGTCCGCAACCTGACCAGCGCGCGGCTGGCGCTGACCGGGACGTTGCAGCTCCTGGTCACCGGGCCGGGCGCGGCCACCGTGGTCAGGCAGCGGCTGAACCGCCCGCTCGCCCGCGGGGCCACCGCCGCGGTGAGCCTGCCGCTCCAGCCCGCCAGCCCGGGGGTCTACCGGGTCCGGGCCAGCTTCGTGCCCGCCTGAGCGCGAGCCGGGCCGGCGATCGGGTTCTGGTCCCGCGGCGGGCCCGGCTCGGCTCCATGCGCACCTCCTGGCAGGACGGCACGTCCCGGTGTGCGCCCTGGCCGAGGTGGTCACCGGCACCCGCGCCGTCACGGGGAGGCCGGTGGGACCTCGACGGTGAGGCTGGTGAGGACGAGGCGGAAGGAGAGGGATTCGTAGAGCCGGCGCGCCGGGTTGCCCTTGGTCACGGCCAGGCCGAGCGCGGGCAGCCCGAGCTCGGCGGCGATGCTCAGCGCGCGTTCGAGGAGCAGCCGGCCCAGGCCGGCCCATCTGGGGTCGGGGTGGCGGAACAGGTCACCGACCCAGGGGGCGCCCCATGGCGGTGTGCCGCGCCGGTCGGTGACGCTGATGCCCGCCACCACCCGGTCCTCGCCGTCGATCGCCAGGCCGCTGCACGGCAGCAGCGGGCCGAGCACCTGACCGCCGATCTGGTCGGCCAGCTCCCGCTCGACGTCGGCGGGCGGCGGCCCGCCGAGATGGTCGGGGTGGCCGGGCGGGAACGCCGCCCGCCAGGCGTCGACCAGGTCGGCGGCGGGCCTGTCAAGGGCGGTGATGCGCACGCCGTCCGGGATCCCGACCGGCCGCCACGGCGGCGGCGGGTCGGCACGCAGGTCTCGCGAGAACACGTGGGCGTGCCGGCGCCGTCTGGCGCCGGCGGCCACCAGCGCGAGCCCGACCGCCTCGCTGCCCGACACCAGCGCCCCGGGCAGGTCGGCCAGGACGGCCGGGACCACCTGTTCGGGGGCGATCCCGTCGGCCAGCTCGAACAGGTCGGCCCAGCGGGTCCCGTCACGGGCGTCGTCCTGGAAGCGGGCGAGCAGGCGGCCGTGCGGGTCGACCAGCAGGCGGCCGTGGGGGCAGGCGGAGGGGTCCTTGGCGATCGGCATGGCTGCAGCGTAGGGGCGCGCGGTCCGACCCGTCCACGCGATTGCCCCGCCCTGGACCGGGACCGGGCGTCAGCTCGAACCGGTCAAGGGGAAGGTGCGGACGACCCGGTAGCGGGCGCCACGGGGTGTCGGAGTGCTGCGGTAGCAGCACAGCTCCCGGGCCTCCCACGGTGGGCTGGCCGCCACGGCCTGGGTGAGCAGCTCGACCAGGGCCTCGGGGAGCGGGGCGGGCACCGGCAGGCGGGCCAGGGTGAGGTGGGGGGTGTACTCGCGCTCCTCGAAGCGGAGCCCGGCCTCCCTGCAGGCGGTGGCCAGCCTGGTCGCCAGCCTGACCAGCACCTCCGTGTCCCCGCTCACGCCGGCCCACAGCACCCGCGCGCGGCGCTCGCTGGGGAAGCCGCCGGCGCCGTCCAGCCGCAGGTCGGCCGCGCCGAGGCCGGCCACCGCCCGCTCCCCCACCGTGAGCACCTCGGCGGAGAACTCCGGCCGGACCTGGCCGAGGAACGCCAGGGTGAGGTGCCAGCCGCTCGGGTTGGTCCACCGCGCCGCCGGCAGGGTGCCGGTGAGCTCGGGCAGGACCGCTTCGAGCGGCTCCCTGCTCGCCCCTGGGACCGGGACGGCGAAGAACAGCCGCCCGCTGAGCAGGTCGGGATCGGACAGCATGCCGCCGGACGCGGCCGGGCCGGGTTCGGATCGCGGCGGCGGCGCGCCGCTCGGACGCCGGCCCGACGCCTCCCGGCCGGTACGGGGTGGCCGGCCGGGCCGGCGGGCGCCGCTCACCTGACGCCTTCCAGGCGCTGCCGGAGCAGGTCGAGGGCGAGCGTGGTGGCCCACGCGCGGACCTGGGTGCGGTCACCAGGGGCGCGGGTGGTGGTGGTGACCGTGCCTGCCGGGTCGGCCACGGCCAGGCAGAGGTTGCCGACCGGGCGGCCGCCCTGCTCGGTGGGACCGGCCACCCCGGTGGTGGCGACGCCGACGTCGGCCGCGAAGGCGCGCCGGACACCCTCGGCCATGGCGGCGGCGACCGGCTCGCTGACCGGGCCCTGCCGGTCGAGCAGCTGCCGGTCGACACCGAGGACGGCCGCCTTGGCCTCGGTGGCGTAGGCGACCACGCCGCCGCGGTAGTAGCTGGAGGCACCTGGCACGGTGGTCACGCGCGCGCCGACCAGGCCGCCGGTGAGCGACTCGGCGGTGGCGAGGCTCTGGCCGCGCTCGCCGAGCAGGCGCGCGACGACCTGCTCCAAGGTCTCGTCGTCGAGGCCGTACACCACCGGGCCGAGCTCGGCCCGGATGGCCTCCTCGACGGGTGCGATCCAGCCGAGCGCGTCCTCCCGGGTCGGGCCGACCGCGGTCAGGCGGACCCGCACCTCGCCGGGGCTCGCCAGGTAGGCCATGGTGACCCCGTCACCGCCGGCGCCGGTGGATTCCCAGATGGGGGTGAGCCGCTCGGCCAGCCGCGACTCCCCGACCCCGGCGGTGCGCAGGGTCCGCGAGACGATCGCGCGGCCCTCCCCGGCGCGGGCGGCCAGGTCGGGCAGGACCACCCGCTCGAGCATGCCCTCCATCTCGCGCGGCACGCCGGGCACGGCGTAGAGCGGCTTCCCGCCGATCTCGATCACCAGGCCAGGGGCGGAGCCGCGGGGGTTGTCGATGGTGCGCGCCCCCTCGGGCACGTCGGCCTGGCGCAGGTTCATCTGCGCCATCCGGCGGATGCCCATGCTGGCGAAGCGCTCCTGGAGCCACTGCTCGATGGCGGGGTCGCGGCGGAGGGGCACGCCCGCCAGCGCGGCGATCGCCTCGCGGGTGACGTCGTCCTGGGTGGGGCCGAGGCCCCCGGTGACGATCACCGCGTCGGCGCGGTCGAGCGCCTCGCGGAGCACGGCGGCGATGCGCTGCTCGTTGTCCCCGACGACGGTGTGGTGGAGGCAGTCCCAGCCCACCTCGGCCAGGCGCTGGCCGATCCAGGCCGCGTTGGTGTTGACGATCTGCCCGAGGAGCAGCTCGGTCCCGACCCCGACGATCTCGCAGCGCACGCCCTGCCGGCCTCCGTCGACCGCGCGGTCACTCGCCGCCGCGGCCGCCCGCGAGCTTACGGCAGCACGCGGTCATGCGCGCGCCCGGCCGCCGGATCGTCGCGGGCGCGGGCTCCTCAGACGAGCCCGCGCGTGTAGTCGGAAATCTCGACGAACTCGCCCGGGGCCGGGCAGGCCGTCCGGAGCTCCTCCGAGACCGCGTCGTTCACCAGGATGAGCCCTGGCAGCCCGGCCAGGTTGAACACCTCGGGGACGCCGGCGGGCAGTGGGGTGAGCACCAGCTTGCGGATCCGCTGGATGACGTCGGGGTACTCGTGGTCGACGTCGTAGTCGGAGCGCTCGCGGTCGAAGCAGTCCACCGTCTCGAGCAGGTTGAGGAAGAAGTAGTCCCGTTCCGGGTACTCGGGGACGGCCACCTCCACGAACTGCAGCCGCGCCGAGGTGCATCCCTCCAGCGTGGAGCGGAGGTTGCCGGAGAGGATGCGGCCCATCCACACGGTGCCGATGACGTCGGCCAGCGCACCCTCGGAGAGCTTCGTCACCACCGGTCGGCGCAGCGGCCGGGGCAGCTCGACGCCGGATGCCAGGCGGCGCTCCTGCTCGGCGGTGAGCCCCTCGACTTCCTCGGCGAAGGCGTAGCCCGAGCCCGGGAGGTAATCGGTCCAGACGTGCCATCCCATGGTGCGCTCCCCCGCTCAGGTCAGCCGCTTCCCCGACTGCTTCACCCGGTACAGCTTCCGCTTGAGGCTCTTGACCAGCTGGTCGAGCCTTGGTTCGACCTTCCCCCAGTCCTTGGCGCCGACGGCCCGCTGGATCGCGTCCAGCTCGTCGCGGACGTCGCCGGTGTAGACCGGGTGGCTGGTCGAGTGGACCTTCTCGGGCAGGCAGTACCCGTTGGCGGCCCCGTTGAAGTCGAAGCCGTTCTTCTCGGCGAGCTTGACCACCGGATGGGACCTGAGCTCCAGTGGGATGACGTGGTGGGCCTGCTCGTTCGGCCGGCAGGTGCCGAGGGCGGCGCGCAGCTTCGCTCTGGCCGCCTTCTTCGGGTCCCAGACGCTGCCGATGACGATCTTGCCGCCGTCGATCTTGAGCTTCGGGATGGCCGAGCCGACCCAGGCGAGCTTCCGGCGGATGCCCTTGATCACGCCCTTCCGGTTCTTGGTGTAGAAGTAGGCCTCGCTCGGAAGCCGAGGGTTGTTCTCGCTCACCACGGTCCTGCCGATGAGCGGATCGACCTGGTTGATGATCTTCTCGGCCTCGGCGGCGGACTTCATCGAGCGCGGGCGCACCAGCTTCCGCACGGTCTCCTTGGCCGCGTCGCCGACCTTGTTGGCCAGCGCCGCGACGGCGTCCTTGAAGTCCCGCTGCACCACGCCGGTGGCGTGGCCACCGCCCTGCTGCACCACGTGGGTCAGCTCGTGCGCGAGCAGGCGGCGGCCGTCGCGGCTGCCCGGGTCGTACCTCCCCGGCCCGAAGTAGACGTGCTCGTCGAGGGTGAACGCGTTGGCCTGCAGCAGTTCGCTGGCCTGGTGGGCGGCGACGTCGCGGTGGACCCGGACGCGACCGAAGTCGCTGCCCATCAGGGCCTCCATGTCCCGCCGGACGCCTTCGTCCAGGGCTTCGCCGGTGGAGGTGCGCGTCAGCCGGACCGCGCCGAGCTCCGAGCCCGCCGGCAGGGCCCGGTCGCCGCTGGTCCTGCTGGGCATGAGCAAGCCCTTGAGCTCGGGGATCACGTCGTCGGCCACGGCCTTCTCGGTGCGCGTGAACACCAGGTCGAGCTGCTTCTTGGTCTGCTTGACCACCCCGCCGAACTCCTTGCTCACCTCGGTGAGGACGCCGTTCATGGCGTCGACCAGATCCTTGGGGATGAGCGGAGCGACCAGGTTGTCCGCCACCAGGCTCTCCAGACCGAGCTTGCGCGCCGCCCACGCGATCGGCTTGTAGGGCGTGGGGACCAGCAGGGCGGCTGCCCGGGTGACGGCCTTGGCGATGTCCTCCTGCTTGACCAGGTCCTGGAGCTTGTCGAAGCGCTCCACCTGCAGCTCGATCGCGGCGCGGGCGGCTTCCAGATGCTCCTGGAAGGCCGCGGCGGCCTCCTGCCCGAACGTCTCCACCAGGAGCTGGAACTCCTCCTTGCTCCGCTTCGGGTCCGCCGCCATGGCGACCAGTTCGTCGAGGATCGGGAGCTGCTCGATCACCAGCCCGGCCGCGCCGAGCACGTCGAGAAACGCCCGCCGGCCCTTGAACACCGGGGAGAGCACCCGGCGGACCTTGGCGACCAGGTTGGCGATGCGCTGGGCGAGCGCGAGGATCCCGGCCTCGGCGAGCTTCGGGTTCGCCTGCTTCGGCTTCCTGACCACGGATTGCGCGGTCGCCCAGGTCTCCAGGGCGTCCAGGGCGGCGTTCTCCTCCAGGCCGAGCAGGATGCCGAGCAGCCGGTCGGTGTCCAGCAGCGCCTCGAGCGCGCCGGCGTTCTTGGCCAGCTCCGAGAGCGCCACGATCAGCTCCTGCAGGGCCTGGAATTCCTCGGCGTCGCCGAGCGCCTCGAAGCCGGCCTCCAGGACGTCGATGACCTCCTGGGGGAGCTCGAGCCAGCCGAGCCACCCGTACTTGCTCCCTGGCTTGGTGCCGATGCCCGTGCCGGTGCCGCCCGCCCTGCCGCCCACGCCCTGGGGGCCTGGCTGCTTGCCCTGCCCGGGGGCGCCGCCCTGCTTCGGCCCGCCGGGCCGGCCCTGCCCTCCGGAGCCGCCCGCGCCTCCGCCCTGCTGCCCGCCCCCGCCTTTCTGCCCGCCCGCGCCCTGCCGGCCGCCTCCTTTCTGCTGCCCGCCCGCGCCGCCGCCCTGCTTGCCGGTGGCCTGGCCCTGCGATCCCGGGCCCGCCGCGGCCTTGCCAGGCGGCGGCTTCTGGTAGTCCTTCTTCACCAGCGAGCCCCCGCCGACCGTGATGGCCAGCACCGTGCTGGTCGCGCCGCTGAGCTCGCGCAGGAGCTTCTGCTTGTTGCTGAAGCGGACCAGTGGGAGGTCGGTATACGGTCCCCAGGTGATCGAGAGCGCGCTCCCCGCCTGCTTGATGGTGGCCTTGAAGACGCCGGGCATGACCGGGGTGCCCTTCGCCTCGGCTTCGGCGATGAAGTCGGGTGGCACGTCGAACCGGTAGGCCGAGCCGATCTGCTTGCCGGCGGCGTCGTAGAGCGTCGCCTCGCCGATGACGACCCGCTTGCTCGACCCGCCGCGCTGGACGGTGACCGGACCGGGACCCGCCCGGATCAGCCGGCTGACCGTCCGGTTCCCGGCGAGCCGCTGTAGGGCGAGGAGCTCCCGCGGGGCGATCCCGGTGACCGTGCCCGGATCCAGCACGGTGAGGCCCGGCGGGGGGAGCCGGGCGCCGCTGCCGCCGGGAGGTCCCGACCGCGTCGGAGGGGTGGAGGCCCGCCTTGGCGCAGCGGCCTGGGGCTTGGCTGGTCGCATGGCTCCACCGAGTCTGGCACGGCAGGGGTGCCAGGCCAGCGGCGAAAGGGATCACGCGAGGACATGCTCGGATGCCCGATCGGGCACCACCGTGCAGGGCGGGCAGCCGGCGTCGGCTGGCCGTGCCGCTACCGGTGCGCGGCGACCGGGCGGGCGAGGAGCTCGGGGCCTTCGGCGGCGGTGATCTCGACCTCGGCGTAGTCGCCCGCGCTGGCGGCGGCGAGGCCGGCGACGCGGACGATGCCGTCGCTCTCGGGTCCCTCGCGGAAGCTGCGGCCCTCGGCGCCGTCGCCGCCGACCCGCTCGACCAGGATCTCGATGCGGCGGCCGATCCAGCGCGCCTGCGTCTCGGCGAGCAGGCGCTCCTGCAGCTCCTGGAGCCGCTCGACGCGTGCCCTGGCGGTGCGTGACGCCACGCGGCCGTCCAGGGCCATGGCGCTGGTCCCCTCCTCGGGCGAGTACGCGAAGAACGCCACCCAGTCCAGGCGGGCCTCTTCCAGGAAGCCTTCCAGCTCGCGGACGTCGGCGGCGCGCTCGCCGGGGAAGCCGAGGATGAAATTCGATCGGAAGGCGGCGTCGGGGTCGAGCCGGCGGACCCGGTCGACCAGTTCCACGAAGCCGGCCCGCGAGCCGCCGCGGCGCATGCGGCGCAGCACCGGCAGGCTGGCGTGCTGCAACGAGAGATCGAAGTAGGAGCAGACCACCGGGTTGGCGGCCATCTCCTCCAGCAGGCCGGGGGTGAGCTCGTCGGGTTGCAGGTACTGCAGGCGGACGCGGCGCAGCCCGTCGACGCCGGCGAGGTCGCGCAGCAGGTGGATCAGGGCGGAGCGGCCGCCGAGGTCCTTGCCGTAGGAGGTGGAGTTCTCGGCCACCAGGACCACCTCGGAGACGCCGCCGCCGGCGAGCCAGGCAACCTCGTCCAGCACTTCGGTCGGGCGCCGGGAGCGGAAGCCGCCCCGGAACGAGGGGATGGCGCAGAACGAGCAGTCGCGGTCGCAGCCCTCGGCGAGCTTCACGAACGCGACCGGGCCGCTGGCTTCGCGCCTGGGGGGGAAGCGCCGGTCCGGCGGCGTCGGGAACACCAGCGGCAGCGCCCGCCGGCCCGGCGGCGGGGCCGGTGCCGTCGGCGGTGGGGCGGCGACGCCGGGGGCCGTCCCGGCGAGGGCGGCGTGGAGCACGTGGGGCAGGCGGGCGTAGTCGGCGAAGGGGACCACGGCGTCGGCTTCGGGCAGCTCGGCGCGGAGGTCCTCGGTGTACCGCTCGGCCATGCAGCCCATCACCAGCACGGCCTTCGCCCTGGCCTGCCCCTTCAGGTCGGCCGCGTCGAGCACGGTCTCGACCGACTCGCGCCTGGCCGCCTCGATGAACGCGCACGTGTTGACCAGCACCGCGTCGGCCTGCTCGGGGTCGTCGACCAGGTCGTAGCCGGACGCGGCCAGCAGGCCGGCGGCGTTGACCGAGTCGACCTCGTTGCGGCCGCAGCCGAGGGTGACGATGGCCACCTTCTGCGGCGGCGCGGCGGATGTCATGGCCGAGACAGTAGCAGAGCGGTCTCGCCGCGCCGCCCGGCCAGGGCCCTACCCTTTGGTCGCGTGGAACAGGTAGCGGTTCAGGCTGAAGAAGTAGTCGGCGCCGAGCGAGCGCAGGTCGGCCGCCCACGCGTCGGCGTCCTCCTTGGTCAGCCCGCCCCGTCCGACCACGAACCCGGCGATGACCTCCAGGATGCGCGCACTGAACGTGTCGGGGTCGAAGCCGGCGTTGAACAGCGGCAGGACCTGGGTCGGCCCCACCTCGAAGCCGGCGGCGTCAAGCGACCCCCGCAGCGTCCGGGGCAGGTGCGGGTCGACCAGGTGCTCCTCCCAAGCGGCCAGCACGCGCGCCATGCGCCGGTCGTCGCCGGAGCGCCAGACGATCGAGTCCCAGTCGGTGTCCAGCAGGAGCACCCGGCCACCGGGGCGCAGCACCCGGTAGACCTCGGCGAGCGCGGCGGGGACGTCCTCGACGTACTCGAACACCTGGGTCGAGACGGCGACGTCGAAGGCCTCCTCCGCGCAGGGAAGCTGGTCCGCGCCCGCCTGGCGCAGCTCGATCGGGGCGCCGCCCGGCTGGGTGGCGCGCGCCCGGGCGAGCGCCAGCATGCTGTCGCTGACGTCGATCCCGCAGACCAGGCCGTCGGGGCCGACCGCGGCCGCGATCTCGACCGCCAGCAGCCCGGGGCCGGTGCCGACGTCGACGACGCGCTCGCCCGGGCGCAGCGCGAGCGACTCCAGCACCACCCGGCGCTGCTCGACCACGTCCGGGGTCAGGTAGGCCCTCTCGACGTGGCGCGAGGCCTCGGCGTCGAACTGCAATGTGCTCACCCGCGACTCCTTTCGTCCTGCCTTGCCAGCGGCTGGCTGGTGGCGC
>Ga0307302_10001539_pt1 | contig 10194 bp, 9 predicted proteins | sample ER_DNA_183_FD_194490 | JGI IMG/M metagenome (GOLD analysis project Ga0307302, IMG submission 194490) | Bulk soil microbial communities from the East River watershed near Crested Butte, Colorado, United States - ER_DNA_183 | ecosystem: Environmental > Terrestrial > Soil > Floodplain | place: USA... | reverse complement strand
CATCGCCTCCGGGAACGAGAGCCCGTTCCCCGCGACGAGCGTGAACGCGACGAAGGCGTTGAGCCCCAGCCCCGCCGCGAGCGCGAACGGGTAGTTCGCGACGACCCCCATCAGGATCGTCATCACCCCGGCGACGAGCGCCGTCACGGTGAGCACCTGCGCGAATGGCAGCCCGAGCGGCTGGAGGTCGGGGATCCCGACGAACCCGAGGATGGCCGGGTTCACGAACAGGATGTAGGCCATCGTCAGCCAGGTCGTGATCCCCGCCACGATCTCGATCCGCAGGCTGGAGCCGCGTTCGGAAATCTTGAAGAACCGGTCGAGCCCGCCGGTGGGCGGTGCCCCAACGCGAACCACCTTGCCGGTGCTCGTGTCCGTGTCCGCCATTCTTCCCCCTTCCGGCCGGCAGGGCGCCGGCCCGCGCCGTGGGGAAGTCGGCCGAAGCATAGGAAGGCCAGTGGGCCGCCGCAAGGCTCGGACCCCGAAGTTCTCGTCGAAGATGGACCGGCCAAACCGCCCGCTTCGTGGCTATCCTTGGGGTCCGCCTCCGGGCGGAACCCAGACATGGCCGACCCAACTTCGAAGCAGCGTCTGACCAAGGCCGAACGCAAGGAGGAGGCCCGGCGTCAGCGTGTCGAGCTCCAGCGCAAGATGGCGAGGAGCCGACGCAACCGGAAGGTCGCGTTCGGTGTCGTCGGCGTCCTGGTCGCGGGGGTCGCGGCGTTCGCCCTCACCAGGCCCCAGGAAGCCAGCGCAACGCCGGCGGACCTCCTGGAGAAAGCCGCCCAGGCGAGGCAGACCGCAGACTGCGGTCCGGTGGAGGACGTCGGCCCGTACCAGCCGTCGAGCCAGGATCGTGCCCACGTCGTTGCTTCGGTGCCACTCTCGACGTACGCCTCGGTCCCCCCGGCGTCGGGCCCCCACAACGCGATCCCGTACGGGGCCGGTGTCTACAGCACGCCGCCGCCGATCGACCGCGTGATCCACTCGCTCGAGCACGGCGCGGCGATCGTCTGGTACGCCCCCGGCGCGTCCGGCGAGGAGCTCGATCGGATCCGAACGTTCTACGAGGGCCACGATGTGGGCAGCCGCGTGATCGTCGCGCCGTACGACTACCCGGACCAGGGCGCACCGGGGACGCTCCCGGCCGGGACCCAGATGGCGTTGGTCGCCTGGCACAAGGTGCAGAAGTGCGCGAACGTGAACCTCGCGGCCGCGTTCGGGTTCACGTCGTCGTACTCGGCGCCGCCGTTCGGACAGCGCCCGTACAAGGGCGAGGCGCCCGAAGCCGGCAACGCCTTCTGACCGGTCGAGGACGCTGAGGACGAGCCATGGCGAAGAAACGGCGCAAACCCCAAAACCGTTCGAGGAACCGCCCGTCGACCACGTCGACGCGGACGGCGGAGCGACCGCGCCCCGCGGGGTCCAACGACGCGTCGGAGCTTGACGGGGCGGAACGCGCCGAACCGAAGACGGAACCACGACGGCAACGTCCGACCACGCCTTCCCACCGGCCCCCTGCCGGACCGCAGCGCACGCGGGCCGAGAAGAAGGAGCTCGCCCGCGCCGAACGCGAGGCGGCCCGTCGCCGGATCGCCCGCGCGCAGCGCCGGCGCCAGCTCGCCTGGATCGCCGGGATCACGATCGCGGTCGCCGCAGGCGTGTTCTTCTTCACCAACCGGAACGACACATCGTCACCACCCCCCGGCGGCCTCCCGGGCGAGCTGACGACCGACGCCCCGTGGCCGGCGAACGCCGCGAAGTCGCCCGCGCGCGCGACCGCGCTCGGTCTCCCGCCCGAAGGGACCACGATGCACGAGCACGCCAACGTGCAGATCTTCGTCCACGGGCAGAACGAACGCATCCCGACCGACATCGGGATCGACACCTCGAGGGGGACGATCCAGTCGATCCATACGCACGACAACACGGGGTTGGTGCACCTCGAGTCGTCCGAATCGCGGGAGTTCACGCTCGGCGACTTCTTCGGCGTATGGGGCGTCCGCTTCACGCCGAGCTGCCTGGGGGCGTACTGCAACGACGGCAACAACCGCCTCCAGGTGTTCGTGGACGGCGACGAGGTCACGGACGACCTCCAGGACGTCCAGCTGGACGATCAGACCGTGATCGTGGTCACGTATGGCACCCCCGCCGAGCTCCCCGACCCGATCCCGTCCACGTTCGACTTCGCCTCGATCAACCCCTAGCGGCGCCGCGTTGGCGAAGAAGCGCAAGCGGCGACCCTCCGGGTCTCTGCCGCCGACGGAATCCCGCCCCAAGGCCACCAGGACCTCGCGCCCGACCGCGCGCGCCCGAACGCCCCAGCCCGCCGAGCGCCGGCCTTGGGGCGTCGGGCGGTTCGTGGCGATCGCGGCCTTCATCGCGCTCGGATGGCTGCTCTTCTTCCGGACGCCGGGGCCGGGGGAGGTTTCGGCCGAAGCGCGTTCGGCAGCTCAGGCTGCGGGGTGCGGCGACCTCGAGCAGCCCGTCGTGCCGAACCCATCGCGGGTCCACCTCGCACCCGGTGAATCGTTCGACTACCCCGATCGGCCGGCGGCGGCCGGACCGCACGACGCGTCGCCCCTGCCGTCGGACCCGCACGTCTACGGGATCCCGGTCCCCGAGACGCGGGCGGTCCACAACCTCGAACACGCCTACGTGATCATCTACTACCGCCCCACCGCCGAGGCCGGGCTGGCCCAGGAGACGATCGACCGCCTGGCGGCGATCGCCCGCGACGAGAGCCGCGTGATCATGGCCCCATACCCCTCGCTCCCGGACGACCGGGCGTTCGCGCTCCTCGCCTGGAACACGCGGTGGATGTGCCCCGCCACGATCTCGGCGGACCAGGCGGTCACGATGACGACGTCGTTCATCGACGCGTTCCGCGGAACCTCGGTCGCGCCGGAGGCGCCGCACGGGCTGCTCGGCCCGCTGTTCCAGAAGTAGGTAGCGGCGGCCGGGCTAGGTGACGGTGCAGCTCGAGTCGTCGGGGTCGCAGATGATGACGCCGCCCTCGAAGCTCGCCCGCAGGTTCCCGTTCTCGAGCCTGTGGACGTCGGAGGTCGGGAACCCGAGGTGACCCGCCGGGCCGCCCGCGGACAGATAGCGGCCCAGGACCGGGCCCCGCAGGAAATGCGCGCCGGCCGAACCCGAGTGGTAGATCGTCCCGTCCTCGAACTTCTGCCGCTCGCCGCCCGCGACCGAGACCTGGCGCGAGGTGGGGAGGCCGGGCGAGCAGCCGAGGCCGTCGTACTTGGCCCGGATCTCGCCGGTGATGCGGCGGTCCGCGTTGATCCACAGCCGGTCGTCGGGGAGACCGAGGTGCGAACGCAGCGCGTCGCCGCTGATCGCGGCCTGGCCGTTCGCCCCGATGACGGTGACGGACATGATCCTGCCCGAGACGCCGCGGTCGACGTTGGTGAACCTGGTCACGGTCCCGATGCCGAGCCCGAGGTGCTGGGTCACCTGCGCGGGGGTGAACGTCTGCTCCCAAACGGCGTTCGGGTTCTCGGAGGTGTAGTCGCCGGGGTCGCACACGCCGCGGAGGTAATCGATCGGCGTGCCGCCCCACACGTTCTCGTTGTTCTCGGTGTACCCGCCCGAGGAGGACATGTAGAAGGCCTGGATCGTCTCCGCGCCGTTCAGCACGACCTGGTCCCCGGTCTGGTTCACCGCGGCGACCCACCGGTCGCCGTCGGCGCCGCCTTCCTTGTCCCACCCCGCGTAGACCTGGTCGAACGAGCTCGCGTACAGCGCGCAATCGCAGACCGCCCGGTGCTGCGAAGCGGCCGCCTTCGTGAACGCGTAGGTCCTCGCAGCGATCGCCTGGGTCTTGAGGGCGGACATCGGCCACGAGCTCGGGACCTCGCCCAGCCCGTACAGATACCCCTGGGGATCCACGGTGAGGACCAACCGCATCCGGCAACCGCCGGCGCACGAGTACAGGCCGAACTCGATCGAGCCGCGGTTGTACGTGTGGGCGGCCTCCGTGACGCGAACCCGCGCACCGCTCTGCTCGTAGACGATGGAGATCGCGTCGTTCGGACCGCCGACGCTGTCCACGGTGGTCCCGGTCGCGTCCACGATCAGGTACTGGTTGCCGGCGGCACGAACCTTCCACGTCTCGCCGGAGGGGATCGTGGCGACCGCCGAACCGGTCTGCGCATCGCCGAGCCGGATCTCCACGGGCCCGGCCTGCGCCTCGAGCCGAACGGAGTCCTTGCCTTGCACGAGCCCGATCCGGAGATTCTTCGGCGGCGAGCCCTCGCGCGCGACTCGGGTCCCCGAGTAGAAGTGCTTGAGGATCTTCGACGGGCCCCACCCCTGCCTCGCGAGCCCGTACGCCCCCCATTGGGAAAGCCCGAGGCCATGCCCGAAGCCGGCGCCGAACAGACGGAACTCCGTGGGTCCGTCCGGCCCCTTCGGTTCGCGGTTCGGCCCGGCGTTCGCCGGGATCGCGCCGAGGGCCAGGGCGACCAGCATGACGAGGATGAGGGTTCTACGCATAGGTTCGATGAGGATGGTCGGGCGGCTCCGCACCGTATCACAACGTCCCGGCGGAGCCGAAGGTCAGGCCCCGACCCGTTCCCCCGGTTGCACGCGACCCTCGCGCACCGAGGCGCCGGCGCCCACCACCGCCCCCTCGCCGAGCACGGAGTCGCGGACCGACGCACCCCCCATCACCCTCGAGCCCGAACCGAGGATCGACCGCTCCACGACCGCGTCGGGTTCGACCACCGCCCGCTCGTGAAGGACCGTGTCGCTCACCCGCGCCCCGGCCTCGATCGTGGCGCGCGGCCCGACCACGACGTGCTCGTTCACGGTCGCGCCCCGGTCGATGCGGCCGCCGGCGTCGACGAACGGCGAGGGGTACGAGCGGTGGCCGTCCACCCTCCCGTCGAGCAGATCGAACTGCGCCTGCAGGTACGCCTGCGGCGTCCCCAGATCCATCCAGTACGCCTCGGACGGGAACCCCGCGAGCGGCCGTCCTGCGGCGATGAGCGCCGGGAAGATCTGGCGCTCGATCGACACGTTCTCGCCGCGGGTCCAGCCCGCGAGGGCGGCGGGGTCGAGGACGTAGGTGCCCGCGTTGATGTCGCCCGGCATGAGCTCCGACGGCTTCTCGCGGAACTCGAGCACCCGCCCGTTCGCGTCCATCGGCACGAGGCCGTACGGCCGAGCGTCCTCGACGCGCGTGAGCGCGATCGTCGCCATCGCGCCCCGATCGCGGTGCCTCGCAAGCATCTCGGTGAGGTCCAGATCGGTGAGGATGTCGCCGTTGAGCGCGAAGAAGGCCGTGTCGAAGGCCTCGAGCGCGTTCACGATCGCGCCGCCCGTGCCGAGCGGCTCGGTCTCGGTGATCCACGTGATCGACGGGTCGCCGCGACGGGCCTGGATGAACGCGTGGAAGGTCTCCTCCAGGTACGAGCTCGACAGCACGACCTCGTGCACGCCGTGTCCCGCCAGGTGGTCGAGCACGTGATCCAGGCTCGGCCGATCGACGAGCGGGACCAGGGGCTTGGGCAGCGTCTCGGTGATCGGACGCAGGCGGGTGCCCTCCCCACCGACCAGCACGACGGCCTTCATCGACTCACGTGTGCTGGGTCTGCGAGACGAGGATGATCCCCACGCCGATGAACGCGACCCCCGCCCAGCGCAGCGGCGGCACCGTCTCGTCCAGCACGAACTGGTCGAAGAGCAGGATCAGCACGTACGTGAGCGCGGCGAACGGGTAAGCGAACGACAGCGACACCTTCGACAGCACGACCAGCCAGACCAGCGCGGACAGGCCGAACAGGAACAGCCCGCCCCAGACGAAGGGCTGGCCGACGACCACCCGCAGCGACGAGCCGTTCAGCGAGAAGGTCTGCGGCGCGAGCTCGTCGTTCACGAGGTTCATGCCGTGCTTGAGCGCCAGCTGCGCGACCGCGGCCAGCGTGACGGAGAACAGGATCAGCACGATCAGCATCGGGGGGGTTCCTTTCGTCTGGGTCGTGGTCGGGTCGGTTGCACGTTCGGTCACAGGTCCTCGACCTCCACGGTCACCGGGACCTCCACGCGCTCCTGCACGCGGGGCGCGTCGAAGACCTCGAACAGGTACCGCTGGGTCTGCACGTGGTACAGCTGCCCGGTGGCGCGGTCCGACAACCCCACCGTCACCCAGTACTTCCCCGGCTCGTACGGGAAGCCCTCGATCCGGAAGCGCACGCGCTTCTTCTCGAAACGCCCGAGATCCAAGCCGGCGCGGGAGGTGCGAGCGTCGAGCACCGCATGGTTCGTCGCCCCGTCCAGCACGGCGAAGTCCACGTCCAGGTCGTCGAGCGGCTCGTTCTGACGCACGTCGATCACGATCGTGAGCGAGTCGCCGCGCAGGATCGCGCCCTCGCTCGAGCCGTTGGGGCGGACGATCTGGACCTCGGCGATCTCGGCCTCGCGGGTGCCCTCCTCGGGGACGAAGTTCGGATCGGTCACGCCGAGCAGGACGTACCGCATCTCGCGCACGACGTCGGCCGGCATGCCGATCGCGTGCAGCTCGCCGTGGTGCAGCATCGCGGCGCGGTCGCAGATCTCGATCACGGTGTCGAGCGCGTGGGTCACGAGCACGATGGTCCGCCCCTCGCGCTGGAACGCCCGGATGCGGTCGAGGCACTTGGCCTGGAAGGCCTCGTCGCCGACCGCGAGCACCTCGTCGATCAGCAGGACGTCGGGGTCGACGTGCACCGCCACCGCGAACCCCAGCCGGACCAGCATGCCCGACGAGTAGAACTTCACCTCGTTGTCGATGAACGTCTCGAGCTCGGCGAACGCGACGATGTCGTCGAACGCGGCGTCGGTCTGCTTGCGCGACAGTCCGAGGAACGAGGCGTTCAGGTAGACGTTCTCGCGCCCGGTGAGCTCGGGGTGGAATCCGGCGCCGAGCTCGAGCAACGCCGCGAGACGGCCGCGCTGGCGGATCGTCCCCGAGGTCGGCCGCAGGATCCCCGCGACGCACTTCAGCAGCGTGGTCTTGCCCGAGCCGTTGTGCCCGATCAGCCCGAACGTAGACCCCTCGCCCACGTCGAGCGCGATGTCGCGGAGCGCCCAGAAGTCCTCCGCCCGGCTGCGCGAGGAGAGCACGCGCTGCTTGAGCGACGTCGGCTTGTCCTGGTAGATGCGGAAGCGCTTCGAGACGTCGGCGACCTCGATCGCGGGCGGGTTCACAGCTCCTCCGCGAAGTCGCCCGAACGGTTGAAGAAGTACCCCCACGCGAGCCGCAGTCCGATCAGCGAGACGACGAGCGTGATCGTGAGGACACCGGCGACCCACCCGAGGCTCTTATCGAACAGGACCGGATCCTGTCCGACGATCGGCTTCACCACGCCGTACATGGCCCGGTGGAAGCCGGCCACGACGTCGACCATCGGGTTCAGCAGGTACAACGCGAGCCGCGGGATCCCGAGCCAGGTCCCCTCGCCTTTCGCGGCCAGTTGCTGCACCTGGAACTCGGCGTAGACGATCGGGGTCGCCCAGAACCACACCAGCAGGGCGATGTTCAGCAGGTGTCCGACGTCGCGGTAGCGCACGTTCAGCGCCGAGAACCACAGCGACAGCGCCACCGTGAGCACCACGAGCGTCACGAAGGCGAGCGGCCACAGGGCGAGCTCGGGCAGGTGGAGGCCGTAGCCCGACACGATGATGTAGAGCAGCAGCACCGCCGATTGCAACGCGAAGTCGACGAGGCCGACACCGACGGCCGACAGCGGCAGGATCTCGCGCGCGAACGCCACCTTCTTCACCAGGTTCGCGTTGTCGAGGACCGCCCGCGCGCCGGGGCCCATCGAGGCCGAGAACAGGTTCCAGGCGAGCAGACCCGAGAGCAGGTAGACGGGGTAGTTCGGGATCCCGGCGCCGAGGACCTTGGCGACGAACGAGAACACCGCGAGGTAGACGAGCGGGTTCAGCAGCGACCACACGGCCCCGAGCACCGAGGCCGCGTACTTCACCTTGAGCTCCTTGCGGACCAGGTTCGCCAGGATCTCGCGGTGGGCGACGAGGACGCGGAGGCGTTCGCCGACCCGAAGGTGCGGCGACTCGGAGGTGCGCTCGACGGTCTGAGTGGTTGCGACCATGGCGTAGGTGGGTTCGGCGTCGTAGCCGGCCGGCTCGCGCCGTGCGTGCAGGCTCAGCGTGGCGAGTCTAGCAACGGGCCTGTGGCGGACCGGGAACGCGGGCTATGGAGAATGCGTGGGTTCGACCGCCTCGCGTGCGTGCGGCGGCCGGAACTCGTCGAGCGCTCGGGCGTAGGCCATGCCGTAGCCCTTCGAGAGCCCGTCCTCGGTGATCCCGAGGTCGACGAGCGCGCCGCCCCAGCGGGCGAGCGCGCGACGGGCCGGGTCCAACAGGAGCGCCATCGTGACGTCCATCGCCTCGGCGTAGACGTGCGCGTTCGCTTCGGACCGGGCGAGCTCCATCGAGTGCGCCTTGGCGGCGTCGCCGATCTGGCGGCGGCGTTCGGGGTCGTCGACGAGCGCTCGGAGCGCGTCGGCGAGCTCGCGCGGCTCAAGCCGGCCCGCCGGCACGCGGACGACCACGTCAACGGGCAGGTCGAGGTAGGTCCCGGTCGCGCTCACGACCGTCGGGCGGCCGCATTGCATCGCGCGCGAGAGTGATCCGGACACCTCGCCCCGGTGCGGGTACCGGAGGTCGACGGCGACGTCCGCGGCGCACATCCACGCGAGGAAGTCATCGTCCGACACGTCCGTGTGCAGGGAGACGCGTGCACCGAGCCCGCTCGCGCGCACCAGTGGCTCGGCGTCGTAGCCGGGGATCCCCCGGCCGACGAGCGCGAGGTGCACGTCCTGGGGCAGCAGCACCATCGCCTCGAGGACGACGTCGAGCAACTTGGCCGCGTTCAGGTCGCCGAAGACGCCGATCAGCGTCCGCATCCCCATCGACTCGAGCGACCCTCGGATCACGCGAGCCGCGCTCTCCGCCTTGCGTAGGTGCGGCTCGCTCTCGACGACGGGGTGAGGAGCGACGTAGATAGGTGTTTTGCAGCCGAACGCGCGCAGGTAGCGTTCGACGAACGGAGAGTGCACGACGATGCCACGCGCGTTGCGGGCGGCGTGCGCGATGTACGGGACACGGAGAGGCTCGTTGCGTTCGGCCTCCTCGAACCCGTGGAGCCGAGGGGCGAGCAGCAGACCCTCGCGCAACGCCTGGTGCCCGAACGGCTGCGCCGTGGCCACCATCCCCATGACGAAGTCGTCGAGCGCGAGGTCGTGGATCACCAGGAGTCCGGGCGTTCGGATCGCGAGGTCGTAGATGTCGCCGTGGAACTCCATGTTGTTGCCGAGGTGATAGACGGCCATCGTGTGCCACGGCACCGTCGCCCAGTGCTTGTGTTTGATCGGCCAGTACGGCTGGATCTTGTGCTTGCTCGGCGTGTACCCGATGCGTTCGAGCCCCTCGAGCACCGCCTGCGAGTAGGTCGCGATCCCGCTACGCGCCGGCGGCATCGGCGAGAGCCACGCGACGCGCGGGTCCATCTGGTGGTCCCAGCGGTAGAGCCTGCGGACCGCGCCGACGACGGGAGTGGTCAGTCGGTTCACGGCTACTCCGTCAGACGCGCGACGACCTCGGGCCATCCCGGCACCGTCGCGCGGAGCTTCTCGTTGCCGGCCTCGCCCATCTTCTTCGCGAGGGGGCGGTTGGAGAACAGGCGATCGAACGCGTGGGCGATCGCCTGGGGTTCGGGCGGGGTGACCAGACCGGTCTCGCCGTCGGTCACGAACTCGAGCGGCCCGCCGGCGTCGGTGAGCGTCACGACCGGCCGGTGCGCCGCGAAGCCCTCGAGGGTCACGTACCCGTAGTCCTCGTCGAACGGCCCGTAGTACACGCCGAGCGCCCCGAGGTAGAGGTCATGAAGGCGTTCGTCCGAGACGCGGCCCGCGAGCTCGACCTTGTTCTGGAGCCCGTGCTTCTCGATCTGCTCGCGGAGGCCGTCCTCGTCGGGGCCGTTGCCGACGAGCGCCAGCCGAACCCCGGTCTTCACGTACCGCATCGCCTCGACGACCAGGGCCTGCCGCTTGAGGCCTTCGAGCCGGCTCGGGAAGACGATCGCGTCGCCGTACGGACCGGGTTCGAGCGGGAGGAGGGCTTCGACGATCGGTGATGGGTGGTACAGGACGTCGCTCGACAGCCGGAGGGAGC
>Ga0307302_10001538_pt1 | contig 10196 bp, 16 predicted proteins | sample ER_DNA_183_FD_194490 | JGI IMG/M metagenome (GOLD analysis project Ga0307302, IMG submission 194490) | Bulk soil microbial communities from the East River watershed near Crested Butte, Colorado, United States - ER_DNA_183 | ecosystem: Environmental > Terrestrial > Soil > Floodplain | place... | reverse complement strand
CCCGCCGACAAGGTGCGCGAGATCTTGAAGGTGAGCCAGGAGCCCGTCTCCCTCGAGACCCCGATCGGGGAGGAGGAGGACTCGCATCTCGGCGACTTCATCGAGGACTCGGACGCCGTGGTCCCCGTCGACGCGGCCAGCTTCATCCTGCTGCAGGAGCAGCTCGAGTCCGTGCTCCACACCCTGTCCGAACGGGAGAAGAAGGTCATCCAGCTCCGGTTCGGGCTTCTCGACGGCCATCCGCGCACGCTGGAGGAGGTCGGACGCGAGTTCGGCGTCACCCGGGAGCGGATCCGGCAGATCGAGTCGAAGACCCTCTCGAAGCTCCGCCACCCGTCACGGTCGCAGAAGCTGCGCGACTACCTCGAGTAGCGTTCGGGCCGCGGGACACGAACGTCAGTTCAGCGAGATATCGTCGACGTCCGGGTCGAGCCGCCGCTGGATGTTCGCCCGAGCCCGCTGGATCGCCTCGACGCTCTTCCAGCCCGCCTTCTCGGCGATGCGCCGTCCGTGCACGGCGATGCGATTGGACGGATGCCTTGCCATCGCCGCTCGGACGCCGGGTGGCCGCTCGTCGTCCGGGTCCTGTTTGGTGAGCTCGCGGGCGACGAGGTAGCCGAGCACCCCTCCCACCACGAGACCGGTCCTGAACCGCATAACCTGAGCCTAGTCCAATCCGAGGCCGTTGGTAGACTGCCCCGGCTCACTCCGGGGTAGCTCAATTGGCAGAGCGGCGGACTGTTAATCCGTAGGTTGTGGGTTCGAGTCCCACCCCCGGAGCTGCAAACGCGCAGGTAGATGCGGGGTTCTGGCGGACGGGCACACGCTCCGACCAAATGTGTCCCGCGGTGGTCCCGCGGCGGTTTCGAGTTCGTCGTGACGACGCCAGATCACGGCGCCTGTTCGCGCCTCTCGAGTTGTCAGTTCTTGCGACAACTTCCCGACAACGGAAGTTCCCATTTCTTCCACATGCGTGATGGACACCTCGATCAGATGGAGTGTCAGCTCGGAGGAATATCCTCGTCGACACGATCCAGGGACCTGTAGAGGACGAAGCGGGCAGGTCGACGTCCCGGGTGCGACGTCTGGCCACGCCGATCGAAGTGGCGGCTTACCTTCAGGTACCGGTGAAGACGTTGTATGCGTGAAGCTCGCGCAATCGATCGGCCGTTATTGGAACCGGTTGCGCCCGGCCGGTGTAGTCGCAGTGAGTCGATCCCCACAGGAGGTTCGCCATGTGGCTCCCTCGCACCACCCTCGTGTCCGCACTGGTAGTCGCAGCCCTCTCGCTCGGAGGCGCTCCCGCTTCGGCTAACGGTGGGTGCGGCGTGCCGCCCTCAGACGGGACGGGCGACACCGTCGAGATGACCGCGAACTGCTTCCAAGCCACGGTCCTGCACGTGGAGCCGGGATCGGAGATCACGTGGGTGAACCACGACCCGTACGCCCACACGGTCACCGGGGTCGGCGGGAGCTGGGGCGACTTCACCGAGATCGCGAAGGGCGAGTCCGTGTCGTACCGGTTCGATGCGAACGGTGTGTACCTCTACTCGTGCCTCATCCACCTGGGCATGGTGGGTGCGGTGGTCGTGGGTGACGGCAGCGGCGACGCGGGCCTGAACCCGGCGGCGGTCGTTCCAGCCTCAGCGGGCCCACCCGCCGCCGCAGCGACGACCGCCCCCGCGTCGTCGAAAGGCTCGTCCTGGATATGGCCGACTCTGCTCGCCGGCGCGCTGGGGATCGCGCTGGGCATCGCCTTCGGGCGGAGGCGGCGATCCCAACCGGCCGTAGTCGAGGCGGGCGTTTAGACCTGGACGGGAAGACTGAGTCCGGCCTGCTGCATCGCGAGCGTGAAGTTGTGCTAGACGAGGCCGCCGTCATCGCCGACTCGATCGTGATCTTGTCCACGCGCACGAGGTTCAGCAGGTACTGGTCGAACGTGACCATGCCGTAGTAGCCGCCGTCGAGCAGCCTCGATCCAAAGCCGTTGCAGACGCGCTTCGTAAGCTCGCTGACCAGATCGAAGAAGAGAAAGGTCAGTCTACTCGCCTGAAGGGTTCAATTTCCCCGATTCGTGGTCTGCGTCACCTGTAGCGTGCGCTCTCCTCTACGGGAAGGACCTCCATGCTGTTCTCGCTCCTGTACTTCCTCGTCCGCCGTCTCCTCGGGGCCGGAAGTCGCCTAGAGGATGAGAGGGACATCGAGCTGCTGGTGCTCCGGCACCAGGTGAAGGTGCTGCAGCGACAGGTGAAGCGCCTCGACTGCGCCGTCTCGACAGGGTCCTGTTGACGGCGGCCAGCAGGGCGATGACGAGGAGCATCTGGTCCTCGTTCGTGGTAAGGCCGGAGACCCTGCTCCGCTGGCATCGGGAGCTCGTCAGGAAGAAGTGGACATATAGGAGGAGAGGTCACCCGGGCCGGCCGCCAATCGAGCCCGAAGTCCGGGACCTCATCGTCCGCCTCGGCAAGGAGAACCCAAGGTGGGATTACCAGCGGATCCGCGGGGAGCTGATGAAGCTCGAGATCATGATCTCCGCGACGACGGTCCGGACGATCCTGCTGCGCCACGGCCTTCACCCTGCTCCCCGGCGGGACGGCCCAACTTGGACCGAGGTTCCTCCGATCACAGGCGGCGGGGATCCTCGCGACCGACTTCTTGACTGTCGAGACGATCAGGCTGAAGACGATGTTCGTCCTGTTCTTCATCGAGCTTCAGACCCGGCGAGTGCACGTGGTGGGGTCACCGCGCACCCCGACTCCTCGTGGGTCACCCAGCAGGCGAGGAACCTCGCGATCGAGGAACAGCTCGGGGACGTCAGGTTCCTGCTCCGCGATCGAGACGCGAAGTTCTCAGGCCCGTTCGACGAGGTGTTCGAGACTGAGGGCGCCAGGGTGATCCGCACGCCCATCCGGGCACCTCAAGCCAACGCCTTCGCGGAGCGGTTCGTGAGGACCGTGCGCCGAGAGTGCCTCGACCACGTCCTGATCTACGGCCGTCAGCACATCGAGCGAGTGCTCCAGGCCTACGTCGCTCACTACATACAGGAGAGACCACATCGGGGACTGAGCTTGGCCGTACCCGCCGGTAACCGAACACCGCAGGTCCGGGGACTACCCGGCTTGTCGAACGAAGGGACGTGCTCGGTGGTCTGATTCACGAGTATCGCTGGGCGGCGTGATTCGCATTGTTGAACCCTTCACGGTCCCTGGGCCGGGGGGGGTCAATGGAGGGTGCCGCCGACGCCGTCCCCCCGGACAATCCGCTACCTCAGCGTGCCCGAAGGCTTTCAGATGAGGCCCAGGCGGAACCCCTCCGCGACCGCCTGCGCTCGCGTGGTGGTCCCGAGGCTCAGTTGGATCTCACGAACGAGCGTCTTGACGGTTCGATCGGAGAGCCGGAGCTTGAGAGCGATCGCCCGCGTGTCGGCCCCCTCGGCCAGCAGCCTCAGGACCCGGATCCTACGAGCATCCAACACGGCGTCGCCCTGACGAGAAAGGCCTGCAGATTCGACCTGAAGGCCGGCTACGGCCGCCCGGACACTCACCACAAGCTCGTCCGCACTGAGGTGATCATGAGGCAGGATCGCCTTGACGTTGGCCGAGGAATGGCAATTCCCCGCGCCGTAGAGCTGCGGATCCAGGCACACGATGGGACACGGCAGCCGTATTCGCCCGAGCACCTTTGCACACACCACGGCGATGTCGAGGTTCGCTGCGGAGTCGGCAACCTCCCCGTTGGCCACTCCATCGGTCGGGAGAACGATGCAGTCCCAATCTTCGTCCAGCAGAATCGCGATGAGCCCGCGCCGGAAGATCTCGTCCTCCTCGGCGACCCCCACCCTCAAGAGCCCCATTGTCTCGGCCTCCGATCTTGGGGCAGCCCCACCGTACTCCCGAGGCCGTAGGATATCTACGCATTAAGGGGCGGCTCCAGCGGTTTTGGGGAAACCCGACGCTCGCGTTAAGACTCCCGATGGGGCGCTTAGGGCGGGCGGTCGGCCTCCCGCAGCATGCCGACGAGCACCGTCCGGAGCGTCCGGTCCTCCTCGCAGTCGATCAGCAGCTCGCCGAAGGTTCGCGTCTTGGGGGTTCCCCCAGTGGCTGCCGATCCGCGACCCGCTCGAAGTCCGGGAGCATGAGGACCTGGAGCAGCTCGGCGCGGGGAGCGGGGCCGAGGGCGTCGAGATGGGCTTGGAGCCGCCGTTCGAGTTCATCCGGACGCACGGTCGGAGACTAGCCGCCCGGCGCGTCGATGCGCCTAGGGCATGAGACAGGGGGGCGGCATGCACCGCCCCCCTGTCCTTCCCCCTATCGCAAACTCAGAACGTGCCCGGGATGGGCTCCGTGATCCCGTTCGTCAGATCGGTGATCGAGACGTCCGAGTACGACAGGCTGATCAACGTCGCCTTCTGGCCCGGCGGGCAGGTGAGCGTGGTCGGCGGCGGCGTGAGCGTCAAGCTCCCGTTCACCGACCCGTTCTTCACGCTGAACGTGCCCGCGGCGTTCGTCTGGGCCACGGTCGTAGTCTTCTTCGGGTCTGAGGGGACTTTGTTCCCCCCGTTCACGCACGAGTCTTCCCGCGTCGCGGTAGCGGAGGCCTCGTAGTCGATGTTCAGGTTGTCCCCGAGTCCCGCTTCCTTCCATTTCACGACGAGGTTGTCTCCGCTCCTCGCGGCACTGGCGCTGATGAAGTGCGGACTGGCAGCCATAGCCGCCTGCGCCGTGAGAACGAGGATCGCGAGCGTCGCCAAGAGAAGCGTGACGCGACGCACATGCTTGTGGCTGCGAAACATGGGCTCACTCCTTTCGTCGGATTCCGTTCGATGCCTCCCGACGGACCCCCGTGGTCCCCCTATCCGTCACCTCGCTTTCAGAGCTTCGATATACGGGAGACTCAAGCTCCGGACGGTTTACGCTATTCGACGTAGCGGCTGTGGATAAGGGTCATCTGGTCGCACGATGGGGAAGCAGGCGGTTAAAGATCGGCCCGTTTGACTGCCCCTTTGGGCAGGCCTTGCCCATTGGCGGGCAGGGCTTCCCCGCTTGGGCGCCTTCTCGCGCAACTGCCTGGTCAATGAACGATAGCGACCGATCCGGCAGACGAACGCGGCCAAGCGAGACCGACCGAGCGCTGGGCCAGCTTGCCCGTGCGCTGCAGAAACTCCTGGACGAGAGCTACTCCATTGTGTACACGATGTCCGTCAGTTCCAGACCCGGAGCTGCAAAGCCGCAGGTAGAAGGCGGTTTCTGGCGGACGGGCTCACGCTCCGAACGAATGTGTCCCGCGGTGGTCCCGCGGCAGCTTCGAGTTGGTCGTGACGCAGGGGAAGGGCCTCGTGCGCATCGCGTTGGTCGCCATCTCCGAACCGTTGGGACGACCGTAGAGACGTGGCTCGCGTCAGCCGCGGCTAGCAAATGAGACTGATCTGGCCATACGTAACCTCGCCAAACAGGAATCCAGCAGCAGATGCGACGTGAGGTCCGGGACGACGTATCTCCCGACGAACTGGCGAGCAACTGCGTTCACGCCCTGGCCGGAGCGGGCACCCAGCGTTCGAAGGCCGCCGTACGTCGCCTCCTGTCGGTGACGCTGGCAGGTCTGCGACCATTCCGCTGACGGTTGTTCAAACCGGTGGGAGCAATAGTTGCTATCGCCGGCAAGGACAAGCGAGCATCCCTCGGTTCAAGAAGGAGCCGAGGGCGCTTCCATACTCAGCTCCGATCCGCGAATGAGCCTGCGGAAGTGTTTGAGGAGCGCCGCCGACTACCGCCGTCGCGTGCCGCTGGCGAGTCCACACGGCGATCTGCCCAGGGTCGTCGTTCATCTGGAACTAGGTCCCCATTCCTTTGGCGATCACCACGATCGTCAGCTTGCGTGCCGCCGTCTACAGGACGCCTCCAGAGGACGATGACATTGATGATGGCCGCAGGTACCAGCAGGCCTAGAGCCGCAACCAGAACCCACGGCGAAACATCGGCGCGAGAGGCAACGAGATCCCAACGGCCGATCGCGACCGCAGCGGCGATGCCGGCCCAGAGTCCCGTCTCGACGGCGTTGAGGCGTTCGCCGGCTCGCAGGTGGAACCCAGTGGCCATGAGGACGATGATGGCGAGGCCGACGGCAGCCAGCGGGGTCAGCCACGGCAGGACGCCGGTCGCCATGGGCAGGACCAGGCCAGCAGCGCCGAGGACCTCCGCGAAGCCAATGAAGACCACCTGAGAACGGGGCAGGTCGGAAAACCCGGTCCACTTCTCAATGCCGCGGCCCAAGAGCTTCGGGGTGCCGGCCGCGAGGAAGAAGAGGGCAAGGAAACCTTGGACGCCCCAGAGAACGATGTTCGACACGTTCATTGCATTCATCTAGCCACTCCTCCTCTTGATGTGAATGGGTCTCGTGGTTGGTCTCTCGCCCTGCGACCTCAGCGCTCCTGCGCCTGCATCCCTCGATGCTCGATCCTCATCGCGACTCACCTCCTTCCCTACCCGAGGATGTCGCGAGGCTGACTCTCCGGCATCGAGGCGAGCCGCCGTCTCGCCTCCCCGCCAGCCGGTGTCTCGACCCGCTCGGAGCGGGGGATCGCAGCATCGCTCTGAGGAGGTGCCGGGGAGCCCGCCGACGTGCGCGGCGGAATTCAGGAGCGGACGTTCCTCGCGTCCGGCATGCTCGCCGTTTCATCGAGGCGACTCGCGCCCCGACTACGAGTCCCTCCCGGGTTCCTCCTCGCGCTCGGAGAAGTCAGTGGAGAGTCCCCGCTCCTCAGCCTCCTCCATCCCCAGCCGTCCTGAGAGCCTTCTTCCGGCTAGGGACTCGGACAAGGCCCAACCGTGCAGGGAGGCGCTCGCCTGTCAGCAACCCTGATGGAAATTCCAGCTAGCGCGGACCCGAAGACAGCCTGTCTTCGGAGGCCAAAGCAGGGCCGCTGGCGCCGAGGCGAGCGGCACAACACGCCCGGAGGTCACGGCGTCTCGGACCCCTGCTACCGGGATAGTCGGTCTTGCTGCCTGCCGACAGGTTGGTTTGGTGCTGCCCCTGGCGACGGCTCGGCCCCCGAGGAGCAGCATCAGCGGAGGACAGACGGTCGATGCGAGGCAAGGGAGGCCGACATGCAACGGATCCAGGTCCGCCGGCAGGCACCGTTGTACCGAGACCGAGACCTGAGGACCGAGATTCTCCGTCTCGATCCGCGCGACGAAGACGTCGTGCGCGTCAAGAACGGAGGGACCCTGACGGCGCGATTCGGCGAAGCCCTCGTGCCGGTCACGCGAGAGAGGAGGGGTCGATGAGCAGCCGATCAGACGCCGATCGCCCCGACGTCGGTGTCCCCCTGCGACCCGAGATGCACACCGCGTCGAACCAAGCGTCGCCCCCCAGACGACACGTCCGTGGGCTCGTCATATGGCTCGCCGCCGTGCTCGCGATCGTCTTCGTGGCGATGCTGGTCTCGTTCGGGTCGGGGGATCAGCAGCGTTCGCAGACGAACTCGACCGATGCGTTCGCGGCCACCGCTCGATCGCTCGTGCAAAGCCAGGAGGCGGCGCGACGATCGCCCGCCACGAAGACGATCGCCTCGGTCCTGCCCTCCGTCGTCAACGTGCGCGTCGTGAAGGTCGGCGCGTCGGCGAGCGGCCAGGTCGGGGAAGCCAAGGCCGAGGGGAGCGGCGTCGTCATCGCGCCGAACGGCGTGATCGTGACCAACGATCACGTCGTTCAGGGTGCCGTTCAGGTCCGCGTCGTGTTTACGGACGGTCATCCGACAATGCCCGGAACCGTCGTCGGAACGGACCCACAGCACGATATCGCCGTCATCAAGGTCGACGCCTCCGGGCTCAACCCCGCGACGCTGGGGCGATCGAGCGAGCTCGCGCTCGCCGACACCGTCTACGCGATCGGATTCCCCCTAGACCTCGGTGTGACCGTGACGCGCGGCATCGTCTCCGGCCTGGACCGAAGCGTGTCGGTTCAGGGCGAATCGACTGTCGAGCACCTCGTCGGCCTGCTGCAGACCGACGCGGCGATCAACCCGGGGAACTCGGGCGGTCCGCTCGTCGACGCGTCCGGGCAGGTCGTTGGCATCGACACCGCAGGCGCGTCCGCGGCGTCGGCCGACAATGTCGGATTCTCGATCTCGATCGACGACGCCCTTCCCGTGATCAAGCAGATCCTGACACAACCGACGGCGCAGCAGGCGTGGCTCGGAGTAGAGGCCCTTTCGGTGAACACCGCGGCGAGCGCGGCCGCGCTCGGACTCGACCCGTCTATTCGCGGCGCCGCAGTCGTCGGCGTGCTGCCATCGAGCCCGGCCGCCGCCGTCGGGATCCGGGCTGGTGACGTGATCGTGTCGCTGGACGACACGTCGATCGCTTCGGCGCCCGCTCTCACCGAGGCGCTCGCCGCGCTCGCGCCCGGTCAGGACGTCACTATCGAGTTCGTCACGATGTCCGGTCGGCGAACCGTCGACGTTCGCCTCGGCCAGCGCCCTCCGGCGTGAGGCCCGTGGACAGAGGGGTGGTGATCCCGGTGATGTGGGTGCTGCAAGCGGTGGTCGTCGGTGGACTGGTCGTCGCGAGCGTCGCTGCTCGCCGAGGGGCCAAGAGGCTGGAACGGGTGGTCGAGGACCTCGAGCTCGAACGGGCCGTCTTCCTCGGCATCCTCGGCATCGCTCGCCGCCTCGTCTCGAGGTATGAGCCGCTCGAGGCGGTCGTCGACGAAGTTCCCTACGGCTGCATCGATTGCGGGATGCAGGTCGTCGACGGTGAGGGGCGCGTCATCGGGACCGTCCTCATCCCGCCCCCCGTACTCAACTGAGCTCGCCCGTCACGCAGGAAAGAGGAGGAGGAGCATAGTGGAATCACGCGTGGCGCATCGGTCGAATCGCAGGGATCCGGGTGTATCCGTCATGGACCGTGATCGCCCTGCTCGTGGCCTACAGCCTGTTCCTGCGGTTCACGCTCTCCTACCGGGCCTGCATCTTCCGGCGTCGCGTCTCCGTCACCGTTCGGACTGATGCCACTCCTGATGCCACTCGGCTGCTCGAGAGATGATTGGGGGAATGGCTGCGCCTCTCCATCCTCGACCCATCCTCGACGAGCTGGCGATCGACGCATTTGATGACGAACTCGAGGGACGGACCTAGCCTCAGAGGCTCTTCCCCTCGTATTCGGCGAGGATCCGGAACACGACCTGAAGAACGTCCTCGAGTGATCCCCTGTGATCAACCTCGCCAATCCCAGCCATCTCGTCCGCATAGACCCAGGCCATGGTGCTCGCGATCAGGCTGAGAGTCTCATCGGGCCGTAGCCGCTTCGGGAGCGGGCGCTCTTCCAGCAGAAGGTGCACGGGTGGGGCGGCTTCGAACCATACGTGCGTGATCACGACATCTCGTGCGGACGACAGATTCGTCACCTTCACGAAGTAGAACGGGACTGGCCCACCGTGGAGGAACCCTCGGTGCACGAGAACCCGGAGTCGCTGCCGCGCCTGCTGGAACGCGCGAAGTCGGTCGGTGATCTCGAGCACGATCCCTGCGTCAGCCATCGATCGGAGTCTAGGAGAAGACTGGATGAACCGGGGTTGTCCCGAGTGGCCCTTCTACGGACAGCACGGCGCGCTGACGAGCACCCCGTCCCGCGTGAGCACCATGTACTGCGCCTCGTCGTCGAAGTAGGCGAGCCGGCCCACGACGGTCCGAGCGTATCGGCCACGTGACTCGACCTCGAACGAGCGCTCTCGGGATCGTGACTCGATTGCGTCCCACGAGGGATCCAACCGGGACACCGGCATGACCGGTGATCTCTTCCCTCCTCGGTTGAGAGAGGCTGCCACGGCCTCTTCGCAAACGGTCCCGATGAATGGGTGCTTCGTTCCCGTTCTCTCACTTCTGACGATCGACCAGCGCTTAGGACCGACACGTTGTTCATCACGTCTACCGCGGTCGTGGACAAACGCAGAAGAAGTACACTCACCCTCAACGGCGTTAGCCGATGAGAGAAGGCTCCATGAGAGCGCTCTGGATAGTCGCAGCGTTGATCGGTGTCGCGATCCTGATCTTCGCGCACGCAACCGTGCTCGGGATCGTGGTTGGCATCGCATTCCTTGGACTGGCTGTCTTCTTGTACCGGAGGCCGCTCGTTCGCAGGATCGGTCTCAGTCACAGGTAACTCCAGTTGGCGACCCGCTCCCTTGGGGTTCTAACGACG
>Ga0307302_10001537_pt1 | contig 10197 bp, 11 predicted proteins | sample ER_DNA_183_FD_194490 | JGI IMG/M metagenome (GOLD analysis project Ga0307302, IMG submission 194490) | Bulk soil microbial communities from the East River watershed near Crested Butte, Colorado, United States - ER_DNA_183 | ecosystem: Environmental > Terrestrial > Soil > Floodplain | place... | reverse complement strand
GCCCCTCCTGAGGCCGCTCGCCTGCGTTTGGAGAGGGTCCCCTCCAGATCGTTCCATACCTGGTCCAGGGCGATCGCGAACACACCCTGCCCCTTCTGCAGGAGGTCGATCACGGCCTCCGGCGAATGCGCCTCGTAGACCCCTCGCCCGTCCGACATCAACGTGACGCCGTGCGGCGGTCGCTTCATGGATCTGAGGTGCTCAACGGCCTTCCGAACCCGCTGCAAGGACACCCCTGTATCCAGGAGCTTCCTGATCACCTTGAGTGCGAGGAGGTCCTCGAACGAGTACAGACGCTGGGTTCCGGACCCGTGAGCGTCGCGAACCGAGGGGGTGACGAGCTCGGTCCTCGCCCAATAGTCGAGCTGTCGATAGCTGATGCCGACGATGCGGCAGACGTCGGGTACCCGATAACCCTCTTCGCTCATCACAGCTCCGTAATTACGTCCGTGTCGCCGCAGCGTAGGTCCGTAGGACCTACGTGTCAACGGACCCCGTAGACCCCAGCTGAGTTCGCGCTCAAGTTCCTCGGCCAGAGGGTCGATGGATGACTACCCACAAATAGGTATCAAAGCCAGGTGGGCATAACCCGAAAGAAGACGAACATCATGACAAAGTCCCCCCGGACCGCACTGACCAGGATCGCCCTCGTGGCGACGTTCCTGACTGCCTTCACCGCGCTGGCCCCCTCGATGGCGCAGGCGACGACGCTGACCCCCCGAGCTCGGATGTACCGGGCCACCAACAGCAGCCGCCTGACCAACGGCGTGCACAAGGCGTACATCCACTACACGATGTCCAAGCTCGCCCGCCGGCACAGCATCGCGATGGCGAACAAGGGCCAAATCTTCCACACGTCGAACCCGTCCTCGTTCTACTTGAAGGGTGTCAGATGGTCGACGTGGGGTGAGAACGTCGGGGTCACCCCCGGCACGATCGGCGGGATCGAGAACGCATTCATGAAGTCGCCCGACCACCGCGCCAACATCCTCAACAGGAACTTCGACCGTGTGGCGGTCGGCACCTACCGTGACGCCAACGGCTATCTCTGGGTCACGGTCTTCTTCTACGGCTGAGCCGCTCGGTTCTCACCGCTGAACCGGGGACGCCGGCGACCGTTCAGGGCTCCGGTGTCCCCTCTGGGTTGAAATCTTCAGGCGTCACGTTGTCGAGGAACTCGCGGAACTTCTCGACCTCCTCTTCCTCCTCGCCGGGGATCAGGATCGCGGCCTCGTCGAGCACGTCCTCACTGGCGAAGATCGGCACCGCGAGTCGCACGGCGAGGGCGATCGCGTCGGAGGGTCGTGAGCTCACCTCGTAGTGGTCACCGTTCCGCTGGAGCTCGATCGTGGCGTAGAACGTGGAATCCCGGAGCTCGGTCACGACGATCTTCTGAACCGCCACCGAGAGATCCTCGAGGATGTTCTTCATCAGATCGTGGGTCATCGGCCGGGGCGTCTGCACACCCTGCAACGAGAGCGCGATCGCGGCCGCCTCGGAGGCGCCGATCCAGATCGGGAGGTACCGCTCGCCGTCCCGCTCACGGAGCAGCACGATCGGTTGGTTGGTCGGAAGCTCCACCCGAACGCCTTCCAGCTGCATCTCGATCATCGTCGTGCTCGCACTGTACGAGGGGCTCGCGACCGAGCGCAACCTAGCCTGCGGGGACGAGATGTGAGAGCAGCGCGTCCGGGTCGGCCTTGAGCGCTGCCGTGTCGAAGATCTCGAGGATGTCGGCCAGGTTCCGGTACCGCTGTTCGAAGTCGAGGCCGTAGCCAACCACGAAGCTGTCGGGACAATCGAACCCGACGTAGCGGGGGCGGAGCGGCACGATCCGGCGGATGGACCGGTCGAGCAGCGTACACAGCTCGAGCGAGGCGGGCCGGCGGGACCGCAGTATCGAGAGCAGGTACGAGAGGGTCAGACCGGTGTCGACGATGTCTTCGACCAGCAGCACATCCCGACCTGTCAGATCGACATCGATGTCGAGGAGGATCCGCACCCTGCCCATGGACTCCTCCGAAGCCCCGTACGGACTGACGGCCATCAGGTGGGTCTCCAGCGGCAGTTGGATCTGGCGCATGAGGTCCGCGAGGAACACCGTGCCGCCCTTGAGCACCGAAATCAGGACGGGCTCTCGCCCCACGTAGTCCCCGGTGATCGTGCGGCCGAGCTCGTCCACCCGGCGGTGGATGTCCTCGCGGCCGAACAGCACGCGAGCGAGCTCCGTCATCGGGTTCGGAGCCTAGCATCAGCTCGACGCCCGGCAGGGAAGCGCTGGTCCCCGGATCGACCTCCCCCCGTCACCCGAGGAGTCCGGCAACGACCGCCGTGACCGCCTCGGAAAGCGCCTCCGCGGCCCGCCCCCACCAGGAGCCCGTCGGCTCCGCAGGCGGCTCCAGATCCGCGACGAGGACCGTGACCGTCCCTACTGGCGCTCCCGACGACGTCAGGCGCAGCGTCCCGACGACGGAACCACTGGGCGGCGGATAGGCCGCGCCGGGCGACGCCTTGAGGATCCGCTCCACCGCGCCACTGGCTCCCACCCCCACGAGCGCAGCGAGCCCTTCGCCCGCCACGACCGGCACCTCGCCCCCGCGGACCCGCACACTCCCGAGCGCCTCCCCCTCCTCGACGAGGGTTCGGCGTTCGTAGGCGGCGAACCCGTGGTTGAGGAGGGCGGCGGCATCTGAGAAAACCTCGTCACCTCCGCCGAGCACGACGGCGGCGAGTTCCTCCTCATCTCGATGGGCTGTGACCATCAGACAGAAGCCCGCGCCCGCTGTGAAGCCGGTCTTGACGCCCGATGCTCCCGGGTAGAGCCAGAGCATGACGTTGCGGTTCTGGATCCTCCGCGGGCGCGCCGAGTCCGATCGCACAACCGCGAACCTGCGACGAACGAGATCGTGGAAGGTGGAGCTCTTCGAGGCTTCCCGGAGGAGCAGCATGAGGTCGGCCGCGGACGATCGACCTCGGTCGTCGAGGCCATGCGGAGATGTGAATCTCGTCTGCGACATGCCGAGGGCCTTCGCCCGCGCGTTCATGTTCTCCACGAACGCGGACACGCTGCCCGCCTCCTCGATCGCGAGGGCTTCGGCCGCGTCGTTCGCGGAGCCGAGCAGCAGCCCCGTGAGCAACCCGCGGATGGACAGCCGTTCACCGGGCCGGAGTCCGAGTGTCGATCCTCCTCCGTAGTCACCGTGGTGGAACACCGCATCGGGATGGATCCGAACCGTCCGGTCGAGGTGCCCCTTTTCCTTGTCCAGCACGACGAGCGCGGTCATCAGCTTCGTCAGGCTGGCTACCGGCCGAGCCTGCTCGGGCGCTTTACTGAACAGAACCTGTCCGGTGTCGAGATCCATGAGGATCGCTGCTGAGGCGTCCACCCTGGGGACACGGATCGGGTCCGCCGGCGTCGACAGATGGGAGATGAATGGCGACGGCGAGCCGTTGGGAGGCACGGGGGTCGGCGGGGGTCCCCCCTGTGGCTCAACCGCGCTCCACGCCGAGACCTGGGAAAGCAGAACCAGGAGAGGGATGACGGCGACCGCGCCCGTGGCGGCGCGCCGTCTCACGCGCTGTGGAGGTGGTCGCGCAGGTTGGTGCGGAGCAGGGCCGCCTTGAACTTCCGAGACGTGGCAGAAAGACTCGCAAGCGTCTGGGCAGCGGTGCGGCGGGCGTCGGGGTTCTTCTGGCGGAGCGTGGGCGCGACGATCTGGTCGAAGAACGAGGACTCTCGATCAGCGAAATGCTTGTACATCGTGAGGTGCCTGGCTTCGATCCCGTACCGGAAGAAGTCCTTCACGATCGACAGGATGATGAAGTCGTCGCCGTCGTAGTAGCGGGCGCCTTCCGGACCGTGCGAGGAGATGATCCCGAACGCCTCGAGCTCCTTGATCCTCTCCCTGTCGATGCCCGTGGCCGTGGACATCTCCTCGAGCGACATCTGGAGTCCGGTCGGCGCATCGGCGATCTCTTCCACCAGCGACGCCGCCTCGTCCGATCGGGCCTCACCGTCGGTCGACGCCTCCCCGTCCTCGGCACCGGCGTCCTGATGAATCAAACGCTCCTTGATCACCTTCAAGGGAAGGTACTCGTCTCGCTGCATCCGCAGGATCGACTTCAATCGTTCGACATCGTGGCTGTAGAACTTCCGGTAGCCGGAGGGCGTCCGCTCGGGCTCGATCAGTCCTTCGGCCTCGAGGAATCGGATCTTCGAGATGGTGATGTCCGGGAACTCTGTCTTCACGGACACGAGGACCTCACCGATCGACTGATAGTTGCGCGTGCCGGCCATCTACACTTCACTCCCTGCCTGGAAGAACGTCAGCCTGAAGCGCCCGATCTGTACCTGATCCCCCGTCGCGAGCTTGGTCTCGTCGACCTGCTCGCCGTTCACGTAGGTCCCGTTGAGGCTTCCCGCATCGCGGACGAACCACTCGCCGCTCGGACGCCGCTCGAACGTGGCGTGCGCCCGAGAGACCGTGACGTCGTCGAGGAACACCACGCTGTCCGTATTACGCCCGACGCTCGCCGATGCCTCATCGAGGAGGAACGTCGACCCCGCATTGGGGCCACGCTTGACCTGAAGGAGCGCTTGCCCGGGCTCAAGTTCATCCTCCGGGAACGGGAACTCGACGTTTTCTTCATCGTCGGGCTCCACCGGCGTGAGCGTCACCGTCGAGTCATCCTGAAGGGGAGCCCCGCATTCGGCACAGAAGCGTGCGTCGTCGCGGTTGGGATGTCCACAACGCGTGCAGAACACCGTCAGGTTCCCCTCTGGTCCGATGTCGAGTCGATGGTCGACGTTCGCGCGAACCGTCGACCTCGATGCGCCGTGGACGTTATCGCAGGGCGTGAGAAGGGTCAACCGCGGCTTGGCCGAACCCTCGACTGGGCAGCTGTATGACCCTCGACCGCGGTTCGCTGTGACCCTCGACCCACGCTTCAGCGCAGGTCGAGGGTCGAGCCTCGGTGGGTAGGCCGGGCCACCTCAGGCGCTCGAGGTGTGCTCCTGATAGCCGCCGCTGTCGAGGAGTCGGTCGAGCTCGGCCGGATCGGAGGCCTCGATCGCGATGAGCCAGCCGTCGCCGTACGGCTGCTCGTTCACCAGCTCCGGCTTCTCTTCCAATGCCGCGTTCCGCTCGACGATGGTCCCCGAGACGGGTGCGTATACATCCGACACCGACTTCGTGGATTCGACTTCGCCGAACGCCTGACCGGCCGTGACCTGCGTGCCCGGCTCGGGCAGGTCAACGTAGACGACGTCACCGAGCGCATCTTGTGCGAAGTCGGTGATGCCCACTCGGATGCGTCCGTTCTCCGACCTCGCCCATTCGTGCTCTCGCGAATACCGCAGATCCTCCGGGTACTCCACTCGTTCCCCCTCGCTGTTCGAACTTCCCTGGTTTCGCCCGATGCCCGTTCGGCTGTCCTATTCCTCCAGCACGCCGCGAGACGCGAGTGTGTCGCGGACGTCGATCACATAGAGGCCGGCCGCGACGTAGTACTCGACGATCCCGACCACGTACGCGAGCCAACCCCCCACCAAGAGCACCTCTCCGAGCGGACCTCCTGCGTTGCCCCAGGCGATCCACGTGATGGCCGCCATGAGCGAGGCGGTGGCGATCTTCCCGATCCACCGCACCTCGACGCGGATATCTCTCCCCCACAGGAGTGCAGCGCCCCCGAGCAACAGCGTGACGTCGCGAACGAGGATCAGGAGAGCAGCCCAGAACGGGAAGATGCCGGAGATCGCGAACGTCAGGAGCCCCGCACCGATCGCGAGCCGGTCGGCGACCGGATCGAGGATCCGACCCAGCTCGCTCACCTGACCGGTCCTCCTCGCCACGTAGCCGTCGACCCAGTCGGTGCTGACAACGACGGCGAACAGGAGGATGCCCCACAGACGCGTTCGCTCGTTCGCCGAGAGCCAACAGAAGACCGGGATCAGGGCGATGCGCGCGAACGACAGGATGTTGGGGACGGTGACTACGGCGGAGGATGCCGGCATGGTCTCCGTCGTCCCTCTCATCCGTCGGGCCGGCGGGATTCGAACCCGCGACCTTCTGACCCCCAGTCAGACGCGCTCACCAAGCTGCGCCACGGCCCGTCCGCGGAAGTGTAGCCGGGGGTGGTTTCCGTGCCACCCACGCTCACCGCGATCGGCCGGGCGTACGCGGCCGGAACCTCATCCGGATCGGCACTCCGTCGAGATGGAACACCTCACGGAACCGGTTCTCGAGGTACCGACGGTAACCGGGGCCTGGGGCACGGCCTCCGCCGAAGAAGACGAACGACGGGGGGCGCGTCCCTACCTGCGCCGCGTAGTGGAGCGTCCCCGAAGCCCGGGGAGACGGGTTGGCGCCCTGCGCCTCTTGGAGCAGTTCGTTCACTCGCGACGTCGATGCGCGCCCGGACCACCGCTGACGGAGGTCCAGGAGCATGGTCGGGATGCGAGCGACCCCTTGGCCGTGCACAGCCGACGTGCGGATCACCGTCGCGCGCCCGAGCATCGCCGCTTCCTCGGTGAGCTGCTTGAAGCGGCGGTCCTTGTCTTCGACGAGATCCCACTTGTTGGCGACGAGGAGCAACGCTCTCCCGGCCTCGAGCACCCGGAACGCGATCTTCTCGTCCTCGGCCGTGAGCCCTTCGGAGGCGTCGAAGATCAAGGCGACGGCGTCCGCCCGGTCGATCGCCGCCGCCGCCCGCACGAAGCTGTAGTACTCGACACCCTGGACGCGGATCTCGCGGCGCATCCCCGCGGTGTCGACGAACCGGATCTGACCCGCGCCCGGCCACTCGACCAGCGCGTCGACGCTGTCGCGGGTCGTGCCCGCCTCCTGGAAGACGACGGCTCGCTCCTCTCCCACGAGCCGGTTGAACAGACTGGACTTGCCGACGTTCGGCCTGCCGACCAGCGCGAACCTGGGTTCTTCCAGCCTTCCTCCATCCGGCCCGCCCCCGGCGGCCTCGCTACCGGAGGGCTCTGGCGCGTCGGGCAAGAGATCGACCATGCGGTCCAAGAGCTCCCCCACCCCGCGGCCGTGCTGCGCCGAGACGGCGATCGGATCCCCCAAGCCGAGGGAATGGAACGTGGGGACGTCCGCCTCTTCGAGCCGCGAATCGGCCTTGTTCACCACCAACAACACCGGAGCCGTCACACGCCGAAGCCGGCGAGCGAGCTGCGCGTCCTCCTCGGTGATCCCCGATGCCACGTCCACGACCAGCAGGACGAGTTGCGCCTCCTCGATCGCTCGAAGCGACTGCTCGCCGGCGAGCGCCTCGACACCTTTCGCCCGATGCCGATACCCCGCGGTGTCGACGAGGCCGAACCGTTTCCCGTTCCACGTCGCCTCGAGCTCCACCCGGTCCCGGGTCACTCCGGGATCGTCGTGGGCGATCGTCTCGCGTTTGCCGAAGAGCCTATTGACGAGCGTCGACTTGCCGACGTTCTGGCGCCCGACGACGGCGATGCGAGGGACGGTCATTGCAGCGAACGTCCCGAGAGGAGCTCCGGCGCTCGCTCGGCGACGAGCGCCAGCGCGGCTCGGACGGTGTCGTCCACGTCGAGATCGCTCGTATCGATCACGACCGCATCTTCTGGTGGCACGAGGGGGTTCACACGGGCGTCCCGCCGATCCCTCTCGTGGAGCGCGCCGGCCACCTCCTCGGACCCCCGTTCCTCGACGCGCCGGCCGGCGCGCTCCTGCGGCTCGGCGATCAGGAACACCTTCACGGGCGCATCGGGGAACACAGCCGTCCCGATGTCCCGGCCTTCCATCACGGAACCCTCTTCCCCGAGAGCTCGCTGCGCGGCCCGCATCGCGGCTCGGACGGCGGGATGCTTCGCGACGGCGCTCACGTTCGCCTCGACTTCGGCGGACTCCAGCTCGTCCGAAGGCGGGGCGCCGTCGATCCAGAGCTGCCTCGGCTCTCGTTGAGGTTCAGCGATAGGGGCTTTGGGACTCAACGTAAAGTCCAGGGTCTCCATGAGACGGACCAGTGCCTCCTCATCCTCGACGTCCACCTCCTCGCGACGTGCCGCCCGGGTGAGCGCGCGATACATCGCGCCCGTGTTGACGTACGGGAGTCCGAGCTCCGCGGCCAGGCGCCGGGCGAGCGTGCTCTTCCCACTCCCCGCAGCCCCGTCGATGGCGACCACGCGGGGCGTCAATCGGACACCTCGACGTCGGCACCAAGCGAGTGAAGGAGCCGGAAGAACGCCGGGAACGAGACCGCCGTCGACTCGATCCCGTCGATGTCGGAAGGTGTGCGGGCTGCCAGCGCTGTCACGGCGAGCGCCATCGCCATCCGATGATCGCCGGCCGTCCGCGCGGATCCGCCGCCCAGCCCCCCTCCCGCCACCACGAGGTCGTCGCCTTCCTCGACGGCTTCTCCCCCGAGCGAACGGATCCCCTCCGCGAGGACCGAGAGGCGGTCACTCTCCTTCACGCGGAGCTCCGCGCCCCCTTCGAACCGTGAGGGACCGTTGGCGTGGACGGCTAGCGCTGCGAGGACGGGCACCTCGTCGAGGATCAGGGGCATCTCGTTCGCGTCGATCTGTACGGGTCGGAGCGTCCCACTGGGACCCAGATGCATCCGTCCGACCGGCTCCCCCAACTCATCCCCTTCGATGTCGACCTCAACCTCGAGACCCATCCTCCCAAGCACGTCCACGAAACCGAGCCGTGTCGGGTTCAAACCCACGCCCAGGATCGTGAGGTTCCCGCCCGTCAGTGCGGCCGCGCCCAGGAGGAACGCGGCCGAGGACGGATCCCCGGGGACCGCTCCCCGGAATCCTTCCTGCTGGAACGGCCCCTCGAGCACGAGGTCGGTCCCGTCCGATCGGATCGGGGCTCCCAGGGCGAGGAACAGCCGCTCCGTGTGATCCCGGGTCGGGATGGGTTCGGCGACGGTGGTTGTCCCTTCGGCCGCGAGGGCCGCAAGGAGCACAGCGCCCTTCACCTGTGCGCTCGGAACATCGGGCTCGAATCGGATCCCGCGGAGCTCCGACCCGAGGATCCTCAGCGGCGGATGGCCATCCTCCGTGGTGACGTCCGCACCCATGGCGCGCAGCGGCTTCGCGACCCGCTCCATGGGCCTCGCCGACAGGCTCGGGTCGCCCGTGAGCACGGTCTCGAACGACGAGGACGACGCGAGGCCGGCGACGAGCCGCATCGTCGTCCCGGAGTTCGCGCAGTCGAGTTCGCGAGGCGGCGGCCGCAGCGATCCGCGTCCTTCACCTTGAAGGTCGAGGGTGTCGAGGTCGAGGGTCGATGCTTCGCGGTTCCACGTGGAACCGTGCCGCTCACCGGCGACCGTAGGGCTCGCGGTCCAAGCTTCGAGTGCAGGTCGAACCACAGGAGCGATCATCGCGAGGCAGTCGGCGGTCGCCGAGGTGTCGAGGGATCGAGGCAAGCCTTCCAGCCGACTCGATCCGATCGCGGTGGCAGCCATGAGGAGCCACCGGTGGGAGATCGACTTGTCGCCCGGCACGCGGATCTCGCCTCCGACCGTGGCGCCCGGCGTCACACGAGCCCGCATCGATGCCTCAGGCCAACCGGATGGGATCGAGATCGCCGGCGACGAGGACCTCCATGGCGTGCCCCGCGGCGGGTGCGGCGACCGTGAGGTGCACCGTCCCCCGCCCGCCCTCGGGCGAGTGGACGATCTGCAGGTCTTCGATGTTCACCCGGCCGTCTGCGAGGATCGACGTCAGCTCGGCGAGGGCGCCGGGCCGGTCGGGCACCTCGACCTGGAGCACGGCCACGCCGGCCTTCACCTGCGGCTTGGTGGCGAGGCGGAGACGAGCCTCCTTCGCCTGCGCGAACGTCGATCGGACCGCGTCGCCTCGGCTCCCGACCACGTCCTCCCGCAGGCTCCGGAGGCGGTCGACGTACAGGTCGATCGCATCGGCGATCTGCTCGCGGTTCGCGAGCAGGATCGAGGACCACAATCCGGCGTCGGAGGCGGCGAGCCGCGTGAGGTCTCGGAACCCTCCGGCCGCCAGCAGGAGGATCTCCGGCTCGTCCGCCTCCTCCGTCGCGGCCAGGCTCATCAGCGCGGTGGACGCCACCTGTGGGAGATGGCTGACGAAGGCCACGAGCCGGTCGTGACGATCCGCGGGCATGCGGACGGGCCTCGCGCCCAGGCCCTCGATCCAGGTCTCGAGGGCCTGGGCGGCGCCGGCATCCG
>Ga0307302_10001536_pt1 | contig 10198 bp, 15 predicted proteins | sample ER_DNA_183_FD_194490 | JGI IMG/M metagenome (GOLD analysis project Ga0307302, IMG submission 194490) | Bulk soil microbial communities from the East River watershed near Crested Butte, Colorado, United States - ER_DNA_183 | ecosystem: Environmental > Terrestrial > Soil > Floodplain | place... | reverse complement strand
TACCCGCTACACCGCGGTGGGCGACCAGCACATCCGGCGCCTGCCCGGCATACGCCAGGGTTGGGGTGAGAGTGAGGGCAGCAGCAACCAGCGCCCCGAATAGTTTCCGCATGATTCCTCTTCGCTTTTTAACGGTCGTCGCCGTCTTCGCCAGGCCAGGTCTTCTTCAGCACCAACACGATAGCGCCCACGATCATCGCCAGCACGACGACAAGCCAGCCGCCGCCGAACATCCAAACGATGTCGCGGATGATCATGAGCTGTCGCCTCTGATCCTGAAGGCCCCGACGCCTTCAACCCTTGATCAACACGCCGGCCGCCATCCAGCCGTCACCCATGCTCAGATCCGAAGAGCCGGTTAATGGCTTAGTAGTCACTTTCAGCAATAACGATCTGCATGTGGACGTGGAGGTTGACCAGCAGACAGCGAACTGGCCTCCGAACACGATGTCGAGGAGCAGTCGGTCCGGGTTTTCAAGATGCGCCACAAGGCCGACATCGAGGCCCGGAAGGCCGACTGGGCCAATAAGTTCTATCACATTTGGGCTACCAAGAAAGAGAACCGCCTTCGATGCATGGTCGAGCGCTATCAGGAGTTTCAGTCCCTGATCGATGCACTGTATGAGGAGGCCCGGCAAGCCACAGAAGCGATGAAACGCATTGATCCCGATGCGGCTGACGTCCCAGTCAATAGCAAGGTTTTCTGGGGTCACCATGATCGTCAGCAGAAGATCTTGAGGGATATTGCCGACGAGCTTGGACAACTTATGTCCCGTTCCCAGGCCGATAACAGTGCAGCGAAACCGCACCTCTATCACAGCGTCGAAGGGGTCGACCTCAGCAAAGCACTGGGACTCAGCAAAGCACTGGGACTCCCGGCAGATTCACACGGCACCAACGCGGCCTACAAACACGGTTGTGTCTGCCGCGAGTGCCGGGAGCATCAGCGCATCAGGATGGCGCCGCGGCGTATCTAAGTTGCTTTCACTCAAACGGACCGGCGGCACGGCTCATAACGAATGATGATCATTGGGACAAGTGGAGAAGCCAGACCTTGACGGGCCGATCAAGCGTGGAATCATCGCGGCGTCAGCAACGGGTCCGCTGGACATCCTTGCGAGTCTGGGGCCTGAGCCACGGTTGGCGGTCCTCGTCATACGTTTCAATCTCAATTGCTACGCGGTTGACCCATGACGCGAGAATCCGTCGTCCGTCTGGGCGGCCCTCAAAGGGGTCAGCGTTGCCAGCGCCGAGCAAACAGTCAAGCCTCGCTAAATAGCAAACTTGCGAAAAGTGGTCGTTGTCGAGATTTCGCGGCTACCGGGGTCCTGCTTCTCCTGCTCCCAGGCTTCTGTACGGTCCCCTGCTGTGGGGCACCTCATGCCGCACCGCCGTTACGGGCCTGTTGGACGTATGCCTTGGTGTGCTGTGGGTGGCTCGCGGTAAGATGCAAGTGATCTTCATCCCAGACGATCGCTTCTTCATTACCGAGAGCCGCCCACTCGACCGGGCGGTTTTCGCGTTTCACAACACTTGTTTCCTTAGCAGCTAGTAATGATCACTTGTGCCCTCCTCGCAGGGTTAGTCATCCGGATCGATGATCTTGTTAAGTTCGTGCCCTCAGCCCGATCGAACGGGCTCGATTCACTCGTGAGGGCTTCATTGGTGCTCTATGTGGCAGCTTGAGCCTGCCGTCATCGGGCCGCACTGGTCCCTTGCAGGAGTTCGGGGCCGATCATCTGCCGTAGAGCTGCCGTCCTCACGAGCATCCGGCTACCGAGCCTGATGGCCGGGATGTCGCCGTCCTTGACTGAGCGGTACGCGTGCCCTCGCCCCACACCCAGCACGGAGGCTGCTTCCTCAACTGAGCATGTGGGGTAGCTCAGGCTCTCTTCGATCCTGTCGGGTGTTGCTCTCACGATTGTTCCCTTCAGATACAGCGGCTTTCTGGGAGAATCAACAATAGCGTGTCGGACTAGTTTATTCCATATTCAGGTACTAAGGTGTTCTCCATGACGTATGGTGTTCGTCCATGACGCGACGTGATCCTCAGCCGACCGAGCCACTCCAGCCGACGCGTGTCATCGCGGAGCGGGTTGCTGCCATCCGCCGCTACCTCGGACTGACCCAGGAGGAGCTGGCCGAGGAGATGCGGGCCCTGGGTATTGAGTGGCAGCGGGTCATCGTGGCCAAGCTGGAGTCCGGTCGTCGCTCGTTCGTCACGGTGGATGAGCTGCTCGGCCTGTGCATCGTCTTGGCCATCAGCCCAACCGATCTCTTGGTGCCTAAGGACGTGGACGATGATCAGGACTACCGAATTGTCCCCAATGCCACAGCCCGAGCGACCAACGCCAGGGAGTGGGTTCGCGGTGAGGACCTGCTCTACATCTTTCCCTACCCCTCACCCCCGCAAGATCCCGAGTCCCTTTTCGCCAGCCCTACCGGGCGTTCGATCGATCCCATCCAATGGATGCCGCCTGATCGAGCCGACCGAGTTGATGAGCGCTACGACGACATAGGGAAGGAAGAGAGGGACCAGTCATGAGCCAACAGCTGTACCGCCGCTGTGGATGCCGCGATGAGAACGGCAAGCAACTCGGTACCCACTGCCCCAAGCTGAAGAGCGACCCCAAGCACGGTACCTGGGGCTATTACCTCAGCCACGGCAGCGACCCGAAGACGCACCAGCGACGCCAGTTCCGCAAGGCTGGGTACAAGACCAGGGCCGCTGCGGCATCGGCGATGGCGGAGCTGAAGACCAAGCTGGACAAGGGCAGCTACGTCAAGCCCACGAACCGCACGCTAGGCGAATACGCCCTGGAGTGGCTCCCCCGTCGTGAGCGCAGCGACAAGGGCCTGAAAGCGACCACACTGAGCGGATACCGCAGGTACATCGAGGCAGATATCGAACCCTCGGCCCTGGTGGAATGAAGCTCACCGACATCCGTCGCTACCACGTTGCCACGTTCACAGATGATCTGACCAAGGCCGGTCGCGGTGCGGTCACCGTACGGCGAATCCTGACGCTGCTGGGAACCATCTTTGCCAGTGCCGTCAAGGATGAGCTGATCTCGGCCAACCCCGCACTAGGTGCTGCTAAGCCGGCACTCAGCGACGGCCCTGTGAAGGTTTGGGAGCCCGACGACGTCCGCACCTTCCTGCTGCGGTGCTCCCAGCATCGTCTTGGTGCCGTGTTTGAGGTCGCGGTCCTGACCGGTCTCCGACGTGGTGAACTATGCGGGCTGCGCTGGTCGGACGTGGACCTGGCCGCCGGTAAGATCACCGTGCGACGCAGCAGGGTCAGTGTTCGAGGCCGGGTCCTCGAACAGGCCACGACCAAGACCCGTGCCGGTCTGCGTACGGTCCCCCTGTCGGACGCTGCTATCGGTGCCCTGTTGGGCTGGCAGCTCCGGCAGGCCGAAGAGGCTGAAGCAGCTCAGGAGGCTTGGCGAACAGAAGGGCATGTGTTCACGATGGAAGCCGGACGAGCGCTCGACCCGTCCTATGTGACCCGGCTGTTTTCGACCCTGCGCAAAGCTGGGGGTTCCGAACTCCCACCGTTGAGCTTCCACGGTCTGAGGCACTGTGCCGCGTCGCTGATGCTGGCCTCCGGTGCTGACATCGCCGTGGTGTCAAAGCTGCTCGGACATGCGAGCATCGCGATCACCGCTGACGTGTATGGCCACCTGGTCGGTACCATCGCCCAGAAGGCCGTGGACGGTGCCGCCAACCTGATTGCACACACAGTGCACACACATCAGGGGGTGGACGCCTGATGTGGGCTTCATCCTCAGCGGCTAGAGGGCCTCCGACTAGGGGACTAGCCGTCGTGCTGGCGTGGCGCAATCGGTAGCGCAGCTGTCTTGTAAACAGCAGGTTAGGAGTTCGAGTCTCCTCGCCAGCTCTAAAGTCCCTAGTCAGAGGCTTATTTTGATGTGCGAAATTATGCGAAATTGTCGTGAACTCCCAAGAAACCTCCCAACTTATGCTGAATCGTCCCAACCAATGGACCGCGTCCCGTAGCTCAGGGGATAGAGCAACCGCCTCTTAAGCTGTGGGTCGCGCGTTCGAATCGCGCCGAGGCTGGCACCAAGGTTTCCCGAATGAGAGAGGCAAGCTGTGGATCTTGGGGACTACTTCTCCTTCGTTGCCGTTGCCGTGGCGATCTTTGCCCTGTTCTACTCAGGCCGCCAAGCTCACGCAGCCAAAGACTCTGCCGAGGCCGCACGGGACTCCGCTATTGCGGCAGAGGATCAGGCTCGCGCGGTGGAGGACCAGACACAACTCCAGCGGGACCTAGCGAAGACTGCCGCTGAGCCGAGGCTGTGGGCCGACATCCGCGGCGACGATGCGACGGGCCATGCGCTCGTGTTGCTGTTGGGGAATTCCGGCCCGAGCCTCGCCCGTAACGTGAGGCTGACGTTCGATCCCGCACCGCCAGCGACGGTGGACATCAAGCTGACTCTTGAAATCCTTGAACGCGGCATTGCCTCATTGGCACCGGGCCGAACGCTGGAGTGGATCTTGGGCGCAGCTCATAACAGTGTCGATTGGGACATGAACAACGAGTACAAGGTGCGTCTCGAAGCCGATGGACCCTTCGGCCCGCTTGAGCCGCTCGAGTACGTGATTGTCGTCAGCAACCTGAAGGGGTCGCATCCAACCCCTACTGGCAATCTCCATGCGGTTGCCGAGGAGCTTCACGAGATCGGCAAGGCGACAAACCAGCTGAGGAGGTCGATCATGCAGCTTCAACCCCCACCGGTGGACCAGCCGATTGAATCCTCCATACCGGTCCGCCCGCCCATCGAAGCGTCGATACCCATGGAACCGCTGTCCGGCGACGGCTCTTAGTCGCTTCGCGGCGGCTTCCACTTGGTGATCGTCTTCCAGTACCAGAAGTCTCGTTTGCCGATCTTCAGGTCTGGCACCGGCAGCTTGCCGCGATGCCGCCACGAGTCGACGGTGTTGCGAGGTACGCCGAGGCGCTCCGCAATCTGGGTGAGGCCGACGAGCATTAGAACGGGCCCAGATCGTCTGGGTCGATCGGATCATCCTCAACGTCGCCGTCGTCATATTCATCCGCCGCAGGAAGTTGCCAGCGCTGCACTGGTGACGGTACTGACCCCTTGGCGACGAGTCGGGCAGTTGCTTCATCGGATGGAGTGATGGCGTAGACGGCCGAAGGTGCATAGAACTGAGTGGCAGGCGGCTCGCACGGCACATCGATGCGCAGAACTGAAATCGTCGTGAACTCCCAAGAAACCTCCCAACTTATGCTGAATCGTCCAACCAATGGAACCCGGGGTGTGTCTCGCCGCGCGGGTCGTCGGTTCGCCGACTAGGGCGGTCTGAGACACTGCCCGTCGACTCAACTCGGCGGGAAGCGCAGGCGTGACCACAGCAGACCTCAAGCAGGACACGTTCGTTGGTATCCATGCGGTCTACCGAGAGAAGCGGTACCCCGTCAGCGAGCTTGGCAGATATTTCGTTGCCCTAGACAATGCCTGGCGGGCCGGTCTTGCACTCGCATCACGTAAGGCCGACGTACGCGATGCAATGCAGGTGGCTGCTCTCGAGTACCTAAAGGCGAGCGCTCATCTGTACAACCTCGTCGAAGCGCCGTGGGAACGATTCCTCCAGATCGCAACTGCCTATTCCTGGTTCGACCCTGACGAAGAAGATGAAGAGAAGTCCCAACAACGGCTCCGTCAACTCGGGGATGACACCGATGCGGAGATGGTCAAGATCCGAGCACGACTTCTGGAGAGCAAGCGCCGGGACTCGATTTCACTCACCGTCTCACAGCTCCGCATCGAGTCCCCAATGGAGCTCACTCTCGCTGTTGTTCATGGAACCGGGGTGAGCGCGCTGGTCGCCTACGGCGTGCACCTTCTGGTGCATGTGATGCGCGACCCGGAGCGAATTGCTGCGTGGCTGCCTCGATTGGTGGCCGGCTGGCACAAGGGAATGACCGAAGCAGAGCAAGCCCGTCTAAACCACCGCGAAGCAGAAGCCGAACGGAAGAGGCGTCGGGCCATCGAGGATGCCTCTGGCCGCCTGATTGCTGCTGCGGAGAAGATCAAGGACCTGCCAGCTGACGAAGCCACAGCGATCGGAGCTGGTGAAACGCCGGACGACATCGTTGCGGCGCTCAGTGACTGACGTCTAGCCACCCGTACTCGGCTGTAAATTCGCTGAGACAGCGACAACACTCATGACGCCCTCGTCTCCGCTAGATGGGCATCGGAGCCCGTGCATCGCTCGCGGGGGTGGATGGCCGCGGGTCGACGTTCAGAATGTCTCGGGTCTGGTCGTAAAAGTGTTCTCCGGTGCGATGCGGCATCCGGCTGCAGAAGAAGCGGACCCACCCGCCGCCTTTGAGCACGAGCGCCGGATGTCCACACTCACGGGTCTCGGCAAAATCCTTGTGGTGACGCCACATAAAGAAGCAATCCAGTAGTGCGTTCACCCTTCTTCTCCCTTGCGTACTCATGCGAAGAGGACTTCGTGACCCAGTCTCTTGGCAGCTATCTCGCAATAACGCTCCTCGATCTCGATGCCGATGGCTTTGCGGCCGAGGTCCTTGGCCGCTCGTAGCGTCGTACCGCTGCCCATGAACGGGTCAAGGACCATCTGCCCTGGCAGAGATGCCTTCGTCACTAGCCAACGCATTGTGCGTATTGGCTTAGGGCAGGGATGAGCGTTCGGCTCCGAAGCATCCGTAGTAGAGAACGAGTCTGGCCGCGAGCCCATCCCAACTGCGAGGTAAGGATCTTTCCCGTAATAGAGAATCGGCTGGCTGCATATGAACCCCCATCGTCCGACTCCTGCCCCGCTGGGGTAAAAAATGCTTCCCATTGCGGCTGGGGGAGGGTACCGAAAGACAGACCGGACACCAGGGGTGACGACAACTGGCTTTCCGGTATCCACGAGAGAGGTCACAACCGGCAGGACTACCGCCACAAGATTTTCCAATGTGTCGTCGTAGTGGCCATACCCGATCCCCGACCGCTCAGTGTGCTTTGTGCTTTTCCCGCTCAGCTCGACGCCGTAAGGCGGGTCGGTCACCACAGCATCGAAGGAGAGCCGTGGCCAGATTTCTCGGCAGTCCCCGTGGTAGATCGTGCAGTGATCATCTTGGTAGTAGGGGTCTTGCATTGATCATGAAGCTAGTTCAACCAAGATCAACTTTTGCGTAGGGAAACTCCCAAGAAACCCCCAACAAACGATGCCCAACGATGCCCGATAATGACCAACGACGAGCACCGTCCCGAGAGTTTCTGCCCTAGTCACGACCACTATTGACGACTGTTGCCCAACATTGACAAGGACCCAACTGAGACACAGCAGGTTGGGAGTTCGAGTCTCCCCGTCAACTCCATTATTTGACCTGGTCACAGCCGCATTCTCCGGTTGGGCTGTGGCCGTCTCAGCACCCTGGATCGGCCAGATTTTCACGTTTGTTTCACACACCGCTCTGAGTGGCCCGGATCGCCGTGGAGTACATGGCCCCCGCCGCTGCCAGAGCATCGTCCTGGGAGTGGACGTAAGTGGCCATCGTAAAGCTGGCCGTGGCGTGGCCCGAGCCACTTGGAGATCGCAGCGGTGGGAACTCCCCGAAGGTGCATCAGCGTCCCGCAAGTGTGCCGGGCATCGTGGAGCCGGATGGCAGGCAATCCGGCCGCTTTGGCCCGGTTCCTGAACTGGTCTGAGTACCACTCCGGCCGTACCGGCCAGCCCAGCTCATCCACCAAAATGTGAGCCTCTGAGCAGTCACCACAGCCCGGGGAGTACGCCTCTCCGGCCTCTAGCCTGCCGAGCCTTCAAGGACCGCAGTGCCGACGCGAGAGCGTCATCCAGCGGTAGGAACCGCTTGCCTCTCTCGGTCTTGGGTCCGACCTCCACGACTCCCGAGCCGGTGACCTCAGCCCTGGCTCTGCGGATGATCAAGGTCTTGGCTTGGAGATCGATGTCAGACCAGCACAGCCCGAGGACCTCGCCACGGCGGAGGCCGTAGAGGGAGAGCTGCCAGGCAGCGCTGAGCCGAGCGTCGGCCACAGCCTCCAGCAATGCGGCTGCCTGGCCCTCGGTCCAGGTCTTCATCTCATGCTTGTCCTGAGGAGCCCGCTCCACCATCTTGGCCACGTTGCGGCTGAGGGTGCCCTGGCGTACCGCGTCATCGAGCACACTGCTAAGCAAGGTCAGAGCGACGTTCACGCTCCGGCCGCTGAGCCCTTTCCGTTGGACGTTGCCGATCCTGCGGCCATGATCCAACAGCTCGGTCACCAGATCGTCCAGATGGGCCTTGGTGAGGTTCTGGAGCTGGATGTAGCCGAGCCGGTCCGACACGAGCCGGAGGCTGTCGGCATAGTTACGCTGCGTGCTCGGGGGAGATTCCTCCTGCCTTCCAGCCACGCCGTGACGGCCTCGGCCAGTGTCGCCTTGGTTGGTTTGACCAGCGCCCCACGGGAGCGATCAGAGATGATCTTGGCTCGCTCGGCCCGGGCCTCACCCAGCTTGGTGAACGTGTAGCACCGCTGGTCCCGCTTGCCGTCGGGGCGCTTGCCCACGTCGATGATGAACCGGTACCGGGTCTCCCCGCTCTTGGTGGTGATCTTGCGGATCGGGTCGCTCTTGCGGGATGTCGTCATGATCTTGGTTCCTCCTCTTCCTCATCAAGCCAATGGCGGGTACTTCTACACCGGCGGGGTCTCCAACGGCGGCACCGAAGCCATCAACCTAATCATCGAGAGGTCCGCCGGAGATCCAATCCGCCCGCGGACAACGGGCCACCCACGCCCGCCCACACAACGGCTTGACACGACCTACCGCCAGCTAGGCGTGGCCCTCTTCTGACCGGAATCGCAGACATGTTCTAATCAGATATGGACCTCACCGACGACGATATGCAGCAGTTTGCGGCAGCAGATCGCCGGGAAGTCGATCCACCGATCCAGGTCGAGATGGCCACGTGGTCGAAAGCTGGCCAGCTCGATTGGTGGGTGAAAGAACGCGGGAATGGTGGGGTCGTGTGCGGGGCAAAGACGGCCGGCAACGTTGGGTCAAAGCTGCTGATCTTCGTCCCGCGAAGAGCGAATGATCGCGGCTTGTCGTCGTCGTCGTTGTCACGGCATTACGCTAGATGCGACGCTGGTTGCGAATTGATGCTCGATCCAGCCTTGGTCGGGAACGTGGTCGGAGCGGGGCGGCAACACAATGTGCTGCCTAAGAGATAGGAGTTTACGATGGCAGTGCTGGTGATCTTCCGCGCGAAGGGCAACTCCCAGGATTTGTTGGCCCGCTACGACGCGACGCTTGCCGATGCGATAGCGACGGCCCCTCTCGTCCCGAAGCACATTTTTGCGCCCCCACTGGCGACGCGATCATGATTGTGGATATATGGAGCTCACGTTCTGAGGTTCAGCGGGCGATCATTGACAATCAGGACTTCCAGCGGAAATGGAAGAACGCGGGCTGGCCAGACGAGACAGTCGAAATATTCGAAGTGCATAGCACGGGCTGGCCGAAGTGATCAATCACGTGATCAAGCACTGCTGATCTTTTCGCCGGATGAAGTGAAGCCTGTCCAGTAATGTGGCTCTCCGACGACGGGGTCACTCCGGGTGGTGCGTGACAGCTATAGAACGTCCGGCCTGTAGTTCGCTCCTTTCATAGGTCTCCCGTGCACAGCTTCCAGATTCGAGCCGACCTCCAGAACTGGCTGCATGAGCTGCTGCAGCTGTCCGCCATACGCTCCGCGAGGAATGCATCGATACGAGCCAGTTCGTTCTCAAGATCAGCCGGATCAACGCACCTGCTAAGTAGGTGAACGGCAAGGCCGTGTGTGGCCCTGTATTTCGCACCGTTACTGTCCATGATCAGGCTTGAGAGTCGCCCACAGGAACGCTAATGGGCGTTCACCTCTCCAGCGTGAGATGGCGCAGTTGTTACGAGTCACATCGACGAGTCACATCGACAAACCGCCCACGGCGGTCCATGGAACCCCCAGCTCCGCACCGATCTGGCATAGAGCCGGTAGCCATGGCGCCTCCCTAAATCAGTCGGTGATGGCGAAGTCGGTGAAGTCGAACCGTTCCGGGTTGCCGTTCGTGTCGACAATCTCGACGCCGTAATCAACCTGCCAGGTCGTGGTGACATTCCAGCCGCGGTTCTGAACATCCTAAGAACTCAGACA
>Ga0307302_10001534_pt1 | contig 10203 bp, 10 predicted proteins | sample ER_DNA_183_FD_194490 | JGI IMG/M metagenome (GOLD analysis project Ga0307302, IMG submission 194490) | Bulk soil microbial communities from the East River watershed near Crested Butte, Colorado, United States - ER_DNA_183 | ecosystem: Environmental > Terrestrial > Soil > Floodplain | place... | reverse complement strand
CGGTCTGAACGAGTTCGTCGCGAAGCTCGGGCGACAGCCCGGCGTGTCCCGCTAGCGTCTTCAGGACGCCGTAGACCGAGGCGGCCGGAGTGCGCAGCTCGTGCGACGCGATCGCGACGAAGTTCGTCCTGAGCGCGTCGAGCCGCAGCGTCTCTTCGTGGAGCTGTGCCCGCTCGATCGCGAGCGCGACCCGGTCGGCGACCAGTTCGAGGAGCTCGACGTCGTCGCGCGTGAACTTCCGGTGCCTGAGCACTCCGACGTGCAGCACGCCGATTGCCTCGCCGGCCACGAGCAGCGGCACGCCACACATCGACTTGATCCCCGTCTCGCGCAGGATCGGGTTCAGAACGTGGGCGTGATCGACGTCGTCGAGAATGACGGGTCGCCGTTCCGCCGCGACACGGCCGGCGAACCCACCGCCGACCGGGATGCGAACTTCACGTTCGACCTCTTCCTCGATGCCGACGGCCGCCCGGGCGACCAACTCGTTCGACTTCGAGTCGAGGAGGAGCACAGCGCACGTGTCGGCACGAAGGACCCCACGGATGCGCGGCAACAAGACCTTGAGGAGCTCGTCGAGCTCCAGGTGTGCGAGCGCCGCGTCGGTCACGGCTTGCACGTGCTCGAGGCGCTCGCGCGCGCGCCGCTCGGCCCGGAATGCGCGGGCGTGCTCGATCGCGAGCGCCGCGCGGTCGCCGGCAAGCTGGAGGAGCTCGACGTCGTCCGCGGTGAACTCGCGCCTCCGGAGCACGCCGACGTGCAACACGCCGATCGCCTCGCCTCCGACGAGCAGCGGCACGCCGAGCAGAGACTTGATCCCCTTCTCCCGGAGGATCGGATTGAGGACGTCGGCGTGGTCGACGTCGTCGAGGATCACCGGTTGCTTCGAGGCTGCGACGCGACCTGCGAAGCCACGCCCGACAGGGATGCGAACCCCGTGCTCCACCTCTTCCTCGAGTCCGACGGCGGCCCGGGCGACGAGCTCGTTGGAGCTCTCGTCGAGCAACAACGCCGCGCACGTGTCGACCTCGAGCAGCTCTCGTATGCGCAGCAGTAGGGACGACAGCAGATCCTCGAGCTCTAGGTGTGCGAGCGCTGCATCGGTGACCTCCTGCAGCCTGCGCAACTGCTCGAGATTCGTGATGTAGGTCGCCACCCGGGCCCTATTGTGCAGGGGATGAGCGTGAGCCGGGCCGGCGCCGTTGCCGCGTACCACGGCGAGATCGTGCGGCCTCTCGTAGAGATTCTGGGCGAGCGCTTGCTCGTTTATTAAGCGAGCGATGCGGTCGCCCACCTCTGCAAGCGGACGGGTCGTTCCGGCTCGTGGCCGAAGTAGACGATGCGCCGGAGCAGCCGGACGTCGCCTTTGGGCAGCTGCTGCTGAACACCCGGGGTCCGCGTCGTACCACGGCGAAGGTGACTGAAGTGATCTGGGGATCCAGGGTTCGGATCCACGAACTGGTGGCGGACCAATACCGGGCCGGGCGGGTACTGCTCGCCGGCGACCTCAGGTGCGATAACCCGGAGGTCGACTCTCTGGTGAGCGGCGATCTAACGTTCTCTCGTCAGGCGAAAACTTTTGCCCGACCTTTTGCCCGCGCCACCCAACCGGAGCTGATCTTGGGTGATCTCAGATGACCGACCAATGCGGGTTCCTGCGTCACCTGATCTGGCAACAGTCGTCTCATAACCCGGAGGTCGCAGGTTCAAATCCTGCCCCCGCTACTGGAAAGGCCCCGGAAACGGGGCCTTTCTTCTTGGTTAGTAGTGTGAGGAGCTCCGAAGTTTTGCCCGACTTTTGCCCTCGCATTGGAGCATGAACAGGTGAGCGAGCGAGAACTCGCCGAAAAAGGGCTGATCATCCGCACGCTGGTGGGGTCCACCATCCACGGCCTCGAGCTGGCGGGGACAGATGACCGCGACGAGATGGGCGTGTGCATCGAGCCGCCGAACTACGTCGCTGGCCTGAAGCGGTTCGAGACGTACGTCTTCCGCACGAAGCCGGAAGGGGTGCGCAGCGAAGCGGGAGACCTCGATCTCGTCGTGCACAGCCTCCGCAAGTTCGCGCGGCTGGCGCTAAAGGGAAACCCGACGGTGCTGCTTCTACTGTTCGTTCCGCCGGACGAGCTGTTGTTGCGGACACGCTTAGGCGACGAGCTGCAGGCGCTGGCGCCGGCGTTTGTGTCGCGCGAGGCAGGCAAGGCATTCCTCGGGTACCTGACCGCGCAGAAGGAACGCCTGCTCGGTGAGCGGGGGCAGCTCCGCGTCAAGCGCCCCGAACTCGTCGACGAGCATGGCTATGACACGAAGTACGCGATGCACATGCTGCGCCTCGGCTACCAGGGCAGGGAGCTGCTGACGACGGGGCGGATCAGCTTGCCGATGCGTGAATCCGAGCGAACGCGCGTCTTCGCGGTGCGGCGGGGCGAGGTGCCGTTCAACGAGGTTCTGACGGAGATCGGCCAGCTAGAACGCGACCTCGCGGACCTGCTTGACACGTCACCACTGCCGGCCGTTCCGGACCACTCTGCCGTCAACGACTTTCTCGTCCGGGCCCACCTCGCTTACTGGAACGGCACGGCCTGAGCCACGATCCCCGACCCTCAGCCGCATCGCCCGGAGGTCGCAGGTTCAAAATCCTGCCCTGGCTACTTGAAAGGCCCCGGAAACGGGGCCTTTTCGCTCTAGGGCCAAGTGGTGCTCCCGGCGAACTTTTGCCATCCTTTGAATCTCGCTCGACGCCTTGAGCAGCACGGCTACTCGCCGGTCGCCGCGCTGGCCTTGCTTGCGTTCGCCGCCGCCCTTTTCCCGACGGAGATCGGTGTGTACGGTGGCGCTGATCTGCCGCGGGCGCTCGGCGCTGTTCTCGCAGCCTGCGTGGCAGTGTCGGTCGTGCCGGTCGCCGCATCGCTGGCGGTCGCGGTACCTGACGCCCGAGTGCTTTTGGCGGCGGCTGCTTCGGCCGGCGCGGCGGCGATCCATTTCGCGGTCATCTCCGAGCACGTCGAGGAGTACTGGCTCTTCGGTCTCTTCTTCTTCCTGAGTGGTGCAGCGCAGCTTGCGTGGGCGATTCTCGTCGTCCTCCGCCCGCTAAGACTGCTGATCTTTCTCGGCGTAGTGGGCAATGCCGCGACCATTGGTCTCTGGGTTCTTTCACGAACGGCCGGGCTGCCTCTCGGCCCCGATGCCGGCGAGCCGGAGACGATCGGCACAGCTGATGTCGTTGCATCCACTCTGGAAGGCCTCCTGGTCGTGAGCAGTGTCTGGTACCTCACACGCCCGCAGAGCCTTCTCGGCATCACTGGCTCCCGTTCTCGCACGCTCACGCTCGCCGTGCCCGTTCTGATCGCAACCGTCGTCGCAGTCGCGCTCATCGCCGACGGCTCAATCAGTCATCACGCTTAGCGTTCTCGGACAAATGGCCGACGAACGCGGCGTACCGGGGGACAGTGCCGAACATGGCTTGCCCGCGCGGCTTGCGAATGGAGCGTTCTGAACCTGAGAGCTCGCGACGACGACCTGCTTATGGAGCAGGCCGTCGACCGTTTCGCTGCAATGGGACTCGAGTGGCACGCCGAGCAGAACCGGAAGCTTCTCGCACCCACGTAAGGCGGCCAGCTGGTAGTGGCACGCTCACACCGCGACCGTCACGCGCAGGAAGGTTGCAGGAATGGAGGTGGCATCCTCGCTCGGGCTTGCGTTCTGGGCGTTGAAGAGGGCGTCCAGCTCGGCTTGCAGTTCGGCTTCGCGGCCGTTGGCTGCTGCGGCTTCGAACGCGTTCATCGTCGGTCCGTAGTACGTCCTGAAGAGAGCAACAAGTTCGGATGGTGGGCCTGGGAAGTTGAACGTGTAGGTATCCCTCTCGAACAAGATCTGCTCTTTCGACACTCCCGCCGCCGCGAATCGCTCGATCACGTTGTCCTCGACGCCCCAGGTCATGGGGCTGACGAACCCTTCCGGAGGTGGCGGTGAGTAGGAGGAGCTGATCTTCAGGATTTGGGCGACGAGCGTCGGGTCGTTGGGGATCCAGTTCCCCATCACGATCCGGCCGCCGGGCCGTGTCACACGAACGGCCTCCTTGGCCACGTCGAATGGCCTCGGAGCGAACATCGCGCCGAAGATGCTGACGACAAGGTCGAAGCTGTCATCCTCGAGCTCGCTCAGATCGGACGCATCGCCTTCTTGGAATCTGCAGTTGGTGAGGCCGAGGCTCTTTGCTCGTGCGTTCCCCGCCTCGACGAGGTTACTGGCGATGTCGACACCCAGCACATTCGCCCCAAGCCTCGCCGCCGGCAAGGCAGTGGTCCCGTCGCCGCATCCGAGGTCGAGGACTTCGAGCCCGTCGGTGATCCCCAAGGTCATGACGAGCGCCTCGCCGCTCTCGCGCATGCTCTCTGCAATGCGAGTGAAGTCGCCCTTCTCCCAGAGCGCCTTGTTCGGGTTGATGGTCGTGGACATTGTCGCCTCCGTTCTGTGCGAGTGACGGACTAGTCGCCGCAGAGCGTAACGCTTGATCTTCAACTATTCAAGTGATAACTTGAGAATGTGGCGAGTGGTGCAGCGAAGGTGGCGTTGTTCGACGCGTTCGCGTCTGTGGCGCAGGCGCTGGGCAGCGGCCGCCGGGCGGAGATCGTCGATCTGCTCGCACAGGGCGAGCGCTCGGTCGAGGAGATCGCGAACGAGATCTCGCAGAGCGTCGCGAACACGTCGCAGCACCTGCACGTTCTGGCTCGGGCGGGTCTCGTTCGCTCGCGCCGGGAGGGGACGCGGGTCTTCTATCGGCTCGCGAGCGAGCGGGTCGGCGACCTCTGGGCCGCGGTCCGCGATGTCGCGGTCCGACACGTCGCAGAGGTGAATCAATTGGCGGACGAATATCTGGGTGAGCGGGACGGGGTCGAGCAGGTTTCCGCCACGGAGCTTCAGGAGCGGCTCGCGCGGGGAGACGTGGTCGTGCTCGACGTGCGCCCGGAGCCCGAGTACCGGGCGGGGCACATCCCGGGCGCGCGATCGGTGCCGCTCCCGGCGCTCGCGTCGCTGGCGCCCAAGCTGCCGCGCCGCCGACAGATCGTCGCCTACTGCCGGGGTCCCTATTGCGTCTATGCCGACGACGCCGTTCGCCTGCTGCAAGCGCGCGGGCTGAAGGCGCGCCGCCTGGACGTCGGCTTTCCCGAGTGGCGGCGGGCGGGCCTGCCTGTCGAAACGAACTGAAGAGAAGGAATCCCCGATGCTGCTACGCCCGTTTCTGAACGACGCGACCTCTTGTGCCAGCTATGTATTCGGTTGCGGCACGCACGCCAAACTCGCGGTCGTCGACCCGCACGCCGCCCTCGTCGACGACTACCTAGCGACGGCAGCCGCGCTGGGCACGCCAATCGTGGCGGTTTTCGAAACGCACGTGCAAGCGGACCACTTGTCCGGCCTGCCCGAGCTCGTCGCGCGCTCGGCCGCGACCGCTTACCTTCCGGCCGACACGGGTGCCGAGTTCGAGCACGTCGCATTAGCCGACGGCGATGTGGTCGAGCTCGGGAATACGCTCGTTACCGCGATCGCGACACCGGGGCACGCGCCCGCTCATCACGCCTATACGGTCGCCGATCGGCGGCGAGGGACAGACGAGCCATGGTTCGTGTTCACCGGCGATTCGCTCCTCGTTGGCGATGTCGGCCGGCCCGACCTGCACGTCGAGGAAGACGTAGATGGGCAGGCGCGGCTGCTACAGCGAAGCCTCGCCCGCCTGCTCGAGCTACCCGACCACGTACTCGTCTACCCGAGCCACTACGGCGGCTCAGTCTGTGGCCGCAGTCTCTCCGGCAACCCCATCTCGTCGATCGGATTCGAGCGCACCCACAACCCGATGCTGGCGGTAACCGATGCGCATGCCTTCGTCGCCGCCCTCTTAGCCGACGCGCCGCCGCGCCCCGCCGACCAGGAGGAGATCGTCGCCGCCAACCGCTCCGGGAACGTGAGGGCACCTGCATGACCACCGCGGTGCGGCTCGGATTGCGCGCCAACGCCGCGCAGTTCGCGCTGCTGGTGGCGCTGAACGCGCTCGTCGGCGCGATGGTGGGTCTCGAGCGGAGCGTCGTGCCGCTGATCGGCAAGAACGAGTTCGCGCTCAGCTCGACCTCCGCGATCCTCGCGTTCGTCCTCGCCTTCGGCGCCGCCAAGGCGCTCACGAACCTCGCCGCCGGCGCATTCGCGGAGCGTGTGGGCCGCAAGCGGCTGCTCGTCGCGGGTTGGGTGGTGGCGCTGCCGGTGCCGCTGCTTGTCGGGTTCGCCCCGTCCTGGTGGTGGATCGTCGCCGCGAACGTGCTCCTCGGCATCAATCAGGGGCTCGCCTGGTCGATGACCGTGGTGATGAAGATCGACCTTGCCGGCCCTTCGCGACGGGGGCTCGCGCTCGGTCTGAACGAGTCGGCCGGCTACCTCGGTGTCGCCCTGGCCGCATTCGCTAGCGGTGTCCTGGCCACGAGCTATACGCCGAGAACGGTCGTTTGGGCCGGCGCGGCGCTGCTCGTGATTGTGGGGCTAGTCGCCAGCGTCGCCTTCGTCCGGGACACGCGCGAGCACGTGCAGCTCGAACAGCAGGAAGCGGGCAGCGGCGCCGCAACGCGTTTCGGCGCGGCGTTCGCCGGAGCCAGCTTCCGCGACCCCGTGCTGCGCGCGTGTAGCCAGGCAGGGCTCGTCAACAACCTGAACGACGCGCTCGCCTGGGGCCTGGCCCCGCTCTACCTCGCGGCCCGTGGCGCGGGTGTTCGCGACATCGCGATCGTCGCTGCTGTCTACCCGCTCGTGTGGGGGGCTGGGCAGCTCGTAACCGGCTGGATTTCGGACGCCGTCGGGCGCAAGCCGCTGATCATCGCCGGGATGCTCCTCCAGGCAGGAGCGCTGGCGTTGCTCGTTGCTGGAGACGGGTCGTTCGGGCCGTCGCTCACGGCCGCTGTGCTGCTCGGCGCGGGTACTGCAATGGTCTACCCGACGCTGCTCGCCGCGGTTTCCGACGCGGTCCCGCCGCGGGAGCGCCCGCAGGCGATTGGCGTCTATCGCTTCTGGCGAGATTTCGGCTTCGTCGCAGGCGCGCTCGTCGCCGGTTTTGGCGCGGACGCGACCTCGCTCTCGACGGCGATCGTCATCGTCGCAGTCCTGACGGCCGCGAGCGGTCTGGTTGTTGCCGCGACACCCTGGGGCGCACGCACCAGGCTCCAGCCCCGCCCCGCCGGGGGCTCGTGAACGAAGTCCGAGCCACCTCTTTTTGCGGCCGCTGCGGCAGTGGGATTCCGGCCGACGCGCGCTTCTGCCCCGCCTGCGGTGCTCCGGTCGCGGACCAGCGACCGCCAGAGGAGCGCAAGCTGGCGACGGTGTTGTTCGCCGACCTTGTCGGCTCGACGGCATACGCAAGCTCCGAGGATCCCGACTTCATTCAAGTGACCTCGCGCGCGTCCCGCACGCGTACGCCCTGCCGACGGCGGCGGCTCGCCTCTACGCGCTCGCGGCGTTGAAGGAGCGGTCGGTGGTCGAGCGGGAGGCTCCGCCGCTCTTGCAGCGCGGCACGTACTTTGAGCCATTCGCCTTGCGGGCCTCGGTGCCGTCCGCGAAGACGAGCTGCTTATCGAGCAGGCCGCCGAGCGTTTCGAGGCGATCGGCCTCCAATGGCACGCCGGGCAAAGCCGGAAGCTCGTCGCGCGACGTGAGGCAATCGGCTAGGACGGCTCGACAATCTCGGTAGGCTGACGGCATGCCTAACGCATGCGATTGCGGCCCGGACTGCCCATGCGGCCCGGATTGCGACTGCTGACGGCCTAGCGGGTCGTCAGCCGGCGAGCGAACCGAACGGAACCACCGTGCTCTTCGTTTGCCTCCACAACGCCGGGCTCTCGCAAATGAGCGAGGCCCTTTTCGGCAGGCGTCGAGGCGGGCTGCATACAGGTCTGAGTGCCGGCACAAATCCTGCGGAGCATGTTCACCCGGAGGTGGTCGAGGTCATGCAGGAGGTCGGCATTGATCTGCCCCGACCGGGTTCCGACAGGGCTTTCCGATGAGCTGGCCGCGCAGGCGGACGTCGTCGTCAGGATGGGTTGCGGCGACGCTTGTCCCTACATTCCGGGCACAATTGCCTCATGCAGATAGCTACCCCGGCCGCTCGGCTACCCGCTTCCGCCAAGGACGACATCGCCTACGTCGAGGCGTTCTTTGAACCGATGAACGAAGGGGTCCGACCTTTGGTCGAGTGCGGGCTTCTGCCTCGGGCCACCTACGTCCTTCCCGACGGCACGCCAATGGTCCCCGTCGACCATGCACAGTTGCTCGACGACGCGGGCGGGAACCCTGAGGCGGTCGCCGTGCACTTCCGCGAGCGCTATGTCGCCGCAGGCGGCGACCCTGCGGATGCCGACGAGGAGTACGAGGCTTGGCTATCGGGCGAATACGGGGCTTGCCTGCACACCACTTCGCCTGAGGCGATCGTTGTCAAGAGCGCGCTGATGGATGCGATCACGGCTCTTGTCGCGCGCCCCGCGCCGGCGGACACCAGTTGGTGTGGGGCGCTGCGAGGCGCGGTTGACGCCTTGGACGCTCTGGAGCGGCGGTTCGCTGCGTACGACCGCGAACGATTTGGCGGCCCCAGCTCGCGCGACCGCCTCATCAAGGGGACCCACGAGCGCTTCCCGGAAGTTTGGGCATGACCTAAGGTTCGGCGGCCGGTGCGGCTGTCGTCCCTTCGGCGTGTCGGCGTAGTACACCGTCATCGTCACCGCGTCTTCACCGTCCACAAGTCCGCTGAGGAAGGTGGTGTTGTGGATCTGAACCTCGCCTAGCGAGAAAACGCGTCAGGCGGTACAGGAGCGCGCGGCTGCCGCCGCTGAGGGACGTCGAGCCGGGGACGGGGCGGCCGTCCCGGCTCCTGTGGGAGCGGCTAGGCCGACGCCTTGCCCGCCGCGACACCCGTCTTCTCGGGCACGCTGGCGATCCAGCCTTCGATCGCCCCTGCGATCTCGGCCCACTTCTCGGCCGTCATCATCAGGTGAGGCCGGCCCGCGAACTCGAGGTAGTCGGTCTGCGCCGGGGACTTCTCGTACTTCTTGAACTGCTTCTTCGAGACCGAGGCGGGGACCGTGTGGTCCTGGTCGGCGCCGATGATCAGTAGCGGTGGCCGCTCCTCGTACTTGAAATCCAGCTCCGTGGGCGGGTGCAGATGGAAGTTTGCAAAACCCGCCTCGTAGAAGATCTGACCGGTCTCCGGGACGTAGTACTTCTCGTACGCGGCCTTCGCCTCCTCGGGCGTGAACGTATTCGCGAAGCCGTAGGTGAACTCCTCGAGCGTGAGCGGCACGACGCCGTGCCAGCGAGACGGATGCGCCAGTGTCGACGAGGAAACCTTGAGCGTCGAGAAAGGCAGGACGAGGATCCCCTTCGGCGGCGCCGGGCTCATCGCGACGCCCCCCCGGGCGAGCCCGCGGTCGAGCAGGAGCTCGACGATCAGCCCGCCGAACGAGTGGCCGATCAGGATCGGCTCATGGTCGAGCGCCCTGATCAGCGCCTCATAGTGGTCGACGATCTCGGTCAGGCCGAGCCCCTCGATTGCGTCCGTCGCCTCGCGCAGCTCTTCGACGTCGCCCTGCTTGCGTGGCCATTCGGGGGCGGAGACGTCATAGCCCCGGTCGCGGAAGTACTCGGCGAACGTGTCCCAGCTCCGCGATGAGAGCCAGGCGCCGTGAATCAGCATCAGTGGACTGCGGGTTGCGGCACCCTCCACGATGACCTCCCTGCTCGCTTGCCCTTGCACGCTACTCCCTTGGAGTCGGTGCCGCTGCGAGCCAATGGACTCGATCCGCTCCAGATCGAATGACGCCTACCGCCGAACCTCATGGGTGATCGGCCGAAAGCGCTAACACCGTACGGACGCCGGCCCGGACTTCTGGACGCTACTTGCGCTCTTCCTCCGAGGGCTCGGAGATCGCCCCGACGAGCTCCCCGGTCCTCTCGTTCTCCTTGAGCGCGATGTCGGCCTGCGCGACCATGCCGACGAGCCGATCGTTCTCGACAACGGGGAGCCGCCGAACCTGGTGGCGGGCCATCAGTCGGAGCGCCTCTTCGAGGTCGCTGTTCGGCTCGACACTGATGAGCTCGCGAGAGTAGACGTCTCCGACTGACGTAGTCTCAGGGACAGCGCTTTCGGCGACCACTCTCGTCGTGATATCCCGGTCG
>Ga0307302_10001532_pt1 | contig 10220 bp, 8 predicted proteins | sample ER_DNA_183_FD_194490 | JGI IMG/M metagenome (GOLD analysis project Ga0307302, IMG submission 194490) | Bulk soil microbial communities from the East River watershed near Crested Butte, Colorado, United States - ER_DNA_183 | ecosystem: Environmental > Terrestrial > Soil > Floodplain | place: USA... | reverse complement strand
GGGCTCGCCCGTGGTCACGATCACGCGGAGCGAGGAGAGGTCCGTCACGGGATCGCCGTGCTGCATGAGCGCGCGGATGAGCGTCGGCGAGCAGCCGAGGATGCTGATGCGCTCGGCCTCGATCGTCTGCCAGAGCCGGTCGGCCGGGAAGTCGGGAGCGCCCTCGGCGAAGACGAGCCTCGCGCCCATCGCCCCGCCGCCGACGACGGTCCACGGGCCCATGATCCAGCCCATGTCGGTGGCGAAGTGGATGACGTCGTCGGGGTGCGCGTCGGCCTGGTAGGCGGCCTCGCGGCCGATCGAGACGAGGAAGCCGCCCTGGACGTGGACGACGCCCTTCGGCTTGCCGGTCGTGCCCGAGGTGTAGGTGAGGAGGTAGGGGTGTTCCGAGTCGACCTCGAGCGGGGCCAGGATTCCGGGCCCGAGATCGACGCCGTCCCACGAGCGGTCTTCCCGGCTCCACGTGACGACATGCGCGACCGAGGGCGCCTCGCGCGCGGCTTCCTCCACCGTGGCGCGCATCTCGAGGCGCTTGCCCCGCCGCAGCGACCAGTCGGCGGTGACGACGACCTTCGCCTCCGAGTCCTGCAGCCGCTCCCGCACCGCCGGCCCGGCGAAGCCGGAGAAGATTGGTACCTGGACCGCGCCGATGTGGGCGCAGGCGTGAGAGGCGACGGCGACCTCCGGGCACATCGGCATGTAGATCGCCACGCGGTCGCCCGGCTCGACGCCGAGCGCGACGAGGCCCTCGGCCAGCCTCGTGACCTGATCGGAGAGCTCCGCGAAGGTGTACTGCCAGCGCGAGCCGTCCTCGCCGAGGCCGACCGCCGCGACGCGGTCCGGATCCCGCTCGGCCCACCTGTGCACGCAGTTCCAGGCGATTGAGAGCGTCGAGCCGACGAACCAGGTCGCCCATTCGGGCCCGCGCGAAAGGTCGACGACCCGGTCCCAGGGCTGCGAGAAGTCGAGGCCCATGTCCTCGATCGCAACGGGCCAGAACCACTCGGGATCCTCCTGCGAGCGGCGCACGAGCTCCCAGTAGTCGTCGTAGCCGTGGCCTCGCATGAGGCGCGTGACGTTCGCGTGCTCGAGCGTGCGCGCATCCGGGCGCCAGACGACCTCACTCATTGCGAGCAAGTCTACGAACCGCCGCGTACCCCCGAATCGACTGCTAGCTTAGTTGTCACTAACTTCGAGGAGGTCCTTGATGAGGGCGAAGATCTTCGAGCCGGAAAACAGGAAGTGGTGGACGCTGGGGGCGGTCGCCTTCGGCCTGTTCATGATCATGCTCGACAACACGATCGTGAATGTGGCGCTGCCGTCGATCCAGCGGGATCTGAACATCGGCATCTCCGAGCTCGAATGGGTCTTCAACGGCTATGCGCTTACCTTCGGGGTCCTCATGCTGACGGGCGGAAAGCTCGCGGACATGCTCGGCCGCCGCAGGATCTTCATCGCCGGTCTCGTCATCTTCACGCTGGCCTCGCTCGGCTGCGGCCTCGCGTCGAGCGCCGGGATGCTCATCGGCGCGCGCGTCGTCCAGGGAGTGGGCTCGGCGCTCATGAACCCGGCGACCCTCTCGATCATCACGGCGACCTTCCCGCCGCGCCAGCGCGGCATGGCGATCGGCATCTGGGCAGGGGTGTCGGGGATGGCGCTCGCCATCGGCCCGCTCGTCGGCGGGCTCATCACCCAGCACTGGAGCTGGAACTGGATCTTCTTCATCAACGTGCCGATCGGCATCATCGCCATCGTCGTCGCCCGCCTCGTCATCGACGAGTCGCGTGACACGTCTGCCGAGCAGCGCCTGGATCTCCCGGGCCTCCTTTCGTCGGCGATTGCGCTCTTCGCGCTCACCTACGGGCTCATCGAGGCGAACACGTACGGCTGGACGTCGCCGCGGATCCTTGCGCTCTTCGCTGTGGCAATCATCGGGTTCGCCGTCTTCGTCGTCCTGGAGCTGCGTCAGCGGGCGCCGATGCTGGACCTCAAGCTGTTCAAGAACGGCACCTTTGCGGGCGCGAACTCGGTCATGCTCCTCGTTGGCCTCGCCATGTTCGGGGTCTTCTTCTACAACTCCCTCTTCATCCAGAACATCATCGGCTACTCGGCCGTGCAGACGGGGGCGTCGTTTCTGCCGATGACCATCCTCATCATCCTCGTCGCCCCGGTGGCCGGGAAGTACTCCGACCGGGTCGGCTCTCGTTGGCTGATGGGCGGCGGGATGGTCCTGCTCTCGATCTCGCTCCTGATCTTCTCTCGCCTGGACGCCAGCTCGAACTTCTGGGACATCCTCCCCGGGCTGCTCGTCGGTGGATTCGGGATGGCGATCGTGATGACGCCGACGACCGCCGCGGCGATGGGCTCCGTCCCGGTGGACAAGGCCGGCGTCGGCTCCGCAGTCTTGAACAGCATGCGCCAGGTGGGCGGCGCGCTTGGCATCGCCGTCATGGGCGCGATCGTGGCCGCCTACGCCACCGGACTACCGGGCACCCCTGAGGCTACTCAGGGCTTCGTCACCGGCTACCAGCATGCGCTTCAGGTCGCGTCGGTCATCGCGCTCGCCGGCGCCGTGCTCTCGGTGGCGACGGTGCGCAAGTACCGGCACCTGGACCAGCCCGTTCCCGAAGCGGCATGAGCACGACGCGCCTGCCGGCCGAGGCGCGGCGCGCGTCCGTCCTGTCAGCGGCCTGCGGCCTCTTCGCCAGCCGGAGCTTCCGGGGCACGACGACGGCGGACATCGCCCGCGAGGCGGGCGTGACCGAGCCCGTTCTCTACCGCCACTTCTCCTCCAAGTGCGAGCTCTACCTCGCGTGCATGGACTGGAGCTGGGAGCGGGTCAAGGAGCTCTGGGCCGAGCGGCTCGCCGCGGAGGCGGACCCGGGCCTCTGGCTTTCCGCGATCGGCCGCGCGTTCGTCGAGTCCGAGGCCGAGCGCCGGCTCGTCGCGCCGATGTGGGCCCAAGCGCTCGCCGAATCCGCGGAGGACGAGCAGATCTCGGCGTACATGCGGGCGCATATGCGCGAGGTGCACGCCTATGTCGCAGACGTGATTCGACGGGCTCAGGCGGCGGGCGGAATGGCGCCGGAGCGCGATCCGGACGCGGAGGCATGGATCTTCATCGCCCTCGGGCTCCTGACGATGGCGGACGAGGTCATCGGCACGCTCCTCCAGGATGCGTGGCCGGCGATCCGCGAAAGTCGCATCGCCTGGTTACGCGCACCGCTTCACCAACCGTGAAGCGCTGCCCGTTAGAGGGATAGACGAAGCGGCCCCGAGGGCCGACGCTTCGACCATGTTCTTTGTGTCATTCCAGGCGACAACCCGGAAGCTCCGGCTCTGCGGCCCAGCCGATGCCTCCGGGTTGGTGTCGCCGGGAATCTGGCGCGCCTCCCGCACCCCTCTGCCTGGCGTCCGGCAGGAATGCGAGGTAGTCGGACTATAGCCAAGCGCAACAAGAAGTCAAGTAGCCTTGTGAAGTAAATTTTTCCTCGTATAGTTCACCTTAGATGCCCGATCAACTCACCGCCGCCCGCACCGCTCAAGGACCCGCCCGCAACTCGATGGGCGAGCGCGTCCGCCAGCTCCGCATCGCCCGCGGGCTGACGCAGACGGAGCTCGCCGGCGAGCGCTTCTCCAAGGAGTACGTCAGCCAGATCGAGCGCGGAAAGACCCGCCCGACCGGCGACACCGTCGAATGGCTCGCCAGCCGCCTCGGCGTCGACCCCTCCTTCCTCGAGACCGGTGTCTCCTCCAGCGAGCGCGAGCGCGTCGAAAGCGTCGTCGCGCGCGCAGAGGCGGCGCTCGAGTCGAACCAGTACGAGGAGACGGTCTCGGAGATCGACAAGCTCGGCGTCGCGCTCACGACGATCGCCGTCCCGGCGCTCGAGTTCCGAGCTCTCCTGGCGGAGTCCTGGGCGCGAATGTCGCTCGGCGACGTCCGCGCGGCCATCGGGCTGCTCGACCGCGCCCGGCAGCTGACCGAGTCGCCGACGTTCAGCGACGTCGACCGGGCCGAGGTCCTCTACCGCCTGGGCGTCTGTCGCTACAAGCTTTCGTCGATCGCGACCGCCGTCGCGCTCTTCAGCGAGTCCCTCGACCTCGCGGAGCGCTCGGGCCTTCCAGCCGACCGGCTCCGTTCGAACGCTTTTGGCTGGCGCTCCCGCTGCTACCGCCGCCAGCGCGACTGGGAAGCCGCGCGCGAGGATGTCGAGCGCGCGCTCGAGCTCGCCGAGAGCCTGAACGACCGTCGCACCGTCGCTCATCACTATTTCCAGGCCTCGCTCATCGCCGAGCGGACGGGCCATTGGGTGCTGGCCCGCTCGTATGCGGAGCGCGCCAAGGCGCAGTACGAGGAGCTCGCCGACCAGGCGAACGTCGGCAAGCTGCTGAACAACCTCGGCGGCCTCAATTTCCAGCTCGGCAAGCCCCAGGAGGCGATCAAGCACCTGAAGGACGCCTACCGGGTTCTTCTCGAGGTCGGCGATGACACAGATGCCGGCCACGTCGTCTCGTCGCTTGCGCAGGTTCACCTGCGCACGGGTGAGCCGAAGCTCGCGGAGGAGCAGGCGCGGCACGCACTTGAGCTTCTGGACGGCCGCGTCGACCACCTCGACGAGATCGGCAACGCCCAGCTCGTCCTCGGCCGGGCCCTCCTCGAGCAGGAGCGCCTCGACGAGGCGGACACGTTGTTCAAGGAGGCGGAGGCCAGCTTCGAACAGCTGTCCTCCGTCAGCCACCGGGCCGCTGCCTGGATCGCCCAAGGCGATCTGGCGGTGCGGCGCGGCGAAGACCGCGGAGCGGCGCATCTCTACCGCCGCGCGGCCGAGGCGCTACAGGACTTCCGCTTCTAACGAAAGGAGGTGATCGCGTGACGGCACGGCAGGTTCAGATTCTGATTCTTCTCGTGACGCTGGCTGCATTCCTGGGCAAGGGTCACTGGGTAGGGTTCTTCGACGGCCACTAGGCGAGGGGAAGGATGGCAGCGTTCCGCGTCGAAGAATTACGGCGCGCGAGCCGAGACTTCCCTTCGACACATGGAACAGCGTCCTTCCCTTCGCCCACTCGCACCGCTGATCGGAACCCTGGCCGGGCTTTGGCTCGGCGCCGCAGGCCTGATCGTGGCGCAACTCCTCTAGAGCGGGGAAACCGCCGGGCCCGGGGTTAGGCGTCGACCTGCAAGGCGGCACGCATCAGCTCGCGCAGGCTGACGACGCCGACCGTTCTGCCGCCGGCGACGACCGGCAGATGCCTGAAGCCGTTGTCGAGCATCGTCCTGATCGCCTCGTCGGCCGAAGCCGATTCGGTGGCCGTGATGGGGTCGACGGTCATCCACTCGCGCACACGAGCCTCGCTCGTGTGCACACGGCCGGCGACGGCCTTCAGCAGGTCGCGCTCCGTCAGGATCCCGATCAGGCGGCCCGAATCGAGCACGACTGCGGAGCCGACGCCCTGCTCGGCCATGCGCTCGGCGGCCTCTCCCAGCGTGTCCTCAGGGGCGACCGCGACGATCTCACCGGTCATGACCTCCCCGATACTCCCCATTGGCCGAGGATAGCCGACGCTTGCACCGAGGGTGTAGGATCGCTTCAACTTATGAAGTGACCGGGAGGTAGCAATGGCAGAGAACGGATACGCGAAGCCCGTGCTCGTGACGAGCGACTGGGTCGCGGAGCACGGCGGAGACTCGAACGTCGTCGTCGCGGAGGTCGACGAGAACCCCGACCTCTACGAGGAAGGCCACATCCCGGGCGCCGTCAAGCTGCACTGGCGGGACGACCTCCAGGATCCGGTCGAGCGGGACGTCGTCGACCGCGAGACCTTCGAACGCCTTCTCGGCGGGCGCGGAATCGGCAACGACACGATCGTCGTCGTCTATGGGGACAAGAACAACTGGTTCGCCGCCTACGCGTACTGGTACCTGAAGGTGTACGGGCACAACGACGTCCGGATCCTCGACGGCGGGCGCCAGAAGTGGATCGACGAGGGCCGCGAGCTAACCAAGGACCTTCCTGCGCCCACGGCGCAGAGCTACTCGGCCGAAGAGCGGGACGAGTCCATCCGCGCCTACCGGGACCAGGTCCGCGATTGGCTCGGCGCCTCCGACCGCGGCCTCGTGGACGTGCGCTCGCCCGGCGAGTTCGCCGGCGATCTGATCGCCCCGCCCGGCTACGAGCAGGAGGGCGCGCAGCGGGCCGGCCACATTCCAACGGCGGTCTCGATCCCCTGGGCGAGCGCGGTTCGCGACGACGGGACGTTCAAGTCCGCGGACGAGCTCCGCGAGCTCTACGGCGGCAAGGGCATCACGTCCGAGAAGGAAGTGACGGCCTATTGCCGGATCGGCGAGCGCAGCGCGCACACGTGGTTCGTGCTCCGCGAGCTGCTCGGCTTCGAGCGGGTGCGAAACTACGACGGCTCGTGGACCGAATGGGGCAATTTGGTGGATGTACCGATAGAGAAGGGGCCCTAGAACGCTTGGCCGGCGGGGCTGAGTCGGGCTAAGCCCGGCCTGGCCCCGCCTGACGCTCCTCGCGGCAGGAAACGGCGCTCGCAGCACCTCGCCGTACTCCTTGTACTGTCTCGGCGCTGCTCGCTTGTCTCCCCAGCGAGGAACGCCCCAGACGTCCTAGGAGTGCGTGTGCGGGTCACGACAACGGATTACCACACCGCCGGCGAGCCGTTCCGTATCGTCACCGGCGGTGTGGCCCCGCTCGAGGGCGCGACGGTGCTGGACAAGCGCCGCTTCGCGCTCGAGCGGCGCGACGACGTCCGCAAGCTTCTCGTCTTCGAGCCGCGTGGGCACGCCGACATGTACGGCTGCTTCGTGACCGAGCCGGACGACGGCGGCGCCGACCTGGGCGTCGTCTTCTTCCACAACGCGGGCTACTCGACCGCCTGCGGGCACGGAACGATCGCGCTCGTCACCTGGGCGCTCGAGACCGGGCGGCTCAAGGCTGTCGAGCCCGAGACCCGCGTCGTCGTCGACGTTCCCTCGGGGAGGCTCGAGACCGTCGCCGCCGTCTCTGAGGGCCGGGTCGAGCGCGTCCGCTTCCGCAACGTGCCGTCCTACGTGGAAGCGCGAGGGCTCGAAGCCGCCGGCCTCGTTGTCGACGTCGCCTTCGGCGGTGCCTTCTACGCTTCCGTCGAGTCACCGCTTGCGCTCCAGCGCGAGAGCCTGCCGCGGTTGATCGAGCTCGGACGCGCGATCAAGCGCGGGCTCGAGAGCGAGCGCGCGTTCGTCCACCCGCTCGAGCCGGAGCTCCGCGACATCTACGGCGTCGTCTTCTTCGAGGGCCTCGACACGGGGCCGCCGCTCAGGCAGCGCAACGTCGCGGTGTTCGCGGACGGCGAGGTCGACCGCTCGCCGTGCGGGAGCGGCACCTCGGCGCGCCTCGCGCTCTTGGATGCGGACGGAGAGCTCGCGCGCGGCGCCGAGCTCGTCCACCAGAGCATCGTCGGGACGGAGTTCGTCGCCCGCGTCGTCGGCGAGGTGGAGGTCGCGGGCCGGCCCGCCGTCGTCACGGAGGTCGAAGGCAGCGCGCACAAGACCGGCGAGCACGAGTTCGTGCTCGACGAGCGGGATGAGCTGGGCCCGGGCTTCCTGCTCCGTTAGGAGGCGCGCAGGAGCGGGCGCGTGAGGCAGGTCGGACCGCCATCGCCCTTGCGCGAGATCTCGTCGCCCTTGTAGACGCGGACGTCGACCCCGGCCGCCTCCATGCGCCTGCGCGTCTCGGCGTTCCCCTCGAGCGCGAGGGCGACGCGTGGCGCGAGGGCGAGCACATTCGGGCCCATCGTCTCAAACTCCTCGTCGGGCACTTCGACGAACTCGAGCCCGCGGTCGCGGAGCATCTCGACCAGGCGCACCGGCATCAGCGGGAGATAGACGACCGCGAGGTCGGCGTCGAGCGGCGAGAGAAACGACATGAGGTGCAGCACCTCGCCGGCCCCGTGGTAGTGCGGCAGGTCGAAGGCCACGACCTCGACGTCCGGCAGGAGCTCCTGGAGCGCGAGGATGCCGGCGTCGTTCGTGCGGTAGCCCCGGCCGACGAGCAACGTCCGTTCGTCGAGCCAAACGGTGTCCCCGCCCTCGACAGTCGCCGGATACCGGATCTGCCCGGCAAGCGGAACCCTGGCCTCCATGAAGTCGACGCCCATCTCCTCGGGCTCGCGCCGTCGCCCCTCCTTGCCGGGCATGAGGAGGATTGCGCCCGCGTCGGCGACGAGTGCAGGGTCGTAGGCGTAAAGCGCGTCCGGATTCGACGCACCGCCGGTCTGCCCGAGGACGACCTCGGCGCCCGTTCCGGTCAGCAGCGCGCGAAACGCCTCGTGCTCCTCCTCGAGGCCGGCGGGATCGGGCTCCGAGCGCCAGCCGTACGCGCGCCAGGCGGCCCAGGCTCCGGCCACGGGCGGCTTCACGAGCACGCGCTCGAGCCGTCCGGTCATGCTCTGACACCCGAACGTGCGGGGGGTAACCTCCATCGCGTGGAGACTACTGCGCGACTTGCGGGTCTCGAAGCCGGAGGAGGCTGCGCGGCGAAGTACGCGGCCGGCCGGCTCGAGGAGTTGCTCGCCGGGTTCGCTCCGGCCGCCTCGGAGAACCTCCTCGTCGGTCTTTCCCCGGCCGACGACGCGGCCGTCTATCGACTCGACGACGAGCGGGCGCTCATCTTCACGACCGACTTCTTCCCCCCGATGGTCGACGACCCGGCGCTCTTCGGGGCCGTCGCAGCCGTCAACGCGCTGAACGACGTCTTCGCGATGGGAGGGAAGCCGTTTCTCGCGCTCTCCATCGCCGCCTTCCCCGAGGAGATGCCAATCGACGGCGTGCGCGCGGTCTTCGATGCGGCCGCCGCCAAGGTCGAGGAGGCGGGCGCCCTCCTCGCCGGCGGGCACACGATCCGTGACGACGAGCCGAAGTACGGCCTCGCCGTCGTCGGCATGGCCCATCCGAACGCGCTCTGGCGGAAGAACGGCGCGCAGTCCGGCGACGCCCTCTATCTGACGAAGCCGCTCGGGACGGGCCTGGTGCTCACTGGTGTGCGCAAGCAGGTGCTCGGCGACGAGGAGCTCGAGGTAGCGGCCGTCACGATGACCGAGCTGAACGATCGCGCGGCCGAGACGCTGCGCCCGTTCGAGCCCTCCGCGGTCACCGACGTCACCGGCTTCGGCCTCTTCGGCCACGCGCACGAGATGGCCGAGCTAAGCGGTGTCCGGCTTCTCCTCGATCCGGCCGCGTTCCCCGCCCTCGCCGGTGCGCTCACGGTCGCGCGCCGGGGCCTGCGGACGGGTGGGGACCTACGCAACCGGGAATTCGTCGCCGGCTCCGTCGAGCTCGACGGCCTTCCGAAGGAGCTCGACATCCTCGGGTTCGACCCGCAGACGGCGGGTGGGCTCTTGGTTTCGATTCCGGCGGCGAAGGGAGCGGTGCTCGAGGCCGCCTTTGCGGACGCCGGCCTGATGCTCGCCCGCATCGGCCGGGTGGAGGGCGGCGCCGGCGTGGCCCTCGCCTGATGGAGGCCGACACCACCGAGATCGTCAGGGCGCGCTTCGCCGTCTCGGCGGAGACGTTTGCCCGCCTCGCCTACGTCGCGCTCGGCGCGCTTTTCCTGATCGTCGTCTCCGGAGCGACGGTGCGCCTCACGGGCTCGGGCCTCGGCTGCGACAACTGGCCGCGCTGCGGGTCGTCCTTCCTCCCGGAGAAGAACTTCCACGCGCTCGTGGAGTACGGAAACCGCGGAGTCGGCTTCGTCGTCGGTCTCGTCACGCTGGCCGCGGCGATCGCGGCGACGCGTGTCGAGCGGATCCCGCGCTGGCTCCTCTGGGCTGCGTGGGCGCTCCCGGTCACGGTGCTCCTGCAGGGGATCCTCGGGGGGATCACCGTTCTCGTCGAGCTCCATCCGCTGATCGTGATGGCGCACTTCCTGCTCTCGCTCCTCGCTCTCGCGATCGCCGTCGTCGTCGCGCTGGACGCCCATGACTTCGCGCGCGGAGCGGTAAAGCACCCGCCGCTCGCCGCCAACTGGCTGGCGGTCGTCCTCGTGCCGAGCGCGCTCGCACTCGTCGTCACCGGCACGCTCGTGACCGCCGCGGGGCCGCATTCCGGCGGCGAGAAGATCAAGCGCTACGGGCTCCTTCCCGACGCGCTCCACATCCACGTCGGCGCCACGGCGATCTTCGGTATCGCGTTCCTGGGCATCGTCGCCTCGCTTTTCTGGCGGAGG
>Ga0307302_10001528_pt1 | contig 10226 bp, 5 predicted proteins | sample ER_DNA_183_FD_194490 | JGI IMG/M metagenome (GOLD analysis project Ga0307302, IMG submission 194490) | Bulk soil microbial communities from the East River watershed near Crested Butte, Colorado, United States - ER_DNA_183 | ecosystem: Environmental > Terrestrial > Soil > Floodplain | place: USA... | reverse complement strand
CCGCGAGATGATCGGCCTCCACGTCGCGCAACACCACGGTCTGCGGACTGATCCACTCTTCCTGCCGCGCGGTCAACGGGCGGGGCCGGTATACGCAGATGTTCCAGAAGGCGATTTTGCCGTCGATGCACACCGTGTCAAACGTGTATTCCTCCGCGTCAATGAATTCTTCGACATTCAGCTCCCGCATTTGGCCGGCGCGCGAGAGCACCGCATCGAGCTCGAGCCGCGAGTTCACGCGAAACGTATCGGCCGATCCGGCGCCCGCGATCGGCTTTACGATCACCGGGAAGCCGATCTGCTCGGCCGCGCGCTGGCACTCGGCGGCAGTCGTGGCGCGCTGGTGTTTCGGCGTCCGGATCCCCGCGGCCACCACGGCCCGCTTCATCGCATCCTTGTCACGGAACAGCGTCGCCTGCGCGACGTCCTGGCCGGGCACGCCGAGCCCGTGACGCAAGCGCGCGGCGAGAATGACGCCCGGCTCCCACAGGCACTCCACCTGCTTCAGAGGCTGGGCTGCTTTCCACTGTTGTACCGACTTCACGACCGCCGCCTCATCCAGCAGCGAGGACACCTGCAAATACCCGGCGAGGTGCCGGCGGACCAGATCCGGAAGGTCGCGCTCCGGTTGATCCCCGATGCCGAATACGCGCGCCCCCTGGACCGCCAGGCCGCGGGTGAAGTAGTTGATCTCCGTCGGATACCCCGGTGAAATCATGAGCACGTTCATGAATGCTCCCCCCCCCCCGGCTAACCCAACTCGACGCGAACCGTCGAAATCAGCCGCTGCAGCGCCCGCTGCACGACGGCAGTCTCGCTGTGTCGCAGAATGATGAAGCCTTCGCCTTCGTAGCTGCCCGTTGGAGACTGCCCTGCCGTGGGCAACGTGGCGTCCACGACCAGCGAGCCGATTTCGTGCTGCACCTGGTCCAAACCGTGGATCGCCTTCACGCGTCCGCTTCCCTGCCCTCGCAGGTACGCCGCCCCGACCGCGTACCGGCGCGGCGGTGCGGCAAACTCCTCGAACAGCATGAGCCGCGCCCACGCCGCGACAAAGTCGAAGTCATGGGCGCGCGAAACGATCGTCATCAGCTGCGCGCCGGGAGGACGCGCCGCGACTTCGGAAATCGCGATCGTGCCGTCCGGACGGCGAAACCATTCCATGTGCGACAGCCCCGTTTGCATCCCTAACACCTCGAGCACGCGGAACGCCGCACGCCGGATGTCGTCGTACTGCGGCTCCTCCACCTCCCGCGGCAGGATCAGACACCACTGGATCCACGGATTGCGCAGCACCTCCAGCGGCGACGGATAGTAATGCGTGAGCGAGTGCCACACCGCGCGGCCGCCGATCGACACCGTCTCGAACGAGTGCTCATCGCCGGTGACGTATTCCTCCAACAACACCGGACGGTCGGGACCCGGTGTCGCAGCCTCCACGGCGATCCGCAACGCGTCGAGCCCGTCAACCCTCGTGGTCGCCTGCGCCCCCGCTCCCGCCGGCGGCTTGACGATCAGTGGAAATCCGATCTCGCGCGCAAAGGCCGTCGCCTCGGCGTCCCCCGTCACGAGCTGGTGGCGGGCACAGGGGAGTCCCGCATCGCGTAGCAGCGATTTCATGCGCGCCTTGTCGCGGAAATTGCGCGCTGCGTCCGCGCCCATGCCGGCGATCTTCCGCTGCTCGCGGACCTCGGCGAGCGGCACTTGCAGCTGCTCGTAGGCGCCAAGCAACCGGTCCACGCGTCCGAGTCGCTGCTCGAGCTGCCCGACGGCATCGAGCAACTGGGCCGTGTCCAACACATCGGTCACCCGCCAGTGCGCGACCTGCGATCGCAGCGGCACCGGAAGATCCTCGAGCGGCGCCTGGCTGATCACGCCGACGCGTACATCGGGCAGCCCCACGATCGCCGCGATCATTCGCGCGGCGTTCTCGGACAGGATCGGTGCGGCGAACAACGCGACGGGCACGGGGTGGGTACGGTAACCCCGCTCGACACGCTTTGGAACCCGTAGAGGCGCGCATACATTTGGGGCTGCCAATGCGACGATTCTCACGGTTTTTCCTGCTGTGGAAGGCCCGGGCACGAGCCCGGGCGCATCGGGGTACGGTGCGGACGGTCCCGGCAGTCGAAAGCACCCAGCTGGGTAATCGCCGTGACCTCCTCGTGTACACGCCTGCATCATACGCGCGCGGCGATACACGCTATCCCGTGATCTACATGCAGGACGGTCAGAACCTGTTCGATCCCGCGACGAGTTTCGCGGGAGACTGGGGCTTGAAGACGGCACTCGCCTGGGCGAGTCGCCGCGGCCTCGAAGCCATCGTGGTGGGGATCCCCAACATGGGGTCCGCACGCATCGATGAGTACACCCCGTTCATGGATCCGAAAGCCGGCGGCGGCAACGGCGACCGCTATCTCGACTACCTGATCAATACGGTGAAGCCGCTGGTGGACGCACGATTCCGGACGCTGCCCGACCGGGCTCACACGGGCATTGCCGGCTCCTCGCTGGGCGGGCTGATCAGCTTGTACGCCTACTTCCGATACCCATCCGTCTTTGGTTTCGCCGCCGCGCTCAGTCCCGCGCTGTGGTTTGCCAACGCGGCAATTCTCGACGTGGCGGAACAGGCACCGCACGCGCCGGGTCGGGGCCGCGTCTATTTCGACGTCGGGCTGCGGGAGGGAGACGCTCACGTGTCGTTCGCCCGCCGCCTCCGCGATATCCTGCTCGCCAAGGGCTACGAACCGGGCCGTGAGTTACGCTGGGTGGAAGACGAGGAGGGCCGGCACCATGAGTCGGCCTGGGGGAAACGGTTCCGCCAAGCCCTGCCGTTCCTGCTGCGCAACGGCGGATCGCGATGAACCAGGAGCGCCACCGGTGGCGCAGCCCCGCCCTGGATCGCGACATGGAGCTGCAGGTGTTGGGTCACGGCGGAGCGCGCGTGTTTGTGTTTCCCACCACGCTGGGCGGCCTGACCGAATGGACGGACCGCTGGATGCACCGTTCCGGCGTTTTGGGCGAGCACCTGGACCGCGGCTGGATTCAGCTCTATTGCCTGCATCACGTGCACGAAGAGAGCTGGTACGCGGCCGAACCTGTCCATCCCGGTCAGCGCGCCTGGCGCCATCTACAATACGATCGCTACCTGCGTGACGAAGTCGTTCCGTTCAGCCTTTCCAAGAACCCAACACCGTTCCTCATCACCGCGGGCGCGAGCTTCGGTGCCTACCACGCGTTGTGCTTCGGCCTGCGCAATCCCCAGCTGGTGCAGCGGATCATCGGTCTTTCGGGAACATACGACATCAAACGTCTGACCCGCGGCTATTCCGATGCCAATGTGTACGCGTGCAACCCGTTCGATTTTATCCGCCATGAAAGCGATCCCGGACGTCTCGCGGCGTTCCGCCAGCAGGACATCATCCTCGCAGTCGGAGAGCATGATCCGGCGTGCGAGAACAACCGGGAAATGTCGGGCATCTTGTGGGGCAAGGGTATCGGGAACGCGCTGCGAGTATGGAAGGGATGGGCTCACGACTGGCCCTATTGGGAGAAGATGATCCGTCTATATATCGGCGGGCACGACTGACGTCGCTGGTCTACTTCTTCGCACGTGTCCGACGTGCGCGTCCCTTCTTCCCCTTCCCCGCTCCCCTCGGTCGAGGTGAAACCAGCGCGGCCTCGACGTGCGGCAGAATGTCTGGAAACACGTCGTCGCGCCGGCGGAGCTCCTCGGCGAGTGCGCTCGCCGATTCCAAATCGCCTCCCCGCCCCTCCGCCAGTCCCGCGAGCAACCGCTCGAGGTCGTCGCAGTGCTGGTTGAAGCGTCGAGTCGCGTAGTCGGCGACTTCCCCGGTCGAAATGATGAACTGCCAGTCCGAGCCTTGCGCGAGGAGCAGCTCGCGCGCCGCCTGGGCCAGGACGGGCCGCGCGGCCGGCGCCCGCAGCGCTGCGGGCGCGGCTTCCCAAAACGCATGCTCCAACGGCCACAGCCGTTGCCACGTCCAGGCGGTCTCGTCGTTGAGCCACATGCTGTAGTCGCCGTTGGCTCCCCACGATCCCGCGGCGAGTTCGAGCGTCGTGGCGGGCGGCCGGTCGCGCAGATGACTGCTGGCCGTGGTCGGTTGCACGTCCGACGTGTCGGCGAAACGGCGGTAGACCTCGCCGAGAAAATCCGGACCCTCGAACCACCAGTGACCGAACAGCTCGGTGTCGAATGGCGAGACCACGACGTCGCCGGCCTCCCCGTCCTCGCTGACTTCCTGCGAATCGGTCAGCGCGATACGGCGGAGCAGCTGCACGAAGTGGGTTGCGTGGTCGGCGGCACGGCCGCGCGCGGCGGCTGGGTCATACGCCTGCTTGTCGCCGAGGTCGACGTCGTTGCCCGTGACGCGCCACAGCTTGAGGCCGCCCGGCCACCGAATCTTATGGAATTCCAGGTAGGTGCCGTCCCCGGGGTATCCTCCGTGGCGACTCCACACCTGGAGCGAGGCGACGGGATCGCGCACGAGCGCAGCCACCGCGGCAGAACCGCCGCGACGTGACCGCAGGCGATAGGCTTTGTAGGGCGAGTGCTCGATCGTTGCGACCTGCGGCGCGCCGCGGCGCGAGCGCCCGTGCAGATCGAATCGCTCCGCCCCCATCGGAATCTCGTCGTACGCACTCAGCGGCGTTCCCGCCGCGGCGAGATGTGCGTCGGTGAAGAAATATTGGAACCCCGCCTCCGCGACAAATTCCTCCGTGCCCGGGCGCTCGTCGGACGCGGGGGCACCCGGCAACGGCGCCCACGGTCCGCGCGCACGGTATGCGCATTCAGGGAGCCAGCACCCCGCGGGCGCTCGCCCGAACAGGCGCTCGTGTTCTGCCCGACCCAGGAGCAACTGCAGGCGCACGCTCTCGTCTCGTCCGAGCAAAGGCAGGAACCCATGTGTCGCCGCCCCACCGATGATCTCGATATGGCCGGCTTCTTCGAGCGCGCGAAACGCGGCCACCAAGTCGCCGTTCACGGATCGAAACAGCGCGCGCAGGCTCTGCAGCCGATCGTACCAGTATCCCGCGACCGGAATCAGGTGTTCATCCACCGTCCCGGCAAAGGTGCCGGCTGCTTCGTCGCACGCCTTGAGTCGTTGCTCGAAGTACGCCTCGAGCTCCTCGGCGAACGCGGGCGCCACGAGCTGGTTCGCGAGCACGGGGGTGAAGCCGATGGTGAGCGGTGAGGGGACCCCGTCTGCCGCGAGGCGGCGCAGCGTGTCCAGCAGCGGCAGGTAGGTATCGATGGCCGCTTCGCACAGCCAGTCGCTGCCGTGGGGCCAGCGGCCGTGGTTGAGCACGTATGGCAGATGGCTGTGGAGCGCGAGGACGAAGTCCATCAGTCCGTCCCGCGACCCGTTCGCTCCGCGACCTCGAGCGCCTTCAGATAGACCGCGAGATATTTGAGCGCCGACCGCTGCCAGTTGAAATTCTTCGCCATTGCTTTGCGCATGCGCCCCTGCCAGCCGCGCTGGTCGTTGTACTGGCTCACCGCCCGCTCGATCGTGGACGCGAGCGCGGGGATCGAAAACTCATCGAACAGGAAGCCGGTAATCCCGTCGTCGATGGTGTCGTTGAGACCGCCGGTCCGGCGGGCGACGGGGAGCGTGCCGTAGCGCTGCGCCCGCATCTGCGTGAGGCCGCACGGCTCGTACTGGCACGGCATCAGCAGCATATCGGCACCGGCGACGAGCTCGTGTTCGAGTGCGTCGGTGAACCCCGTTTCGACCGCGATGCGGCCGGGGAGCCGTGCCGCGAGCTTGCGCAGCGCCTCGGCGTAGCGACGCTCGCCCTGTCCCAGGAACACGTATTGGGCGTCGGGGCCAAGCGCGCGTCCGTCGACGAGGAGGTCGAGTCCCTTCTGTGCCACGAGCCGAGCCGCCATGCCGAACACCGGCACGCGCGGGTTCGGCGTCAACCCAAACCGCGCCTGGACCGCTGCCTTGCACTGCCGTTTGCCCTCGAGAGCCTGAGGTGTGAAGCGGGCGGCGATCTGGGAGTCGTGCGACGGATCCCAAATGTCGTAGTCGATGCCGTTGGTGATGCCGAAGAGCCGGTCGCGCAACGCGCGGAAGGTATCGCCGAGTCCAAAGCCGCCTTCCGGCGACTGGAGCTCGCGCGCGTGCGTCGCGCTCACCGTCACCACGGCGTCGGCGGACACGATGCCGCCTTTCAGCCAGTTCACCTTGTCATACCACTCGAGCAGCTTCCAGTTGAACAACTCCCAGGGGAGGCCGATCTCGGGCATGGTGGCGGGCGGAAAATGACCCTGATAGCCGGCGTTGTGCACCGACAATACGGCCGGCACGCGACGGTAGTACGGGTGCTGCGCGAAGGCGGTACGCAGGTAGACCAGCGAAAGTGCGGCGTGCCAGTCGTGTGCATGCAGGATCGCCTGGCCCGGAGCGATACGCGGCAGCGCCGCGAGCGCCGCGAGTGAGAAAAACGCGAAGCGCCGATGATTGTCGCGGTAGTCTCCCCCTTCACCGTACAGCGCCGGGCGATCGAAAAACCCGGGATGCTCGATGAACAGCATGTCAGTGCCGCGGGGCGTGTCCTTCGCCCGCCAGAGCCGGGCGATTTCCCTGGTCGCGCCGAGCTGCACGGGGAACGCGGCTCCCACCGGCTCGAGGGCGCTGACGACGCTGCGCACCTGCCGGTACAGCGGCATGACGACGGTAGTCGGGAGTCGGGCTGCGGCCTGGTAGTTGGCGAGACTCGCGACCGCTTCGCCGAGGCCTCCGGAGCGGGCGTAGGGCCAGCACTCCGCTGCGAAGTGGACGATGTGGATCGGCTCGCCCTCGTTGGTCTTGAGGACGGACTGTCGCGCGCGGCGGCGTACGCGCACGGTGCCGCTGCTGCGTGCGCGTCGTGGAGGCTTGGTTGCCCCGTCGCTGACGCCGGGTGGTCCAGTCATCCTAATTCGGGAAGATAACCAGGATTCGGGATTCCGGATTGGGGTGGGAGGGGTGCAAAAATGCAGAATGTCCAATGTTCAACGATCAATGCTCATTGATCATTCAACATTGGACATTCGCGTAGCGAAGCTGGCGGCGGCCTACTCTCCCACGACCTCGCGATCGCAGTACCATCGGCGCTGACAGGCTTAACGACCGTGTTCGGGATGGGAACGGGTGTGGCCCTGTCGCGCTAGTCGCCAGCAAAATGAAAGACGAGTGCGTGCTTTCGTGGTGGTGGGGCCTCACTCCGAGTTTTGGACAGCGGAGAGATCAAGCCTCACGGGCAATTAGTACGGCTCGGCTGAAGCGCTCGCGCGCCTTACACCTGCCGCCTATCAACCTGGTAGTCTCCCAGGGCCCTTCAGGAGCCTTACGGCTCGGGAGTGTTCATCTTGGGGAGGGTTTCCCACTTAGATGCATTCAGCGGTTATCCCCGCGCGACATCGCTAACCGGCGTTGCCCTTGGCAGGACAGCCGGGACACGAGAGGTCGCTTCGTCCGGGTCCTCTCGTACTACGGACGACATCCCTCAACACTCCAACGCCCATACCGGATACAGACCGAACTGTCTCACGACGTTCTGAACCCAGCTCATGTGCCACTTTAACCGGCGAACAGCCGGACCCTTGGGACCTTCTCCAGCCCCAGGATGTGACAAGCCGACATCGAGGTGCCAAACCGCGCCGTCGATGTGAACTCTCGGGCGCGATAAGCCTGTTATCCCCAGCGTACCTTTTATCCGTTGAGCGATGACCCGTCCACACGGTATCACCGGATCACTAACGCCGACTTTCGTCCCAGCTCGCGCCGTCGCGCTCGCTGTCAGGCGCCCTTTTGCGTTTGCGCTCGTCGTGCGATTACCGACCGCACTGAGGGCACCATCGCGCGCCTCCGTTACAATTTCGGAGGCGACCGCCCCAGTCAAACTACCCGCCAGCCACGGTCCTCGCCGTTGTAAGCGGCCGAGTGAGATCGTCAACAAAACAAGGGTGGTATTTCACTGTTGGCTCCCCCAAGGCCGAAACCCTGGGCTCAACGCCTCCCACCTATGCTACGCAGGTCCAGCCGACGATCAATGACAGGCTATAGTAAAGGTGCACGGGGTCTTTTTGTCCTGATGCGGGAAATCGGAATCCTCACCGATACTGCAGTTTCGCCGAGCTTACGGAGGAGACAGCCGTCAAGTCGTTACGCCATTCATGCAGGTCGGAACTTACCCGACAAGGAATTTCGCTACCTTAGGACCGTTATAGTTACGGCCGCCGTTTACCGGGGCTTCGGGACACAGCTTCGCCTTGCGGCTAACCGCATCCGTTAACCTTCCGGCACCGGGCAGGCGTCAGTGTGTATACGTCGGCTTGGAGTACGCCTTAGCACACACCTGTGTTTTTGCTAAACAGTCGCTTGACGCGATTCTCTGCGGCCGGGTTGGGCTTCCCCTGTACGGGGTCACCTACTACCGGCACCCCTTATCCCTAAGTTACGGGGTCATTTTGCCGAGTTCCTTCTCCGTAAATCACTCGAGCACCTGAGGCTACTCGCCTCGCCTACCTGTGTCGGATTGCGGTACGGTCACCACAGCACCTAGACGCGGGGCTTTTCTCGGCAGTCGGCTTGTGAATCCCTTGACGAGGCCTTGCGGCCTCTTCGGCATCGGCTCTCGACTATCCAGGTATTTTGTCCCCCGGAAACGTCTACCGCCTTACATCGGCACAACCACCCGCCGACGGATTACTCGCTCCTGCGTCCCCCCTCGCCATCAAACGGTACTGCAGTGGTACAGGAATGTTGACCTGTTTCCCATCGGTTACGCCTTTCGGCCTCACCTTAGGGACCGACTAACCCTGAGCTGATCGACATGGCTCAGGAACCCTTAGGCTTACGGTGACAGAGGTTTTCACTCTGTTTCGCGCGTACTCGTCGCAGCATCCTCACTTCTGGTCGCTCCACGGAAAGGCTTCCGCCTCCGCTTCACAGCTCCCAGAACGCTCCCCTACCAGACGTACGGATCCGAAGATCTGTACGAATCCTGAGCTTCGGTGGACGGCTTAGTCCCGACCATTCTCGGCGCGACTTCGCTTGACTGGTGAGCTATTACGCACTCTTTAAAGGAATGGCTGCTTCTAAGCCAACCTCCCAGTTGTCTCAGCAAAATCACATCCTTCGCTACACTCAGCCGTCACTCCGGGACCTTAGCTGCAGGTCTGGGTTCTTTCCCTCTCGCCGCTGGACATTATCGCTCAGCGACTGTCTCCCGAGCAGCATCACACAGGAATTCGGAGTTTGGTTGGGGGAGGTGAGCCTATTCGGCTCCCGGACCCATCCAGTGCTCTACCTCCTGCGGACTCATTTCTCGAGGCCATACCTAAATATGTTTCGGGGAGAACCAGCTATCTCCGAGCTTGATTGGCCTTTCACCCCTACCCTCAAGTCATCCGAGCGGTTTTCAACCCACAACGGTTCGGTCCTCCACCGCCTGTTACGGCGGCTTCAACCTGCTCAAGGGTAGATCGCCACGGCTTCGGGTCTACGACCACGTACGAATTCGCCCTTATCAGACTCGCTTTCGCTTTGGCTCCGGCCCTGAAGGCCTTAACCTGCACGTGATCAGTAACTCGCCGGATCATAATGCAAAAGGCACGCCGTCAGACACTTGCGTGTCCTCCGACCGCTTGTCAGCACACGGTTTCAGGATCTCTTTCACTCGCCACCTGGCGTGCTTTTCACCTTTCCCTCACGGTACTAGTGCACTATCGGTCATCGAGGAGTATTTAGGCTTGGAGGGTGGTCCCCCCAGATTCGCGCGGAATTCCACGTGCTCCGCGCTACTCGGGATACCACTAGGGGCCGTACGCGTACAGTTACCGGGCTTTCACCGTCTCTGGCGGGCCATTCCAGGCCGCTTCACTTTGGCGTCGTGCATCCCACGTTGTGGTCCCACAACCCCGCGAGGGCATGCCCCCACGGTTTGGCCTCTTCCCCGTTCGCTCACCGCTACTAGGAGAATCTCGGTTGATTTCTTTTCCTCCAGGTACTGAGATGTTTCAGTTCCCCGGGTTGGCTTCCCTCGCTTGCGCTCGGGATGACGGACCTCGCGGTTCGCCGGGTTGCCCCATTCGGTCATCCTGGGATCACAGCTCATGTGCAGCTCCCCCAGGCTTATCGCAGCTTATCACGACCTTCATCGCCTCTCGATGCCAAGGCATCCACCGTGTGCCTTATTGCGTTTGATCTTCA
>Ga0307302_10001524_pt1 | contig 10260 bp, 17 predicted proteins | sample ER_DNA_183_FD_194490 | JGI IMG/M metagenome (GOLD analysis project Ga0307302, IMG submission 194490) | Bulk soil microbial communities from the East River watershed near Crested Butte, Colorado, United States - ER_DNA_183 | ecosystem: Environmental > Terrestrial > Soil > Floodplain | place... | reverse complement strand
GCCAGCAGCCCAACCAGCACGCTCACGCTCGCTCACCGCGGATAGTGGCCAGCTGTTCCACGGAGGACTCCCATGGTGATCCACTACCAACCTGAGCGGCTTCGCCATAACAGCGACCAGCCGACCGCGATCACCAACATCCTGGTTGCCACCTCGGGGTCGTCCTGTCGCACCGGCGACATCCCGCTGGGCATCCCGACCTGCTCGGCCCGCAGCCGCCAGGGCCGCTGGGCGCTGTACCCCAACGGCGACCAGGTCGTGGTCGTGTGGCCCGGCGGTGCCCTGGTCGGACCAGCGGTCGAGGTCGCCCAAGCGCTGGACCGTCTGGGCGACGGCCAAGATGACCTGGACCGCGCCGCCGTCCGGGCGATCCGGCAGTTCCTGACCGACCCCGCCGCCCAGGACAGCGCAGTGTGGTCGTCGACTCGGGCAAGGACATGGTCGCGCCCGGCGGTGGGCTACTGGCTCAGCGGCCCCACCAACCAGCCGGGCTCCGGCGACCCGACCCGAGCCAGCCGGTCCGGCGCACCCTCATCTCTGCCACACCCACCGATTCCAGTGCCCGACCCCAGCCCCGAGCCAGCACCACAACGGGCCGCCTGAGCGCACAACCCAGCCGACACCCACCCACTCTGGGACCCGCCATGTCGACGGGTGCAGGGACAGCCTCAGCTGGCCTGCCTAGTCACGCAACAACAGTTGGCCCATCGGCGATCTGTGGTCAGGCTGGCGACCACCAAGGTGGCGCACGAGGAGATGGCGGCATGCGGCCGATCGCCAAGGCGTTCTTATGGGTGCACATCACCCTGTACCGCCTGACCAACGGCCGCATCGGCGGCCGGTTCATCGCCGGCAGCCCCATCCTCCTGCTCACCACCACCGGGCGGCGGACCGGCAAGCAGCGAACCCGACCGCTGGCCTATGTCCGCGACGGCGACCGCTTCGTGCTCTGCGCCTCCAACGGCGGCTCCCCTCGCCATCCCGGCTGGTACCACAACCTGCGCGCGACCGGCCGGGCCGAGATCCAGGTCGGCCCCGAGCAGCTTGCCGTCAGCGCCAAGACCGCCGATCCCACCGAACGCAGCCGGCTGTTCCCCCGCTTTGTGCAGATGTACAAGGGCTACGCCGGCTACGACCAAAAGACCAGCCGCCAGATCCCACTCGTAGTGCTGACCCCGAACACCGGCTGAACATGACCTAACCGGCTGCCGGCTGGAACGCGAGCCGCAACCGCCACACCAACGAGGCCCTCAACCTCCCAAGGCTCGGCTGGTGTCCCAACATATATCTGGCCTCGCCAGTCCCCGAGAAGGCGCCGTCGTCGACCTCGTCGTTGGAAGCGACGAAAGCCTGGTTACCGAGCTGCCGAAAGCGGCTCTGGCCTGCAGGTCACATGTCCCCAGTTGTCCGTTGTCGTCCGGTACCAACCGTCGGACCACGGACCACAGACGGACCAGTCGGGCCCGAGCGTCAATCTCCGACCCGGTGACAAGACCGCCGCGCTACCCGCTGGTCAGCTCATAGACGTTGCCGTCCGGCGCCCGAAAATGGCGCCACCCGCCGCCGCGCTCATCCATCTGCCCGCCCAGGAGCTCCACCCCGGCTGCCTCCAACTCCCGCACCGCGCCGGTGAGATCCTCGACCACAAAGCCGACGACGGGACCGGTGGAGAAGTGCTCATGGTCCTGGTCGGCTGGGCCGAACACCTCGAAGGTGCCCCCCTCCGGGAGCTGGAAGGCGGCGAAGTCGGACCCCTCCTGGCTCGTGGTCAGCCCCAGGACCCCTTGGAGGAAAGCCACCATGGCCGGGTACTCGCTTGTTCTCGTGCCTGCCCAACCAATGCGCTTGACCCGCATCCTTGCTCTCCCCTGCTCAGGTGCCCGGCGTCCCGCGATCCTGCCACCTCGCCGCTGGCGGTCCTAATGGTCGTTGACCGCGGCTCGATCCCGCAGTTATCGGGCCGAGAGCGGCCCGCCGGAACTCCGCCGCGACCGGGAGCCAGATCGGTCGGCGGGGCCTGTCCAGGGCGAGACGGTTCTCGTTGGCAAGCGCCAGGAGGGCGCGCGGCAGACGCGGAGTCCGGATCGGCTCTAGTCCTCTTCGACCGGAGACGGGCGGCGCATCTACATCAGCGAGCTGCTCGGGGTCCAGAGCGCCTCGATCGACTATGTCGAGGACGGCCGGCGCCATCGGGTCCGGATCGGTGACGAGGTCGACATCACCGTCGAGGACTTCGTGCCGCCGCAGACCCCCGAGGGTCCGGTGGAGAAGCTCACCGGCATGTTCCACCCGGCCAACTCCACCCTCACGATCGCCAGAGCCACCGTGTCGCGGGTCAACGCGTTCGGGTTGCAGTTCGACAACACCGGCAAGAACGGCCACTCGGCGCCCTTCTCCTGGGCGGCATGACCACCAGCGCCGCTTCGTCGCTGCGGCGCCTGACCCCGCAGGCGGCGGTGCTGCTGCTGGTCGCCGCGGTGGCCTGGCTGGTGACGGTGGGGCGTGCCGGGACGATGGCCGGCATGAACGGCACCATGGGTCTTGGCCCGCCTGCCTTCGTCGGCATGTGGGCGCTGATGATGGCGGCGATGATGCTGCCGTCGGTCGCCCCGGTGGCCTCCATGTACCAGCGCTCGGTCCGCTCCCACCGTGCGCTGCGGCTGGCCGGGTTCACCTCCGGGTACCTGCTGGCGTGGGCCGGGGCCGGCATCCCGGCCTTCCTGCTCACCGCGTTCGTGGCCCAGCTGGTGGATGACCACCCGGCCTGGGCGACCGCGGTGGCGGTGGCGGTGTTCGCCAGCTGCGGGGTGTACAGCTCACTCCGCTGAAGGCGCGCTGCCTGAAGCACTGCCGCTCGCCGCTGTCGCTGCTGCTGGACTACGGGGCCTATCGCGGTCCGCTGCGGGATGTGCGCGCCGGGGCCCATCACGGTGCCTACTGCCTTGGCTGCTGCTGGTCGCTGATGGCGCTGTTCGTCGTCCTGGGCGTGATGAACCTGGCCGCCATGGTCGTGCTGGCCGCGGCCGTGCTGACCGAGAAGCTGTGGGTCCATGGCGAGCTCCTGGCCCGGGTTGTTGGCATCGCTGCTCTGGCCTTGGCCGTCGCGGTGATCTGGGTCCCGGCGCTGGCACCAGGACTCCACGACACCAGCCAGATGATGGCCATGGCCGGATCCTGACCCAGAACACCACCAACGACCGGCCAAGGCGAACGCCAGGAACTCAGCTGCCCGGCCCCGGACCATTCGGCAGCAGAAGCCCGGCGGTAACGCTGCGCGGCTACCCGCTCCCGCGGCCGAGAACGGTGGCGAAACAGTCGGCGCACTTCTCGACAAAGCAGGCCGCTTCCCAGTCCTCGTTCAGGACCTCGAGGGTGTCTGCCTTGATCCCACATACGGTGACGCCGGTCACCGCACAGACAGCGTGGGTTGGGCCGACCGGGGCGGTCCTGGCTACCCGGAACACCCCGTCGGGGCGGTGGACCAGCGATGGCACCTGCTGGAGTTGCTCGGCACCGACCATGTAGCGCATGGGTACTCCCGCTTGGGATCTCGGGAGCCTCCTCCCCAACTGCTCCCGATGTCCAATCCGCTCATTTCGCACCAAGTGTGGCTGGACGATCTAGGGCATAGGCTCCAGGCATGCGGAGCGGGGGTGCCGCCCCTCCTTGAACGGCTCCGGCGCCTCCGCTCCGTCCCGTGACTGGCTCGGCCCTGACCCCGCCGGCTCTGAGCTCTGCCACACCGAGTAGACGTCTGAACGCTCCGAGCGGGAACGGGCGGCATGGACCTCACCTGCAGGTGCTTGCGCCCGGGCCGAGCCGGTCGATCAGGGTCGCGGCCCCGTCGCCGGCGGCGCGATGCCGCGAGGGCGAGTCCATCGAGGCCTCTGTTCGCGGGTGTCTCGCGATGGGGTGTGGTGGCTCAGGGGGTGGCCAGGAGCGGATTGAGCGCCTGGCGGAGGTCGTCGATCTGGTGGTCGACCGGGCTGCCGGAGCTGCGTAGCGGGCCGGGGCGGCTGGTCCAGGTGGCCTCGGGGCCGAACAGCAGGTAGGTGTCCCAGTCGCTGCCCTGGTTGCCGGCCACGTTGTCGGCCAGCCAGCCGCCCGAGACGTCCTCGGCATCCCACAGGTGGACCACCCGAGGGTCGGTGAGGCCGGCGGCGTCCCAGCGGTTGCGGGCATCCCCGAACAGCTTGTTGACCCAGATGGCATAGACCTGCAGGCGGGCGTGGGGATGGGTGTTGAGGAGCTTGGATTGCACCAGACCGGCGCCGTGTCGACACTGTGTTCAGGTGGGCGAGAGGATCACTACCAGCCGGGGTTGGCCGCGGTCGGCGTTGAATCGGGCTTGGAGGTCGGCCACCCCGTGCAGGTCGGCCATGGTCACCCCGGGTGGCGCTGACCGGGGGCCGAGGAAGTGGAGTCCGGTGGCCACGACCACAAAGACCAGCAGGCAGGCGGCCAGGAACACGGTCCTGCCCCGCCGCTGCGGCGGTCGCCGGGCTGGTGGGGCCGATGACGGCAGGTCGGTCATGGCTGGGCCTCGGGGTTGTCGAGGGCTTGGCGCAACCAGTCCTCCTCGGGCAGCCCATGGAGGCTGTGGGCACCTTGATACAGCCGGCAGCCGTGCACGAGCTCAAGGTTCCGCTCGGCACCGGGCTCGATGTCGCGGCCGTTGACCCGGATGGACGGTGATCCCAGGAACCGGGCCTGCTCGGCCGCCGCCTGGTCGGGTACCTGGACCACCCGGATCTCGGCATGGCTGCCGAGTTGCTCGCAGACCCGCTGGGCCAGGGCGATGGCGGCGTCGCGGTGGGGGCAGTCCGGCGTGACTAGGACCTCGACCTGCGGCCGCCGCGGACCTGGTGGCTGGTTCCCGGTGGCGAAGAGCAAGTCAGGCCTCCGGGATGTGGCAGCAGGCGGCGACATGGTCGGCGTTGTCGTCCAGCAGCCCATCGGCCAGCTCCAGCATGGCCGCGACCCGCTGGTCGGCCAGTTGGTAGTAGATGATCCGGTGGTCGCGGCGAGTGGTGACAAAGCCGCACCAGCGCAGACAGGCCAGGTGGTTGGACACCTTGGGCTGGGGCTGGCCCAGGCGGCGGGTCAGCTCCCCGGCCGACAGCTCCCCCTCGCTCTGGAGTAGGCCCAGGATCAGCAGCCGGATCGGGTCCCCGAGGGCGCGGAAGTACTTGGCCACCAGGTCGGCCCGGGTGGGAAGCTCTGGGAGCCGAAACGGCGCAACCTGGGCCATGGGCCTCCATTTCAGAAGCTTGTGATATGAGATTGCGACATCGGCTACCGAGCCGTCAAGGCGGCATCGCGTGCGTCTGGGCAGCGCCAGCATCGGCTGGTTCCATGTCGCGCAGAAAGGCCGACTCGGTCAAGGCTTGGTCTGATGAAGGTCTGTCCGGGGTTGGGCGACAGCGCGTCACCAACGACGGATCTGCGGCACTACGCTGACCAGCGAGCGAGGCGGGAGGTCGAGTTGGCGTCAACCCGGGACTGCCACGACGACCCCCATCGTCGGAGTCACACCGGTGGCGCCCACTCCTCGTCCCGCCTCGCTCCCTTGAGCCCTACCCCCGTCGTCCCAGTAATGAACCTCACTGCTCGTGTCGGCGTGCCTCAGCCCAAGACTGCACCCGAACGGTTCGTCCGATCAGGCAGCCGAGTCGTCGCCGACGGGCTCGTCGGACGCTAGGGCGTCGCGGGGCAGGCCTACCTGGAGCTTTGCCCAACTCCTCCAGCATCGCCTGGAAGTCGCGGATGCCGGCGGCGATGAGCCAGCGCACGTTGGCGACTGCCTCGCTCACCGCCTCCTTGTCCTGGAGCAGGGTGTACGAGTGATGATCAACTGCATGCCCTTGATGACCTGCGCCTGACCGTTGACGCCATGCTCCCCGACACGCTCGCCGTGCACCACCTGACCCGCGCGGCCTCTCCCGGCGCCTTCCACGACGTTGGCGGGCAGGTGTTCGTGCGCCTCGGTGTCGACGGCACCGCCCAGTACCTCATTCGCCCCGACAGTTACATCGGGTACCGAGCTGGTGGCGACGATCTGGCCGGACTGCAGCGGTATCTCGCCCGCTGGCTCCCCAACACCACCTCACGACCAGCCTGACCAAGCAAACGCACCACGGCGCTCCCACCGGTCCAAGGCGCCAGCCTCCGCAGACGACTTCACGCCGCTCCCAGCACTTGCCATAACGGATGAAGGCTTCCGATCCGCTCTACGCTCGACCCGAAATCGTTCCGAGGAGAGCAGTGCACCTGGGTGCACAACCAGCTTCGGCCTGCCTGGGACGTCTGATCCGACCGGCTGCCCTCGCTCTGGCGAGCTGCCCCTTCGCGGCTGTTCGTTGCTCCGCGTGCCAGAGATTTGCCAGAAACCGCGCTACGCGTAACCTCGCTACGCCCCACGACACGACCGTCGGCAGCACCTCCCACCTGCGTGGATGTGTGGGGACGTGAGGTGCCGCACGGCGTCGTGAACCACCGGCGCATCGATGGTAAGGATGGGGTCGCCGGTTCGATTCCGGCGGGGGGCTCCGCATATAGGCTGACCAGGAGAAATGCTGACTCGCGGCTGTCCGGTGGCTTCTTGTAACGAGCACATTGCAGCCGGGATGCGACCGAGGCTCAGAACTCGTCGCGACTGCTGTTGAGTCCTCTGACCAGCCGCGTCGCTGCCGAATGGGCCTGGCCGGAATTCAAGGGGCCGATAGCACAGCGGTAGGAGAGCACATCCCTGCGTGTTGGCAGACTCTCATGCGGGAGCCGCCAGGTCGGCTGCGAGCAGGCCGGCGTGCGCGGGCCAGTGTGGTACCGCCATTGCGAGGGCACCGTGACGAGGCCATCTCCTGCATGGGCCACCTACCGAGACCTGTGTTGGGTTGACGGCGGCAGGCTGGGCCGTGACGATCCCGTGCAGTTGACCTGCCAGCATCAACGATGCTCGCCATGCCGTGGAGCTTCCGGACCACGACGGGTCTGGGAGCCGTCACCCGCATTCACCAGCCGAACAGCACCACCGGGAGGGGCCATGAGTGAACTGGACGACTTCCTTACCCCGACCCTCGACCGCCAGCTCGAAGCAGAGAAGGCGCTGATCAACGGCGACCCGGGACCGCGCCTGGCCATGTGGTCCACCCAGGACCCGGTGACCGTGTTCGGGGCGGAGAAGAGCGTCATCGGATCCGAGGAGGCGCGCGAGGTCTTCCGCTGGCTGGCGACCCGGTTCTCCAACTGCACCGATTACCGCTTCGAACTGGTGGCCGCTGGGGCCAGTGGGGATCTGGCCTACACCCTGGGCTACGAACGCTTCTCCTTCTCCATGGATGGCGGCCCGGTCGAGCCGATTACCCTGCGGGTCACCCATGTCTATCGCCGCCAGGATGGCGTGTGGAAGGTCGTTCACCGCCATGCCGACGTTCCCCCGACCGGTCAGCCTCTTCGCGCTGATGCATCGACGGAGTAGGCATCACGGGCCGGGTGATCAGCTTGGTCGACCATCCTCGTGTCAACTCATCACCCAAGACCCGGGTAGTTGGCAGAGTTAGCAGCTCTCCGGTCAAGTCAGCGAGATCGCCCTGCCGTCCTTGCGCCCTCCACGACCGGGCGTGAAGATCGCAGTGGGTGAATTGGAGGTTGGCGATGGCCCTGAGGATCGTCTGCATGTGCGGGTATGTCATCCAGGGCGACGACGACGATGAGCTCTGGACCAACGCGCAGGGTCACATGGGCGTCCTGCACCCCGAGTTGGTCGACACCGTGACCCGCGAGGATCTGCTCGCGCAGGCCGAGCTGCTCTAGCCGTCGGCGTTCTGCAGCAGCAGCCGTCGGTGGAGGGCCTGCAGGCTGGGGCTGGGTGCGATCCCGAGCTCCTCGCGGAGCAGGACTCGTAGCCGTTCGTAGGCGCGGAGCGCTTCGGCGACGTTGCCGCGACCGGCGAGCGCCTCGATGAGGATGTGGTGCCCGGTCTCGCGGTAGGGCGCGAGCTCGGTCAGCATCCTGGCGCGCTCCTCGGCCTGGGCGAGTGCCGGGCCGCCGAGGCCGAGCCCGGCGGCGGCAAAGCACTCCAGCCCGCGTAGCCGGACCTCCTCCAGGCGCCGCCGCCACTGCTCGATCCAGGGCGCCTCGAGCCCGGTGAGGAAGGGCCGGGTGGCGACGTGGTAGGCGATCCCGGCCGGGCCCCAGGCCTGCGCCCACCGGCCCTCGGCGATGGACGACTCGGCCCGGTGAGCGCCCTCCAGGGCCGCCTCGACATCGACGAAGGTCGCCTGGGGTAGCAGCAGTTCGATCGCCGTCCGACCGCGGAGGTGGCCGGCGCCCAGGTTGTGGCGCAGCTTGGACAGCAGCACGCTGAGGGCGTTGCTCGCCTCCGCCGGGGCGTCCTCGCCCCAGCCGGCCACCAGCAGCTCGTCGCGGGGCAACGCCTGGCCGCGGTTGAGGACCAGGTAGGCGAACAGGACTCGCCCTCGGCGGCCGGGCAGCGTGTCTTCGATGCGGGAGCCGTCGACGTCGACGACGAAGCGGCCGCACAGTTGGATCCTGGCCTTGGTCCACCCGCTCATCAGGTGACCTCGGTTCAACGGTCCTTGTGTCCTTCGTGTGACGGCAAGCATGAGGGAAAGGTCGGGGAAAGGCGAAGGAAGGGTTCGGGCAAGCAGCGGGCGCCACACTGCCCTCGTCACCGACGGCCACCGGTCGCAAGAGGAGGAGTTATGGCATCCAGCAACGTCGAGGCGCACCGCGCCGGTCACGAGGCCTTTAACCGCAGGGACTTCCAGGCCATGACCGAGCATTACGCCGACCACATCGCCTGGACCGACCACTCGCAGGGGCGGACATTCAGGACGCCCCAGGAGTTCAGGACCGACTTCCTACCCGGGTGGGTGGAGGCCGCACGCGACATCCGCATCACCGACCCCCGCTACATCGACGGCGGCCGGACGGTGATCTGCACCTTCACCGTCGTCGGCACCCACGACGGGCCGCTTGGACCGTTCCCCGCCACGGGCAGGGAGTTCGCGCTGCCGCTGTGTGAGCTGTGGCACTTCGACTCCGGCGGGCGGGTCGTTGGTGGGGACCTCTACTACGACCAGGTCTCGCTGCTCACCCAATTGGGCTTGATGCCGCAGCCAGCCGGCGCGTAGGCGATCTCGCGAGCCGAGAGCAAGCCACATCCCCAGATCTCAGGAGTAGCTGATGTCCCAGATGCTGGACCCCACCTTCTACCGCAGTCCGGCCGAGGCGATCGCCGCCTCGCCCGAGCGACTCGCCTACGTCGCCGCCTACGACCGGGCCGGCAAGGCCAAGGACGCCATGGCGGTGATCGATGTTGACGCGTCCTCGGACACCTACGGGAAGGTGGTCGGCTGGTCCGAGCTGCCTACCGCCGGCAACGAGCTGCACCACTTCGGCTGGAACGCCTGCTCGTCCGCCCTATGCCACCAGGGCCACGGCGATCACGGCCAGCCGCTGGAGCGGCGCTACCTGATCGTGCCCGGGATCCGGTCGTCGCACATCTATGTGCTGGACACCAAGCCCGACCCGCGCCAGCCCAAGCTCGTCCGCACCATTGAGGCCGACGAGCTGGCCAGCAAAGCCGGCTACTCCCGCCCCCACACCGTCCACTGCGGCCCCGGCGGCATCTTTGTGTTCAACCTGGGCGGGGCCAACGGCAACGACGGCCCCGGCGGGGTCGCCCTGCTCGACCACGACACCTTCGACGTCGTCGGAGCTTGGGAGCACGACCGCGGCGACCAGTACTTCGCCTACGACGGCTGGTGGCACCTGGACCACGACACCATGATCACCTCCGAATGGGCCACCCCCTCGATGTTCGAGAACGGCCTCAACCCCGAAGACCTTCTCGGCCGCAAGTTCGGCCACCACCTCAACTTCTGGAGCATGTCCCAGCGCACCCTCACCCAGCGCATCGACCTGGGCGACGCCCACCAGCTCGTGTTCGAGGTCCGCCCGGCCCACGACCCGGCCAAGACCTGGGGCTTCGTCGGGGTGGTCATCAACGTGGAGGACCTGTCGGGATCGGTGTTCCTCTGGCACCGCGACGGCGACCGCTGGGCCGCCCGCAAGGTCATCACCATCCCGGCCGAGCCGGCCGACCCCGAGTCGCTGCCCCCGGCCCTCAAGCCGTTCGGGGCGGTGCCGCCACTGGTGTCCGACATCGACCTGTCGGTGGACGACCGCTGGTTGTACGTGTCCTGCTGGGGCACGGGCGAGCTCACGCGGTACGAC
>Ga0307302_10001523_pt1 | contig 10262 bp, 8 predicted proteins | sample ER_DNA_183_FD_194490 | JGI IMG/M metagenome (GOLD analysis project Ga0307302, IMG submission 194490) | Bulk soil microbial communities from the East River watershed near Crested Butte, Colorado, United States - ER_DNA_183 | ecosystem: Environmental > Terrestrial > Soil > Floodplain | place: USA... | reverse complement strand
CACGGTCGCCAGCTTTCGCTCGTCGGTCGGCCGCTCGTCCGCGACCGGCGCACCGCAGGTCGCGCAGAAGCGCGCCTCACGCGGGACCTCCGCTCCGCAACGGTCACAAGCAGCCATGCACCGATTGTCGCGCACAAGCAGCAGGTAGGCAGACTGGCTGCTGTACACGCCCGGTTTTGATGCCGTCCTAGAATCTGGAGATGACCCCCGCCGAGCGCTGGCTAGCCACGCTGTGGCCGCTCGTTCGCAACCGGCTCCCTGCGCCGCCTGCGCGCGTGGTCGACATCGGCTGTGGCCCACTCGGCGGCTTCGTGCCGATGCTGCGCGCCAAGGGCTACGACGCCGTCGGGATCGACCCGCAGGCACCCGAGCGACCGCACTACCGGCGGATCGAGTTCGAGCGCGCGGAGCTTCCTCCGCAAGTCGACGCGGTCGTCGCCTCCACCTCCCTCCATCACGTCGTCGATCCAGCAGGTGTGATTGACCGCATCACCAGCACACTTAGGAGCGGTGGCGCGGTCGTCATCGTGGAGTGGGCCTGGGAAAAGTTCGACGAGCAAACCGCAGCGTGGTGTTTCAAGCGGCTCGGACCGGACGACGAAGCAGGCTGGCTACACCGCCGCCGCGATGAATGGCTTGCCTCAGGCCACAAGTGGCCGAGCTACGTCCGCGATTGGGCGGAGCACGACAGGCTTCATCCCGGGGAGGTGGTGCTGCGGCTGTTGGACGAGCGGTTCGAGCGCCAGCTTCTCACGCACGGACCCTATTTCTTTCCCGATCTCGCCGACACGACTGAGGCAGACGAGCAGACCGCGATCGATGCTGCCCTGATTCAACCGACCCGCATCGACTACGTCGGCACACGTCGTTGACGAACGAAACCTCGTCGTCACCGCTTTCGTCTTCGCTGCATCATGTGAACGATCCCGCCCAGGCGGTCGATTCGCCCCCGCGCTTACTCGAGTGAGTCGAGGGCGAGCGCGACGGCCTCGTCGATCGTCAGTGCCCGGCCTTGCTCCCATGCTTCGGCAAAGGCGCTCTCGTCGAGCCGAGCACGGATCGTTGAGAGCGTCTGCTCGTTCATTCTCGCGACCCAGGCCTCGCTAACGCCGATCTGCTCTCGCTGAGCCTCGAAGCAGGAGAGAAGCCGGGCGGCCGTATTTTCTTTCCCGGGGAGCACGGCGAAGGTACCGGCGCTGCGACAGAGACTCTGCGCGATTCCCTGAAGAGAGCCGAGGTCGCGACAGGCGAGAAGGTTCTGCTTCCCAAGCGCGAGCGCGTCTTCGATCCGGCCCTGCTCGAAAGCGATCATCGCCAGCGAGCCCAAGGTCCCCGCCTCCGTCTCCTTGAAGCCGAGTGCTTGCGCCTGAGCAAGGTTCGATTCGTGCAGTGTGCGGGCCCGCTCGTGGTCGCCACGGCTGTGGTACGTGAACGCGAGGGTGCGCGTCGCCGCGACCGCCTCACGCTCGTCGCCGGCCTGGCGGAAGAGAGCCAGGCTCTCCTCGGCGAGCTGCTCCGCCTGCTCGAGGTCTCCTTCCTCGATGGCGGCCACACAGAGCACGTTGAGGTTGAAAGCGGCGCCACGCGCGTCGCCAAGGCCGCGATGCAACTCCAGTGCCTGCCCCGCGATCGACCTCGCCGACCCAACGTCTCCGCTCCCGTACGCCATCAAGGCTGCTCCGGTGAGGGCCCTGGCGCGCGCCGCTGTGGGACGCTCCTGGCCTTGAAGCGCGCCTTCGAGACGACGTCTCCCTTCCGCCACGTGCCCCCCCTCGTGCCAGAACTCCGACAAGGCTCCTGCGAGTTGCAGGACAAGCTCGTTCTCTCCCGAGGCTGCGAGGTGATCGAGTGCAGTGCGGAGGTTGTCGTGCTCCTGCTCCAGCCGCCGGATCCATTCGCCGGAGTACACGCGTGTATTGGGCTCGGCTTCTTCGCCAAGCTCAAGGAAGTGTTCCGCGTGACGGCGCTGCAACATCTCGGCCTCACCGGACTCCTCGAGCCGCTCGACCGCGTACTCGCGAATCGTCTCCAGCATCCAGAAGCGGTCGCCCTCGCGGACGCGAACCAGGCTCTTGTCGACGAGCGATTCGAGCGTGTCGAGATCTGCGTCGCAGACCGTTTCCGCCGACTCGAGCGTGCAGCCGCCCGCGAAGACGGAGAGCCGAGCGAAGAGCCGTTGCTCGTCCTCGGTCAGCAGCTCGTGGCTCCACTCGATCGTCGCGCGCAGCGTTTGCTGCCGCGGGTCGACGCCGCGGCCGGCCTTGAGCAGATCCAGCCGTTGCGAGAGCCTCTCGACGAGCTGTTCGGGTGAGAGGACTCGGACTCGCGCCGCCGCCAACTCGAGCGCGAGCGGCAGGTTCTCGAGCCGCGCGCAGAGCTCCGGCACCGCGTCACTCGCGACGAAGCTCGGCCGCGCTGCACGCGCCCGCGCCACGAAGAGCTTCGTCCCGTCCTCCGGCTCGAGCGGCGGGACCGGATAGGCCTGCTCGCCGGGAACGCGAAGCAGCTCGCGGCTCGTGACGAGCAAGTGGACGTTGGGGCAGGAGGCGAGCAGCTCGGAGAGTCCTGGGGCTGCTTCCACGACGTGCTCGAAGTTGTCGAACAGAAGCAGCAGCGATTTGTCGGCCAGGTGCTCCGCAAGACCGTCCTTGGCCCCAAGCGCCTGCCCCGCCGTCGCCAGGACCAGCTCGGAGTCACGCAGCGGCGCCAGCGGTACCCAGAAGATCCCGTCGACGTAGCGCTCCGCAACCTCGGCGGCCGCCTGCAGTCCAAGCCGCGTCTTGCCCGTCCCGCCCGGCCCCGTAAGAGTGAGCAAGCGGGCGTCCTCCAACAACCCGCACACCTCGGCGAGCTCGTGGTCACGACCGACGAACGGCGTCGCCGGAATCGGCAGGTTCGTTCGATAGAGACTCTTCAGCGGTGGAAAGTCCTCCTCGCCAAGCTGGTAGATCCGCTCGGGCGCGGACAGGTCCTTCAGACGGTGCTCACCGAGGTCAAGCAGCCCGTCGGTGCCGAGCAGCGCAGCCGTGGACGCCGAGATGAGCACCTGCCCCCCGTGTCCAGCCGCCGCGATCCGCGCCGCGCGGTGCACGTCGACGCCGACGTACCCCTCATCGCCCACATGCGGCGTGCCCGTGTGGACGCCCATTCGCACACGGATCGAGCCTGTTGCGAGGCCATCGAGCGCCGCGACAGCGGCCGCGAGCGCACCCGGTGCGGTCGCGAAGGCGACGAAGAAGGCATCCCCCTGCGTGTCGACCTCTAGCCCGCCATGGGCGCCAAAGGCCTCCCGCAAGATGCGGCGATGCTCGGCGAGCGCCGCTGCGTACGCAGCTTCGCCCAGCTCGTGCAGGAGCTTGGTCGAGCCCTCCACGTCCGTGAACAAGAAGGTGACCGTGCCGGAAGGCAGAGCGCGACCCACGGCTTCATGATCGTGCACAGACCGCGGGAACCGCTCTCTGTTGTCACACGTGTGTCGAATCGGCAGTGACTCAACTGAATTTGGGGACAGGTTTTGCGGACAGGTTCGAGCTATCTCGGGGAGACTCAGGGGTCTCTGAGGAAGGATGCACCACGGGAAAGAATCATGGTAAGGAGGGGTCGACGGTTCGAGTCCGTAAGAGGGCTTCGGGTTTCCTCCTGCTCAGCCGGCGGTTCCGTTGTCCCGGCTGGCGGCGGGCGCTGGTTTCGACGTCCACGCAGCGTCCACGAGCGTCCACCGTGGCCGTTGTCCCGCGCTGAGCTCGTCGAGCAGGCGGATCGCATGCTCGCGTCCGTCGCGGGCGAGGTGGCCGTAATGACGGTCGATCATGGTCAGGCTGGCGCCCATGTAGCGGGAGAGATCGAAGGTGGAAATGCCGGCACGGAGCGCGAAGGTCGCGAAGGTGTGTCGAAGATCGTAGACCCTGCGCATAGGCTCGATCCCGGCGGCACGCTGTGCGGGCTTCCACTCGCGGTTACGGAAGTGGGGACGCTAGCGTCGCTCGGAGGTCTGACGAATCGCACCCGGTCAGTTGCCCCTAGCGTTGCCCCCAAGGCGGTTTCGTTGCCGCAACGGCCAACTGCCCGCTCCATCAAAGATAGCTCTCTGCAGCGATTTTGAGATGCCGGGGGCGGGACTCGAACCCGCACGCCCCCGGAGGGGACACCTGATTTTAAGTCAGGCGCGTATGACCAGTTTCGCCACCCCGGCGGCGCAAGGATAGCCGCGGGCTACTTCCCCGGCGCCATGTCCTTGACGCTGGCGTAGCGCTCGCCCGCCTTGTTGCGATGACCGTCTCGGAACTGCCCGAACGCTTTGCTGTCGAACCGCGAACACGTGAGCACGTAGCCCTTGCCGGGATTGACATTCCTGAAATCTCCCTCGGCGCGGTACGCCGGCTCGTTCCACGCCGTGGCCGCGATCTTCTTCCCGAGCTTCGCGTATGGCGCGACGACCAGGCCATATGGATCGTCCTGGTAGAACGACTGAAGCTTGCTCACATCGCTGCTGCTGACGCCGGGCCCGTACTGGATGATGATGCCGCCGTGCTCGAGGTTGTGCACGAGGATCGTCTGCTTGACGGGTTCGGGATAAAGGCCCCACGGGGCAGGCGCCTGATAGTGCGGGCCGCTTGAGGGCGGGAACGAGTTGTACTTCACCTTCGCGTCGGGGCTGGCAAGGTGCTTCGGCGTCATGCCCGGATATGACGTCTCGGTGCAGTACTTCGAGCCGGACACCGCCTTCGAGCCGGAGTTGCCGCCGCCGCCGGCAAAGGCGACGAAGCCGAGAACCGCCGCAAGAATGACGATGCCCGAGGCTGCGAACACCATCAGGTACAGCATCGTTCGGCGGTCGCCGGGCGGCCTCTGCGTCGTCCGTTGCTTGGGCGCCTGAACGGGTCGTCGCGGTGGTGGGGGCGTGCGGCTCTTCTTGGCCAAAGTCGATCGATGGTAGCAACGGCCTGGTTCCGTCCCGACCGCTTGCCTGGGTCATTTGACCGGTGCTGCCTATACTCCTGCTCCCAATCGAGGAGGAGCACAAGATGGGATTTCTCGACAAATTGCTCGGACGCGGAAAGAAGACTGCAGGCGACCTCGCCGGTGACTCTTCAATGAGGACTGAGGGCATGCACCAGGAGCGCGAAGGCATGGCCGAGGACCGGGCCGCTGCCGCGGAAGACACCGCGCAGCAATCCCGCGAGGAAGCCGCGGAGCACCGCGCAGAGCGCGACACACCTAGTTAGCAGGAGGGCTTGACGGAATGCAGCGCTGAGCCCCCGGCCGCGCTGCTCGCCCCGAGGCGGCGTCCTCAGTCGCACCCAGGCTGCCCAGCCTGGGTGCTCTCGTGAGGCGCGAAGCGCCGAGCGCCATTGCCTCGGAACGACCATCGCACCCCGGGAACGAGCGACATTCCGTCAAGCCCTCCTATCGCACCGTCCGACACGATCTCTACCGTTTTGCGGTCCTATGGGGACCGTTCTCCTTACCCTGCTCGCGCTCGCCGTCTTCGGTGCGAGCGCAGCCTGGCTCGTCCGCTACCTCAGGACTGAGCTCGGCTCCCTGCGGGCGGAAACGGGAAGCCAGCTCGCGGAGCAGCTCACCGAGCGGAGCGCCGAGGTCGACCGTCGGCTCGAGGCGATGACCTCCACCATGGACCGGCGGCTCGAGAGCACCTCGAAGACGGCCACCGAGATCCACCGCCAGCTCGGCCAGCTCGGCCGCGCGAACGAGGAGATCCTCGCCCGCGCGAACGATTTGAAGCGGCTCGAGCAGGCGCTTCGGCCGCCGAAGGCCCGTGGCGGTTTCGGCGAGCTCTTGCTCGCCAATCTCCTGCGCGACCGGCTGCCGGCCGAGGCGTACGAGCTGCAGTACGGATTCCGGAGCGGCGAGCGAGTCGATGCCGTGATCCGCGTCGACCGGCTCGTTCCGGTCGACGCGAAGTTCCCGCTCGACAACTTCGAGCGCCTGGCCGAAGCCGAGAGCGACGAGCTCCGCGCGCTCGCCGAGAAGGCGTTCGCGCGCGACCTCAAGGTTCACGTCGACGCGATCGCCGAGAAGTACATCCGTCCCGACGAGGGAACCTACGACTTCGCGCTCATGTACCTCCCCTCGGAGGGGGTCTATTACGAGCTCGTCTGCGGAAAGACGGGCGCATTGCTCTCGCATGCCCACGAGAAGCGCGTGTTCCCGGTCTCGCCGACGACCTTCACATCGCAGCTCCAGGTGATCGCACTCGGCCTCAAGGGGCTGCAGATCGAGCAGCGGGCGCAGGAAGTGATGGCGTACTGCGCGCAGCTGGAGCAGGACTTCGGCCGGTTCCGCGACGACTTCCAGGTCGTGGGCAAGCACATCGGCAACGCGCAGTCGAAGTACGCCGAAGCCGAGCGCAGGCTCGGGCGCTTCGAGGGCAAGCTCGAGCAGGCGGCTGACTGGGAGGACGCCTCGGTCGAGCCGGCGGAAGCCCAGGAGCTTCCCCGCGCGGTCGACGCAGCCTAAGTACCCCTGATCCGGCGGCCCGGACCGCACTCCGCCGCTGAGCCGAACCCTGCGCTAGCGTGCTCGTCGCGCCATGAACAACGCACACGCCGATGTATCACGACGTCGTCGACGGCGATCCCGGCGAGAGCGGTTTCCCGGGCGCCCTTCCATGCAGGGGCATTCCTAGGTGCGAACCCTGCGCCTTGCGTCCGAGCACTTGGCGCGGTTTGCCGAAGCGAGCGGCGACTGGAACCCGCTGCATGTCGACGAGCAGTTCGCTCGCCGCACGCCGTACGGACGCTGCATCGCCCATGGGGCCCTCGTCACGATCGCCGCTCTCGGGAGTGCGGACGAGAACACGCTCCGTCACGCGCAAGCGCTCGATGTTCAGTTCAAGCAGCCCGTCTATCCGGAAGACGAGTACCACGTGGCCATCGTCGAGGAGACAGAGGAGAGAGTGCGCATCGAGGCGACGCGTGGCGGTCGTCTTGCCCTGAGCGTCGCGATCACCGTCGATCCGGCCGTCGCGCTCACTGACGGCCCGCTCGAGAAGCCGAGCTTCGCTTCGGACGCTCCGCGCGTATACACGCTCGAAGAGCTCGCGACCGGCGAGACGACGATCGCAGAGCCGTACGGTGCCGATGTCGCGGCGCTCTCGGCGCTCGCCGCCGAGCTCGGCGCCGACCAGATCCCCACGGCAGTTCTTCAGTGGCTGGCCGCGGCGAGCTTCACAGTCGGCATGCTTTTGCCCGGGCGCGACGCGCTTTTCGCAGGCGGCCGGATCGTCCGGAGCCCGGCGCGGAACGCAGGTGAGCTCACTGCCTCGGTCGAGGCGGCCGACGACCGGACGGGCTTCGTCAGCGTTGTAGCCTCCCTTGCCGCCGGTGAGGCCTCCTCAGACCTAACGTTGCACACGTTTCTCCGGCCGCCAGTGCCCGAGCCGGACCGGGAGCGAATCGCCCGCTTTCTCGCCCCGTCCATGGTGCTCGACGGCCGCAAGGTCCTGGTGGTCGGAGCCAGCCGCGGGCTCGGCGCCGCCGTCGCCGGCGCGCTCGCCACGCAGGGCGCGAACGTGTGGATCGGCTACGCGCGCAGCACCGAGCAGGCCGAGAGGCTGCGCGACGAGTTCGACGCAGAGCGAATTCGCCTGCTTCAATTCGATGCCGCGGACGCGGCCCAGGCGGCAGAGGCGTTCGCAGCCTTGCGGGCCGAGGCAGGAGAGCTGGACGGAGTCGTGCTGTCGGCCGCCCCTCCTCTCGGCGATGCTGCTCTTCACCCGGACGGATCCAGGGGGACCCTCGACTTCGTCGCCTCCAGCGTGGCAACTGCGCTCGTCCCACTCGCCGAGGCGCTCGAGCTCCTCTCCGCAGACGGCTGGCTTGTCATCATGTCCTCCTCGGCGCTCGACGACCCGCCGGAGAGCTGGCCCCACTACGTGGTGGCGAAGGCGGCACTCGAGGGAGCGGCCGCCTACTGTGCGCGCCAGAGCCCGATTCGCGTGATCGTCGTCCGTGCTCCAAAGACGTGGACCGACAGCACGAACACGCCCATGGGGCGCATCGGCGCAGCCGAGAAAGAGCAGATCGCAGCCGCGATCGTCCGACACGTCCTCGACGCGGAGGCGACAGGCAGGCCGGAGCTGCTCACCGCGGAGCAGCTGACCGAGGCGGGCGCCCGAGCCTAGGAGGGTTTGACGAAACGCAGCGCTGTGCCCCAGGGCCGCGCTGCTCGCCCCGAGGCGGCGTCCTCAATCGCCCCAATGCTGAACAGCATTGGGGCTCTCGTGAGGCGCGAAGCGCCGAGCGCCATTGCCTCGGAACGACCATCGCGCCCCTGCGACGAGCGACGTTGCGCCAAACCCTCCTAGGCGAGCTTCGTCTGCAGAAGGGTCACGAACTCGCCGACGTTTGCGGCGTTCGCAATCTCTGAGCTCTCGAAGCGGACGCCGAACCGCCGCTCGCTGGCGAGGATCAACATCACGTGGACGACCGAGTCCCAGCCCTCGACGTCGGCGCTGGTCGTCTCGTCGTGAAGGTCGACGTGCCGGCCAAGCACCTCCTCGAAAACGCCTTCCATCCCCTGGAAGATCTCCTCACGGGTCAAGCTGGAGTACCTTCCGTTCGATCGGCGCGCCCGACGGCAGGTGCTCGGCGACGGCGAGCGCCCAGGTGGTCATCCCGTCCGGGCTCTCCTTGACGAGGCGGAAGCCGAGCCTCTCGTAGTGCTTGGCCACGAGCCCGTTCTTAGTCGTCGGTATGTACGTGCCTCTCAGTTCGCTGATTCCCGCCTCGCGGGCGACCGCGACGAGCTGGTCGAGCACGAACTCCTCGAGCCGGCGCGAGACCACCCGGCAGCTCATCAGCCAGGTCACGAGCTCCATTCGCTCGCCTTCTCGCTTGCCGATCACGATCGAGATCAGACCGTTGTCGCCGAACCGGTCGGTGAGCGTGACATGGAACGGGAAGTAGTCCGGATCGTCCGCGAACTGCCTGAGCTCTTCGGCCGAATGCCGGATGGTGGTCAGGTTGAACTGGTTCGTGCGCTGCACCAGTTGGGCGATGCGGGGCAGACGCAAGTCGTCGAACCGCTCGAACTCGGCTTCCATCCCGAGCCCGCCCAGGTACTCCTCGACGCTCGTGAACCTGTGCTGCTCCTCTTCGCGGAGGACGTTCGCTCGGTAGTAGTCAGCGCGCTTGCGGTCCTCCTCGCTGAATTGCGCGGCCTCGAAGAGATTCAGGGATTCGAGATACGGAACGTAATCGGCGGGATCCTGTGGAAGCTCCGGCACGCAGACTTCCGGCGCGAGCTCCCGGACGAGGTTGCGCTCGAAAGGGGAGTCGTCGATGAGCACTACGGAGTCGAGTCCAATGTTGAGGCGCTTGGCGAGGCTGCGGAGGTTGTCCGCTTTGTTGTCCCAGTTGGCAATGAAGCAGCTGATATCGGACTCTGCCAACACCATGTCGCTGTGCTGCTGGAACGGCTCCCGGGCCTTGTCCTCGTCGTTCTTGCTGCAGACCCCGAGGATGATCCCGCGGGAGCGGAGCTCCTTCAGCCACAGCTGGAAGTGGACGTACGCCTCGCCGTCTCCTAGCTCGCCGAGGCGGATTCCCTCGAGTCCGTCGTCGCCGATCACCCCGCCCCAGAGCACGTTGTCAAGATCGAGCGCGACGCACTTGATGCCCTTACCCTTGACCGCGCGGAAGACGTCGATCGCCTGGCCCGCCACTGGAGGAAGTGCCTCAGGGTGGCAGAAGCTGCGACTGTAGAACCACAGGCGCTCGTCGAACCAGGCCCGCTTCCCGTGCCACGACGCGATGTGGTCGCAGTCGACCGTGTAGACGTTCCCGTGCTCGGCGGCAAGCGACCGCAGCCGGTCGTTGATCCCTCTGACGACGCTCGGTAGCGCGCCGTCGACTTGGGTGCTGAAGTTCCCCCACGCTCGCTCGTACGGCACGACGAACTCGTTGACGACGACGGTCACGTCGGGGATTCCGGCTGCCTGCCTCACCAGTGAGACGAGCTGGTCCGCCTCCTCCTCGGCGACGCGGGTCCGCTGCGAGACGTCAGCCGACAAAAGCACGTGGCGGAGCGCCTGAACGGCGGTCAGAAAGACGACGAAGTCCGGCCGGAAGTCATAGAGCCCGGACTGCTCGTCCAGGAGCGTCTGGTGCACGGTGTTGTACTCGGGCTCGTAGGTAACGAGCGGGAAGCCGCCCGCGATCCCGAGCCCGCGGAGGACGGCCGCGTAGTACTGGGTCGTTGCAAAGCCGAGGATCGCCACCCGTGCGGCGTCGTCCGACTCG
>Ga0307302_10001520_pt1 | contig 10265 bp, 7 predicted proteins | sample ER_DNA_183_FD_194490 | JGI IMG/M metagenome (GOLD analysis project Ga0307302, IMG submission 194490) | Bulk soil microbial communities from the East River watershed near Crested Butte, Colorado, United States - ER_DNA_183 | ecosystem: Environmental > Terrestrial > Soil > Floodplain | place: USA... | reverse complement strand
GCCACCGCCGCCGGCACGTGGCAGCGCCGGCCGCGTGCCATCCTTGTCGAGCATGACGCTCCGCTCCGGTAGTGACGACAGCAGGCCAATGAGCGACAGGGCCGCGATCGATGCCGCGCGACCCGCAACCGAACTGAAAGCGCCCAGCGGCCCAATCGTCCTCGTCCACGTCGGGCTGCTGGCCAGTCTCGCCCTCGCCAACGTCGGTGCGCTCGCTCAGACCTGCGAACAGGAGAGCTGCCTGGGCATGCAGGCCAGCATCCTGTTCGGCGTCCCGAGCCTGCTCCTCACCCTGATCGGTCTATCGATCGCCACGGGCTCTGGCCGCGCCAGCCCGCTCCTGATTTCCGACACCGCCGTTGCCGGGACGTTCTGGCTCGCGATGATCGGCTCAGGCCCTCTCACCTCGCTGGCCGCCGCCTCTGCGATGTTGCTCGCGCTCATCGGGATGGTGCTGACGGGATCGCAGGTCGCGAGCCACCGGGTAGAACGGCTCGTGACGATCGCGGTGCTCGTTACCGTGGCGCTCGGGATATGGGCCTCGGTAGGCAGCTACCTGACTGGCGTCGCGGTCCTGGCCGCGCTCGCGGCCGCCCTCCTAGCCGCGGACGGCTTCATCGGATGGGGATGGTCGCGCTACCGATCTGCGCAGCCAGGCTGAACCCCAGCCCTCAAGGTCAGAATCGCCACAATAACCCGCAGATGGATCATGAAGATCACGTCCGCCTGATCCGCGACGGCGTCGAAGGAGCCGGCCGACGCTGGCTGGAACTCGGGGCCGGCCGCGGCGCCTTCACGCTCGCTCTTGCCGAACTGCTCGGGCCCGGTGCCGAGATCGTTGCGGTCGATCGCGATGCTGCCGACCTCCGCCGGCTCGCCGAGGCGATGGGCGAGCGCTTTCCGGCGACACGACTCGGGACGGTGACGGCGGATTTCCGCGATGAGCTCGCCCTCGGGGACGAGGCGTTCGATGGGTTGCTCGCCGCGAACAGCCTTCACTTTGTTCGCGATCCCGCCTGGGTGATCAAGGTTGTTCGGCCACTGCTCCGCCCTGGGGCACGCGTCGTGGTTGTCGAGTACGACAGTGACGGCGGCAACCCATGGGTCCCGCATCCGTTCTCCTTCGGGACCTGGGAGGCGATCTCCACCCTGGCTGGACTCGCGGATACGCGACTCGTGGGCCGCGTTCCCAGCCGGTTTCTCGGGGCGATCTACGCGGCCGCGAGCGAGTTCGCGCCGCCGCCGCGGGACGGCTGATTCGCCGTGCTACACTCCCGCCCTCACGGCGAGGACCGGGAGGAGTAGCGCTTCCACGGCCATGAAGCGAGCGCGGGACGGTGCGAGCCGCGCGGGACCGGCAGCGTGAACGTCACCCGCGAGCCACGACGGTCGGCGCCCGATAGCGCGCCAAGAGGGCATCGGAACCAGCCGGCCGCGATGAGCGGCTCGACACCGACGCCGAACCAGCAGGTGGTACCACGACCCCGTTCGTCCGCTGGACGAACGGGTTTGTTGATTCATTTGGGGCCGACAGGATGACCGAGACGACCGACACGAGGACGAAGGGGCTGCCGAAGGCCTACCGGCCGGCCGACTTCGAGGGCGCGATCTACGAGCGCTGGCTGGCGGCAGACGTCTTCGCGCCCGACGGCGCCGGCTCGCGGGCGGATCCCGACGCCGAGCCCTTCACGATCATCCAGCCGCCGCCGAACATCACCGGCTCGCTGCATCTCGGCCACGCCCAGCGGACCGCGGTCGAGGACCTGATGACCCGCCACGCCCGGATGCTGGGTCGGCCGACGCTCTTCCTGCCGGGCCTCGATCATGCCTCGATCGCCGCCCAGTTCGTCCTCGACCGGATCATCGCCGCGGAAGGCGAGACCCGCCAGTCCCTGGGACGCGAGCGGTACCTCGAGCGGATGTGGCAGTTCATCAATGAGACCCGCGAGGTCATGCTCGGCCAGCAGCGGCGGGTCGGTGGATCGTTCGACTGGTCGCGGTTGCGGTTCACGATGGACGATTTCTCGAGCCGGGCGGTCCGCGAGGCGTTCTTCCGCCTTCACCGCGACGGCCTCGCCTATCGCACAGAAGCACTCGTCAACTGGTGCCCCGGCTGTCGGACGAGCGTGTCGGACCTCGAAGTCATCCCGACTCCCGAGACCGGCAAGCTCTGGACCATCCGCTACCACCTCATCGACGACGCCACCGGCCAGCCCGATCCCGACGCCACGATCGCGGTCGCGACGACGCGCCCCGAGACGATCCTCGGTGACACGGCGGTCGCCGTCCATCCCGACGATCCACGCTACCGTGACCTCGTCGGCCGCCGGGTCCGGATTCCGTTCGTCGAGCGTGACGTGCCCGTCATCGCCGACGAGGCGGTCGAGCGCGAGTTCGGGACCGGCGCGGTGAAGATCACGCCGGCTCACGACAACGCCGACTACGAGATCGGCCGCCGCCATCACCTGCCGATGATCACGGTCCTCGACGATGCCGCCGCCATCGCCGGGACCGGCACGCCATACGACGGCCTGGACCGCTACGAGGCCCGCGAGCGGATCCTCGCCGACTTTGACGCTCGCGGTGACCTCGTCGCGGAGCGGCCGCACGAGATGCTCATCGGGCGTTGCCAGCGCTCCAACGATGTCATCGAGCCGCGGCTCAAGACGCAGTGGTTCATCAAGACTCGGCCGCTCGCGGAGCGGGCACTCGCGGCCACACGGAGCGGACGCACCCAGATTCTCCCCGAGCGATTCGTGAAGGTCTGGGAGCACTGGATGACGAACATCCGCGATTGGAACGTCTCCCGCCAGCTCTGGTGGGGCCACCAGATTCCGGCCTGGTACTGCCCGGATGGCCACGTGACCGTCTCCGCCGCCGAGGGCGGCCCGTCGGCCTGCGACGTTTGCGGCCGGCCGGCGTCGGAGCTGACCCAGGACCCCGATATCTTCGACACCTGGTTCAGCTCCGGCCTGTGGCCGTTCTCGACGCTTGGCTGGCCCGACGACACGCCCGACTATCGGCGCTTCTACCCGACGTCGGTCATGGAGACCGCCCACGAGATCCTCTTCTTCTGGGTCGCCCGGATGATGATGCTTGGGTTGCACCTGACCGACCGGGAGCCCTTCCACACCGTCTACCTGTCGGGCCTGATCCGGGACGCCGAGGGCCTGAAGATGTCGAAGACCAAGGGCAACGTCGTCGATCCGCTCGCGGTCATGGAGGAGTCGGGCGCCGACGCGCTCCGGTTCGCGCTCATCCACGGCGCGACGCCGGGGCTGGACCAGCGATTCGGGCCGCAGAAGCTCGAAAGCGCTCGGAACTTCGCCAACAAGCTCTGGAACGCCACGCGCTTCGTCGTCGGCGCGCGACCCTCTACGATCGATGCGAATTCGGCCCGACTCTCGCCCAACGCTGCGCACCTCGGCGCGGCCGAGCGCTGGATCCTCTCGCGGGCCGCCGCGACGACACTCGACGTCGATCGGGCGATGGCCGACTACGCCTTCGGCGAGGTGACCCGGACCCTGTTCGACGGCATCTGGTCGGAGTTCTGCGACTGGGGCCTCGAGCTGGCGAAGGTGCGGCTGGGCGACGACTCGCTACCGGCCGAGGTTCGCGAGGCGACGTGGTGGACGCTCGTCGAGGCACTCGACACGTACCTACGGCTTCTCCACCCGGTCATGCCGTTCATCACCGAACAGCTCTGGGGCGCGCTGCCACACCGGGCCACCGACCCGGAGCTGCTCATCGTCGCCACGTGGCCGGGAGTGGGGGAGCGGGATACCGCGGCGGAGGCGGAGGTCGATGCGCTCATCGAACTCGTCCGCGCGCTCCGCAATGCCCGCGCCGAGGCCCATGTCGAGCCCGCCAGCTGGCTGCCGATCGGGGTCGCCGTGCCTGAGGCCCTCGGCCCGACATTCGAGGCGCTTCGCCCGGCGATCGAGAGGCTCGCTCGAGCACGCCCGCTGGAGCGCTACCTGACCCGGGAGGCCCTCCACGGGGCGATGCCCGACGGTGGCCTGGCGGTCATCGCCGGCGAGATCGAGGCCGTCATCGGCACCGATGAAGGTCACGGGGCCTCCGTCGAAGCCGATCGCGCCCGGCTCGAGAAGGAGCTGGCCGACGCGGAGGGCTTCCTCGACGCGGCCCGCGCCCGGCTCGCGAACGAGGCCTTCACGTCCAAGGCTCCGCCGCAGGTCGTCGAGGGCGCCCGAGCCCGCGAGGCGGAATTGGCCGACCAGGTCGAGCGGCTGCGAGAGCGCCTCGGGCGCTGAGGGGAGCGCCTCCGCCCAAGGCGGAGATAAGCGCCAGATAAGTAGCGGATAAGCGCCCGACAAGAGGCGGTTGATAGGGTCGCGCCGCCGCGCAGCCCAGTGACAGCTCGCGGGGGAAGGAGGGCCCCTGACAGGCATGCTTCCGTGAATTTCCGCCGAGCCCGGAAGATGTGTCTCACGACACGCGAGGTGCACGCGTCATGGTTGCTTCCCGTTCTCGCACCCGAGTTACCCACAGGCTTGCGCGACTCATCGTCGCCCTGGCCTTTGTGGCCCCCCTCGCTCTGACCAACGTCCGACAGGCCGACGCGGCCTGTTCACTGGTCTGGACGAACGTTCTGACGTCAACGAGTGCCAAGCCCGATACCGGCACCTACTGGTACCGGAGCACCGTCAAGTACCAACTTCGCTTCGACACCTGCCGGCTGGGCGTCTATGACCGGGTCAAGGTGGTCAGTTGGACGAACCAGCTATACATGTACAAGTCGCTCTTTCCGTTCTTCGTCCACACGGACATGGAGACCGCAGTCCTGAGCAACTTCGGGTCGCTCGTGTACCCCGGCCCGATTGCGTACATCGACAAGACGGACATCACGAGAACCGGCAACGGCTATCTGACACGAGCGAAGGTCCTCGGCACCGTCTATGTGTACGACAAGGACTTCGCGATCTTCGAGAACTACTCGCTCCAGAACGGCCTGGCCGACGAGAAGTTCGCCTTCAAGTTCCTCACCGGGCAGCTCTACTGCTGGGTTGCCTGCTGAGCGGTCGAATGAAATGGAGCCGGCCATCAAGGCCGGCTCCAATCTGCGCGGGGTTGCGCAGGGCTGTCCGATTGGATCAGCCCTTGACGGCTCCGCCGGTGATTCCCCGGACGAAGTAACGCTGCAGGGCCAGGAACACGACGAGTGGCAACGCCATCGTCAGGAACGCGGCCGCGGTGAGGAAGTGGGTCTCGCCACCGAGCGAGCTGACGAGGTTTGATATCACGACGGTCATCGGCAGGTTCTCGGACCGGGTCGGCCCGATGTAGATGAGCGACACCAGCAGGTCGTTCCAGACGAAGAGGAACTGGAAGATCGCCAGCGAGGCGATCACCGGCACGCTCATCGGCAGTGCCAGCCGGAAGAACGCCGTGGCCGGGTTGGCGCCGTCGATCGACGCCGACTCGAAGACCTCCTTCGGCAGGCCGCCCATGTAGTTCCGGAGCAGGTACACCGCGAACGGCAGGCCGTAGCCCGTATGGGCGAGCCAGACCGCCAGGAACTCCCCGGCGATCCCCAACCCGGCGAGGAGCCGGAGGACCGGGATCAGGGTTGACTGGAGCGGGATCACCAGCAGCCCGACGATCCCGACGAAGATCGCGTTCTTGAACGGAAAGTCCATCCAGGCGAACGCGTAACCCGCGAACGCCGCGACCATGACCGGGATGACCGTGGACGGGATCGTGATGAACAGGCTGTTGATGAACGCGTCGCCCAGATTGTTCTGGTTGAGCACGTGTTCGTAGTTGTCGAGCGTGAAGTCCCATGGCGGGAAGAGCGACGTCCACCAGCCTGAGCCAGCGACATCGGAGGCGGGACGGAAGGAATTGATGAGCAGGCCGATCGTTGGGATCAGCCAGATCGCCATCAGGATGATGACGATCGCGTGAAGTCCTATCCGGCTGGCCGGTATGCGGCTGCGACTCTGCTTCGTGGCGACGGCGGCGCTCTTCGCGCCGATCGGCTCTGACGCGGCCGTCATCGGAGGGCCTCCTGCTCACGGAAGCGTCGGATGTTGATTGCCATGAACGGGATGATCGCCACCAGCAGCACGATCGCGACGGCACTGGCCCGTCCGAAGTGCTGGGTCGTGAACATCTCGAACACCATCTTTCGCGCGATCACGTCCGTGCCGAAGGCGCCGTTCGTCAGGGTGTAGACGATGTCGAACGACTTGAGGGCCGTGATGACGATCGTGGTCCCGACGACGAAGATCGTCGGCATCAGCAGCGGCACGATAATCCCCCGGAAGACCTGCCACTCGTTCGCGCCGTCGACTCGGGCTGCTTCCAGGAGCTCGGTGCTGATGCCCTTGAGACCGGCCGACAGGATGACCATCGCGAAGCCGGTCCACATCCACACCCCGATGAAGATCAGGGCGAAGTTGTCGATGAGGAACGAGCGGTCGCGAATCCAGTCGATCGGCCCGAGCCCGATCAGCCCGACGATTGTGTTGACGGTACCGATCTGGGTCGTCCCGGGCGGCCGGTACTCGTACATGAACTTCCAGATGATCGCCGCCGCCACGAAGCTGATCGCCAGCGGGATGAAGATGGCGGTCTTGGCGACGGACTCATAGCGGACGCGGTCGACGAGGATCGCGATCAGCAGTCCCAAACCGACCACTCCGGCGGTCATGAAGATGACCCACAGGACGCTGTTGCGAAGGGCCTCGAGCGTGGTCGCATCGCCGAAGAACCAGACGTAGTTCTCCAGGCCCACGAAGTTCTTCGACGTCGCGTCCTGAAACGACAGGACGAGCGTGTTCAGGGTCGGGTAGATCAGGAACACGATCAGGAAGGCCAGGGCGGGCGCGATCCAGAACCACGGCCGGAGGCGACCCTGACGCTTCTCCGGGAAGACCTGAATCAGCCGCTCAGTAAGAAGGATGTAGCCGACAAGCGCCGCTGGTACCCCTATGACGACGATCGCCGCAGTGATTAGCTGGTCGTCCACCGACACCTCCTAGCGGGAAGGGGTCGGGGGAGCCTCGTGGCTCCCCCGAGAGCTGGACGCTTACGGTGCCGGGGCGTATGCCGTCGCCTGCACCTCGTCGAGGCTGGTCAGGATCTTGTCGAGGTTCGCCGGTGTCTCGGCGTAGTCGACCATCGCGCGGAAGAACGCCGCCTTCATGGCCGCGGGCATCAGGTCGCCGCCGTCGAAGCGGAAGACCGACGCGTTCTTGATCGCATCGGCCGACTTCTGACCGACGGCATCCGGATACGTCGTGACCTTGGTGTTGGCCGAGACGAAGCCGCCCCGGTCGGCCCAGATCTGCTGGGCTTCAGCGGTCACGAGGTACTTCAACAGGTCCTTGGCCGCTGCCTTGTCCGAGAAGAGCCCGAACAGGTCGCCACCGCCGGTGAGCGCACCCTTGAACTCGGGATTGATTTCTGGCATCACGAAGAAGTCGAAGTCGCCGTCCTTGGCCCCACCCTGCGACTTGAAGAAGTCGCTCATGAAGCTGGCCTGGTGGTGGAAGAGGCAGCCCGGAGGGCTGGTGAACATCGGGTTTCCGCCGCCGCCGAAGTTCGTGCTGTTGACGAAGGTCTTGCCACCGTAGGAAGCGTCGAGGACCTTGCCGAAGGCCTCGAAAGCCGACTTGATCGCGGGATCCGTCCACTTCGTCGTGCCGGCGACCCACGAGTCATACACGGTGGGACCGGCCTGGCGAATGACGAAGTCCTCGACCCAGTCTGTGCCCGGCCAGCCGGAGTCGGCGCCGGACTCGAGGGCAACGCACCAGAGGGATTCGGCCGGGGCCGGTGGGGTCGCCATGACGGCGTCCCAGTTGGCCGGTGCAGTGCCGCTGAAGTTGGCCTTGTTGTACCAGATGAAGCCCTTCACGGAGCTCTTGATGAACACCGCGACGACCTTGCCGTCCTGTGATCCCAATTCGACGAGAGCCGGCACGGTGTCGGCCTTGTAGGTCGCGAGGTCGAGAACCGAGTCGAGGGGCTTGAGCGAGCCGCGCTTGGCGAACTGGGCCATCTCACCCGGGCCTGGCAGGCCGGCCAGATCGGGCAGGGTCCCGGATTCGACTGCGGTCGTCAGGTAGGCCCCGAGGCCTCGGGAGCCGGTGTATTTGACCTTGTTGCCGGTCTTGGTTTCCCATGGCTTCACCATGGCGAGGAACGATTCCTGCTCGGATCCACCCCAGGATCCGACGACCGAGACCTCCTTGTCGGCGCCGCCACTCGTGCCGCCGCCTGAACAGGCCGCGAGAACGAGCATCGTCGCCCCCACGAACGCCGCCACTCGGCGCCATGTGTGATTCCGCTTCTGCATCCAAGTCTCCTTCCTGGACCACGATTCCTCGTCGCAGTCCATCTCCTCCATTGCCCCCCACGTCGGAACATGCCGTCAGGGTCCCCGGCCGTCTGCCTCCTTCTTGTCCGCCCGAGGAGCGGTCGAGGACCGCACGATGAGCTCGGTCGAGAGCAGGGTCCGGTCAGGAACCGGCCGACCTGCGACTCGATCAAGCAGGGCCGTACCCGCCGCGATACCGAGGTCGTATGCGGGCAGGCGAACGGTCGTGAGTGGGGGATCGAAGAACGCGGCGAGTTCGATGTCGTCGAACCCAACGATGGAGATGTCATCGGGCACGCGCAGGCCGGCCTCGCGGATCGCGGCGATCGCGCCGAAGGCGACGACATCGCTGGCGACGAAGACGGCCTCGATGGGGCCCTGGGAAAGGAGCAATGCCATCGCCCGGTGGCCGCTGCCCGCATCAAAGGAAGCGTGAGCAACGAGCCGTTCCTCGAACGGCAGCCCGGCGGCCTCGAGCGCTGCGCGATATCCGTCGAGGCGCTGCTGAGCCGCCGTGTAGGTCAGTGGGGCATTGGTGATGCAGGCGATCCGCCGCCAGCCGAGGCCGATGAGATGCTCGACCGCCCGCATCGCCCCGCTGACATTGTCGATGTCGACGCTCGGTGCATCGAGTCCCGGCAGCCAGCCCTGGAGGACGATCGGAAATCCGTCACCTGCCAACCTGAGGAGGTCCTCGTCGTCGAAGCGCGGACCGGAGACGACGATCCCGTCGGCATGCTGGGCCCGGAGCAGCGAATCGTACGAGCCATTGACCGGGTCGAGCGGCTCGACCATGACCCGGAAGCCGGCCGTTCGGGCGGCCGAGGCCAGTCCGCTCAACGTCTCGGCGAGCGCAGCATCGCCCGCGACCTGCTCGGCCGATTGGCGGAGGACGAAGCCCAGGATGTGGCTCATTCCGCCGGCCAGACCGCGCGCGGAGGCGTGGGGGTGGTAGCCCAGCTCGGCCGCCGCCACGAGGACGCGCTCCCGCGTCGTCACGCTGATGTTGCTTCCCGGACGATCGTTGAGAACGAAGGACACCGTTGTGCGCGAGACGCCCGCCCGGGCCGCCACATCAGCACTCGTCGGTCTCCTGCGTGACGTCGTCGTCATTCCACTCCGGGACCGGGGCCGGATCAGCTCGGAGCCTTCTGCAAGGCCTCACCCGAGCGACCACGGAGGGGGAACTAACTCGCGTTAGTGACGCGTATTAGTACTCCGAACGCGAGCCTCCCGTCAACCCTTTTGCGAGGTTGCTTCACCATTGATCGGCAGCCCGAGCTGGACGGCATAGCGGGCGGCGATTCGCTGCGACGTGACGATGTCGGCGCGGCCCTCGTGCAGCCCGGCCAGGGGCTGGCGCCCGGTCGTGACGAGGCTGTGGAACGCCAGCAACTCCTCCTCGAACGCCTCGCCAACGGACGCGTAGCGGCGGTCGCGACGGGCATCGCCCTCGAGCGCCGTGATCCGGAGTCGAGTGGGGGCATGAAGCAGGTACGGTGACGGAAACTCGAGCTCGATGGTCGCCCCTTCGTAGACGACGCGGACTTCCTCGCGGTAGGCCGCGTAATCCGGCAGGAAGTGCCAACGGACGGCGAAGCGCGCCTCGCCTTCGAGGCGTCCGGCGATCGCGACCGACGGTGGCCACCGTCCGGCGGGCCAGGCATCGACCAGGTCGATGCCAGTCGGGTTGCTTGCGAACGCCCGAATCAACGCCAGGTCGTGGACGATGCTGCCAAGGACGATGTCCGAGTAGAGGCGGGCCACGTCCCCCGACGACCCAACGGCCAGTGTGCGCAGGCGATCCGCGTCGGCGCGGATCGAGTCGAGGGTCGCGGCCGGCACGTCGGTCGGGGGCGGCAGGAGCCGAGCGTGACTCAGCTGCCGCTGGTCGCTCGGGTGGAGGACCGTGGCCTCG
>Ga0307302_10001518_pt1 | contig 10268 bp, 9 predicted proteins | sample ER_DNA_183_FD_194490 | JGI IMG/M metagenome (GOLD analysis project Ga0307302, IMG submission 194490) | Bulk soil microbial communities from the East River watershed near Crested Butte, Colorado, United States - ER_DNA_183 | ecosystem: Environmental > Terrestrial > Soil > Floodplain | place: USA... | reverse complement strand
CAGCGCCTCCTGGTCGATCCGCGGCGGGCGGTGGGTGAGCCCGCGCGCGAGCCGCAGGTGCTCGCCCACGGTGAGGTGGGGCAGGAAGTTGTCCGACGGCCGCTGGAACAGGTACCCGACGGTCGCCCGGCGGAACCGGCGGAGCGTCCGCGCGGACGCGTCGTGCACGCTGGTCCCCTCGACCACCAGCGTGCCGCTCGTCGGCCGGTCGAGCCCCGCGATCAGGCGGAGCAACGAGGACTTGCCGCTCCCCGACGGCCCGACGACCGCGAGGAGCGAGGCGGCGGGGACCTCCGCGGAGAGTCCCTTCAGCGCGCGCACCTCGCCGCTCGCGGTCCGGTAGGTCTTCACGAGCTCGTCGCAGCGCGCGGCGACCTCCGGCTTCCTGCCCGTCTCCGGCGCCTCAGTCCGCAAGCCGCATCACCTGCCCGAGGTCGGCGGAACGGGCGCGCCGTTCGGTGAGCCATCCACCGGCGAGCGCCACCAGCAGCAGGGCCGGCGCCGCCAGCGCGACGAGGACAATCGGCACGACCGTGATCGGCTCCGGGGGGATCGACTCGATCGGGTCCAGCAGCGGGACCGTGAGCCGCGCCGCGACGATCGCGAAGACGGTGCCGGCCAGGTAGGCGATCACGAGCATCGCGCCGACCTCGATCGCGATCGCCACGAGGTGGCGCGAGGACCGCATCCCCATCCGCAACGACAGGCCGTACGAGACGATCTCGGCGCGCTGCCGGGCCTGGAGGTACATGAGCATCGCCGCGAACACGAGCAGCGCAGCCAGGACCCCGAGCCCGTTCATCACGAGGAAGGTGTCGATCACGGCGGCGATGTACGAGATGTCTTTCACCTCGTCCGCCGTCAGGACGAGCGAGGGGGTGTAGTCGAGCTCGGCCAGCGCGGCGCGCGCTGCGTGAGGGGTCCCGCGGATCCAGAGCTCGTCGCTCGCGCTCGGGACGGACAGGGGGTCGGGTGCGTCCCCGAACGCGTCGAGGAGGTGCTGCGCGTCGACCACGACGAGCGGCCGGATCGACGTCATGCCGGGGAACGCGATCGCGCGCCCGACGATCTCGATCGGCAGGGTCTGTCGGTCGAGCGTGATCGAGTCTGGGAAGGCGTTCGGCGCCGAGGCCATGAGCACCGGGAGCCCGCCCTCGGACGGGGCCGAGATCCGGTCCAGGAGCGTCTCGAGCGGCTCGGATGAGAAGCTGGGGTCCCAGAACGCGGTCGAGGCGAACGTCTCGGTATCGATCGCCAGCAGGTCGAACGGCACGCCGGGACGGAGCTCTCCCGCCTGCAGCCGCCGGACCGCCCGGGTGACCGGCAGCGGGAACGTTTCGGGCGTCGCGTTCACGCTGTCGATCCGCGCCTGCACGTCGCTCCCGACGTAGACGCCCGCCTTGGCGTCCACCGTGGTCCGCATCGAGCGCGCCATGGTCTGCGCCTGCACGAACAGCCCGAGGCAGAGCCCCGCGGCAGCGATCAAGAGCAAGGTCAGCCGCGAGCGCGCCGCGAGCCGGTGCACCGCGAGGTAGGCGGGGGTGCCCCAGCCGCCGCTCCGGCCGCGCGCCCAACGAAGGACCAAGACCATCGCCCGCGCCACCAGTGCGACGAAGCCGGCGAGGAACGCGAGCGGGAAGGCGAACAGCAGCAGGCTCGGCGCCGTCGTCCCGAGGGAGCGGTCGACCACGACCGCGCCGCCGCTCCGCAGCCGCTGCAGGATCAGCAGCGAGAGGCCGATCAGGACCAGCTCCCACGGGAGGGCCCCCAGGAGGCGCAGCCGGCTGCGATGATGCTCGGACTGGCGCAGGAACGAGACGGTCGAGACGATCGCGATCGCCGCGACGGCGACGACCCCCGCGGCCGCCGCGGCCCACATCGCCTGCTCCGACGCCGACGACGCCAACGCGCCGCCAGGACCCACCCACCGTACGAGCGCGAACGCGATCCCCAACCCGAGCGCCGCGCCGATCGCGCAGGGGATCACGGCCTCGAGCGCCGAACGCCCACCCACCGCCCTCGGTCTCGCGCCCCGTGCGAACAGGAGGCTCGACTCGACGCGACGCGCGGCCATCACGAACGCCCCCGCGCCCGCGACGACCACCAGCGCGACGAGCATCCCGGCGATCCGCAGCAGCCGCGCGGGGCCGTCGATCGCGACGAGCCGCCCGTGGACGTCTCGGACCACGTCGTCCATCGAGCTCTCCCACACGGGACCCGATCTGACGCTGCAGAAGAACGAGATGAAGCAGCGATCGAGCAGAGTCCGGTCGTCGATCTCCTGGGAGATGCGCGAGGTGATGCGGGCCGCGTCCTCCGCCTCCTGGAGCGTGAGGTCGCGCAGCAGGGGCGCCTGCCACGCGTACGCCGCGTGGTCGAGCCCGATCGCGCGAGCCGCATCGGCGAACCGGTCCTTCGGCACGATCACCGCCTGCGGAGGTGGCGCGCAGTTGCCGCAGTACAGGACGAGCGCGTCGTTCCAGGGCCGCCAGTACCCGGAGGCCCCGCCCTTGTACAACGACCGGTAGATCCCGCCGACCGGCAGCGTCGCGGTTCCCTCGTCGGGCGAGCCGATCACGATCTCCTCGCCCGGCGTGATGTCGAGGGCGTCCGAGATGAGGTCCGGGACCAGGATCCCGTCCCGGGCCGAACCCTCGAGGATCACCACGTGGTCCGCCGCCTGCTCCCCCATGAACAGACGGGTGTCCCGCTGCTCGTGTTCGCCGACGACCGAGATCGGCGTGACCGGCCCGAGCGCCGACTCCAGCGGGTCGCCGAGGTACGGGCTCGAGGCGACGAGTCCCTCGAGGATCGCGTCGACCCTCGGCTCGATGTCGCCGTGCCGGTCCGGCCCGGGAAGGGGCAACGCCCCGTTGCGGTACATCATCCCGACGCCCCAGCGCGTGTACGCGGGGTCGTGGATCCGGGCCGCGACCAGCTCGCTCGCGGAGGACGAGATGAACAACGGGTAGGCCGACGCGGCGAGCGCGAGCAGGAGCGCGCCCACCGCGATGGAGACGAACAGCCCGGGGTACCGGAGCAGGACGAGCGGGGCCTTCGACCACAGTGGATCGGCGTCGCTCAGCGTGCCGCGGTTCCGTCTGGGTGCGCCCGCCATCGGCCTCCCGTACGCGTTCGTCAGTAGGTTCTACGCCTGAGGATGGCCGCGCGTTCGTGCCGATCGGCACGTCACGTCCGGATGCCGCCCGATCGGTCGCCCCGGGGCCGTCCGTCTCCCACCGTACCCGTCCGTATCCTGGGGCCGTGAGCGACCGATTCCTTCGCGCGCTCCGGCGCGAACCCGTCGACCGCACCCCGGTCTGGTTCATGCGCCAGGCCGGCCGGTACCTGCCCGAGTACCGGGAGCTCCGCGGCGACCGCGACATCCTGGACGCGATCCGCGAGCCGGAGGTCGCCGTCGAGCTGACCCTGCAGCCCCTCCGGCGGATGCCGCTCGACGCGGCGATCGTTTTCGCCGACATCATGGTGCCGGTGGCCGCGATCGGCGTCTCCGTCCGGATCGAGTCGGGGGTCGGCCCCGTCGTGGACGACCCGATCCGAGACGCGTCGGGCGTCGCCCGGCTCCGGGCCCTCGAACCCGACGTGGACGAGCCCCACGTGGCCGAGACGATCCGCCTCCTCCGCAAGGAGCTCAGGGTCCCGCTGATCGGTTTCGCCGGCGCGCCGTTCACGCTCGCGAGCTACCTGGTCGAGGGCAGCCCGTCGCGCGATCACGCCCGGACCAAGGCGCTGATGCACGACGAGCCCGATGTGTGGTCGTCGCTGATGGACGCCCTCTCGGCGGTGTCGAGGTCCCACCTGCTCGCGCAGGTCGAGGCGGGGGCACAGGCGGTGCAGCTGTTCGACTCGTGGGCGGGGTCGCTCGCACCGAGCGACTACGAGCGTTCGGTGCGGCCGTGGTCGGCGCGGGTGCTCGCGGACCTGCCCGTGCCATCGATCCACTTCGGCGTGGGGACCGGCGAGCTCCTGACGTCGATGCGCGACGCCGGCGGCGATGCGATCGGGGTGGACTGGCGGGTCCCGCTCGATCGGGCGTGGGAACGGATCGGGGCCCACCGCGCGATCCAGGGCAACCTCGATCCCTCCGTCTGCGTCGCGTCGTGGGAGGCGGTCGAACGCGCCGCGACCGAGATCCTCGACCGCGCCGCGATGCGCGACGGCCACGTGTTCAACCTCGGTCACGGTGTCCTGCCGCATACGCCCGTCGAGAACCTCCAGCGCCTCGTGGACCTCGTGCACGAGCGGACGGCCCGATGAGCGCTCCACCGATCGGCGTGCTGGTGATGGCGTACGGCACCGCGAGCGGCCCCGAGGATGTGGAGCGCTACTACACGGACATCCGGGGCGGACGGCGTCCCTCGCCCGAGCACCTGGAGGAGCTGCGCGATCGCTATGCGGCGATCGGCAACCGCTTCCCCCTGCTGGACATCACCAGGCAGCAGGCCCAGGGCCTGCAGCGGGAGCTCAACCGCGGCGAGGTGGGCGCGTTCCGCGCGTACCTGGGGATGAAGCACTCGCCCCCGTTCATCGCCGAGACGATCGGACGGATGCGCGAGGACGGGATCGAACGGGCGATCGCGATCGTCATGGCGCCGCACTGGTCGGGGATGTCCGTCGAGAGCTACCTCGACCGCGTCCGCGAGGAGGTGGGCGGCGGCCCGCCCGCGTTCGACTTCGTCCGCTCGTACCACGACGAACCCCGCTTCGTGTCGTTCCTGGCGGCGCGGGTGGCCGATGCCCTCGGCGGGCTCACCGCCGAGGAGCGCCGGGGCGCGACGGTGATCTTCTCCGCGCACAGCCTGCCCACCCGGACGGTCGAGGACGGTTCGCTCCGGTGCCTGCGATGCCACGCCTGCGAGGACGCGTGCCGGTACCGCGACGGCCTCGCCGAGACCGCCGACCTGGTGGCGGCCGAGCTCGGCCTCGATCGGCACACGATCGCGTGGCAGAGCGCGGGCCGGACCGATGACCCCTGGTGGGGTCCGCCGATCGAGGACGTGCTCGCCGACCTGGCGTCGCAGGGGTGTCCGGCCGCGGTCGTGTGCTCGGCCGGGTTCGTGGCCGACCACCTCGAGATCCTGTACGACCTCGACATCGAGGCGCGCTCGCTCGCCGAGCAGGCCGGCATGCGTCTCGTGCGAACCGAGATGCCGAACGCGGATCCCGCGTTCGTCCGGGTGCTCGCCGACGTCGTCCGCGAGCGGCTCGCGGCCTCGAGGACCTGACGGTCGTGGGGCGGACCGCCATGCGGGTCGTGGTCGTGGGCGGCGGGGTCTCGGGCCTTGCGGCGGCGCACCGGCTGCTCGAGGCCGATCCCGCGCTCGACCTCGCCGTGCTGGAGTCCGGGCCCGACGTCGGCGGCCGGCTGCGGACGGCGACCGTGGGCGGCCTCGAGCTCGCGAGCGGTCCGGACTCGTTCGTCGCCCGCAAGCCGTGGGCGGTGGACCTGTGCCGGGAGCTGGGTCTCGAGCTGACCGAACCCGGCGCCCGCGACGCCCTCATCTGGACCGAGCGCGGGCTCGTCCCGCTCCCGGAGAGCGCGCTCGGCATCCCCACGGATCTCGACGAGATCGCGCGCTGGCCCGGCCTGTCGCGGCGGGGTCGCGTACGCGCGCTCGCCGACCTCGTGCGCAAGGCACGGGCGCCGAAGGCCGACGAGTCGATCGGCTCGTTGGTGCGCCGGCGGATGGGCGACGAGGTGGCCGAGCGACTGACCGGGCCGCTCCTCGGAGGGCTGTTCGCCGGCGACGTCGACCGGCTGAGCGTCGACGCGGCGTTCCCCGAGCTCGCGCGGTGGGAGCGAGCGTTCGGCAGCCTGATCCGCGGTGCCCGCGCGGCGTCGAGGGCCGCCGCCGACGCGGGGCCGATGTTCCTGCGGCCGGGCGCCGGCGTCGGGGAGCTCCCGCGGGCGCTGTTCGAGCGCGTGGGCCCGCCTCGCGTCCGTTTGGGGACGCCGGTCACCTCGGTTGAACGCGACGGCGAGGCGTTCGTGGTGCGCACCGCCCGGGACGCCCTGCACGCCGAGGCCGTCGTCCTCGCCACGCCGGCCTTCGTCGCGGCCGGCCTGGTCCAAGGGATCGACGCGTCGGCGGCCGGAAACCTGGTCGCGATCCCGTACGCGAGCACCGGCGTCGTGCACCTCGTCTACCCGGAGGACACGGCCGAGGCGCTCCCGGAGGCGACCGGGTTCGTCGTGCCGCGGGGCCGGGCGCCCATGACCGCGGCGACGTTCGTCTCCCGGAAGTGGCCCGAGGCCGGGTTCGGGACCCGCGCCGTCGTCCGCTGCTTCGTCGGGGCCGTGGGGTCCGAGGACGTGCTGGACGAGGCGGACGAGGACATCGTGGAGGCCGTGAGCCGACACCTCGCGGCCTTCCTCCCGCTGCCGGAGCGCGCGACCGCCTCGTCGGTGATCCGGTGGCCGAGGTCGATGCCGCAGTACGAGGTCGGGCACCTCGAGCGCGTTCGCGCGATCGAGGCTTCCATGCCGGGGGGTATCTTCGTGACCGGCAACGCGTACCAGGGGGTGGGCGTCGCCGACGCGGTCCGGAGCGCGTGGGTCACCGCCGAACGGGTCCGCGCCCACCTCGCGGGCGAACCCGCCGGGGGAGACCCCGGGGACGCGCGCAGCCGCGAACGGGCACCGAGCGGATCGGAGAACGTGGGATGAGCGAGACCGTCTACGCGCTGTACGCGTGCTTCAAGGCGACGCGCGGCTTCCGAGATCTCGACCCGGACGACGCGGCGCAGGAGGTCGAGAACCTGATCAAGGAGTGGGACGGCGCGGTCACCGTTCGGGGCGTGTACTCGACGGTCGGGTTCCGGGCGGACACCGACCTGATGCTCTGGTTCGTCGGGCCGACCCCCGATGCCGTGCAGGACGCGCTCGTCGCCTTCCGGCGGACGCGGGCCGGACGCGAGCTCGACCTGGTCTGGACGTTCATGGGCGTGGTCAAGCCGGCCGAGTTCACCCCGGACCACGCACCGGCGTTCGTCAAGGGCGAGGCGCCCCGACGCTACCTGTGCGCGTACCCGTTCGTGCGCACGCCCGAGTGGTACCTGCTCCCGTCGGACGAACGCGCGTCGCTCCTGCGCGAGCACGGCGAGGCCGGCCGGGAGTTCCCCGAGGTGCTCGCGAACACCACGAGCGCGTTCGGCATCAACGACTGGGAATGGATCCTGGCGTTCGAGGCGGACGAGCTGGATCGGATCGTGGACTGCATCCGCCGGCTCCGCGAGGCGCAGGCCCGCCGGTTCACCAAGGTGGAGGTCCCGTTCGTGACGGGGATCCGCAAGGACGTGCGCGGAGCCTTCGCCGATCTGGTCTAGCGCTGGTCCATGGTCTTGGTCGCCCAGAGTCGCGCCTCGGCCTGCTTCGCCTCCGGAGTCGTCGGCTCGGTGTCCCGCCACCGACGGAGGCTGCGGAGGTAGACGAGCCAACCGATGACGGCGGCGACGACGATCCCGCCGAGGATCCACCAGCCCCATCCCACGCGGCGAACGTACACCCGGGAGCGTCATAATGGGCGCGCCGACCGAACGGAGGTCCCGTCATGGCGCACGCGAAGGACAAGGGCGAGAAGCAAGCCAAGAAGACCGCGCAGAAGTCGATCAAGGAGAAACGCGCGGCGAAGAAGGCCAAGAAGTCCACCGCGCGGTCCGAGTAGCGCGTGTTCGAGGACCTGCTCCCGGCCTGGGGCGGCGAGGAGGTCGTCGTCCGGTTCGACGAGCCGAGCGCGACGTGGATGTTCGTCTGCGTGCATTCGACGGTGCTCGGTCCCGGAGCTGGCGGCACGCGCATGAAGGTGTACGCCGAGCCGCGTGACGCACTGCAGGACGGGCTCCTGCTGTCCTCGGCGATGACGAGCAAGAACGCGATGGCCGGGCTCCCGCTCGGCGGCGGCAAGGCGGTGCTCGCGGTCCCCGAGATCCCGACGGGCGAGCGCCGACGCGATCTCTTCCTCAGCTACGGGGACCTGGTCGAGTCGCTGCACGGCACCTACCGCACCGCGTGCGACATGAACACCTCGTCCGCCGACATGGACATCGTGGGCGAGCGGTGCTCGTCCGTGTTCGGCAAGACCGAGGCGGCCGGTGGCTCGGGGTCCGCCGCGCCTGCGACCGCCGTCGGCGTGTTCCACGGCCTGAGGACCGCCGCCGCGCACGCGTTCGGGGACGACGATCTCGGCGGGCGGACGGTCGCGATCCAGGGCGTGGGCGCGGTGGGCGAACCGCTCGCGCGCGAGCTCGCCGACCACGGGGCGCGCCTGGTCTTGACCGACGTCGACGACGTGCGCGCGAAGGAGCTCGCACAGGCGCTGGACGCCGAGACCGCCGGCACCGAGGAGATCTACGACGCCGAGTGCGACGTGTTCGCGCCGTGCGCGACCGGCGGGGTGCTGTCGGCCGAGACGATCCCTCGGCTCCACAGCCGCGTGGTGGCCGGCGCCGCGAACAACCAGCTCGCCGAACCCGAGGACGCGGACCGGCTCGCCGAGCGCGGCATCGTGTACGCGCCCGACTACGTGGTCAACGCGGGCGGGGTGATCCACCTCGCGTCGCTCGAGATGCTCGGCGAGGACGTTGCCGCCCGCGACGAACGCCTGCGGGGCATCGGGGACACCTTGATGGAGGTCTTCGCGCTCGCCGAGCGGCGGGGGATCTCGACCGCGGTGGCGGCCGATGCGATCGTCGAGGAACGCTTGGCTCCGGGGAGGCCTTGATGGGCCGCGACCTCGCATCGATGGAATGCGTCCCGTGTCGCGGCGGGGTTCCGCCGCTCGACCGGGCCGAGATCGAGTCGTACCTGGCCGATCTGGGACACGAGTGGCGGGTCGTGGACGACCACCACCTCGAGAAGGAGTTCCGATTCGCGGATTTCAAGGAGGCGCTCGCCTACACGAACCGCGTCGGCGAGCTCGCCGAGCGGATCAATCACCACCCGGACATCTACCTCGCGTGGGGGAAGGTCCGGCTGACCGTGTGGACGCACAAGATCGACGGTCTGCACGAGGCCGACTTCGTGTTCGCGGCCAAGGCCGACCGGGCCCTTGCGGGCCCGGCCGGCTGACGGTTTCGGCTAGGCGCCGGCCTTCACGAGGCCGAGCTCGCGCAGGGTGGACCACGGGATCACGTGGCAGTACGGCTCGTGGCCGTTCTTGTCGTAGTACCGCTGGTGGTAGTCCTCCGCCGGGTAGAACGGTCCCGCGGGCGTGATCTCGGTCGCGATCGGCCGGTCGAACCGCGCCTGCGCGGCGTCACGCGAGGCCTCGGCGGCCCGCTGCTGCTCGTCCGAGTTCGTGAAGATCGCGCTCCGGTACTGGTCGCCGACGTCCGGACCCTGACGGTCGACCTGGGTCGGGTCGTGCATCGCCCAGAACACCTCGAGCAGTTGCTCGAAGCTCACGACCGAGGGGTCGAACTCGACGCGGAGCACCTCGGCGTGGCCGGTCCCGTGCGAGCACACGTCCCGGTAGGTGGGGTTCTCCGTGTGGCCGCCCGCGTAGCCGACCTCGGTCGACAGGACTCCTGGGACACGCTCGAACACGTACTCGACGCCCCAGAAGCACCCGGCGCCGAACGTCGTGGTCTCGGTGGACATGCTGAGCATCCCTCCTTCGGATGGGTTCAACCCTACTGTCCATCTGACCCCCACGAACGTTACGCCTGGGCTGAGGCGAACCACCGGACCACGTTTGAGCCGCCCGCGGGTGGGTAGCGCCCGATTCGGAGAAAGGGGGTTGCCCATGCGCAAACGCATGGTCATCGCTGCAGTGGTGGCGCTGGTGGCGGGTGGGCTGCTGGCAGTCGTTCCTGCGGGTGCAGCGAGCGACGGGAAGGTACAGGAGTACGTCGTCCTGTATGAGGACGGCGCGTCCGTCGCGGACGCTCACGCCGCGATCGAGAGCCTGGACGGCTCGATCGTCGAGGAGCTCTCGCAGATCGGCCTCGCGAAGGTCCGCACCAGCAACCCATCGTTCGAGGCGGACGTCTTGGGCGAGGCCGCCCTCGTCGGTGCGGCTCCGAACCAGATCATCGGGTTCGCCGAGCCGGCCCAGCGGGAGAAGGTCGACGACGTCGAGGCGTTGATCGACGCCAGGGGGACCACCGCGGCCGAGGACGTTACCGCGGTCGATGCCGAGCCGCTCGCCGGCTTGCAGTGGGACATGGAGATGATCCATGCGACCACCGACGGATCCTATGCGGTCGACACCGGCAACCCGGACGTGCTCGTGGGGATCATCGACACG
>Ga0307302_10001516_pt1 | contig 10270 bp, 5 predicted proteins | sample ER_DNA_183_FD_194490 | JGI IMG/M metagenome (GOLD analysis project Ga0307302, IMG submission 194490) | Bulk soil microbial communities from the East River watershed near Crested Butte, Colorado, United States - ER_DNA_183 | ecosystem: Environmental > Terrestrial > Soil > Floodplain | place: USA... | reverse complement strand
ACCCCAGACCGTCTGATGAGCTCGGCCAGTTGTTGCGAGCGCTCAGCCGGGGACGCAGGGATCTGCAATTGAAAGACTCTTCCGTCGTTGTCACGCGCCCGCACCGCGCCCACGAGCGACGTGGCTTCGTGCAGCACGTGTCTTGCGTTCACCATCACGGCGAAACAGACAGCCAGTTGAATCGCACAGAGTAGGGGAGCGAGCAGAGGAGCCAACGGGGGCACCGAAGGCTGCATTCTTCCCAGTGACTTGAGCGGGATCAGAATCCCGAGCGCGATCGTCACACCAACGGTAGGCGGAAGCCAAAGGGGACCGAGCAGTCCGCGCGAATCGAATGTGCCAGGCCAGGTAGCGATCGCGTACTTCAGAATGGAGAGGCCGAACATTGAACCCAGCAGCAGGGCGGGAAGGACCAACAGCACAGTTTCGCGAATGCCCGTGGCGACAAGTCGTCTGCGCGATGCGCCGACCGCCCGATGCACCAGAATCTCCCGCGATCGATTCGCTGCCCTCAGAAAGGACAAGACCACAAGCGCACACAGGCACACAGCCAGTGAACCCGCCGCCAGCAGGTAGTTCATGGCGCTCAGGGTTGCGGTACCGGTTTCCTGAATTGCCGCGGGGGGTATGACCGGCCTTGCCAGCGGCACTCCGAGGTCAACTGCGGGCACCGTTGGGGCATGGAGGCGTCGGCTCCCGATGGCCATCGGAGCCCAGGCCGTTGCAATGCCGAGGATCGCCGTGACCACGATCAGTGTAGCGGGTTTCCAATGCTGACCCATATTGCGAAGATAGCGTCTGCGTGCAGCCTTGGTGCTGGGGTTAACGGCTTGGGCGACCGCCGCAGTAGGGCTGCCACGAGAAGTGCTGAAGTAGGCTATACTCCGTCGCCCAACAATCGGAGGGGTTTTGACTGCTGCACAATTGAAACGCGAGTTACGGCGCCTCGCTTGGGGACACGCTCGACTTGCCCACCAGCTTGGAGTGTGGCCGACTGAAGTGCGGGATTGGCTCGTGGGCAAACAACCCGTGCCCCCGATGGTCGCTTCAGATATCCGTCGTCTGCCTTCTCACAACGCGGGCACGAGCTAGCCCACCCAGTACCTGTAGTCGCCCGTCGTCCAATGCACCATCCGGCGAATTACGTTGCTGGGTCCGGCTCGCGTGCCTACGTTCTCGCCATGCCCAAGCAGCGCGTGATGCGCTCGGCATGGCTCCTCGTCGTCGTCGGTCTGGCCTGTCACCCAGCGGCGTCTGGCAAACTCGCTCCGCAAGGTGACAGCGGCATCGCGATCCGGATCAACCAGCTCGGCTACCGGACTGCCGCGCCCAAAGTTGCCGTCGTCTGCGCGCTCACGCCGCACGACATCACGACCTTCCGGCTTGTGGATCACCGCAACCGCACCGTGTTCGGACCAGCGGCCGCTACCGCCAACGGACCGTTCGGGCCCTGCGCGGCCACCTATCGGCTCGATTTCTCCGCACTGCAACGACCTGGCGTCTATCGGATCGTCGCCGCGCAGGTGACCTCACCGCCCGTGCGGATCGCGGAGGATGTCTACCGCGGCGCCGCCGACTCGCTCCTCGCCTACCTGCGCGAGCAGCGCTCCGGCTACAACCCCGTCTTCAAAGATTCCGTCCATCAGCGCAGCGACGGTGTGCTCGTCGATCATCCGACGCGCAGCGGCGAGTTCATTCCCGTCAGCGGCGGATGGGCTGACGCATCGGACTATCTGCAGTACGGCGCGACCACCGCGCACGCGACCACGATGTTGCTGCTGGCCTACCGCGATCACCCCGAGGCGTTTGGCGACCGGTTTCAGGCGAATGGCCTTCCCGGCGCGAACGGCATCCCCGACGTGCTCGACGAGGCGCGCTGGGGACTCGCCTGGCTGCTCAAGATGTATCCGGAAGACGACCTGCTGCTGAACCAGCTCGCGGACGATCGCGATCACGCCTTCTGGGACGTCCCCGTGCACGACTCGGCGGACTACGGGTGGGGAAGGGGAGGGAAACGCCCGGTGTACCCGTGCACCGGGAAACCGCAGGGACTATTCGAGAACAAGAACCGCTCCACCGGCCTCGCGTCGACGGCCGGCAAATACGCGGCGGCATTCGCGCTCGGCTCGGGCGTCTTCTCGGCGCGCGACAGTGCGTTTGCCCGCCGGCTCGCCGAGCGCGCGCGGGCGGTGTACGCGCTCGGCGCCGCGCATCCCGGCGTGTGCCAGACAGCGCCCGCCCGCTCTCCGTACTTCTACGAGGAGGACGACTGGGCGGACGACCTGGAGCTCGGCGCCGCGGAGCTGTACGCGCTCACGCGCGAGCGGACGTATCTCGACGCCGCGCTCCAATACGCCGCGCAGGAGCCTGTGAGTCGCTGGATGGGGCAGGACACGGCTCGACACTACCAGTGGTTTCCCTGGCACAACAACGGCCACTACGAGATCTGGCGGGCAAGCCAGGGGGCCGACAGCGCGCGGCGACTCGTCGCCGACTACTACCGCCGCGGCCTCGCGGCGGTGGCCGGCAGGGCACACAACGGATTCCGCGTCGGCATTCCTTTCATCTGGTGTTCAAACAATCTGCTCGCGTCGTTCGCGACGCAGGCGACGTTCTATCGTCACATGACCGGCGACTCGACCTACGTCGAGTACGAGACCGCGGCGCTCGACTGGTTGTTCGGCACCAATCCCTGGGGCGTGTCGATGGTGATCGGTCTCGGCGACACCTATCCGCGGACGCCGCACTCGGTCGTCGCGCAGCAGCTCCACGTGCAGCTCACCGGCGGCCTGGTGGACGGGCCCGTCTACCGTTCGATCTTCGGGGATCTCCGCGGGATCCGGTTGCTCGAGGCGGACGAGTACGCCCCGTTCAATACGGGGTTCATCGTGTACCACGACGACGTGGGAGATTATTCGACGAACGAGCCGATCATGGACGGAACCGCAAACCTGGCGTACGTGCTCGCGGAGCGGTTTGCTCGCTAGGCCGTGTCGCGCTTGCGCCGCTTTTTCTCTGGCGGCTGCTGCTGCTGCTGCTCGCTCGTACCGCCCACGACCACCTGGTTCCGGCCCGCACTCTTCGCCCGGTACATCGCCGCGTCGGCGGTGGCAATCAGCTCCTCGGGGGTCTCGCCGCCGTCGGGGTACTCGGCGACGCCAATGCTCAGGCTGAGTTTTCCCTCGCCGAGGTCCTGCTCGGCCACGCGGGCGCGAATCCGCTCCGCGACGATCGTGGCCGTTGCCAGGTTGGCTTCGAGGAGCATGACCACGAATTCCTCGCCCCCGTAGCGCGCCACACAGTCCACCTGCCGAGTGGTCCGGCGGAAGACCTCGGCGATCTTGACGAGCGCCGCGTCGCCGGCGAGGTGTCCGTGCGTGTCGTTGTACTGCTTGAACCGGTCGACATCCGCTAGCAAGACCGAAAACGCGCGCCGCAGCCGGCGTGACCGCTGCACTTCGCTGGCGAGCGTGCCCATCAGGTGCCGGCGATTGTAGAGCCCGGTCAGGGAATCAGTGAGCGAGAGCTTCTCGAGCTCGCCTTGACTCTCCTTCTCCCGCAGGCGCGATACCAGGGTATTGAACGCGCGCGTCAGGTACCCGACCTCGCCGCTGCCGCCGGCGGGAAGCTCGACCGACAGATCACCAGACGCCACGCGCGCCGCCGCTTCGGTCAGACGCTCGAGCGGGCGCGTAATGAAGGCACCAACGATGAACGCCAGCAGCCCCACCGCCACGAGCAGCGACGTCAAGAGGAGCACGGTCCGGAACCGCAGCACTCCGGCCTCGCGCAGGGCTTCGGCACGCGGCGTTTCGGCCACCGCTGCCCAGCGCAGCTGGGGAATCCGTCGCAGCACCGCCACGACCTCCCGCCCCTGGGGTCGCGACTGCACGACGGTCTGGCCTTCCCGCTCGCTGAGCTCTCTGGTGGTCGCGTCGGGCAGCGTCGTTTTCATCACGTCCGCAGAGTTGCCCGCTGAGCTGATCATGACGTGTCCCTGCTCGGTGATCAGATAGAGGCTGCGCGTGTGGTTAGCCGATAGCTCGTCCAGCATGTCCTTCAGACTGTCCAAATTAATCTTGGCGCCGAGCGCACCGAGGAATACGCCGTCGTCCTGACGGATCGGGACAACGAGGACCAGCACCGCCTTGTTTATCGCCGTGTCCCACAACGGTTCGCCTACCAGCGCGTCCCGCGTTCGCAGATTGTTGAGGCGGTCGGGCGTCACCCGGAATCCCGTCCGACTGCCGCTGCTCGTCAGGACCTGCCCGTCCCGCCCGATGATGGCGAGTCCTTCGTGAGCCGGCAGGTTCTGACGCACGGAATTGAGGTAGTCGCGGAGCCGGTTGAGGGACTGCGCCGCATTACGGCCGGTGGCTCTCGCCAGATTGTCTGATACGACGTAGGGACTCGCCCGCAGGCGCAAATCGTACAACCGCTGGTCCAGCCACACGCCCATCTCGCGGGCCGCGTCCGAGCTCGCGCCCCGCAGCTCCTGACCGGTGCGATCGCCCAGCGACTGGCGATTCCGGCCGTACAGCATCAGGGTCATGACGAGCGTCGTAAACAGCGTCGCCAGCACCGCGAACGTGACAAACCTGCCCCGCATCGTGTCGAGGCGGAGCGTCCGCAGCGATCGAATGGCTTTTTCCCAGGTAATCACGGGAGGCAACATTCACTTTTCGGGCGCGGACGACAATAGACGGCAGCGTTGACCCAAGCCGGACAACGACTTGTGAAGCCCGCGGCGAGATGCTGGTGCGGGGCTTCTGGTCTCTGAGGCTGCTGGAGCTAGCGGTTGATCCAGTAGGACAGCTTCACCAGGAAACTGTTATCCGGATGCAAATCGAATAAGTCGCCCATGTCGCCGCGGAAGCTCTGCGTTCCCTCGACCCCGGTGGATCCGCGGCGGCCCTGGCTCCACACCACGAAGAGCGTGGACCCGGGCCGGTACTCCCACCGGAAGACGACGTTCGAGCGGAACTGCTTGAAGTTGAACCCGCCGATGTTGATCAGGTATGGCTGATAGCGGCTGGCGTAGTCCTTGTCGCGCGGCGTCGCCGAGAGCTCTCGAACGTTGCTGAACGTCCCCTTCGAGATGAAGGGCTGGACGTACACCTGTAGCGTCGCGTTCGCTGTGAACGGATACGTGACGCGCATCGTCACGCCGAGCTGCTTCTGCTCGAGATGCGCGAACAGATAATGCTGCGAGCCGGTGTCCGCGCCGAGCGGCTGCACGTCACTGCGGTTGCGCGAGTAGCTGGGTGAGATGGCCGCAGTGACGCGAGACGCGATCTTGAAATCCAGCTCCGGCGAGATGCTGAAGCTGCTCGACCGCCCGCCGTCCCCGCGGAACCAGTTAAACCACAGGTAGGGCACGATGGCCTTGCGATCGTCGCCGTTGATTCCGAGCCAGGGTGCGACATAGGAATCCTGACGCACCGCGGGCCCGCCACGCGCGCAGTCGTAGCAGTACGTGGTGCCGAGCTGGCCTACGGTCCCACCAAAATGCAGCGACCATTGGTTGCGAAACGTGGTGTGCGTGTTGGTGTTGAACGCCCGTTCCTCGGGCAGACCCGCCGTCGTCCAGTACTGCCACCAGTTGAAGTTCCACTGGAACCGCTGATACAACCGGCGTGTGTGGCGATCGAAGTAACCTGCCCACGTGCTCCACGCCAGCTGATCGGCACGCCGCATGTAGCCGAGGTCGTTGACCTCAAAACCGGGAGAGCGGCGCTCGACGTTCGTTTGGAAGATCAGATGGTTACCGCCCACCTTACCGAACTGGAGTCCCTCGGCATCGCCGGAAAGCGATGTGCGCGTCGAATCGAACCGCAGGGCGTCGGGTCGCTGGTAGAAGTGGGTCGAGCCGAGCTGCGTGTTGGCGATCGCTTGCGCGCTGCCGGCCACGCGGCTGAAGTCGAGCGAACCGGAGAGCTCGTAGCGGCCGCCCCGAAAACGATGGCGGAAGTCCAGAGCGCCCACGTACGCGCTGCTGTGCAGGTAGGGTGAGCTCCAGGAATCGGTGTGGCGATTCACGGTCGTGACGATGCCACCGATGCTCGACTCGCCCCCGCGCAGGTCCTGACGTAACCGCAGCACGCCGTAGTTGGTTGTCGGCTCGATGGTCACGCCTCCCGCGCCAGTCTCATGTGCCGTCACCGCGTCCAGCGCGCCAATCGTGAGGCCTCCGGGCAACCGGCCGGTGAGTTTCCCGGCGCCGAGGATCGTTGTAAACGCCGGCGACGTGCTGTCGGAGTAGGCGCCCGCCAATTCGGGGGCCCGCCCGATGCGGCGCGAATAGACCAACCCCTCACCGGTCGAGCAGTCGTTCACCGCCGTGCAGTTGACGTTCCACTGAAACTGGCCCGCGCCCTGCACGAAGAATGGCCGCTGCTCGCGGAAGAAGGTCTCAAAGGCCGTGAGGTTCAACACCCCCGGATCGGCCTCGACCTGGCCAAAGTCGGGGTTGATCGTGGCGTCAAGCTTCAGATTCGAGGCCACCCGATACTTCAGATCGCCGCCGACGGTGAGGTCCTGGCCGCGCTCGAGCGTGTTGTTGCTGATTTGGGCAACGTTCTTGGTGACGAGATAGGGTGCCGCCTCGAGCCGGCGTGGCGCCTCGAGCCCTTCGAGCCCATCGATCTCGCCGAACTGCGACACGAATCCCGCTTGGGATTGCCGGATGATCGGCCAGCTCACCCGCTGGGCGTACCGGTACACGTCGCGATCTATGGTGAAGCCGAACGTGTGCGTCCGCTGCCGGCCGTAGGGCAGCTGCGTCAGCGGGATCTGGAACTCCGCCGTCCAGCCGAGGGAGTCGATGCGGGTCGCAACATCCCACACGGCGTCCCAGGCGAAGTCTTCGTTGCCGTCATTGTAGATCTGCGCGTCCAGCTTCACGCCCGACGGGTTGACCCCGAATTCGACGCCGGTGCGCCGGTCATGATAGGAGTCGAGGAACAACCAGACCATGTCGCTGGGCGTGAAATAGTCGCGGCGGGCGAGGACCGTGATGATGCTGTCGGCGTGTGGATCGAACGAGCGGACGAAGACGTACAGGTTGCCCGCGTCATAGGCGACTTTCGCTTCGGTCGGGAGTTTCGGCTCTCCGCCCTCGCTGGGTCGCCATTCCTGGAATTCCGTGATGGGCTTTGCGTCGCGCCACACGGCATCGTCATCGCGCCCGTCGATGACGGGCGGCTGCTGGGCGCGTGTGGCGGTGACGCTCTTCGCCGGAGCCGGAGCGGACGAATCCGCTCGACGGGGGGGCGGCGAGGTTTGGGTCGACTGAATGGCAAGCGTGACGGCAGCAAGGAGCGGCAATCCAAGAAACATGACCAGTCCGGTTGTTTCCTGGTTGGATGACGGAATCCGGAAAAAGGTTGTTTCAGGACGTCACTGATTTGAACACAGGTTGAAAGCTTGAGCCCAGATTGGTTGCCGTGCCCGCCGAGCGTGCATACGTTCCGAACATGACGCCCAGGCTCATGACTGCGGACGAGCTCCTACAGGTGGACATCCCTAACAAGCGGGTGGAGCTCGTGCGCGGCGTGTTGGTCGTGAGCGAACCGCCCGGCTACTTCCACGGTGAGATTACGGCCCGCCTTACCAAGGTCCTCAGCAACTACGCTGATCCGGATGACCTTGGACGTGTACTGGCGGGCGACGCTGGATTCAAGCTCGCCACCGATCCCGACACTGTCCGCGGACCAGACGTCGCCTTCATCCGCTGTGAACGGCAGCCGCACCCCTCACCTGGACGGTGAGGATATCCTGCCCGGCTTTAGCTGCGTCCTCGCAAACCTTCTGTCAGACTAGCATTGCTACCGCGGCTGGACGACGAAATGCACCGTGTCGCTCGCCAGCGGGACGAGCGGCACGTGCTTGGAGTCCCCCAGGACGGCAATGATCCGATGCGGGCCCGGCGCGACGCTGTCCCACTGAAATTCGGTCTGGGCGCGGCCCAGGTGAATGATCCCGGTAACCCCCGCCGGGATCGCTCGATCGAGCGGGCCGGTGTCCACATCGAGGAACAGATGATGGTGCGCCGTGCCCGGCCGTTCGTCCGCCGCGGGCGCCAGCTCGATGCCGCGGGCCGTCAGCGTGATATGCACGGCCGCGCCTCGCACGGTGTCTCCTTCCGCCGGACTATCGATGGTCACGCTGACCGGGGATGACTGTCTTCGACCACACGCCGCGACAAGCACGGCGGTTCCAAACAGGCACGCGACAGCTACCAAGCGCAGGCTCATCGGATCCCCCTTACGACCGCTGCGAGCGCGCGCACTTTCGTGGCGTCCGAGGCGCTCCCCGCATCACGGTCGAGCTGTGTGGCGAGTGTGGTCAACGCGGTTCGCCGGCCCGCACCGCTCGCGCGTTCGGCGTTCGCCAACGCCGTCCGCGCGGCGCTGACGCGAGTCGCCGCCAGACCGTGGGACCGATCGAGCTGATCGACATACGCGCGCGCGACGACAAAGCTAGCCGGCCAGGTGAGGCGCTGCTGATCCTGTACGTTTTGGTATCCAAGCTTCACGAGCTTCGCGGCGTCGATTTCGTTCTTGGTGAGCATCGCGCTGGGTTGCAGCTCGAGTACATCGAGCCCGCGTGAGATTTCGGTGCTGTAAATGTAACCGTTGTACCAGTAGGCCGACCAGCTGCCTGCCATCTGGAGCTTGGTCGAGTCCATCGGACCGCGATCGAAGTAGGCGATCTCCCTCGCGTGCGCTGGATCGGTAAAGTCGAACAGCGACACGCCGCCCTGATACCATCCCTGGATCATGATGTCGCGGCCCGGGACTGGAATCAGGTTGCCGTTGTGGGCGACGCAGTTTTCCGTGCTCGTCTGCTGCACCGGCAGCTTGTAATAGCCCTGGAAGGTCAGGGCGCGCTTGTCGGCGATCGTGAAGATCGCGTCGGCGCCCCATTCGGGTTTATCCGTCGCGCGGCAGCGCGGCGCCACGCCGCCGCCCCACTCATCAGTGAAGATCACCTTGCTCGCATCGTTGTTGAATGTGGCCGAATGCCAGTACGCGAAGTTCGAGTCCGAGGCGGCGGCGAGCCGGACGGGGTGCGCGGGGTCCTTGATGTCGAGCAGCAGCCCGTACCCGGCGCAGGCGCCGCCCGCGACCCCCAGCGCCGGATACACGGTGATATCGTGGCACTGATCGGGCCCATGCCGCACGCCCCCGGGACCCATCGGCGCTAGAAACTCTGCGTCGATGATCCCCTGGACCGCGCCGCGCAGCGCGGTGCTGTCGGTGCCGTTGGCCACCGTTCTGCCATTAGCCCTTGCGACGCTGTCGAGCATCGGTTTGACGAACTGCCGCGGCAGGACGATCGGCAGTCCTTGGAACTTGATGACATACGCGCCGGTCGCTGTCGCCGAATCGGCATCGTGCTGGGCGGCCGCGGAGTCACTTGGCGTGGAGCCGTGTTCGGGCGGCGCGACCAGCGCGTCGAAGATGCGGGGCCGGCTCACGACGCTTGCCTGCTCGGGATGCGCGAGCGGCACGCGGACGATGTCGATCCGGAAGCGCGCGGATGCTGAATCCTGCTCCGGCAGCGCCGCCGAGCACCCCGCGAGCTCTTCGGCGGGACGCACGGGCGCCTGACCGGAGACATAGACGTAGACGACGCTCGTGTCTTTGGGATCGGTCACCACGGTGTGCGTGTGCGAACCGCGACACGTCTGCACATTGGCCAGAATGCGCGGATGGCTGGGATCGCTGATGTCGATGACGCGGACGCCGCGAAAGCGCTGCGGGCTGACGGGCTCCTGTACGCCCTGCGCGCCACAATCGAGGCGGCCGTTCTGCGACTCCCCTGAGAGGAACAGCAGATTCTTGTACACCGAGACGTCGTTCTGCTGCTCCGGGCAGCGTTCCGCATGGACCAGGCGCGGATGGAACGGATCGGTAATGTCCCACACCGAGAAGCCCTGGAAGTTGCCCTGGATGAGATAATTCCCCTTGAACGCCACGTCCGAGTTCATGTAGTCGAAATCGCCCGGCTCGGCCGGAATGAACTCGGCGGGCGGCCGGCTCGTCGAGACGAGGCGCATGTTCCACGCGGCCTGCGCCGCGTCCCACCAGCCGGCGCGCAATCCCACGCGCGCGTCGCGAACCGGCGTTCCGCCGGCCGGCTCCTGCGCTGACAACGCAGGGGTCAGTAGAACAACGGCGGACAGAACGGCTCGGCACAGGTGCTGCGTGGTCATGAGGCGCATCAGAATACCACCGTTTGAATGGAGTGTGGCCGGGAATTGATC
>Ga0307302_10001515_pt1 | contig 10280 bp, 10 predicted proteins | sample ER_DNA_183_FD_194490 | JGI IMG/M metagenome (GOLD analysis project Ga0307302, IMG submission 194490) | Bulk soil microbial communities from the East River watershed near Crested Butte, Colorado, United States - ER_DNA_183 | ecosystem: Environmental > Terrestrial > Soil > Floodplain | place... | reverse complement strand
CTGGCGCCGGGCGAGGCTGGCCAGCCGGCGGCGGGCGATGCCCCACAGCCAGGCCGGCACCCCGCCGCTGCCGTTGTAGCCGCGGGCGCCACGCCAGGCAGCCAGGAAGGTGTCCTGCAGCGCCTCCTCGGCCAGGTCACGGGAGGAGGTACGCGCCGCCAGGCGCGCGGCCAGCCAGGGGGCATGCCGGCGGTACAGCAGCTCCAAGGCGGCCCGCTCGCCGGCGGCGACCGCCCGGACCAGCTGATCGTCAGCGGCCGTGGCAGTGATGCCGCGCTCTGGTGTCGCGCCGGTCGCCGCGTCCAGAACAGCCCGTGCCACCCCGATCATGGTCCCGCCCTGACCTGGGATGGCGGGCTGGCCCGGGGAGATGGACGGCGGCGGCCCGGCACGCCGAGCCTGTCGCCAGCGCGGCGCTCGGCCAGCAGCGCCGCCGCGATCAGGGCCAGGCTGCCCGCCACCATCCAGACCCGGCTGGCCTGCCAATGGGGGCCGCCGGGAACGCTGCGGAGCTGAACGGGGAACCATGCCGGCCAGGCCCGCCCGGCCACATCCACGCCGGCCACCACGGCCATGGCAGCCGCGCCACCACCAAGGACCGACGTCCGGCTGGCGGCCAGGAACCCGGCCGCGGTAACCAACAGGAAGTTCGGCAGCGCCCCGCGGACAAGGTTCGCGGCCGTCCAGCCGGCGGTGCCGGCCAGCCACACGGCCAGCACCAGGACCGATACCGTTCCGAGCAGCAACCACCCGGCCAGGCGCAGAGCCAAGGTCCACCACCACGGTGTGGGCGCGGCCCGCAGCACGTCACGGGCAGGATCGGTCTCCGGAGCGGCCAGCACCCCACCACCGAGCCCGAGCACAAACGCCGCCCACCGGAACACGACCACGCAAAGCCCAGGGTCGCGGGGGACGGTGGCCAGCAGGGCGGCGACAAGGCCCCAGCCGGCAGCCAGCACGGCCAGCCAACCCCAAGGGACCGGCCGCAACCGGCCTCGAGCAAGGGTCGCCGCCATGGTCATGCTCGCTGCCCGGGCAGCTCGGAAATGGGCAGCCGGCCGGCCCGCAGCCGCTCCCAAACCGGTGCCAGGTCGGCGCGGACCTGGGCTGTTGGCAGCGCTGCCATGGCAAGGGCGGCCGTGGCGACCGGCCCCCAGAGCGGGTCGGTCCCAGCGATCCCGGCCAGCTCCTCGCGGGGGATGGTGCCGCTGGCCACCAGCGCCCAGAAGCTGACGGCATCCCTGGCATCCCCGACCGGGTGGTCATCGGGGACGCTCGACAGGCCGAGCGCGCACTGCAGATAGAACCCGATGTAGAGGTGCCGGGTGTTCCCGTCGCTGCGGCCGGCCGGCTCGCGCACGAGCCCCTCCGGCACCTGGACCTCGATGCCCCGGCAGCTTCCGTTGCCCACCGGGACCATCCGGACTCGGGTCGGGACGCCGGACAGGCCGGTGAACACGCCCGCCACCGGGGCCATGGCAGCATGCATCTGCCGGGCCAAACGTTGGCCGTACCCTGGGTAGACGCACGCCGTCAGCGCGGCGTCCCCGGCGCAGGCCCGCGCATGATCGTCGGCGGGAAAGCTCCAGCCGGGATCGTCAGAGACCGCCTCCGGGGAGTAGACGTCGCCCTGGACAGGCTTCCAGCTTGCGCGGTCCGGTCCCAGCACCAGCAGGACGTCGGGCAGCGTGAGCAGCCTGGTTCCCCCCGTTCCGGCCAAGACAGCGCCGGTCACGGCGACCACCAGCAGCGGCCGCAGCGGCACCCGCTGCGCACTACCGCGGGACACCAGCACCAGCAGCAGCCCGCCCACCAGCAGGGTGAGGCCGAGCAGGTAGCCCAGGTGCGGCCACAGCGGGTCGGGCAGCAGGCCATAGGCGGCCGAGTGGCCCTGCGGGTTGAGCACCGGCGCCAGGTTCTGCACCGACAGCGAGCGCCCGGCGACCCCCGGCCCGCCAGTAACCACGAAGAACCACAGCACCAGCCAGACCGGCGCCGCCAGCACCGACACCATCCGTGAGCCGCTGAGCCGGCCGACTGTCACCCCGACCCATCCGCCCAGCACCAGGGCCAGGGCCCCGTCGGCCAGCAGCCGCAGATCGGGGGTGCCGCGGCCGCCCCGGGCGGCTGAGACCGCCAGGGCGACGGCGAACCCGACCGCGAACATGCCAACGGCGGCCGCCGCGACGCCGACAAGCCGTGCCCGCCACAATCGCCAGGGAGCGGTCGGGGTCACCGCGACCAGGTCGGCGGCCCCGCTCACCCGATCCCGCAGGCCCAGCCAGGCGCCAGCCAGCAGCGCGCCCGCGCCGAGCGGGAGCCCACCGGCCGTGTAGGCGAGGAGATCGTCACCGGCCAGGGCCGGCAAGAACCAGCTCATCTCGAGCGCTGTGAGCGCCGCGGCCAACGCCACCCCCAGCCACAGCAGCGGCGAGCGAACCAGGTGCCGAGCCTCCATGCGAGCGACCGCCTTCATGCTGCCGCCTCCTCGCGAGCGCGGGCACAGACCAGCAGATAGCCGTCCTCCACCGTCGGCGCCACCGCCTCAGCCGCCGGCGACGGCCGCTCGCCCAGCACCCGGTAGGCGCCGGACTCGGTCCGCCACGAGGCCACCGCCCCAGCGGTGGCCTCCAGAGAGCTCCACACCTGCCCGTCAGCGAGCTGGCGGAGCTGCGACGGGGTGCCGTGGAAGCGAACCCGCCCTTGCCACAGCACCACGACCTGCGTGCACACGGCCGCGACGTCCTCGACCAAGTGGGTGGACAGCACCACCGTGCGCTGCTCACCGATGCCGGCGATCAGCTGGCGGAACCGCATCCGCTGCTCTGGGTCCAGCCCAGTGGTCGGCTCGTCCAACAGCAGCAGCAGCGGGTCGGCCACGATCGCCTGGGCGATCCCGACCCGCCGGCGCATCCCCCCAGACAGGGTGCGGATCTTCCGCCGTGCCAGGTCCTCCAGCTCCACCGCCGCCAGAGCGGCCCGGACCCGTCGGTGCCGCTCGGCCGGGTCGTCCAACTCTTTCAGCAACGCCAGGTAATCGACGAACTCGAACACCGTGAATCTGGGATAGAGGCCGAGGTCCTGGGGCAGGTAGCCGAGCCGACGGCGGATCTCGACCCGATCACGCAGGTCCGAGGTCCACCATCCGTTGACCCCGACCTGGCCGGCGCTGGGCGGCAGCAGGGTCGCCAGGATACGGATCAGGGTCGTCTTGCCGGCCCCATTGGGTCCCAGCAGCCCGGTGATCCCGGGCCCCAGCTCCAGGTCGAGCTCGGCCAGGGCGGCGACCCCGCCGTAGGACTTGCGCACGCCCTCCACACGGACGTGGGCTCCGCTGACCATCGAGCAGCTCCTTCGCGAGCGGAATTCGGTGTGTCAGCCACCCTGTCGCTTCGCTCGATGGCAAGGTTCCCGCCAATCTGCCGAGATGACTAGGGGCGGGCAGCCGGCCGGTCAGGCGCACTCATTCGGGATAGCGGTACCAGTCCAAAGCCGGCAGATCGTGGCCACTGGTATCAGGGAGCTATCGGAGATGGGCCAGCGCTCCGCGGGCCGAGCTACTGGGTGCGCTTCAGGGTGCTCTCCAGCCTCGCACGAGCGCATCTGTTCCGCCGGCAAGCGACCACGGCGTTGGCAGCCTGACGCCGGCGATCAGAAGCAACGAGCCACACACGCCCCAGGACCTCACCAACCACGAGGGAAGCCTCTCGGCGGCCACGAACGAACGTCCTGAATGACCTCGTGATCGAACTCTCGCGCGGCCTGGATCAAGAGGATGCCCACGGCGAACAAGAGCCATGGATCCCAGCTGAGCACCCCCTCGGTTGGTGTCTGACCGGCTGGGGCTCAGCCCGGGATGCAGCATCGTTCTTCCTTCCCTCTACCCTGGCCCGCTTCGGTCCATTGAAGTCCGAGGCTCGACCTTGCGGTGTCGATACGGCCGACCCCGGCCCTTCCTCCTCCCTGTCGCCTGGTCCGCCGGCGAGGTTCCCGTCAGGTTCGGCTGGCCAGCCCAGCACCTCCGCCAAGAGGCGGGCCGCGGTCAGCTGCTGACCGATGGTCACTACAGGCTTTGGGACGGTCGGTGATGGTGCCAGGGGCGCTCACCGTCATCGCCCGTTCGGGCTGCGGTCAACCCGATGTGCATCCACTGGCCAGGCAGTCAGGGTCTCTGACAAGCCGCGACCTTCCGATCGCAATCGGAGGTAGACCACGGCTGGTGATGCCCACTGGGTCAGCCTGGTCATTCTCTCGGTCATTCCTCCTGCCGTAACAGGGCAGGTCAGGAGCGTACTGGATGGACGACCCCGCTGACGTGAGCAGCCAGAACAGGACGGGCTAGCACGTGCTGGACGAAGGCTTTTCGACTCGTAATCGGAAGGTCGTCGGTTTGGTGAAGTCGCGGGAGCAGGCTGGCGGAAGCCGTCCTGGTCGACGTGACTCATGGTGAAGTGCCCTAGCCTTCCAGGGTGACCGGGTCCAGCTGCTCAGCAGCCGCTGATCCGGGTTGCGCCCGAGGCCGGCAGGCTCATCCGCCAGGCTGATCGTCAACTCGCGGGTTCGTGGGCCGGCGGAAGACGAGGACGTCTTCGTGGGCGATGATCCGCAGCGGGAGCCCGTGGGCGCGGGCCTTGCGGACCTGGTTCAGCTGGAAGAACGACGGGCGGGGGACCAGCCGGTCCTCGCGCAGCCCGACCAGGAGGGCGGCGTTGCGTTCATAGAGCATCAGGCCGGTCGCCTCGGCCACCTGGGTGAGTTGGCCGGGGAGGTCGACGAGCTGGTCGCGGTGGCGGTAGGGCCGGGCGGTCAGGACCAGCAGTCCGTCGGGGGCCAGCAGGTGCTGGCAGTTGGCCAGGATTTGCTGGAGGGCCTTGAGGAGGGTGGGTTGGTTGACCCGGCCGAGGTTGGCTGGGTCGGCCGAGTAGGTGTCGTCGAACTTGGCCACGCCGCGGCCGGGGCGGGCGGTGACCTGGCCGTGGACGCTTCGACCATAGGGTGGCGAGGTCAGCACCAGGGCGAGCTGCCCGGTCAGGTTGGGGTCGATGAGGGTGGGGAGGTGGTGGGCGTCGCCGGTGATGACGGTGGCCGTCCCGGTGGCGCCGTGGCTGTGGGCGTGGGCGATGTTGGCCGAGGCCAGCTCCGCCCAGCGTGCTTCGAGTTCGATCCCGATGGCGTCGCGGCCCAGGTGGATCGCTTCGACCAGGGTGGTGCCGATGCCGCACATGGGGTCGAGGATCAGGTCGCCGGGGTGGCTGTAGGCGGCGATGGCCTGGCGGGCGATGGCGGGGAGCATCTTGGCTGGATGGGCGGTCGAGCCGGAGTTCGTCCGCGTAGGTCGCATCCCGATCCCGGCGCCCTTCGGTGGTTCGGGTGCATCTCCCGCGAGATGATGGGGGAGACGGCGGGCGGAGGTCAGTCGTTGCTGGTTCCGGTGGCGGTGGCCCGCCAGCCATGTCCGTCCCAGTGCATCTTGACCAAGACCTGCTGGGGTTCGGGCACGCAGCTGATCACCATCACCGTGCCCCACTGGTCCCGGCCAGGGTGGCACCGCGAAGCAGGCGCTGTGGCCGAGGAACAACCAGCCGATCGGGTTCTCGGGCCGGTTGCCGGCCACCAGCCCCCCGATGGCGGCGAAGGTCATCACCATGCCCAGGTTGGTGACCAGATAGGCGTTGACCGCATCGCTGAACCGCACCTAGCCGACCAGCAGCATGACCACACAGGCCACGGCGATCGCCTCCGCGGCCGCGCACACCACCCAGGCCAGCCGCGCAAGAGCCCGCAGCTCCCGCTGTCGACGGTCAAGGCCCTGTGGGGTCGTCATGGCATCCTCATATGCTCGTCACGCGTCGGATCCACTGGCGCCAGCACCGCCCTGGGCCCAAGCCGATCTTGGAGGACCGCGCCATGGCCCAAGGACACCTCCATTGGCCGCCCGGAGGTGTCCTTGTTCGAGGTTCGACTCGCCGCATCCTCGGCCCAGCCTTCGCCGTCCGGGTCCCCCTCCCCGCCACGGTCCTCGCACACCGTCCCGAGATCGTTACGACCCGCGTCACGCTCCGAGCACCGAGCCTTAAACGCGCTGCTTCAAGTGTCAAGAAACCTCAGCTACGGGCCACTAGCAGTAGCACCACGGCCGCCATGAACCGTCCCGGGTCCATCGGAGGCTTTTGGTCGTCCCGGGGCGGCTCAGCTGGGACGGGGTGAGCAGGCCGTGGCGGAAGGTCTTGGCAACGGCCGGTCCTGTGGTGTCGAGGCGATGGTGGCGATCCAGCCCCAGCCGGGTGTGGGCGAGGGCGGCGATGGTCGTCCCGGCGGCGTTGGCCAGACACGGGGAGGGGCAATGCCGCGCAGCGTCGTCCTTGCAATCGTTGATGCGGGCTCGGTAAGGGCGCGGCGGTGGTGCGTCTAGGTCGTCGTGTCAGTCTGCTGGGAGGCCCCGGGTGGGCTGGGTCTCGGGTTGGCCGCGTTCGCGCCGCCACGCAGCGAACGCTGCCGTCATTGCCGCGACCCACGCCGCGCCAAGGACATAGCCGGCGAGCACGTCGGACACATAGTGCACGCCCAGCGCCACGCGGGAGAACCCGATGCCCAGCACCATCACCACCGCGAGGAGGATTACCAGGCGCCGCCACGGCCCTCGCAGTCCGGGGAGGAACACCAGCAGGAGCACCGAGTAGGCAACCACCGCGGCCTGGGCATGCCCACTAGGGAAGCTCAGCCCATTGGCGTGGGCAACCGGGTTCGGCAGCACGGGCCGTGTCCGGTCAACAAACAGCTTCACCACCGTGTTCAGCAGCGTGTTCCCCACCATGGTGACAACGACGAACACGGCCAGCCTGACCCGGCCCTGCCGCACCAGCCAACCAACAACCACCGCGAACACCAGCAGATAGACCAGCGAGGATCCAGCGGTGCTGAGCAGCTTCACCGCGGCGACAAACCAACGGTGGCCCAGCGCATAGGTGTACAGGTCGTCGCGGGCGCCAAGATCGACCCGCAGGAGCGGGGGCCATTTGTCCTGCACCAGAAACAGCAGCAACCCAAAGGGGACCGCGAGCAGGGTGAGGGCGATGGCGGCAAGGACGGCGCGGCCACCAAAGCGCACGTCGGGCCCTTGGGCTCCTGCGGTCGGGTCGGGAGTCTGGGGCATGCGGTGATGATGCCCTCCCCAGGGACAGCCAATCTGTCCCGGGTGCTGGGACGGTAGCCGCTGGCTACGGCCCAGAGCACTACACCACTGGAGAGTCAGTGGTCTCAGGGTCTGTCCTGATCCACGGCCGTGTCCCACCCCCAGTAGATGAAGACGGCCAGCAGCACCCCAGCGGTCAGACTCGACAAGGACCCGATGGCGAACGGGTTGAACCAGGACGCGACGGTTTGACCGATCCCGGCTGGCGTCGCCGGTGTCGGTCTTGACCAAGGCCAGGGAGGCGAAGGCGACCAATACCACCACCTCGATGCCGAGCAGGGCCAACTGGAACCGGGCCGAGACCTCAATCCGACATAGCAGACCGAGACCCTCGAGCATCCTTCAAATAGTCCCAGTTCCTTGTTTCTGCCGGTACGCCGCAGCGCAGATCCTGTCGCGCAGGCCGACAAGGGCGAGGGCTCCTCGCGGCCCCCGCAGGAGCACCTCGAGGAGACCGTCGTCGTGCTCGAGGACGAGTCGATGGGTGTGGCGGGGAACCCCTAGCCGGCGGTCCCGGGCGACTGTGCAGGACCGTACCTGGTTCGGCTCTGTTGCGTCTGGTGAGTCCCGCAGCATGCTGAACTGGCGACAGCCGGCTGGCGTCAGATCACCAAGGCGAGCTCGTCGAACGCGACCGCCACGCGCCGGGTCACCGGCGCCTCGACCGCCAGCTCGTAGTGCCTCGACGGAGGTTCTGGACCAAGGCGTGGCCGGCGATCACGGTCCTGGCGCTGCGGTCCTGCTTGCGCCCACCCATCGGCCGCAACCTCGCCTTGAGGCGACCGTGGTCGGCCTCGATGTGGTTGTTGGCATGGCGATCGGTGTCGTGCCATGCCGCCGGTAGCAACTCCTCCAAGACCACCGGGTAGGTCGGCGCCTGATCGGTCACGACCTCGTTGGGCATTATCCTGGTCGTGCCGATGGCCCGCTCAAAGAACCGACGGGCCGCCCGCAGATCACGCCGTGGGGAGACGAACACGTCGATGACCTGGCTGAACTGATCGATCGCACGGTAGACATAGCGCCACCGACCGGCGACCTTCACATAGGTCTCGTCGACCTGCCAGCGGTCACCGACGGCATGGCGGCATGGCCGGGCAGCCTCGGCCTGCAGGGGCGTGAAGCGCTGGACCCACCGGTAGATGGTGACGTGGTCGACCTCCACGCCGCGTCGGCCAACAGCTCCTCGACGTCGCGGTACGACAGCGCGAAACACAGGTACCAGCGCACCGCCAGCACGATCACATCGGGCGGGAAGCAGAAGCCAGCGAACGCAGCCCGTACGACAGAGGCGAGGCGGGGACGGCGTGTTCTCATAGCGACAGTCTGCCTGCCCTGGACTCGATCACAGCAGATGCAACAGTGCCGAATGGGTCGAGTTCCTGGCCGAGTGCGGCAAGTACCTGGCCGAGATCGACAAGGAGATCGCCAAGGCCAAGCTGACCCTGGCCGAGCTGGACGAAGAAGAGCAGAGTCTGGAACGGCTGCGTCGCTGGCACCGGGAGCTGCGGCTGCGCGATGTGCTCGGCGCCCCCTCGGCCGCCGGCGCCGACCAGCGCCTCAAGGAGTGCGAGGCCAAGCTGGAGGACTACACCCAGCGCGTCTTCCGCGCCGTCGGCGGCCAATGAACCGGCGAACCCAACCAACTATGGGCGTGGGGGGGTGCTGCCTGCCGCGCCACGCCACAGGCCAGCGCTCAGGACCAGCATCCAGACGATGAAGAGGCCGACCCCCACAAGGGAGGAGCTTGTCTCAGGGGTGCGTCCCAGGACGCTGAAGATCGACCCCAGCAGGAAGATCGCGGCCGCGACCACTCCCACTACGCCCAGCCAGCGCCAGACCAGGCCGGTGCGCTGGATCGCCAGCGAGAGCACCGCGACCAGCGCCGTGATCGTCCAGACAATCGGGATGCGGCCCTGGAGCTGATCCAGGGCGAGCACGGCTGCGGGTTGGTCGCTGTCGGCCACCCCGATCAGGGCGGTCTCTGCCGCGGTGGAGACAAAGCCCATGGCCACAAAGACGCCACCGCTGATGGCGGTGGCGACGGCGAGGGTTTCCTGTCGGGCCCGCCAGATGACCGGGACCAGGGCGGCCAGGAACGGGATGAAAGCCAGCAACGCCAGCCCAACAGCGACCTCGCTGGCCAGCAGGGTGCTTCGATGCGCGAGGTTGTAGTCGGCCACGGCCGCTGCGGTGGGACTTTCGGGTCCTGTTCCTTGCAGGATGCGATGCGCGAGGTACAGGACGGTGAAGGCCAGGCCGCCGATGGCCGCGGTCCGCAATGGCTGGCCCGGCGACCGATCCGCAGTTGCGCTTGTCACCAGAGCATCATCATCTACCAACTGGCCACCGGCCTAACGGACGGCGAGGAAGGCGACCAGGGCGCCGGTGAAGCTCAGCGGCCCCGACAGCAGGAGGTTCCAAGCGGCATAGCGCCAGGCGTCATCCTCCAGCAGCCGCAGGGTCTCGAAGGTGAAGGTTGAGAAGGTGGTGTAGGCGCCCAGGAACCCCGTTCCCACCAGGGTCACCACGCTGGCCGGGAGCTGGTGGGCCACGGCCAGCCCGAGCAGGAGGCCAAGGGCGATGCTGCCGCTGACATTGATCACCAGCGTGCCAAGGGGGAACGGGCCAGTCTGGCGGGTGGCAATCGACCGGTCCAGCAGGTAGCGGGCCGCCGCCCCCAGGGCACCACCGACCGCAACCAGCAGCACGGTCACCGGTCGGTGGGGCGGGCGCGGTAGGCGCGGACCTGGACCCGCTCCATGGTCACCAGCCCCTCGGTCAGCATGTCATCGACCGCGGCCAGGAACGCCTCGACCTTCTCGGCGGTGTCGACGATCTCGATCACCAGCGGCAGGTCCTCGGACAGGGCCAGGATGCGGCTGGTGTGGATCCGGGAGGCCGCCCCGAACCCCTCGATGCCGCGCAGGACCGTGGCCCCGGCCAGGCCCTGGCGCCGGGCCGCCTGGACCAGCTCCTCATACAGCGGCTTGCGGTGCCAGTGGTCGGACTCACCGATGTAGATCCGCACCAGCATGGCCTCGCCGTTCAACTCCATCTCGCCTCCCTGGCCGTAGCCGTCCCAGCC
>Ga0307302_10001511_pt1 | contig 10285 bp, 8 predicted proteins | sample ER_DNA_183_FD_194490 | JGI IMG/M metagenome (GOLD analysis project Ga0307302, IMG submission 194490) | Bulk soil microbial communities from the East River watershed near Crested Butte, Colorado, United States - ER_DNA_183 | ecosystem: Environmental > Terrestrial > Soil > Floodplain | place: USA... | reverse complement strand
TGATCGTCCTCAACGTCGAGGCCCCAGACCTGCACCCGGCGATGCGGCACCCACAAAGGGGCGGCACCGACCAGGACGACTTCGTCGGAATCGACCGAGGCCTGTCGGCCTGGCTGGTCGTCGCCGCCGCCGATGGCACCGAAGTGGATCGACGCCAACCTCCCCGACCGCTCGCCCGTGCGCTGCCTAAGCTGCGCCGGGCCAGCCGACAAGCGGCCCGCAAGCAGCCGCGCTCCCTGAACAGGAGGAAGGCTGACGGACGACTAAACCGCATCCACGCCCGCATTGCCGACCAACGCCGCTACGCCACCCACGAGGTCACTACGAAACTGGTCAAGACCCACGACCGGCTTTGCGTGGAAGACCTGGCGGTGGCCAACCTGGTCCGCAATCGCCACCTCGCCCGACCCATCGCCGACGCGGCGTGGGGCGAACTGTTCCGCCAACTCACCTACAAGTCCACCTGGTATGGCAGCGCGCTGGCGAGCGCTCCCCGATGGTTCCCATCGTCGAGGATCTGCTCGAACTGCGGGTCGGTCCGCCAGGCCCTTGATCTGTCCCAGCGGGTATTCCGCTGCGACACCAGCGGCGTCGGTTGCGGGCTGATCATCGACCGTGACCTCAATGCCGCGGTCAACCTTGCCGCCTGGGCCGAGGCCGAGCACCGCTCGGCGGCCCAGGCCCCGGACCCCCAAGCAGGAGGCCGGGCTACCAACGCCTGTGGAGGGACCGGCGCTGGCCACCGCGCTCGCGGTGGTGCAACCGGACCCGCAATCCCTCTAGGGAAGAAGCAGGAACCCACCAGCGCTGCCCCACCGGCAGCCTGATCGGACGCCCGAGAAGGGCGCTGACGGACAACCCGGTAGGTTGTTCGACAGGCTTTAGTTCCAGCGGGTCGAGGGGTACGCGACCTTGGCCGAGCGGGCCGGCGTGACCAGCCAGGCGGTCAGCAGCGTCCGGGCGTGGCCGTGCAGGCAGAAGAGCTTGACGTGCTCGACCGGGCCGTCGGTGGACGGCCACACCCAGCGGGAGACGACCTCGGCGGCGACGTCGCACCCCGGCTCGGGGCAGGCGGTGATCTGGTTCACGGTGGTTCCTTCCAACGGGCCGGGCATGCGGCGCTCGCCCGACCCGGGCAGTGTGGCCCGTCGCGGCCGTCCCGGTCGGTGTCCATCGTCACCGGGCGCCGGTGACGTTCGGCACAACCGCCCCACCGGTGGGAATCGGTCCCGCCCCGACCGGGTTTCCCCGTCGGAGGCGATGCCAGATGAGTACCTTCACGAAGATGACCGTGGCCGTCGCCGTTCTGCTGTTCGTGCTCGGCCTGGCCCTGACCGGCTGCCGCAAGGACAACGGGAGCGGCAGCGGTGGCGGCTACGGCTACCTGCCGGCGCCGACCCGGGTGGACGGCGCGGCCCAGTAGGCCGAGGACGGCGGCCGGGGCGTCACGGCCCCGGCCGCCCGTCGAGCAGGCCGAGGCGGTGGGCGACCGCCGCCGCCTGGACCCGGCTGGCCACGCCCAGCTTGGCCAGGATGTTGGACACGTGCACGCTGGCCGTCTTGGCGCTGATGAACAGGGCGTCGGCGACCTGGCGGTTGCTGCGGCCCTCGGCCACCAGGGTCAGCACCTCGAGCTCGCGGGCGGTCAGGCCGAGCGACTCGACGGCCGCCGCCGCGGGCGGCGTGTCGTCCTCCGGCGTGTCGTCGGCGCCGCCGGGACGGTCCCGGTCCAGCTCCACCCGACCCAGCCTGGACAGCCGCTCCAGCTCGCGGCGGAGCGGCGCGGCGCCCATGGTCGTGGCCGCGGCGTGGCCCTGGCGGAGCAGGCCGGCGGCCAGGTCGCGGTCGCCCCGCCTGGCCAGCAGCGCCTCGGCCGCCCGCCAGCGGGCCATGGCCAGCTGGTAGGGGTGGCCGGACTCCTCCCAGGCGGCCACCGCGGCCAGCCAGCCCTCCGGGTCGAGATCGCCCTGGACCCGGGAGTACTCGGCCTCGCAGGTGGCCAGCAGGGCCCGCCGCGGGGCCACCTCCGGGTCGTCCAGGGTGGTCCTGGCCCAGCGCAGCAGCCCGCCGGCGACCAGCCGGGCGTCGGCCAGGGTGTCGTGGTCGTGGCGGGCGGCGGCCAGCCCGGCCCGGTCACCCTCGACCCGCAGCCCGATCGCGAGCAGCATGTAGGCCCGCAGGTCCTGGAGCGGGCCCTGCAGGGCGTCCAGCCCCTCGGCCACCGCGGCCGAGGCGTCCTCCAGCCGGCCCTGCCAGGCCGCCACCTCGGCCTCGGCAGCGGCCAGCACCGGCGGGTACTGCACGGCGATGAACATGTCCCCGCTCAGGCGCTTGGCCGCCCGGGCGTGGGCCAGGGCGCCCTCGAAGTCGCCCCGGCCGGCGTCCAGCACCGCCCGGGACTGGCGCAGGGTGACCGTGTTGAGGTTCTCGTCGTCGCCCAGTTCCAGGAAGTCGTCGGTGAGCTCGACCGTCTCGTCCCAGCGGCCCAGGTGGTACAGGGAGGCGGCGGCGTTGCCGGCCAGGAAGGCGCCGAAGGTCCGCCGCAGGCCCGCCGCCGTGGCCACCTCGATCCCCTCGGTGGCCACGGCCACCGCCTCCTCCAGCCGGCCCAGGTCGTCGAGCAGGTCGGACAGGTTGACGCAGGCCCGCGCCTCGTCCTTGGCCGCCCTCAGCTCGGCCCCCCGGCGGCGGGCCTCCTCCAGGTAGGCCAGGCCGCGGTCGATCTCGCCCAGGCGGGCGACGGCGGTGCCGAGGCTGTTCATGGCGTGGCCCTCGACCACCGGGGCGCCGACCTCCCTGGCCACCGCGATCGCCTCCTCGCAGACCGAGGCCGCCTCGGTGAAGCGGGCCCGGAGCATCAGCGCCTGCCCGAGGCCGGCCAGGACCCGGGCCCGGACCGCCGACGGCTCCGGGGGGACCAGGCGGACCGCCTCCTGGTAGGCCTCGAACGCCCCCGGCCGGCCGGCGACCCGCAGGTGGAAGGCGAGGCGCTCGGTGAGCTGGGCGGCCAGCAGCGGGTTGGCGGCCGGGTCGACCTCGGCCAGGGCGGCGCGGACCAGGGCCACCGCCCGGTCGGCGGCCCCGGCGTTGGCGGCCGCTTCGCCCGCCCGGGCCAGCAGCGCGGTCCTGTCGAGGGCGCCGCCGGGCTGCTGGCGCGGCGGGCCGGCCCGCTCCCACAGCTCCAGGGCGCGCTCGAACTGGCGCTGGGCCTCGGCGAAGGCGTAGGCGCGCTCGGCGGCCACCCCGGCCTCGACCGCCGCCGGGAGGGCCCGCTCCAGGTCGTGGGCGGCGTACCAGTGCCAGGCCAGCTCGGCGGCCAGCCCGGGCTCGCCCCCGCCGTCGCGGCCGGCCAGGGCGGCCGCGAACCGGGCGTGCAGGCGGGTCCGCTCCCCCGGCAGCAGCTCGGCGTAGACCGCCTCCTTGACCAGGGCGTGGCGGAACCCGTAGGCGCCGTCGCCCGCGTCGACCAGCAGCACGTGGGCCGAGACGGCCTCGCGCAGCCCGGCCAGCAGCTCGGCCTCGCCCAGGCCGGCCACCTCGGCCAGCAGTGGGTCGGGCACGGCGGCCGCGGCCACGGCCAGGACCCGCAGGACCTGCTGGGTCGGCTCGCCCAGCAGCTCGATCCGGGCCAGCAGGGTGTCGCGCAGGCTCGGGGACAGCTCGCCGTCGGTGGCGGCGGTCGCGGCCAGCTCCTCGACGAAGAAGGCGTTGCCGCCCGAGCGGGCGTGGATCCGCTCGACCAGCTCGGCCGGCGGCGGCGCACCGCGGATCCCGGCGAGCTGGGCGGCCACCTCGGCCGGGCCGAAGCGGGCCAGCTCCAGGCGCTCGACCCGGCGGCCGCGGTCCAGCTCGGCCAGGAACGGCCGCAGCGGGTGGCGGCGGTGCAGCTCGTCGCTGCGGTAGGTCATCACCAGCAGCAGGCGGCCGTGGCGCAGGTTGCGGACCAGGAAGGCGAGCAGGTCACGGGTGGACCGGTCGGCCCAGTGCAGGTCCTCGACGACCAGGAGGGCCGGGCGTTCGGCGCCGAGGCGTTCCAGCAGCCCCAGCAGCAGCTCGAACAGCCGCCCCTGCTCCGACCAGGGACCCGGGTCGCCGCCGAAGGCGGCACGGTCCCCGGCGCCGGGCCCGGCCGGCGGTCCCAGCTCGGGCAGGAGGCGGGCCAGCTCGACCCTGGACCGCCCGGGGACCATCCTGGCCAGCGCGGGCTCGTCCAGGTCGCGCACGAACGCGCGCAGGGCCTCGACCAGTGGGGCGAACGGCACCCCCTCGCCGCCCAGCTCCACGCAGCCGCCGTGCAGGACGGTCACCCCGGCGGCCCGGGCGGCGGCCACCACCTCGCCGACCAGCCGGGTCTTGCCGACCCCGGCCTCGCCGCCGATCAGCACCGACGTGGGGACGTCGCCGGCGGCCCGCTCGCCGGCCGCGGCCAGCCGGGCCAGCTCCTCGGTCCGGCCGACGAAGGTCGGGCTGGTGAGCGTCGCCGTCATGCCCACGAGTATGGCCCCGCCGGCCCCGGAAGCGAACGAGCCGGCGGGTGCGCCGGCTCGTCGCTGCCTGTCGTTGGTGACCACGGTCACGGGAGGTTCCTCCTAGCGGCTCCGGCGGGACGAGCGGACGGTGCGGCGGCGGGCCTTCGCCAGCCGGGCCTGCCGGGCCTCGCGTCGGAGGATGTCGACGTGGTCGCGGGCGATGACGTCGTGGATGGTGTGGTGCTGCTGCATCGTGCACCTCGCTGGTCGGTTCCGGTTTCTCGATCATCACGCTACGGCTAAGACCCCCGGCCCCGGATCGGACGGCTGCCTTAGCTTCCGGCCCCGCCTACCTCAGCTTTCGGGCGGCCCGCCTTAGGTGCTGATGCGCAACAATGCCGACATGACCGTACGAGCCGAGACCCAGGCCGCCGGCGGCGCCCGCGGGCCCGAGCCGTCCCATCCCCTGCAGCGGCTGGGCGCCGACGAGATCCGCCGGGCACGGACGCTGCTCGCCGAGCACGGGCTGGTCGGCGAGCACACCCGCTTCGCCTACCTCGGGCTCGAGGAGCCGCCCAAAGGGGAGGTGCTCGCCTTCCGCCCCGGCCAGCCCGTCGAGCGGCGGGTGCGGGCCATCCTGCTCGACACCGCCACCGGCGCCGCCGCCGACGTGGTGGCGTCGCTCACCCGCGGCGCGATCGACACCGCCGCCGAGCTCGACACCGCCCGCGACGGGCAGCCGCCGATCATGGTCGAGGACCTGGCCGCGGTCGACGAGATCGTCAAGGCCGACAGCGGCTGGCGGGCGGCCATGGCCCGCCGCGGCATCACCGAGCTCGACCTGGTCCGCCCCTGCCCGCTGTCGGCCGGGTCGTTCGGCATCCAGGGCGAGGAGGGCCGGCGCCTGCTCCGGGTGCTCTCCTTCGTGCAGCACCACGAGAAGGACCACCCGTGGGCGCACCCGGTCGACGGCCTGGTCGCCTACGTGGACCTCATCGAACGCCGCGTGCTCCACCTGATCGACCAGGAGGTCCTGCCGATCCCGGAGGAGCCGGGCAACTTCGACGACCCGGCCGAGGTCGGCCCGGCGCGGACCTCGCTCAAGCCCATCCACATCACCCAGCCGGAGGGCCCGAGCTTCGCCGTCGACGGCGACGAGGTGACCTGGGAGGGGTGGAGGCTGCGGATCGGGTTCGACGCCCGCGAAGGCCTCACCCTGCACCAGGTCTCGCTGTTCGACCGGCCCGTCGTCTACCGCGCCTCCGTCGCCGAGATGATGGTCCCCTACGCCGACCCGGGCCCGGCCCGGTTCTGGCAGAACTACTTCGACGCCGGCGAGTACCTGCTCGGCCAGCAGGTCGTCTCCCTGATGCTCGGCTGCGACTGCCTGGGGGAGATCCGCTACCTCGACGCCGTCCTGCCGACCACCGACGGCGAGCCGCGCCAGGTGCCCAACGCCATCTGCATGCACGAAGAGGACGTCGGCGTGGCCTGGAAGCACAACGACCTGTTCACCGGCTCGGCCGAGACCCGCCGCATGCGACGCCTGGTCATCTCGACCTTCGTCGCCATCGGCAACTACGACTACGGCTTCTTCTGGTACCTGTACCTGGACGGCCGGCTCGAGCTGGAGGTCAAGGCCACCGGCGTGGTGTTCACCTCGGCCTATGTCGAGGGGAGCCGCTGGGCGACGCAGGTCGCACCCGGCCTCGGCGCCCCCTACCACCAGCACATGTTCAGCGCCCGGCTCGACATGACCGTCGACGGCGTCGACAACGCCGTCGACGAGGTGGAGCTGGAGCGGGTGCCGGTGGGGCCGGGCAACCGGCACGGGAACGCGTTCACCAGGCGGGTCACGCGGCTGGCCCGCGAGTCCGACGGCGTGCGGACCGCGGACGCCTCGGTCGGGCGGGCATGGCACGTGGTCAACCCGGCCAGGACCAACCGGCTCGGCCAGCCGGTCGCCTACGCGCTCGACCCGCAGAGCGCCCCGCTGCTCGCCGCCGACCGCGGCGCCGCCGTGACCAGCCGGGCCGCCTTCGCCACCCGGCACCTCTGGGTCACCCGCTACGACCCCGCCCAGCGCTACGCCGCCGGCGACCTGCCCAACCAGCACCCGGGAGGGGCCGGGCTGCCAACCTACGTCGCCGCCGACCGCGACATCGACGGCCAGGACATCGTGCTCTGGCACACCTTCGGGATGACCCACTTCCCCCGGCCCGAGGACTGGCCGGTGATGCCGGTCGCCCACTGCGGCTTCACCCTGCGACCGGTCGGCTTCTTCGACCGCAACCCCACCCTCGACCTGCCGAGGTGACCCCGGGACGGCCGCGCTTTCCTCCCGGGACGCGAACGGCGATGATCTGCGGCGCCGAGTCGGTGACCAAGGAGGGTGGCGATGGCAACGCACGAGGTTCGGGTCGACTACGCGAAGTCCCTGACCGAGGAGCCGGAGACCGGCCACAACCGCTGGCACCCGGACATCGCGCCGGTGGTCGCCTGCGACCCTGGCGACGAGGTGGTGCTGGACACCCGCGACGCCTTCGACGGGCAGATGGGGCCCGAGGCGACCCTTGAGACGGTGGCCGGACCCAACCTCAACGTCGTCCACCCCCTCACCGGGCCGGTGTACGTCAACGGGGCCGAGCCGGGCGACCTGCTCGAGGTCGAGATCGTGGAGGTCGAGCCGGACCGCTACGGCTACACCGTGCAGGTGCCCGGCTTCGGGTTCCTGCGCGACCTGTTCCCCGACCCGTACATGGCCCGCTGGCGCATCGAGGACGGCTGGGCCACCTCCGAGGACCTGCCGGGGCTGCGCATCCCCGGGTCACCGTTCATGGGCACCATCGGGCTGTCGCCCGACCGGGCCCTGATGGAGCGGACCATCGCCCGCGAGCAGGCCGCCATCGACCGGGGCGGGTTCGCGCTGCCGCCGGACCCGACCGACGCCGTCCCCTCCGACCCGGCGATCGCCAGCGAGGCCCTGCGGACCATCCCGCCCCGGGAGACCGCCGGCAACGTCGACATCAAGCAGCTCGGCAAGGGCGCCAAGCTGTTCATTCCTGTCTACGCGGCAGGCGGGCTGTTCTCGGCCGGCGACGCCCACTTCGCCCAGGGCGACAACGAGACCTGCGGCACCGCCATCGAGATGCGCTCGACCCTGACCGTCCGCTTCGCCGTCCACAAGGGCCGGGCCGCCGCCCGCGGCATCCAGGACCTCCAGTTCGCCCGCGACGACTACTACCTGCCGCCCGAGTTCGCCGCCCCCCGCCGGTTCTTCGCCACCACCGGCCTGTCGGTCACCCGCGACGGCGAGAGCCGCCCCGAGGACCTCACCCTGGCCGCCCGCAACGCCCTGCTCAACATGATCGACCACCTGCAGGATCACGGCGGCTGGACCCGCCAGCAGGCCTACGCCATCTGCAGCGTGGCCGTCGACCTCAAGGTCAGCGAGGTGGTCGACGTGCCCTCGTTTGTCGTCTCGGCCTTCTTGCCACTGGACATCTTCGAGTAGCCGCGGTCCCTGATCCATGTGGGGGGAGCGAGCTCCCCCCACGGCCCCCCAAGAGCGCCTGTGCCATGGTCAGGGCTTGGCGTCGCCGCCGGGCTGGGTGCCGAGCACGGTGACCAGCCACTGGGCGACCGACTGGGCCGAGAGCTGCTCCTGGCCGACGGCGCGGTACATCGCCTCCAGGTCGGAGGGGTCGAGCATGGCCAGGGAGCCGTCCTCCATGGCCCGCTGGAGCGACCAGCCCTGCTCGGCCAGGACCTGGCCGATCGCCTCCTGGCCGGCCTCGGCGGCGTCGTCGCGGCGCTGGGAGGCCAGCCACTGGCGGACCTTGACGTGCGCCTGGGGGCTCTTGACGAAGCCGAGCCACTCCTTGGACGGGCCCGGGTACTCGGCGGTCGAGGTCAGGATCTCGACCACGTCCCCGTCGGCGACCACGCTGGCCAGGGGGACGAGCTGGCCGTTGACGCGGGCGCCGATGCAGTGGTGGCCGAGCTCGGTCCGGAGCGCGTAGGCCATGTCCACCGGGGTGGCCCCGGCCGGCAGGGTGATGGCGTCGCCCTTGGGGGTGAACACCAGCACCTCGTGGTCGGACAGGTCGGAGCGGAGCGACTCCAGGAACTCCCCCGGGTCCGAGACGGCCCGCTGCCAGTCCAGCAGCCGGTGCAGCCAGGTCAGGTCGTCGGCGCCGCCGGTCGGGTCGGCCTGGCCGTTGGCCCGGCGGGTGTGGGTCGCCTCCCTGGCCTCGGCGATGACCCCGTACTCGGCGGTGTGGTGCATGGCCTCGGTGCGGATGTGGACCTCGACCGGCTCCTCGCCGGGGCCGATCACGGTGGTGTGCAGCGACTGGTAGCCGTTCAGCTTGGGGGCGGCGATGAAGTCCTTGAACCGGCCCGGCACCGGGTGCCAGCGCCCGTGGACGGCCCCGAGGGCGATGTAGCAGTCGCTGGGCGCGCCGGCGACCACGACCAGGATGCGGTCGGGGTCGTGGATCTCGCGGCTGCCCCGCTCCAGCATCGTCTGGTAGATCGAGTAGTAGTGGCGGGGGTGGGGGGTCACGGTGGCCTTGGTCTTGGCCGCCCGCAGGTCGGCGGCGACCTGGCGGACCAGCATGGCCACGTGGTCGCGGCGGCCCGGGTCGCGCTGGTCGACCACGCGGACGATCTCGTCGTGCTCGGCCGGGTGCAGGACCGCGAAGGCCAGGTCCTCGAGGTCGCGGCGGATCACCTGGAGCCCGAGCCGGTTGGCCAGCGGGGCCAGCACCTCCAGCGTCGCCCTGGCCGTGTGCTGCTGCTTGTGGGTCGGCTGGAACCGCAGGGTGCGCATGTTGTGGAGCCGGTCGGCCAGCTTGATGATCAGCACCCGCAGGTCGAGGGCCATGGCCACGATCATCTTGCGGATGGTCTCGGCCTCGGCGGCGTGGCCGAACTCCATCTTGTCCAGCTTGGTCACCCCGTCGACCAGGTGGGTGATCTCGTCGCCGAAGTCGGCCCTGGTCTGCTCGAGGGTGTAGCCGGTGTCCTCGACGGTGTCGTGGAGCAGGGCCGCGACCAGGGTGGTGGTGTCCATGCCGAGCTCGGCCAGGATGGAGGCCACCGCGACGGGATGGGTGATGAACGGGTCGCCGCTGGTCCGCTGCTGGCCCCGGTGCTCCCGCTCGGCCACCTCGTACGCCTGGTTGAGCAGGCGCATGTCGGCCCTGGGATGGGCGGCGCGGTGGGCGGCGACCAGCGCCTCCAGCGGGGTCTCGGTGCCCTGGCCGTGGCTGAAGGGATGCATCGAGCGGGCGGCGAGCGCGCGCACGCGGCGGCCGAGCGGCCGCTGTGGGGCGGCCGGCCGCGTCTCGGGCACCTGGGCGGCGTCCGGCACGGCACGGTCGACCTCGAAGCCCACTGGCACCTCACTGTCCAAGGTCACCCGGCACCTGCAATTGCAGGTCCTGTAGATCCTATGGTAACTGGGGCCGCCAAACCGTGAGATCTTCGATCCTCCCGTTCCCCTCGTATCGGCCATGCGGCGGAATCAGGTCCGCACCGACGGAACCATTTGGGGGGCATGTCGTGAACGAGGAGGATCAGCGCCGCACGGCCTTCGTCGAGCTCGAGCTGGCCGCGGTCTGGCAGGGGCATGAGCGGGGGTGGTGACCAGCCACGAGGTCCACCGGCGGCTGGAGGAGCTGGAGGGCCTGCTGTGGCGGCGCGTGCTCGGCCGGCTACACAAGGTCACGCCCGGGGCCAGCGTCTATGTGGGATTCGCCGTCGGGGAGGAGCCGGCGCAGCAGCTTGCCCGAGGCGCTCCGCGGTAGCTC